>Ga0307974_1000057_pt1 | contig 55466 bp, 55 predicted proteins | sample OrgLakmetagen784_FD_201812 | JGI IMG/M metagenome (GOLD analysis project Ga0307974, IMG submission 201812) | Saline water microbial communities from Organic Lake, Antarctica - #784 | ecosystem: Environmental > Aquatic > Non-marine Saline and Alkaline > Saline | place: Antarctica: Organic Lake... | reverse complement strand
GGCCGCCTGACCCGGTGCCCGCTAAAGGACACAACCGGCGACGCCATCTTCGCCGTTCTGTGCGGCTGCGGTCATAACATCCGCATGATCCTTCGCCATCTGAGGGTCTTTTTGTGCCAGTTCATCTCGCTGATCACACTGATCCGAAAGGTCGCGCGAGGCGCCGGGCGCCACCAGGCACTGCAAATCGCCGCCTGAGATCGTTGTTCAGGATGGACTAAATACTCAATCGGATCCCGCCAAGGGCGCCATGATCTCGATCTCTTCGCCCTCGCGGATCGCGGTGTAAAAGCATGACCGCCGGTTCGTATGACAGGCCGGCCCGGTCTGCCGGATCCGCAGCAACAGGCAATCGCGGTCGCAATCGACACGCATCTCGACCAGCTCCTGCACATGGCCCGAAGTTTCGCCCTTGATCCAGAAGGTCTGCCGCGACCGGCTCCAATAGGTGACGCGCCCGGTCTCCAGCGTACGCGCCACCGCCTCTTCATTCATCCAGGCCATCATCAGCACTTCGCCGCTGTCATGCGCCTGCGCAATGGCGGGGATGAGGCCCTGCGTATCATATGTCAGACTGGCCGGATCGAAACTCATGACGAATTTCCTTTTGAAACTGGGCGTCACGCGCTTATCTATCGGGCATGACGCGAAAGGAAAAGCCATGAGCGGCGAGACCGACCTGATCAAACTCTATTCGGCACGCATCCTAGAGCTGGCCGCCGACATCCCGCATCACGGCCGGCTGGCGGCGCCGCAGGTCAGCGTAAAGCGCCGTGCGCCGCTTTGCGGCTCCACCGTCACCGTGGATCTCTCCTGCGACGCGGGGCGTGTGTCGGACTACGCGGCAGAGGTCAAGGCCTGCGCGCTTGGACAGGCGGCCGCAAGTGTCGTCGGGCGCAATATCATCGGCTGCGATCTGGCGCAGGTCACCGCTGCGCGCGACACGTTGAAAGAGATGCTCAAATCCGACGGCCCCGCCCCATCCGCGCCTTTCGACGGGCTTGAGGTGCTGCGTCCCGCGCGCGACTACAAGAATCGCCATGCCTCGATCCTGCTGACGCTCGAGGCCGCAGTGGAGGCGATGGAAGAAGTGCGCGCACAGACGGCCTGTACCTGAGCGCCTGCACTTCAGTAAAACGGCGGCGAGGCCCGCATAAAAAACCACCGCACACCCAAGGGGCGGCGGTGGCAAGGTGTGGCAGGTCATGTAGATCCCCGGGATTCTCAGAGGCAATGACGCAACCCCCCTGAAAATCGGTTGAGACAGGCACGCGTGGTGTCATCCCGATCTGGGATGCCCACGGCCGGGGACCCAACCCGCCAGGCAGAAACGTCAGATCAAAGCGGTCAGAACACCCCCGGAAGATAAAGCGCACCGACAAGCATGATCATCAGCGCAGCAGCCCCGATCGCATCGCTGACAATCGTGTTGCGCGCCCGCAGCGCAGCCGTCCTGATCTGGTGCAACATGGGGATACCTCCGTTTGAAACTATCTGTTTCTACTTTGTTCTCACAAGGCCCTGCATATGTAAAGATCTTTTTAAGAACATTTGTGAACATCTTGACCAGTCACGATTTCAGTCACGATCAATGGCCGCCGGTTCAACCGGTTTCTCTCAACCGACCATCAGCAAACGAATCGCCTGGTCCTGCTCCATCAGCCACAACAGGACGCGCGCAGCGTGGCCCCGCTCGCCCTGCAGATCGGGGTCATCGTGCAGGAGCTTGCGCGCGTCCGATTGCGCCACGGCCATCAGCGCCGCCTGCGCCTCCAGATCGGCGATCCGAAAGCGTGGCAGACCCGATTGCGCGGTACCGATCAGGTCGCCCGCACCGCGCATATCAAGATCCACCTCGCTGATGCGAAAGCCGTCTTCGGTGTCACGCATCGTCTCCAGCCGGCGCGCGCCGCTCTCGCTCAGCGGCGCCTGGTACATCAGCAGGCAGGTCGAAGCCGCCTCACCCCGGCCCACGCGTCCGCGCAACTGGTGCAACTGCGCAAGGCCGAAGCTTTCGGCGCGTTCGATCACCATGATCGAGGCATTGGGCACATCGACCCCCACTTCGATCACCGTGGTCGAAACCAGAACGCTCGTCTCGCCGCGCTGGAACGCCGCCATCGCCGCGTCCTTCTCGTCAGCCGGCATCTGGCCATGCACCAGCCCGACCACCCCCTCGCCAAGTGCTGCTCGCAGCCTCTGGTACCGTTCTTCGGCGCTGGACAGATCGACCACCTCGCTTTCCTCGACCAGCGGACAGACCCAGTAGGCCTGCCGCCCCTCGGCGATCGCGCGCCGCAGATGATCCACGACCTCGTCAATGCGGCCCATGTTGACCAGCGCGGTCTTGATCGGTTTGCGCCCCGGCGGTTTCTCGTCGAGCACGCTGACATCCATGTCGCCATACTGTGCAAGCGCAAGGCTGCGCGGGATCGGCGTAGCGGTCATCACCAGAACATCCGCCTGCGCACCCTTGCGACCCAGCTCCAACCGCTGGCGCACGCCGAATCGGTGCTGCTCGTCGACGATGGCCAGCCGCAGATCGGCGAACTCCACATCCTTCTGAAAGACCGCATGCGTGCCGACGAGGATCTGGATATCGCCGCGCTGCAGGGCGGCCAGCTTGGCGCGCCGCTCCGCGCCCTTGTCGCGCCCGGTGAGGAGTTCAAGGACAACGCCTGCCTCTTCGGCCAGCGGCCGCAACCCCTGGTGATGCTGGCGCGCGAGGATCTCGGTTGGGGCCATCATCACCCCCTGCCCGCCCGCCTCGACGGCGATCAGCAGCGCCTTGAATGCCACCAGCGTCTTGCCCGCGCCGACATCGCCCTGCAACAACCTGTTCATTCGCATGGCACTGGCCATGTCACCGGCGATCTCGGCAATCGCACGGATCTGCGCACCGGTCAGGGCGTAGGGCAGCGCGTCCAGAACCTTGGCCTGCAGCGCCCCGGTACCCACCGTCGCGCGCCCCTTGGCGCGGCGCAGCTTGGCGCGGGCCAGCGCCAGCGTCATCTGGTGCGCCATCAGCTCGTCATAGGCCAGACGTTCGCGCGCAGGGTGCGCGGGCGACAGATCCAGCGCGGCTGCCGGCGCATGCGCCGCGCGCAGCGCCTCGGCCCAGTCTGGCCAGCCGGCCTGCGCCTTCTGTACCGGGTCGATCCATTCCGGCAGGTCCGGCAGTCGTTTCAGCGCGGCGTGCGCGGCCTTGGCCATCACCCGCTGCGTGACACCGGCGGTCAGCGGGTAGACCGGCTCGAAGGCCGGGATCTCGCCGGCGGCATCCACCGGCACAACGTGATCGGGATGCACCATTTGCGCGATGCCGTCAAAAAGCTCCACCTTGCCCGACACCACGCGCCGCGCGCCGGTGGGCAGGATGCGTTGCAGGTAGTCTTCGCGGGCATGGAAAAACACCAGCTGGAAACTGGTCGCGGCATCCTCGACCACGACGCGGTAAGGCCCGCCCTTGCGAGTGTTGGCGCGGTGCGGGCCGACAGTGACCTCGACAGTCACGACGCCGGGCACCTCGGCGCCCTGCACCGTGGCGCGCCGCGCCCGGTCCACGCCCGAATGCGGCAAGGTGAAGATCAGATCGCGCGGCCTTGTGATGTCGAGCGCGCCAAGCGCTTGCGCTGTCTTCTTGCCCACCCCTTCGAGCGTGTCGAGCCCCGCGAAAAGCGGAAAGAGAATCTCGGGCCGGGTGCTCATATCTGCTCGATGAGCCGCAGCCAGCCATCTTCGTCGACGGTTTCGACGCCGAGCTCGGCCGCCTTTTTCGCCTTGCTCCCGGCCCCAGGCCCCGCGACCAGAAGATCCGTACGCGCCGACACGGACCCCGAAACCTTCGCGCCAAGCGCCTCGGCCCGTGCCTTGGCCTCGGCCCGCGTCATCTTCTCCAGGTTGCCCGTGAACACCACCGTCTTGCCCGCGACCGGGCTGCCGGAGGTGTCCGGGGCCGCGGCGTCTTCGACCTCAAGATGCGCCACCAGCCGGTCGATGCTGGCGCGCTCGTTGTCGTCGGTGAACGCCCCCACGAGGCTGCGCGCCAGAACCTCGCCGACACCGTCGATGCCCAGAAGCCGTTCCCATTCCGGCCCGCTGAACCCGGCGGCGTCATCCATCGCCGCGATAAACGTGTTCCAGTCGCCGTAATTGCGCGCAACCAGGTTGCTGGCCTGCTCGCCCACATGCCGGATCCCGAGCGCGAACAGCAACCGAGAAAAGGGAATTATTCGTTTTTCTTCAATTGCTTCGAACAGGTTCTTCGCGCTCTTGTCGCCCCAGCCCTCGCGGTTCTTGAGCTGCCGCGCGCCACTGCCGAATCTCTCTTGCAGGGTGAAGATGTCAGCCGGTTCGGCGATCCACCCGTCGCGGTAAAACTGCTCGACCTGCTTGGCCCCCAGCCCTTCGATGTCAAAGGCGGCGCGGCTGACGAAATGCTTGAGCCTTTCGACCGCCTGCGCAGGACAGACCAGCCCACCCACACAGCGCCGCACGGCATCGCCCGGCTCGCGCACCGCATCGGATCCGCATTCCGGACAGGTGGTGGGAAACCGGTACGGCACCGCGTCGTCGGGGCGCCGCGAAAGATCAAGATCGGCAATCTTGGGAATCACGTCGCCGGCGCGGTAGACCTGTACCCAGTCACCGACGCGGATATCCTTGCCATCACGAATGGTCTCGCCCGACGCGGACCGTCCGGCGATGTAATCCTCGTTATGCAGCGTCGCATTCGAGACCACGACACCGCCCACCGTCACCGGCGTCAACCGCGCCACGGGGCTGAGCGCACCGGTGCGCCCGACCTGAATGTCGATCGCCTCTAGCCGCGTCCAGGCAAGTTCGGCAGGGAATTTATGCGCGATCGCCCAACGGGGCGTTGTCGAGCGATATCCCAGCCGCGCCTGCAGGCCGAGATCGTTGACCTTGTAGACGACGCCGTCGATGTCATAGCCCAAGGTGGCGCGCGCCTGCTCGATCCGGGCATATTCCGCGCGCATCTCCTCCGGACCGTTGCAAAGCGTCGTTGCCGGGTTGATCGTGAACCCCAGGGATGCAAGCCGCGTCATCGCGTCCATCTGCGTGTCGGCCAGCGGCTTGGACAGCCCTCCCCAGCCATAGGCAAAGAACTTCAGCGGACGAGCGGCGGTGATGCGCGCATCGAGTTGCCGCAGGGATCCTGCGGCGGCATTTCGAGGATTCGCAAAGGTCTTGTCGGACCGCGCGCGCTGCCGGTCGTTGAGCGCGCTGAAATCGGCATGGCTCATATAGACCTCGCCGCGCACCTCCAGCACGTCAGGTGCATCCTGCAGGGTGGTGGGGATATCGCTTATGGTGCGCGCATTGGACGTGACGTTTTCGCCGGTCTCGCCATCGCCGCGCGTCGCGGCCCGGATCAGCTGGCCGTTCTCGTAACGCAGGCTCAGACCCAGCCCGTCGATCTTCGGCTCGCTGGTATAGGCAAGGGGAGCCTCCTCTGCCAGCCCGAGATACCGGCGGATGCGGGCGTCGAACTCGTCGATCTCGGCAGGCTCAAAGGCGTTGCCGAGGCTCAGCATGCGCACGCTGTGGCGTACCTTGGCAAACGCTTCCGCGGGGGCGGCACCAACCCGGTCTGACGGGCTGTCGGCGCGTTTGAGTTTGGTAAACCGCACCTCGATCGCCGCGTTGCGCGCCTTTAGCGCGTCATAATCGGCATCCGACATCACCGGCGCGTCTTCGGTATGATAAGCCGCGTCAGCTTTGGCCAGTACCTGAGCGAGTCGCGCCAGTTCTGCGCGCGCCTCGTCTTCTGTCAAGCGCTCCACGTCACCGGTGTCGGTCATCGGCCTCTCGTCACCCTGTCAGGCCGGGCAGACGGCGATCGCCGCGCGCCCGGTCATGTGACCGATGTGATAGGGCCAGTCAGCGCCGACGTCCAGACGTGGCGCCGCGCGTTCAGGCCCCGACCGCCAGCGATGCGCCCGGCAGCTCGTCCTGTTCGGGATCGCGCAGGACATATCCGCGACCCCAGACCGTCTCGATATAGGTCTCGCCCTCGGTCGCTTCGCTCAGCTTCTTGCGCAGCTTGCAGATGAAAACGTCGATGATCTTCAACTCCGGTTCGTCCATGCCGCCATAGAGATGGTTGAGGAACATCTCCTTGGTCAGCGTGGTGCCCTTGCGCAGCGACAAGAGCTCCAGCATCTGGTATTCCTTGCCGGTTAAATGCACTGCCTGCCCTGCCACATCGACGGTCTTGGCATCGAGGTTGACGTTGATCTTGCCGGTTCGGATGATCGATTGCGAATGACCCTTGGACCGCCGGATAATCGCGTGGATACGTGCCACCAGTTCCTCTCGGTGAAACGGCTTGGTCAGATAATCGTCGGCGCCGAAGCCAAAGCCCTTGAGCTTGCTTTCGGTATCGTCGCTGCCCGAAAGGATGAGTATCGGCGTTTCGATGCGCGACAACCGAAGCTGGCGCAGCACTTCGTGGCCATGCATGTCAGGCAGCCCCAGATCCAACAGAATCAGGTCGTAATCGTATAGCCTGGCAAGATCGACGCCTTCCTCGCCCAGATCAGTCGTGTAGACGTTCAGATTGGCATGCAACAGCATCAATTCGATACTCTTCGATGTCGTGGCGTCGTCTTCGACCAGCAATACCCGCATAAGATGTCTCCGTTCCTCGTTAAAATCCAATCACGAACCTGACCAAGAATGGTTAACCACTAGTTACCTATTTGCAAATATTTGCACACTCGTGTTATAGTTGTCTATGCGATTTAAGAAGAGTGATCTTAAGCGCTGATATACCGTATTTTTGCAGGCCACTCACCCAAGACAAGAACTCTTCCTCGCTCAACCCATAGGTGTTCATGGCTTCGGAACGAGACATCAACCCATAGGCGACTCCGCGCACCACTGCGAGCTTGCGTGACGCCACCCAACGGCTCGTATCCGGAGGCGGCAGATCCGACCGGCTGAGCACGGTTCCATCCGGCAAGGTGACGGCCCTTGGCCCATCGACTTTCTTCAGATACATCGTTTTCACCCTTCTCACGACTGCGGACAGACTGCGCGGATCAGGTTTAACGATGGGTGAAATAAGGCTTTGAGAATGCTTAGGATTTTCCTACATTCTTCACAAACGGAGACCAGCATGGCACTGGACGCAGACACATCCCGCAATTCCCTCGGCTTTGCCAAGGCGCCCTGCGAAACGCGGGTTGTCGTGGCGATGTCCGGCGGGGTGGACAGTTCGGTGGTGGCAGCACATCTCGCCGCCGAGGGCTATGACGTGGTAGGTGTCACCCTGCAGCTTTACGATCACGGCGCTGCTCTGGCCAAGAAAGGCGCCTGTTGTGCCGGTGTCGACATTCACGATGCCCGCCGCGTGGCCGAGGATCTGGGCTTTCCGCATTACGTTCTGGATTACGAGAACATCTTTCGGGACGCGGTGATCGATGAGTTCGCCGACAGCTACCTCGCCGGGGCCACGCCCGTGCCATGTATCCGCTGCAACGAACGGGTGAAGTTCAAGGATCTGCTGGAGACCGCCCGCGATCTTGAGGCGGATTGCATGGCCACCGGGCATTACATCCAGCGCATCGAGGGACCGGAGGGACCGGAACTGCACAGCGCGGCCGACCCGGTACGCGACCAGTCCTATTTCCTGTTCTCGACCACCCAGGAGCAACTCGACTATCTGCGGTTCCCGCTGGGGCATCTACCCTCGAAAGAGGCAACGCGCGAGCTTGCGGCGAAATACGGCCTGCAGGTGGCCGACAAGCCCGACAGCCAAGATATCTGTTTCGTCCCGGATGGCGACTATGCCGGCGTGATCGAGAAGCTGCGCCCCGGTGCCGCGGAGCCGGGCGAGATCATGCATGCCGACGGGCGGGTGCTTGGCCAGCATGAGGGCGTGATCCATTACACCATCGGCCAGCGGCGCGGTCTCGGGATCGGCGGTCTAGAGACGCCGCTTTACGTGGTGCGGCTCGATGTCGAGACGCACCACGTGATCGTTGGTCCCAAGCACATGCTGGCCACGAGGCGCGTGCCGCTGCGCGAGATCAACTGGCTGGGCGATGCGCCGCTGACCTCTCGGGACATGTGGGAGATCTCGGTCAAGGTCCGCTCCACGCGGCCGCCGCGCGAGGCATTGCTGAGACCGATATCCGAAACGGAGGCCGAGGTGGAATTGCTGACACCCGAGGAAGGCGTGTCGCCGGGACAGGCCTGCGTCTTTTACCACACGGACAGCAACCGCGTCTTGGGCGGCGGCTGGATCTGGCGGGGTCAGTAACGTTGCGGCGCTGGCGGTAAAGCCGAAGCGCCACGGCCGGCGCAGAAGCAGTGCTCCCGACCGCCGGCTTTTGTAGATCAAACGTCCTTGAACTGCTCTTCCTGACGCGCGGACCATTGCACGGTCATGACGAACCCGTCCTCGGTCTGGCGCTCGTCCTCGACGAGATCCTTCTCGTAAAGCCAGGCGCGCTTGCGTCCTTCGTCAAACCCCAGATGCAGCGTGCTGACATGCCGCATCGCCGTCAGCGACTGGGAAATCGCGCCCACAAGCGTGTCGACCCCCTGCCCGGTCACCGCCGAGACAGCCTGCACATCCTCCAGCCGCGCGGCCTGGGTCAGAGCCGCGTTGCGAGCCTCATCGTCCAGCCGGTCGATCTTGTTCCAGACCTCGATCTGCGGGGTGGTGTCCTTGACCCCGAGATTCTCGAGGATCGTGGCCACGTCGCGGGACTGTGCTTCGGTCTCGGGATGCGAGATGTCGCGCACATGGCAGATAAGATCGGCCTCCAACACCTCTTCCAGGGTCGCGCGAAAGGCCGCGACCAGTTCGGTGGGCAGATCGCTGATGAACCCCACCGTGTCCGACAGGATCACCTCGGGGCCACCATGCGGCAGCGCCACGCGCCGCATCGTCGGGTCAAGCGTGGCAAAAAGCATATCCTCGACCATGACCTCGGCGCCAGTCAAGTGATTGAACAGCGTCGACTTTCCGGCATTGGTATAGCCCACCAGTGCCACGATCGGGAACGGCACCTTGGCGCGCGCGGCGCGGTGCAGAGTGCGGGTCTTGACCACCTTCTGCAACTGGCGGCGCAGGCGCACGAGCTGCTCGTCGATGGCGCGGCGATCGGCCTCGATCTGCGTCTCGCCGGGGCCGCCTACAAAGCCCAGCCCGCCGCGCTGCCGCTCAAGATGCGTCCAGGCGCGCACGAGCCGGGTACGCTGATAGCTCAGTGCCGCCATCTCCACCTGCAGCACACCCTCGCGGGTGGCGGCGCGGTCGCTGAAGATCTCGAGGATGAGCCCGGTGCGATCCAGCACCTTGATGTCCCAGGCACGTTCAAGATTGCGCTGCTGCACCGGTGTAAGCGGGCCGTCGACCACCACCAGGTCGGCCTCGGCGTCGTCGATCGCTGTTTTCAACTCTTCGCGCTTGCCCTTGCCGAAAAGCCGCCCCGCATCCGGCTTGCGCAGCCGCACGATCTGCTGCCCGACAACCTTCAGGTCTGGCAGCGCTTGTGCCAGAGCTACGGCCTCGGCGAGGCCGAGCGCGGGATCACGGTCGCGCCCGTCGGTGGCAATGTCGGGGTGCACGACCCACGCGTGGGTGATCGAACGGGCATGTTCCTTCAAGTGGCCTCGTCACCGTCATAGAGGTTCAAGGCTTGCGACGGCATGATCGTCGACACGGCGTGCTTGTAGACCAGTTGAGATTGCCCGTCGCGTCGCAGCAGGATGCAGAAATTGTCGAACCAAGTGATCACGCCCTGCAATTTCACGCCGTTGATCAGGAAAACCGTGACCGGGATCTTGGTCTTGCGAACCTGATTGAGAAATGCGTCCTGCAAATTTTGTCGATCAGAAGCCATTCACTACCCTGCCTTTTTTCTTGCGCGTATCGTACGGGATTGATTTCGCGGTCCCCGGTGGGCGAGTATGTCCTGCCATCGCCGGAGTTTCCAGCCAAAAATCCAAACATGTCGTGGCGCCTCCCATCTCAATCGCGCCAGATCGCCGGATTGAGAAGCGCGATGAGCGCCAGCGTCTCCAGTCGCCCCAGAACCATCGCCGCCGCGTAGACGAGCTTGGCTCCCGTTCCCAGTTCGACCAGGCGGATCGGGTCCTCGCTCGCGGTATGAATGAGAGGGCCGGTGGTCGACAGCCCCGACAAGGCGAGGATGAGTGCCGACTCGAACCCCTGACCGAAAAGGGCAAGCGCGGCCGTGAGCGCGGTCAGCGTCATCGCGAAGAGCATGAAGAAGATCCACGCGATATACGCGCCCTGCCGACGGATCCGCCGGCCCGGACCCGAGGCGCGCCCCACCGACGACGGATGGATCAGCCGCTCGACCTCGCGCTGTCCGTGCAGATACAGCGCATAGACCCTGAGCAGCTTCACCCCGCCGGCGGTGGTGGCGACGCCACCCCCGACCATCGCGAGCCCCATCAGGATCAGTCCCGGCGTGCGCAACCCGGACCAGTCGCGCGCCGCCTGCCAGTCGGCGCTTTCGAACCCCGTTGTCGACAGGAATGACAGGACCGTGAACGCGGACCCCCAGAGCGCGCGCAGACCTTGCATGATGTCATCGGAGGCCCGCACATCCAACGCCCCGATCCAGTGGCGCAGGAACAGCAGCATCGGCACCAAGGCCACGATTGTCAGGCCCAGCCGAAACTCCGGGTCACGCCACAGATCCTGCGGCACGGTCGACATGGTATCCGACGAGAATGTCAGGCGCGACAGCGCAAAGATCAGGAAGGCAAAGATCGCCACTTCGCCAAAGACACCGGATGCGCCGTTTTGCAGGCCGCCGATCGAGGAAATCCCGCTGGTCGCGAGCGTCGACATCGCGTGCACCGCCGCGACGAAGGCCCGCTCGCCGCCCGCCATGAGCAGGATCCAGAGCACCAGCGTCAGCCCGACATAGATCGGCACCAGCGTCCCGGTGACCTGGCGCAGGCGGCGCACGGGGCTCGCCCTCTGGAACCGTCCGAGCCGCGCATCATCCTGCCCGGGCTCGGCTCGCACAGTGACCTCGAAGCCACCAAGGCTCATCGCGGCCAGCACCGCCGACGCGGAGATCCAGATGAGCAGACCGCCGGCCCACCCTACAAGCGCGCGCCACAGGTGCAGGCTGTCGCCGATTCGCCCCGGTGCGCCGAAAAACGTGGCGCCGGTGGTGGTGAAGCTCGACACCATCTCGACATAGGCATTGAGATAGGTGGTTGTGCGCACCCCCTCGTAGAACGGCAGCGCAAGATAGACAGGCAGCAGGATATAGGCCATCAGCAACGCGGCGAGGTTCTGCGTGTCGCTCATCCGGCGCGCCGAGCCGCGCCCTGTCAGCGCCAGCCCGATCAACAAGAACAGGGCCAGCCCCAGCAGACCGTAGACAAAAAAGGCGCGCGCCACGCCGCTATCGCCGCGCATCACCGCGTCCACGGCTGGCAGGAACATCATCAGCGCCGCGAAACCGGCGAGGATCAGGATGAGGGGAAAGTTGAGCAGCCGCGCGAGCATCGGATCAGAAATAATCGATCGAGACCTGAAGCATCTTCTCGACCGCGGCGACATCGGCGGCGAGCGCGAAGATCACCACGACGTCACCGGCCTCGATGCGCAGGCTTCCGACAGGTTTACGGATCCTGTTGCCCGTCTTGACGCCGCCCAGCAACACGCCTTCGGGAAAGTCGATATCGCGCAGCGCCGCGCCGGCCAGCGGCGAGGTTGACAGTACCTCGGCCTCGATCACCTCGGCTTCGGCATCGCCGATCGAATAGACAGCGCGCACCTTGCCTCGCCGGATATGACGGAGGATCGAGCTGACGGTGGTGGCGCGCGGGTTGATGAAGGCGTCGATGTTCAGCGGATCCAGCAGCGACACCATGGTGGGATCGTTGATCAACGAGATCGCAAAGGGACAGCCCTCTGACTTGGCGCGCACGGCGGCCAGCATGTTGGTCTTGTCGTCATCGGTCACCGCCAGCACCGCGTCGGCACGCGCGATCCCCGCCTCGGTCAGGATCCCTGTATTAAGCCCGTCGCCGTTGAGCACGATGGTCCGTTCCAGCGTGTCGGCCGCGCGCTCGGCCCGGGCGCGGTTCATCTCGATCACCTTCGTGCGCACGCGTCCGCCGGGGCGCGCCTCGAGCGCCTGTGCCACCGCCAGCCCGATATTGCCGCCGCCGACGATCACCACGCGGTCCTGTTTCTTCTGCGCCTTGCCGAACACGTCGAGCATGCGCGGCACATCCTCTGTCGGGGCGAACAGGTAACACGCGTCCCCCGCGAACAACTGATCGCCGGGCTCCGGCGCGAAAAGCCGCCCGTCACGCCGTATTGCAAGCACGACCGCCCGCAGCGTCGAGAAAAGATCGCTCAATTGTCGCAGCGGCGTGTTCAGGACCGGGCAATCCTCCTCCAGCCGCAGACCGATCAGGCGCGCCGCACCGCCCATGAAGGTTTCGGTGTCGAACGCGGCAGGGGCGGCGAGACGCTGCAACGCGGCCTGTGCCACCTCGCGTTCGGGGCTAATGACGACGTCGATGGGCAGATGATCCCGCCGGTAGAGATCCGAATAGATCGCGTCGAGGTAGGACTGGCTGCGCAGGCGCGCGATCTTGCGGCGGATGTCGAAGACAGAATGCGCGACCTGGCAGGTCACCATGTTGACCTCGTCGGAATAGGTCGCGGCGATGATCAGATCGGCGTCACGCGCCCCGGCGCGATCCAGCACATCCGGGTACGAGGCAAAGCCGGTGATCCCCTGCACATCCAGCGTGTCGGTGGCGCGCCGCACCAGGTCGGGATTGTTGTCCACCACGGTGACGTCGTTGCGCTCGCCCGACAGGTGCCGCGCGATCTGCCAGCCCACCTGGCCGGCACCGCAGATGATGACCTTCATGGCGCTTGCCTCACCCTGTCCGGATCCGGCTCATGACAGACGGACCCATGGCGGTCAATTGCCGTGTCGGGGCGCCCGCGCGGCACGGGCTCACCCCTTGGTCCCTTCGCCGCGAGCGTAAATATCGTCATAGCGTGTGATGTCATCCTCGCCCAGGTAGGTCCCGGTTTGCACCTCGATCAGCACCATCGGCACCTTGCCGGGATTCTCCATCCGGTGCACCGCGCCAAGCGGAATATAGACCGACTGGTTCTCTGTCACCAGCTGGATCTCGTCGTCGATGGTCACCTTCGCGGTACCCGACACCACGATCCAGTGTTCCGAGCGGTGGTGATGACTTTGCAGCGACAGTGCTGCGCCGGGATGTACGTGGATGCGCTTGACTTGGAACCGCTCGCCAAGCGCGATCCCCTCGAACCAGCCCCAGGGGCGGTAATCGCGCGGCAAGGTCTCGGCCTGCTTGGCCCCTTGCGCCTTCAGTGCGGCGACGGCCTGCTTGACATCCTGCGCGCGATCCTTGTGCGCGACCAGCACCGCGTCGGGCATGGCTACCGCGATGATGTCATGCAGGCCGATTCCGACCAGCGCCTGCTGTTCGTCCTCGGCGCGCAACAGGCTTCCGGTGCAGTCTATGGCGGTGGCCGGGCCCGAGGTGACGATGCCCGCTTCATCCGGGCCGCTTTCGCGCCAGACCGCGTCCCAGCCCCCCAGATCCGACCATGCACCCCCGTAGGGCACCACGGTCAGGTTGTCCGCCTTTTCCATCACTGCGTAGTCGATCGAGATATCGGCGCAATCGGCCCATGCCGCCGGGTCGAGCCGCAGGAAATGCAAATCGCGCTCGGCTTCCTCGACGGCGCGGGTCACGCCGGTCAGCATCGCGGGCTCGTGCGCATCGAAGGCCGCAAGGATCGCCTCGGTGGAGAAAAGGAAAATCCCCGCGTTCCACACATGCAACCCACCATCCAGCAACCCTTGCGCAGTGGCGGGATCGGGTTTTTCGACAAAGCCTCGCAGCGGCTGCGGCACCGGCGCGAAATCGGATGACGGCGCCTTGCTCAGGGCAAGCCAGCCATATCCTGTCTCCGGCCGGTCGGGACGGATCCCGAAGGTCACGATCTGCCCGGCCTCGGCCGCCGGCACCGCCGCGCGCACCGCGTCGCGAAACGCCGCCGCGTCCGGGATCACGTGATCCGATGGGGCGACAAGCATAAGCGCACCGGGTTCGCGGGCATGCAGCTCCAAAGCCCCGGCCAGGATCGCCGGTGCGGTGTTACGCCCCTCGGGTTCGATCAGCGTGGCGGCGGCGGCAATCTCGGCCCCGGCGAGCTGCTCGGTCACCACGAAGCGGTAATCGGCCCCGGTGATCACCATGGGCGCGGCAAAGCCCGGCCCGGACAACCGACGCGCCGAGGCCTGGAACAGGCTCTCTTCGCCGGTCAGCCGGGTGAACTGCTTTGGATAGCTTTTGCGCGACAGGGGCCAGAGCCGTGTGCCCGAGCCGCCGCACAGCAACAGCGGGTGAATATCCTGAACCATGAAATTCTCTCCTTCGAAATCGCCTCAGCGCCCAAGCGCGGCCTGAAACTCACGCCATTCGCCTTTTGACATGCCGGAGGTATCCTGCGTCACCTCCTCGCCCGCGAGCATCCGCCGCACACAGTCGAGCGCCGTGGCCGACAGCGTGACCCCGCCCATCCGGTAGTCGGCAAACGCCTTGTAGGCGGCGGGCACCCAGTCGGTAACGATCTTGCAGATCGCCTCGGCATAGACCCGGATCTCGTATTGCGCATGAGCGTCGGCGCGTAGGCGCAGGAAATGCAGCAGGTTGTGCAGGTCGGTCTTCCAGTACCATTGCGTGTAGATATTGGCGGGCAGGTTCATGCGGGCCAGCTCGCGGGCGAGGCCCTGCTGGCCCTCGCCCGAGATCATCTCCTCGTAATGGTCGTAGCATCGCATCGCATCGTCTCTCAGCAGCCGAAGCACGCGGTCGGCCTCTTCGCCTTCCAATGCTGCCCCCCGGCCCTGGTTGTTGGTGGTCGATTGCGCCGCCAGCGCATCGGGCGCGGGGATGTAGAACTCGCGGTCGAGGATCGAATAGCGCGCGGAATACTCGTTGACGTTGGCGGTGCGGTGCCGGATCCATTGCCGCGCGACGAAAACCGGCAGTTTGACATGCAGCTTGATCTCGCACATCTCGAACGGCGTCGAATGCCAATGCCGCATCAGGTAGCGGATCAGCCCCTCGTCATTGCTCACCGATTTGGTGCCGCGCCCGTAGGACACGCGCGCGGCCTGGCAGATCGCCGCATCGTCGCCCATGTAGTCGATGACCCGGACGAAGCCGTGATCGAGCACCGGGTAGGCTGTATACAGATGCGGCTCCATCCCCGCGGCCGTGGCGCGCAGGGTCTCGCGCGGCGCGGCGCGCTGCGCGTCGATTTCGGCCTGTTGGTCGGGGCTGAGGGGCATGGCAGGGCCTTTCGGGATGGGCTGAGTCGCGCTCGCACTTTAGCCTGCGGGTCACGTGGGGGCCATGCCCTGCCGCGGCTTCCTTTGGTCTCGACATCAAGCAACTTGCGTTTATCTTCCAGAAAGGTAGCCACGCACAGCAATAAACGGAGAGCACATGAAAATCAGGTATCTGCACACGATGGTCCGCGTGAAGGATCTCGACGCGACGACGCGATTCTTCGGGCTTCTGGGCCTGAAGGAGACGCGCCGCATGGAGGTCGAGGCGGGACGCTTCACCCTCGTCTTCATGGCCCCCGAGGGGCAGGAAGAATGCCCCGTGGAATTGACATGGAACTGGGACGGCGACGAGGGGCTGCCATCGGACAGCCGGCATTTCGGGCACCTCGCCTATTCGGTCGGCAACATCCACGAAATGTGCCAGCACCTCATGGACAATGGCGTGACGATCAACCGCCCGCCGCGCGACGGGCGCATGGCCTTCGTGCGCAGCCCCGACAACATCTCGGTCGAGCTGTTGCAGGAGGGTGACGCCCTGACGCCGGTCGAGCCGTGGGCGAGCATGGAAAATACCGGCTCTTGGTAAGGCTTGCCGCCTTCCTGTCGGGGCTGGTGGCAGCCCCGGCCGAGGCGGCCTGCCGGCTGGCGCTCGCGTTGGCGATCGACGCGTCCTCCTCGGTAGACGCGCACGAGTACAAACTGCAGCGCGACGGTCTGGCCGCGGCCCTAAACGCGCCAGATATCCGGCAGGCGATCCTGCAGCCCGGCGGCGACATGGTGCTATCCGTCTTTGAATGGAGCGGCCGTTTCCAGCAAAAGCTGCAACTCGACTGGACACCGATGCGTAGCCCCGACGACATCACGCGTGCCGTCGCGACGATTGCCGCGATGCGGCGCGTTACCTCTGAGTTTCCGACGGCGCTAGGGTCGGCTTTGGGCTATGGCGCGCAGCTGATGGTGCGCGCGCCAGACGATTGCGCGCGCCGCGTGATCGACGTGTCGGGCGACGGCGCCAACAACCAAGGGTTCGGCCCGAGGCTCGCCTACCGGCATTTTCCCTTCGACGGCGTCACCGTCAACGGGCTCGTGGTGCTGGGCCACGGCCCGACCGTGCTGGTGCATTACCGCGACGAGGTGTTGCGCGGCCCCGGCGCGTTTCTCGAGATTGCCCGCGGGTATGCGGATTTCGAGCGTGCCATGGGGCGCAAGCTTTTCCGCGAGATCAGCGATCTGATGGTGGGCGCGCGCCCAACTCAGTAGATATAGCGGATCTGATCGGACCAGTAACGCTCTACCCGGCGCAGCGGGCTGGTGACTTGGTCGATTCCGTCGGGCCCGAGCACGCCATGCGCCTCCAGCCCTTCGGCATGTCGCGCGAACAAAGCCGCCACAACATCACGGATCCCGCGCCCTTTCTCGGTCAGCCGGACACGCACGGCGCGCCGATCAACCTCGCAGCGTTGGTGGTTCATGTATCCCGTCTCGACCAGTTTCTTCAGATTGTAGCTGACATTGCTGCCTTGGTAGTAACCGCGCGTCTTCAACTCGCCGGCGGTGACCTCGTGATCGCCGATATTGAACAGCAGCAATGCCTGCACGGCGTTTATATCCAATATGCCGACCCGCTCGAATTCGTCCTTGATAACGTCGAGCAGCAGACGGTGCAGACGTTCGACGAGCGACAACGCCTCGAGATACGCGGTGATGAAGGCGGCCTGATCATCCGGCGACGCGGGGGGCTGTTGAAAACTCATGACGGGCTCCGTGCAATACTGTTCGACACGGACATTGGAGGAGAAAGCCCAATAATCGGTTAAACCCCGCCAATAGCTCGTAAAATCCGATCTATTTCGGGGTCAGGGCCACGCTGGCTATATCCGCGACCAGCCCGACATGCTGCACGGGCGGGTCAACCTGACCGGTCACCCACTGGTAAAGATCCTGATCGTTTTCCACCAGCAGCGCGTCGTAGTGATCGAGCGCGGTCTCGTCCATGGCGTCGAGCCGGATGGCGGCATAGCGGGTCAAGATGACGTCCATCTCCTTTATGCCCCGCCGCATCGAGCGCATCGACAGGCGTTTGATCCGGTTATCGCGGCTTTCCTCACTCAACGGCCTCTTCCCTCAGCTTGGCGCGCAGGCTTTTTTCCAGCCGTCCCAGGCGGTCGGTGGACAGCGCCATCTGCGCGCGGATATCGCGGATCTCGGTCAGCATTTCGCTGATATCGGGCGACAGATCGCCCATCGTGGGGCTGTCGGGGCCGTCGCCCTCGCCCGACAGAAGCCACAGAAGTGACACGTTCAGAAGCCCCGCCATCATCGACAGCTTGTTGGCGCGCGGCTCTGACTGGTCATCTTCCCACGCGCGTAGCGTTTTGAGCTTGACCCCCAGTCGCTTGGCCAGATCGGCCTGTGACATGTTCGCATGGTCGCGCGCACCCGCGACGCGGTCGCCGAAGGTGGTTGCATCCGGGTCGAACCAGCTTTCATTTTTCTCAGTCGTCATCTCTTCCCCTTCCGGTGATCATCCTTGATCGCCAATCATGTGTATCTTATGAGATCGATTAGGTGAATTCAAACCGGAGACGTCGATGTCCGTGCTGTCCGCGACATTATCACGTGTGAAACCCTCGCCCACCATCGCGGTGACGACCAGATCACAGGAGATGCGGGCAGAAGGTCACGATGTGATCGGGCTTGGCGCGGGCGAGCCGGATTTCGACACGCCGGATCACATCAAGGCCGCGGGTATCCGCGCGATCGAGGCCGGGCAGACGAAGTACACCGCCGTCGATGGTATCCCGGAATTGAAAGACGCGATCTGCGCCAAGTTCCGCCGCGACAACGCGCTGGAGTATTCACCTGCCCAGGTCAGCGTCGCCTCGGGCGGTAAGCAGATTCTCTACAACGCGCTGATGGCCACGCTCGATCCCGGCGACGAGGTGGTGATCCCCGCGCCCTACTGGGTCAGCTACCCCGACATGGTGCGGCTGGCCGGTGGCGAGCCGGTGATCGTTCCCGCAGGGATCGAGACCGGGTTCAAGCTGACACCCGAGGCACTGGAGGCCGCAATCACGCCGAAGACTCGCTGGTTCATCTTCAACTCGCCCTCGAACCCCACTGGTACGGGGTATGCGTGGGACGAGCTGAAGGCTCTGACGGATGTGCTGATGCGGCACCCGCATGTCTGGGTGATGACCGACGACATGTATGAACACCTCGCCTATGACGGGTTCCGGTTCTGCACCCCCGCGCAGGTCGAACCGGGGCTTTATCCACGCACGCTCACCTGTAATGGCGTCTCCAAGGCCTATTGCATGACCGGCTGGCGCATCGGCTTCGCGGCTGGCCCCACAGAGCTGATCGGCGGCATGCGCAAGATCCAGAGCCAATCGACATCGAACCCCTGCACAATCAGCCAGTGGGCGGCAGTCGAGGCGCTCAACGGGCCGCATGATTTCATCGCTGCCAACAACGCGGCCTTCAAGCGCAGACGCGACTTGGTGGTCGAGATGCTTGATGCCATAGATGGCGTGCACTGCCCGGTGCCCGATGGCGCGTTCTACGTCTACCCGTCAATTGCCGGCCTGATCGGGCGAACCAGCGCCGGCGGCACGCGCATCGACACGGACGAGGATTTCGCGACGGCCCTCTTGGAGGAAACCGGCGTCGCGGTGGTGTTCGGCGCGGCCTTCGGTCTCTCGCCGCATTTCCGGATCAGCTACGCGACCTCGGATGCCGCCCTGACCGAGGCCTGCGACCGGATCCGGACCTTCTGCGCGGGGCTGACATGACTGCGGGCAGGATCACGGCCAACCTGCCCAGCCGGGATTTCGAGGCGACAGGACGCTTTTATGCCATGCTCGGCTTCCGGATTGATTTCCGCAACGACAGCTGGATGATCCTGAGCCGGGACGGCATGAGCGTGGAATTCTTTCCGCACCCCGATTTGGATCCGAAAAAAAAGCTGCTTCTCGGCCTGCCTGCGCCTGCCGGAGATCGACAGCCTGCATTATGAATGGCGGGAGAAGACGGGCTTGCCAGCCTCGCACAAGGCGATCCCCCGCCTGACAGAGCCGTTCACGCTGGCCGATGCACCGCGCATGTTCGCGCTTGTAGACCCTGACGGATCGCTCTGGCGCGTGTTGGAAAGCAGCTAACGCAACGCCGGGTGATCTGCCGGAGTATTATTTGTGGGTGTGCGAAAACGGCGCCCTCGTGTTCCGCTTCGGTACCGCCCACCGGCAGAGGCGCGCCCCGTCGCAACGAATCAAACCGATTTGTGCCTCCGGCGGGAGTATTTTGAGCAAGCTGAAACCAGTGACGACGCAACATCCGGCGCAGTTCTGACGGACCAAAGCCTGGGACGGCCTCCGGCACACCCGTCTGGGCGAAGGCAGTCTTTGGCGCGGCGTTGCCATATGCGCCGGTCGGATCGGCGTTCAGCCCGTCGCGACCCCGGCTTGCACCCCGCGCACCGACCAGCCCCAGAAGCGCACCAGCATGAACACGCCGGCCAGTGTCAGCCCCAAGGCCATGCCAACCCAGACACCCGCCCCGCCATAGCCAAGCCCGAATCCCAGACCGTAGCTGACCGGCACACCGACCGCCCAGTAGCTCAGGGCGGCGATGACCATCGGCACACGGGTGTCCTGCACGCCGCGCAACAAGCCCAAGGCCATGACCTGCGCCGCATCGACAAGCTGGAACAGCGCCGCCGCGGCCAGCAATACGCGCCCGATGGCGATCACCTCGGCGCGGGCCGGGTCATAGGGATCGAGGAATACGGCGATCAGCGGGTCCGGCACCAGCAGAAACAACGACATGGTCGACAGTGCCACGGCCCCGGACACGCCAAGCACCACGCGCGCCCCGTCACGCAGCCCTTGCCCGTCCCCGCGCCCATGCGCCTGGCCCGCGCGCACCGTGGCCACGTTCGAAAGGCCCACATGCACCATGAACACCACCGAGGTCACCTGCAGCACGATCCCGTGTGCGGCCAGCGGCAGCGTTCCCAGCCAGCCCATCATTACCGAGGCGGCGGCGAACAGCCCGACCTCGGCCAGGTTTGTGACCCCGATGGGCCAGCCGAGACGAAAGACCTGCGCCAGCGCGACCCAGTCGGGGCGCCAAAGGCGGGTGAAAAGCGCATGCTCCGGGGTGACATGCCGCACGTAGAGCACCAGCGCGGCCAGCGAGCCGAGGTGCACGAAAAGCGACGCGATCGCGGCCCCCTCGATGCCAAGTTCAGGAAAGCCGAAATTGCCGAAGATCAGCAGGTAATTGATGCAGATATTCAACCCGACCGCAGCCACCGTAACCCAAAGCACCACCGCGGTCCGCTCGAGCGCCGCGAGATAGGATTTCAGCACCATCACCGCCAGCGCAGGCACGATCCCCCAGCCCGCGATGACGAGGTAATCGGCCGCCAGCGCCGATGTACCGGGCCCCTGCCCGAGCAGTGCGAACAGCACGTCCGAGCCCAGCATCAGCGGCAACGCGACCAGGCCGAAGATAGCCGACGCCCAGAGCCCCATGCGTGTCACGCGTCGCACCTGTGTGCGCTCGCCCGTGGCCTCGGCGGAGGCCACCAGCGGCATCACCGCCCAGGCCAGTCCCGACCCCATGATGAAGAGCACGAAGAACAGCGTGCCGCCCAGAACCTCGGCCGCCAGTGCCTCGACCGAGTACCAGCCCAGCATCAGCGCATCGGTGAGGTTGATGGCGAATTGCGCCACATGGCTGCCGATCAATGGCAGGCCAAGGCCCAGCACGGCGCGGGCATGCTGGCGGTATGTGAGGCGCGGTTGCATGGCTTGGGCGTTAGCCGCGCGTGCAGGCCCGCGCAAGCCCTCTCAGAGGGCGGCGTGCAAGAACTGCAGCGCCAGCGCCGCGATGATCAAACCCGCGGCCAGCTCCAGGAGCGGCAGCGCCCGCGCCATGCCACCCTGTGGCCCCGAGGACAGACGCGCCAGCGTACCCTCGCGCAGCGTGACCGAGGCGAGCGCCACGGCCAGCGTCACGCCCGCCGTGCCCAATCCCATCGCGAAGGTTCCGAGGATCCCCGCCATTTCCAGCCCCATGCGCCACGTCAGGATCAGCAGGAACAGCGCCCCGGTGCAGGGCCGGATCGCCACGGCGCCGATCAGCATGGCAGCATCACGCCAACCGGTGACCGCCGCGGCCTCGGCGGGTGTTGGCGCATGGGGATGACCGCATGTGGCACAAACGCCCTCGTTCCCAAGATGAGGGTCATGATCTTGCCGAAGTCGCAGGCCCCGCAACCGCCGGAGCCCGCGCAGCACGAGCCAGCCGCCCACACCCGCAATCGCCGCGTAGCTTGCGGGCGCCATGATATCCTCGGCCAGCCAGGTCATGCGCTGCCGGGTGAGATCCAGCAGCAGAACGCCGGCATAGACCAGCAGGACCGCAGAGGCCGCCTGCGCAAGGCTCGACGCCAGCGCCAGCCCCGACAGGCGCAGCGCGCTGACCCGCGCGGCCATGCCATAGCCACCGATCAGGATCTTGCCATGACCCGGCCCGGCGGCATGGAAGAACCCGTAGGCAAAACACAGCGCCAGCAGCCCGCTCAGCGTGCCGGGATCTCCGGCGCGCAGGCTGCGCAGCAACCGTGCCATGGCCTGTTGCGTCTCTGCCTGCCCGTCCCTCGCCCAGGCGGCCACGTCACCGGCCCCGCCAAAAACCCATAGCCAGACGGCCACTGCCACAAGCGCAAGGGATGCAAGGCTCAGCCCCGGCCGGTTCAGAAATTGGCGGTGCATGTGACAACCATCACGTCGGAAAACAGATTGCCCACCTCGATCCCGTCAAATTGTTCCTCCGCGGTCAACTCCGACAGCATTTCCCGAAACGCGCGTTGCGACTCGTCAAGATCGGGTGCCCGGACATCGTGATCGCAGCCTTCGGGTAAATCCACGGGTCCGGTCAGCGTATAATCCACGTAATAGGTCGGATCGTACGGCTCCACCCGCAAGCCTTTGGCCCGCACCGGGCCGAAGTTGCGCCGATGTGTGGCGACAATCCTGCCATCTTCTAGCGCGACGCCCGTGGGAACGGGATGATCGAGTGCGATCTTCTCGCCCCCCCGATGAATGTAGAGATCCCCCTCGAACCCCTCGGGCCACTCTTCAAGGTCAAAGCCCTTGAGTTCGGCACGTTCCGCGTCTGTCAGAACCCCGTCGCCGTCCGTATCGAGGCCCATGTCGCTGAGGATCAGAAGCGAAAAGAAATCGTCATAGCGCCACGTCACCTCGATGCCGGTCAGGTTGCCCGCGCCATCCCCGGTGAAGCGCAGGCCCACATCGACAAAGACATGCGGATGCGCGCCTGCCCCGCCGATGGGCAGGCCAAAACAAAGCGCGAGGGAAAGGCAAGCGTTGCGGACCATGCGCCTTTCTCTACGCAGCCCTTGCGCCACCGGCAAGCGTGCAGGTCACCGCATGCCTTGCCATGCGCGAAAATCGGCGCGCCCGCCGGGTCTTGCCGCCGGGTCCGGTCATCCGCAGTAGCGCGACCGGACATCGCGGAGCGCGGGCGCGTCGTATCGCGGGACGTAGCCAAACCGCCTGTCGCGCTCGGAGATCCACGCGTCTTGCAGACGCTCGGATCGCTCGGCATAGCTCCGCGCGGGTGGCTTGGGGAACGTAGTGTCAGATGACGGAAATTGCGGCCGGAAGGACTGACAAATCAGTTGATCATCAACGCTCGCCCCGGCCAGCCGACCGGACGGGCGCGTCGTCAGGTCGACGACATGGCCGGCCTTGACGCCCACACCCCGCGTCTCGAAGATCAGCTTCGCGCGCAACTCGAACACCCGCGTCTTATCGCCCGGCCCGAACAGATCCTCTTCGCCTTGCCAGACGTTGCCGATCGCAAATCGCAGGCGGAATGTCCCGGGCGGCACGAGCACCTTGAAAAACGCGCCTCCCTCGATATACGCGGCAAGGGCCGCGTCGCCGCTTTCGGCGTCGATCAGGGTGAGCATGTAATCCTGACCCGCCGGGGTTTTCAACTGTAGCGGGAACACGGCCGGCAGTCCCGTCCGGTTCCACATCAGGCCGGTGGGGGGCTGCGCGGCCTCCTCTTTCTCCCGCGCCAGTGGTGCAATCACGCCGAGCAACAGAACGGCGACCGATGCAGAAAGGCATGCATTACGGCTTCGTTCGAACATGTCAGCCTCCTTGCTCCTTGGCGTCACCGTCGGTCACATGCATGCCACTTACGCCGCTTTGACCCATGATAGCAGGTAAAGGATTGCCGGGAAATGCCGCGCAGACGGGCGACGAGACGCGAAACCGGCTGGAGCTTGAAGGACCCATCCAGACACGCTTGCGGCCGCAGGGATGTTGAAAACGGCGTGTCAAATCCTATCCTCCAATAGAGGTATACATATTGGTTGCTTCGCGCATAAGGAGTCTTCCGCGATGATCCGCAAGACGCACAATCGCCGTAGCTTTCTCGTAGCCGGTGCCGCCACCGCCGGCGCAGTACTGACAACCGGCGCCTCGGGCCTGATCGTGCCCGCCCGCGCAAAGGAAGTCCCGCCGACAGCCAGCATGCGTGGCGGCTCTAACAACTACATCCCCGGCGCGCCGATCGTCGAGCGTATCGGCGGCGGTGGCTTCTGGATGACGGGCACCGTGCGCCAGGCGGGTGACGGCGCGCCGATCAAGGGCACGCGCATCCAGATCTGGGCGCACACCACCGAAGGTCATGAACGTGACGAACGCAGCCACGGCGCAACGCTCACCAACGCGGATGGCACCTTTCGGCTGGAAATGCCGCAGATCGTGCCCGCCTTCGGGCAGGCGCATGGTCATCTGGCCTATGACAGCGGGTCGTTCAGAACCGTGTTTCTGCGCCCGGTGATGTCCAGCCCGAATGACACGAGCCTCAGCGCGGATTTCGTTCTCGAACCGGCCTGATCGCGATGTCGGTCGCGCGCGCGATCCTGATCTGGGGGGCGCTCGGGCTTGCCATCGCGGTGCCGGTCGTGGTCGCAGCGACGAGCCCGCTGCTTGCGTGGCGTCAACCGGTCTATATCGCTTCCGGGTTTGCTGGGGTTCTGGCAATGGCGCTTTTGCTCGTGCAGCCGCTGCTGGCAGGGGAATATCTGCCCGGGATGCCGGTACGCCGCGGCCGACGTGTCCATCTGTGGATCGGCATCATCCTGGTGGCGGCCGTCGTTGTGCATGTCGCAGGCTTGTGGGTCACCAGCCCGCCCGACGTCATCGACGCGCTGCTGTTCACCTCGCCGACCCCTTTCTCGGCGTGGGGCGTCGTGGCGATGTGGGCGCTGTTCGCCGCAGCTTCGCTCGCGCTCCTGCGTCGGCGGCGCCCTATCCGGCCACGCACCTGGCGCGTGGGACATTCCGCGCTCGTGACGGTCGTCGTTGCGGGCAGCGTCGTCCACGCCATGCTGATCGACGGCACGATGGGAACGATGTCGAAGGCCATGTTATGCGCGCTTGCCCTTGCGGCGACGGTCAAGGCTCTGGTCGATCTGCGCGCGTGGGCCTTGCTCAGGCGCCGCGCCTGAGCGTGGAGCACGTAGCTGCACGAGACTTACCGCAAAGATACGACCACATGCCGGTGCGCGCGTGCAAACGACGAATCTTGGATCAATCCTCGAACAGCTCGTCCTGACCGCGCGCCGGCACATCATCAGGCTCGGTCTCGCCCGCTTCGGGAAAGTGTCCGGGCGGAGGGCGGTTTTCCAGAAGGCCCGCAGCGCGCAATTCCTGAAGACCTGGCAGATCGCGGGCGCTTTCAAGCCCGAAATGATCCAGAAACCCTTGGGTGACCACGAAGGTCACCGGCCGGCCCGGCGTCATCTTGCGCCGCCCGAAGCGGATCCACTCCATCTCGAGCAGCTGGTCGACCGTGCCACGGCTGACCGACACGCCGCGGATCTCCTCGATCTCGGCGCGTGTGACGGGCTGATGATAGGCGATGATCGCCAGTGTCTCGATCGCCGCGCGGCTGAGCTTGCGCGTCTCGACCGTCTCGCGGCTCATCAGGTAGCCCAGATCGGCCGCCGTGCGGATCGCCCAGCCATCACCCACCCGAACGACCGCGACACCGCGCCCCTCGTAGCGTTTCTGTAGCCGGACAACGGCCTCGGCCGGATCGCAGCCCTGGGGCATCCGGTCCGCCATGTCACGGGTGCCAAGAGGTGCTGCACTGGCAAAGAGCATCGCCTCGACCATGCGCTCCTGTTCGAACATCTCGGGAATATCCAGGGTGCTTTTCAGATGCGGATCATCCTCTTGCGGCACGTCAGTCATCCCTGCGCCGCACTTCGATCGGCGCGAACATGTCGGCCTGCCGGATCTCGACACGACCCTCCTTGACCAGTTCCAGAGACGCGGCGAAAGTCGAGGCGGTGGCTGATCGCCGCCGCGCGGGATCGGTGCCGAGCCCTTCGGGCAGGTAGCTTGCGATATCCGTCCAACTGCCGGCATATCCGATCAGCCCGCGCATCCGCTCAAGCGCCTGTTCCATCGTGAAGACCGCGTCACGGTCCATCACGAACGGCCGGAACTCGTCGCGGGTCCGGATGCGGGCATAGCCCTGCATCAGGTCCAGAAGGCTGGCATTGTACCGGACATTGCGCTGGCGCGTGACGTCCTCGGGACAACCGCGCGCAAAGAAATCGCGCCCCAGCCGGTCACGCGCCATCAGGCGGGCGGCGCAATCGCGCATCGCCTGAAGCCTTTCAAGCTGAAACGCCAGATGCGCGGCCATCTCCTCGCCCGAGGGGCCGTCCTCCTCGGGGTCGGGCGGCAGAAGCAGCCGCGATTTCAGAAAGGCCAGCCACGCCGCCATCACGAGGTAATCGGCGGCCAGTTCGAGGCGCAGTGCCGTCGCCTGGTCCACGAAGGCCAGGTATTGCTGCGCCAGTTGCAGCACCGATATCTTGCGCAGATCGACCTTCTGGGTGCGGCTGAGGGTCAGCAGCAGATCAAGCGGCCCCTCGAACCCGTCAACGTCAACGATAAGCGCCTCGGCCGCCAGATGATCAGATATGGTCGCCACAGGTTCCGCAGTCTCGAAGTCGATGTCAGCCATGCCCCTGCCCCTGCGTCAGCGCGTCAAACTGCGCTGAGAGGGCCGAAATGTCAACGCAGGCAGGCGCTTTGCGGCAGGCGAGAGCCGCCTCGGCGCGGCGCTGCGCGGGCCCGGTCATCTCACCCGCGGCCTCGGCCACCGCCCGCCGCTCGGCCAGGGTACCGTTGCAATGCAGCACCACGTCACAGCCCGCCTCAAGCGCATCTCGGGTCAGCACAGGCAGCGGGCCGTCCAGCGCCTTCATCGAGATGTCGTCGGTCATGATCAGCCCGTCAAAGCCGATCTCGTCGCGAATGATCTGCAGAACGGTCGGAGACAAAGTTGCCGGCTTGGCGTCAAGGTCGCTGTAAACAACATGCGCGGTCATCGCCATCGGCAGATCGTTCAGCGCCTTGAAAGGTTCAAAGTCAATGTCTTGAAGATCGTCCTTCATGCTTTTGACAACGGGCACGTCATGATGGCTGTCCGCGCTCGCGCGTCCGTGACCGGGGATATGCTTGACCACCGGCAGCACACCACCCTCCAGCAAGCCGTCAACCACCGCACGACCGAGCGTGGTAACCGTCGCGGCGTCCTCACCGTAACAGCGGTTGCGCAGGAACGGATGCGTTTGCGGCCCCGCCACATCGACCAGCGGCGCGCAGTTGCTGTCGACTCCAAGCGCATGAAGCTCTGCAGCAATGAGGCGGTAGCGCAGGTACATGACACGCGCCGCGTCCGCGCCCGCCTGCCGCACCTGATCGAGCGGCGCGGCCCAATCCCGCCATTGCGGCGCGCGCAGGCGCTGCACGCGTCCGCCTTCCTGGTCGATGGTGATGACGGCATCATGTCCCGCCGCCTCGCGCATGTCCGCGCACAGGGCCCGCACCTGATCGGGGCTGTCGATGTTGTGCGCGAACAGGATGAAGCCGAAGGGCCGCACCTCACGGAACAGCGCCTTTTCGTCTTGCGTCAGGCGCCTCCCGCTAGCGTCGAGGATTGTCGCGCCAAGCCCGCTCAACGCGCAAGGACCGGGATGCATTCGGCATTTTCGGCTGCGAGCGCCGAACAGAATCGCCGCGCCTCGCCGAGATCGGCAAAGCCCATGGCCCGGAGCCGAAAGAAGGTTCGTCCACCACTTTCAGTGCGCTGGACAACCCTTTGTTTGCCTTCGAGATAATCCTCAAAACGTGAGTGCATGCGCTGCCATTCCTCACGTGCTGCATCGGCTGAATCAAAGACCCCGAGCTGTGCCAGCCGCGTATCCTTGGAAATCTGGCCCGCATCCACTTCTTCGGCCGGTGCGCTTCGGTTCCTGTTGCGCACCGCTGCCACGGCAAAGGCGACCGCCTCGGGAACATCTGGACGCAGTCGCGGCCGCAAGGACCGTCGAAGCCCATCCTCGACTGCGTCCTGACGCGCCAGTCCGACGGGATCTTCCCCGAGGGTCACCGATGCGTTCTGGATCAGGTCTGACGCGTCGCGCCCCGGCGTGCCCTCGGCGCTGTGGGGCACATCGTCGAACGTTAGGTCGAGCGGTGGCGGAGCAAGGATCACGCGGTCGGCGAGATCTGCCCCCATGCCCTCCCCGGCGACCGCGTTGACCGTCAGGCCTTGATGCGCCGCATTGCGCCCCCCGGGATCCTCGGGCTGCTCGCGCATTGGCCCCTCCACCGCGCGCACGACGGGCACACCGGACACGTCCCGAACGACAAGCTTGTACCCCCACACGCTGATCCCCGCTATCAGGCCGAGCGACAGCACCGCGCCCGTGATATTGGTGAAGGTCGCCAGGGTGGCCGCACCCCGGTGCACGGCACCCGGCCGCGCATCCTGCATTTCAGCCATGCTTTGCCTCTCGCTTCTCCGGCGAAACGGGCCCGCCGGCGAGTTATGAAATCTGCCTCAGTCCCGGCGCATGCAATCTTTGCGTCACATCTCTTCCACCGGGGTGACGCCCAAGATACCAAGACCCGCGCAAATAACAACGGTCACGGCACGGGCGAGCGCGATTTTCGCCTGTGATGTGGCCGGATCACCCTCCTGCAGGAAGCGCAGCGCGGGCTCGTCATGCCCACGGTTCCAAAGCGCGTGCAGATCGCTGGCCAGATCATAGAGGTAGAAGGCCACGCGATGCGGCTCGTTCGCGCGGCCCGCGGTTTCCACCAGGCGCGGCCATTCGGCGATCTTGCGCGCGACGGCAAGCTCGGCCTCGTGTGTCAGGATGGACAGGTCCGCCTTGGCCAGCGTCACATCATCGACGTCGATCCCGGCGTCACGGGCCTTGCGCAGGACCGAATTGACCCGCGCGTTGGCATACTGGACGTAGAATATCGGATTGTCCTTGGACTGTTCCAGCACATGCGCGAAGTCGAAATCGAGCGGCGCATCGTTTTTGCGCGTCAGCATGACAAAGCGGGTGACGTCCGACCCCACCAGGTCGACGACGTCGCGCAGCGTGACGAAAGTGCCCGCGCGCTTGGACATCTTGAAGGGCTCGCCGTTTTTGAACAGCCGCACCAGTTGGCACAGCTTGATCTCGATCGGCACGCGCCCGTCCGACAGCGCCGAAACGGCGGCCTTCATTCGCTTCACGTAGCCGCCGTGGTCGGCCCCGAACACGTCGATCAAGAGGTCATAACCGCGCGAGATCTTGTCGTAATGGTAGGCGATATCGGGGGCGAAATAGGTCCAGCCGCCATCGGATTTCATGATCGGGCGATCCACGTCGTCGCCATGCGCGGTGGATTTGAACAGCGTCTGCTCGCGCGGCTCCCAATCTTCGGGGCGCTTGCCCTTGGGCGGCTCCAGCACGCCGCGATAGATCAGATCCTTGCCGCGCAGGTCCTCGATCGCCGCCTCGATCAGCCCCGTGCCGTAGAGCGACTTTTCCGAAAAGAAGTGATCCATCTCGACGCCGAGCGATTTGAGATCCTCACGGATTCGCACCATCATCGCGTCGGTGGAAAACGCGCGCACGGCCTCCAGCCAGACCTCTTCGGGCTGGTCGACATAGGTGTCGCCCACCTTGTCCTTCAGCGCGTGGCCCACATCGATCAGGTAATCGCCGGGATAAGTGCCATCGGCAAAGGCGACCTCCTGCCCGTGCGCCTCAAGGTAGCGCAAGTAAACCGACCGCGCGAGCACATCGACCTGCGCGCCGCCATCGTTGATGTAGTATTCGCGCGTCACCTCGTGGCCAGTGAAATCCAGCAGGCTGGCCAGCGCATCGCCGAAGACAGCCCCCCGCGTGTGGCCCACATGCAGCGGGCCGGTTGGATTGGCGCTGACATACTCGACATTCACGCGCCGCCCCTGCCCGATCTCGGAGCGGCCGAAGTGGGCACCGCTGCGCAACGCCGCGCGCGCAACATCGTGCCAGACCGAGATCGCCAGCCGCAGGTTGATAAAACCCGGTCCGGCGACTTCGGCCGAGGCAATGGACGCGTTGTCGACCAGCATCTCCGACAGCGGCACGGCGATATCCCGCGGTTTCAGGCCGGCGGGCTTGGCCAGCACCATCGCGGCATTAGTCGCCATGTCGCCATGCGAGGCATCGCGCGGCGGCTCGACGGTGACATTGCCCAGGTCGAGGCCCGCGGGAAGCTTGCCAGCCGCCTGCATCCCGGCCAGAGCGTCGAGGACCGCGCGGTGAATGTCGGTAAAAAGGTTCATGTCACGCCTTTCCTGCTGCGTTGCCGCTCGGTTTACCACCGCGGCCCTGCGCGTCAATCGCTCAAGCCCTCGACAAACCGCGCGTGGCTTTGCAGGGCGAAACGATCGGTCATCCCGGAGATGTAGTCGCTGACAAGCCGCGCAAGCGCCGTCTCATCCGCCGCGCTTGCCACATCGCTGCGCCATTCTTCGGGCAAATACTGCGGTTCCGCCATGTAGAACGGAAAGAGGTCGCTGATCACGCGATGCACCCGCGCGCGCATCTCGTTGACCGACGGCGCGCGGTACATGCGGGTGTAGAGAAACCGCCGGATCGCCTGAAGATCGTTCCACATCTCGGGCGAGAACCGGATCACGGGCACACCCGCGCCGCGCAGCGCCTCGACGTTTGAAGGGTTCAGTTCGGCCAGCGTGGTCCGCGATTGCGCGATCACGTCGCCGACCATGGCACCGAAGACCCGGCGCAGCGCCTCGTGACGGCGGCGCTTGGCATCAAGGCCGGGATAAAGCTTGTCCACCTCGGCCAGACAGTCACCGACGAGGGGCAGCCCGGCGATCTCGTCATCCGTGAAAAGCCCGGCCCGCAGACCGTCATGCAGATCGTGGTTGTTGTAGGCAATGTCATCGGACAGCGCGGCCACCTGCGCCTCGGCCCCGGCATGCGTGGCAAGTTCTAGATCATGCCGTGCCGTGACATCGGCCAGCGCGTAGGGCAATGCCCCCGTCACCGGGCCGTTGTGCTTGGCCAGACCCTCCAGCGTTTCCCATGTCAGGTTCAGCCCGTCGAAAGCGGCGTAGTGACGCTCCAGCGAGGTCACGATCCGCAGCGCCTGCGCATTGTGATCGAACCCGCCATAGGGCGCCATGAGCGCGGCCAGCGTGTCTTCGCCGGCATGCCCGAACGGCGTGTGACCGAGGTCATGGGCCAGGGCCACCGCCTCTGTCAGTTCCGCGTTGAGATCCAGCGCCCCTGCGATGGTGCGCGCCACCTGAGCCACCTCGATCGAATGGGTCAGACGCGTGCGGTAATAATCGCCCTCATGCGCGACGAAGACCTGCGTCTTGTGCTTGAGCCGTCGAAAGGCGCTCGAATGTATGATCCGGTCGCGGTCGCGTTGGAACGGCGAGCGAAAGGCGCTTTCCTCCTCGTCGACCAACCGACCGCGAGTCCGCTTTGGATCCGTGGCATATGGGGCCATCATGGTGCGTGTCCTTGTCGCCTGTTGCTTCGGGTCATATATCTCGGGTAGCTTCATCAAGTAAAACAGCGTCCGCAACCGATACCGGAGACACGCCATGCAATTGCCCCCCAACGTCACCCCCCGCGCTTTTGCCCGACTGGCAGAGATCGACGCTGGCAAGTCGAACCAAGCCCTGCGTGTCGCGGTCGAGGGCGGGGGATGCTCCGGGTTTCAGTATGATATCAAGCTCGACGCGCCGGCCGACGATGATCTCGTGATAGAAGGCGACGGACAGAAAGTGGTCGTGGACAGCGTATCCTTGCCATTTTTGTCCGGGGCGACAATCGATTTCAGCGAAGAACTGATCGGCGCGCGTTTCGTGATCGACAACCCCAATGTTTCAAGCTCCTGCGGCTGCGGCACGTCCTTTTCCATGTAGGCGCAGACCGCGTTGCCGCTTACCACCGCCCCGACATCGCGCGGGCCATCAGCGTAACCCGGCTGCGCACCGGCGACGGATCGAGCGCGCCGTCACCGACCTTTCGCGGATCGCGCCGCGCCGCGCGCAGGACCGGCCCCGCCTCCCAGAGCGGCAAAAGGGCCGGACCTGCCGCTTTTGATACAGCCGCGCGCCGGTCGCGCGCGCGCCCGAGCGCTTCAAGACCTTCCTGCGCCCAACTGCGCACGGCCTCGGGCCGCCCGTCCGGTAGCGGTCTGCAACCTGCCCTTTCCAGCGCCGGAATGGCCCGGAGCCAGTTGGCGATGCCAAGCGCGAAGCCCGCATCCTGCACGACCTCGTCCTCTGCCGGCCCAAGGGCCTGCGCAGCCACGCACATCAAGTTTCCCGATGTCGCGGCGATATAGCTGCGGAACTGCGCGTCGCTGTCGAACGGCACACGTTCGGTGTCGCACCGGCGCGCCGCGATCAGCGCGTCGAGCAGAGAGGTCGCTTCGGCGTCAAGAACCCGCGCCAGCGGCGTGACCACCTCGTGCCGCCGGGCGCCGTCACCGCTTCGGATCTGTTCCAGCGCATCGCGCCACCATTGCAGCCGCATCTCGGCAATCATCGGCTCCTTCGTGACCCAGGGCGCGCGCGCCACTTCGAGATTGAACGCGTAGATCGGGAAAAGCACAATGCGCGCGGCAACGGGTGCGGCCATCGCCGCCTTGAAGCGCGACGGATCCGCACGCCGCACCATATCGGCACACGCGGTCAGATCGGTGTCGAAGCTCTGGCTCACGCCACGGTCTCGTGCAGCAGCTTCCAGTTGGTCGCATCGAGCAGCGCCTCGAAGGACGCATCGACGATGTTCGGCCCCACCCCTACCGTGGACCAGCGCCGCCCCTTGGTGTCTTCACTGTCGATGATGACCCGCGTCACCGCGCCGGTGCCGCCTTGCGTGATGCGCACCTTGAAATCCACGAGATGCATGTCGGCAATCGGTTCCTGGTAGCGCCCCAGATCCTTGGCCAGTGCCCGGGCAAGCGCATTCACCGGACCCCGGTCGCAGCCCTGCTCGTCCATCGATTCGCTGACCGACAGCTTTTTCTCGCCATCCACCTTTACCACGACCACCGCCTCGGACAGGCTGACCGTCCGGTCATGCTTGTTCTTGCGCCGCTCGACCGTCACCTTGTAGCGCTTGACCTCGAAGAATTGCGGCATCTGCCCCAGCTCCTCGCGCGCAAGGATCTCGAAGCTCGCCTGCGCGCTGTCATAGGTATAGCCCGCCTCTTCGCGCGTCTTGATCGTCTCGAGCAGCCGCGCCAGTGCCGGGTCGCCATCCTCGGCCGCGATCCCCGCCTCGGCCAGCCGCCGGCGCAGGTTCGACTGCCCGGCCTGGTTGGACATCGGGATGATGCGCGCATTGCCCACTGTTTCGGGGTCGACATGCTCGTAGGTGCTGGGATCCTTCAGGATCGCGCTGGCATGAAGCCCGGCCTTGTGGGCAAAGGCCGAGGCGCCGACATAGGCCGCCTGCCGCTGCGGGACGCGGTTGAGGATCTCGTCGAGCTGGCGACTGACGGCGGTGAGCCGCTGCAACCCGTTGCGGCTCACTCCGATCTCGAACCGATCGGCATAGGGGGTTTTGAGCATCAGGGTCGGGATCAGCGTCGTCAGGTTGGCATTGCCGCAGCGTTCACCCAGCCCGTTCAGCGTACCCTGCACCTGCCGCGCCCCGGCATCAACCGCCGCGAGGCTTCCGGCCACCGCGTTGCCGGTGTCGTCATGGGTGTGGATGCCCAGCCGGTCACCGGGGATGCCGGCGGCGATCACCTCGGCCACGATGCGCCCGATTTCGGTGGGCAGCGTACCGCCATTGGTGTCACACAGCACGATCCAGCGCGCGCCGGCATCCCGCGCAGCGCGCAGGCAGGTCAGGGCATAATCCGGATTGTCCGCATAGCCATCGAAGAAATGCTCGGCATCGAACACCGCCTCGCGCCCCTCGGCCACGAGATGCGCGAGCGAGCGCGCGATGTTCTCGACATTCTCGTCCAGCGTGATGCCGAGCGCGTCACGCACATGGAAATCATGGCACTTGCCGACCAGGCAGACGGCGGCAGTGCCCGCATTCATCACGGCCGCCAGCACATCATCGTTTTCCGCCGAGCGCCCCGCGCGTTTGGTCATGCCAAAGGCGGTCATGGTCGCCCGGGTATCCGGGACCGCGTCGAAAAACGCGCTGTCGGTCGGGTTCGCGCCCGGCCAGCCACCCTCGATGTAGTCCACTCCAAGGCGGTCAAGCGCCGCGGCGATCTGAACCTTTTCGGGCGTCGAGAAACTTACGCCTTGCGTCTGCTGCCCGTCCCGCAGCGTGGTGTCATAAAGGTAGAGCCGCTCCTTGGTCATGCGGCACCCCCGCGCGGAATCAAGGCGCGGCACGCGCCGCCGCGCGAGCGCCCGACCGCCCCCCGGGCGGGCGCTTCTGCAACGGTACAAGCCGCTGCATCGTTCAAGTGGTCGTCACCATAAAGCGCGCCAAGCAATCGTTGCAGCGCCTCCCCGCGGTCGGGCGCTCGCGCGGCAGGCAGGCGTTGTGCGGAAAGGCGCATCACTTCAACGCCTTCAACTTGGTAGGATCGAAGTCAGGGCCGGGCACGAGATCCACGCCGTCCTTGCTCATTCGCACTTCAACACCGGCTTCAACCAACGCAGCCTTCAACTGGTCGACCTTAGAAAAGTCTTTTGTTTCCTTCGCCTGCACGCGTTCATAGGCGATCGTCAACTTGAAATCCTCCAAGTCTTTCAAAGGGGGTTTATCACGACGGAATTTCGCCATCTCGATAATGTCAAATCCGACGAGTTGTGCACTACTCGTGAAAGTCTGCAATTTCTCGAACTGCTCACGCTCTCCTAGCTCCGCGAAGCTGTCACGCTTATCAATCTCGCGCGCCATTTTTTGAAGCAAGGAAATCACCAGCGACGTGTTCAAGTCCTCCGCGAGCGCATCCAATATAAGAGGATCAACAGCGTCTTGGGTGTTCTCAAGCCAATCAAGTTCGGAAAGTGTCGAGAGGGTATTCGCCCAAAACCCGAGTTCTTCCGATGCATTCCGTGCCTTCTGAGCCGTCCAGTCCATCGGCTTGCGGTAATGCGTGCTCAAGAAGACTAACCGGATAACCTCGCCGGGATATTTGACCTGTTCGGGATTGTTACCGGTCAACAGGTCATGGACGGTGAAGAAATTACCCAAGCTCTTGGACATCTTCTTGCCCTCGACCTGCAGCATCTCGTTGTGCAGCCAGTAGCGCGCGAAATCTCCTTCGGGATGCGCGCAGCAGCTTTGCGCGATCTCGTTCTCGTGATGCGGGAACATCAGGTCGTTGCCGCCGCCATGGATGTCAAAGCTCTCACCCAGCAATTCATAGCTCATCGCCGAACACTCGATATGCCAGCCGGGCCGCCCCCGTCCCCAGGGGCTGTCCCAGCCCGGTTGATCACCATCCGACGGCTTCCACAGCACAAAATCCATCGGGTTGCGTTTATACGGCGCAACCTCGACCCTCGCACCGGCAATCATGTCATCGACGGAGCGTCCCGAAAGCCTGCCATACCCCTCGCGCCAGCTATCCACGGCGAAAAGCACGTGCCCTTCGGCCTCGTAGGCATGGCCGCGAGCCACGAGATCTTCGATCATCGCCACCATCTGCGGGATATACTGCGTCGCGCGCGGCATGTGGTCGGGCTCGAGCGCGCCAAGTTCGCCCATATCCTCCAGGAACCACTGCGTCGTCTCGGCGGTGATCTCGCCGATTGCACGGCCGCTCTCGGACGCGCGGGCGTTGATCTTGTCGTCCACATCGGTGAAGTTGCGCACGTAGGTCACGTGGTCGGACCCGTAGACATGCCGCAAAAGCCTGTTAAGCACATCGAACACCACCACGGGCCGCGCATTGCCCAGATGCGCACGGTCATAGACCGTGGGCCCACAGACATACATCCGCACATTCTGGTCATCGAGAGGCTCGAAAACCTCCTTTCGGCGGGTCTTGGTGTTATGCAGCTTGATGGTGGTCATTCCTGCCTCGCTCGCCGTTCCGAGGCGGATCTAGCAAGTTCGGCCCCCCATGAAAACACGCAATGCAAATCGCCGCGAGACCGCGTGCGGTCAAAGGCGTCCAGCGCCCCGACAGGCACGATCAGGGAGCGACCGAGATGCGCCCGACAGGCTCCAGCCCGTCCTTCGTTCGGCGCGCGACGATGATCTCGCCCGACCGCACGGAACGGCCGGTCAATGCCGTGATGTTCACCTGGTGCGACACGATCATGAGCTGGTCATCGGATGGCAGCGCCCTGATCAGGTCCCGCGTCTCGGCGGTCTGGCGCGCGCGATCGCCCCGCCCGGCGAAGAACGAATTGAGCGGGGGCTTTTCGACAACCTCGCCAATGTTCAGCCGCTCTGCGGTATCGCGCGCGCGGCACCACTGACTTGTCCAGACATGATCGAAGGTGACGCCCGCATCACGCAACATTTTCCCGGTGCGCCGCGCCTGCGCACGACCCCGGTCGTCAAGATTGCGCTGCGTGCTGCACTCGTCAAGCTCGAACCCCGCCGGATCACCCGTGCCGGGAGCCAGCGCATGACGCATGAGCGCCACGACCCCGTCCTGCTTCAGAAGCGACAGCTCGTCGGCCGCACCGAGCGTGGCATGGATCATGAACAAGACCGTCAGAAGGATGCGCATGACAGTTCGACCTTTCGTTGCGCCTGCGCGCAATGTCGCGACGAACTTATTCGGAGGTCTCGACGATCACCAGATCCCGCTCTGACGCGCCGCGCGCATGATCGAGCGCGGCCTGGTAATCGGAACTGTCATAGCAGGTTTTCGCGGCCTCAAGGCTTGGGAACTGCGCGACCACGTGTCGCGCCCGTTCCGTGCCTTCAAGCTGCACGTAACGCCCGCCGCGCGCCATGAATGTTCCGCCATGCTTGGCGATGGCGGGCCCGGCCAGCGCGGCGTAGCGGCCATAGGCCGCGTCATCGGTGACGGTCACATGAGCGATCCAGAGGGCGGGCATCGGGCGTCTCCTTCAGTTTCAGATACCATCCACGATGACGATATCGCGGTGGCTGGCCGACAACGCTATCGGCAATATGCGGCGATAGTCCGCGGACCCGTACCAGTCCAGCGCGCTTTGCCGGTCGGGAAACTCGATGATCACATGCCTGTCAGGGGCGTCCCCTTCCAGCGCGGTCTGCGACCCGCCTTTTGCGAGGAATCTCCCGCCATATTGCTCTGCCAAGGCCGCGGTCTGGCGCGCGTATTCTTGGTAGTCTTGCGGGTCCGTCACCGTGATCCGTCCCACGAGATACGCCGTCATCCGGTCACCTCGGCGCTGAGTACGCTCTCTGCCGCGGCGATCGCGGCCTCGGCGCCGCTGATATCGTTGCCGCCGCCTTGGGCCATGTCCGGCCGGCCGCCGCCGCCCTTGCCGCCAAGTTCGAGAACAGCGGCACGCACGAGATCAACCGCGGAGATCTGTGCAGCCAGATCATCCGTGACGCCCGCCGCGACGGCCACCTTTCCGCCGGTATCGGCGATCAGCAGGATCGCACCGCTTTCCAGGCGGCTTTTCATCTCGTCGATGAGCGGCGGCAGATCCCGCCCCTGCACCCCCGACAGCACCTGTGACAGGAACGGGACGCCGCCCACCTCGCGCGGGGCTGCCGCGTCGCCCTGTCCCGTCCCGCCGGACATGGCCACCTCTCGGCGAAGCTGCGTGATCTGGTTGGAAAGCTCGCGTCGCTCTTCCATGAGCGCCCTGACGCGCACGGGCACCTCCTCGGGCCGCGCCTTGAGATCGCTCGCCACCTGGCCAAGACGCGCGGTGCGGTCGCTGAGATACTCGAATGCGACAGCACCCGTCAGCGCCTCGATCCGGCGCACGCCGGCGCTGGAGGCGGTGTCGCCAAGGGTGACGAAGACGCCGATATCGCCGGTGCGGCGCACATGCGTGCCACCGCAAAGCTCTATCGAATAGGTCTGGCCATCACTGCCCTTGCCCGATCCATCCAAGGTGCCCATCGAGACCACGCGCACCTCGTCGCCGTATTTCTCGCCAAACAGCGCCTGCGCGCCGAGATCGCGCGCATCGTCGATGGGCATGACGCGCGTTTCGACCGGGGAATTCTGGCGAATGAAGGCGTTCACCTCCGACTCGATCCGCCTCATTTCCTCGGCACTCAACGGGCTTGCATGGCTGAAATCGAACCGCAGGCGGTCCGGCGCGTTGAGTGATCCGCGCTGCGCGACATGCGGCCCGAGCGCGCGACGCAGTGCCTCGTGCAAAAGATGCGTGGCCGAGTGATTGGCGCGGATCATGGCGCGCCGGTCATGATCAACCGATAGCCTGGCCGCCTGACCGCTGGTGATGACACCCTCTTCGATCTCGGCAAAATGGATGGAGACGCCGGCCACTTTCTTGGTGTCGGTGACACGCGCCCGGCCGGAATCGGTTTCGAGCGTTCCGGTGTCGCCAACCTGCCCCCCCGCCTCAGCATAGAACGGCGTCTGGTTGAGCACGATCTGGCCGCGCCCGCCCCTGTCGAGGGTGTCCGTTACGGCGCCGTCCGCGACGATCGCGGCGATCTCCCCTTGGGCGGTTTCGGTGTCGTAGCCGAGGAAATCGGTCGCGCCCGTGTCTTCGGCAATGTCGAACCAGACCGTCTGGTCCGCGGTCTCGCCGGATCCGGCCCATGCCGCGCGCGCCTTGGCTTTCTGCTCGGCCATCGCGGCCTCGAACCCGTCAAGATCGACCGTGTGACCACGCTCGCGCAACGCATCTTGCGTCAGGTCGAGCGGGAACCCGAACGTGTCATAGAGTTTGAACGCGGCCTGTCCCGGCAGAGCAGCCCCCTCGGGCACGCGCGCCAGCTCATCGTCCAGCAAGCGCAAGCCGCGGTCGAGCGTCTGCTTGAACCGCGTTTCCTCGATCCGCAGCGTTTCTTCGATCAGCGGCTGCGCGCGCCCGAGTTCTGGAAAGGCCTGACCCATCTGCACCACGAGCGCCGGGACGAGAGAGTGCATTATCGGGTCTTTCGCACCCAGCATGTGTGCATGCCGCATCGCGCGCCGCATGATCCGGCGCAGCACGTATCCACGGCCCTCGTTGGAGGGCATCACGCCATCGGCGATCAGGAACGACGTCGATCGCAGATGATCGGCGATCACCCGGTGATGCACGCGGCCCGACCCGTCCGGATCGACGCCGGTGGCATGCGCGCTCGCCTCTATGAGGTGGCGCATGAGATCGGTGTCGTAATTGTCGTGCTTTCCCTGCAGCAGCGCGCCGATCCGTTCCAGCCCCATGCCGGTATCGATCGACTGCATGTCGAGATCACGTTGCGTGCCATCGGCAAATCGCTCGTTCTGCATGAAGACGAGGTTCCAGATCTCGATGAACCGGTCGCCATCCTCCTCGGCACTGCCGGGAGGGCCGCCCCAGATCTCGGGCCCGTGATCGTAGAAAATCTCGGTGCAGGGGCCGCAGGGCCCGGTCGCGCCCATCGACCAGAAGTTGTCATCCGTCGCGATGCGGATGATCCGCTCGTCGGGAAGGCCCGCGTATTTCTTCCAGATCGCCGCGGCTTCGTCATCGGTGTGGTAGACGGTGACCAGCAGCTTGCTCGCATCCAGTCCGAAATCGCGGGTCAGCAGATCCCACGCGTAGGGAATCGCCTGCTCCTTGAAGTAATCATCGAAGCTGAAATTACCTAGCATTTCGAAAAACGTGTGATGCCGCGCCGTGTAGCCGACATTGTCGAGATCATTGTGTTTGCCGCCCGCCCGCACGCATTTCTGGCTGGTGGCGGCGCGCGAATACCCGGGATGCTCCACCCCGGTGAAGCAATTCTTGAACTGCACCATGCCCGAATTGGTGAACATCAGCGTCGGATCGTTGCGCGGCACTAGGGGCGAGCTGTCGACGACGGTGTGATCGTTCCGCTCGAAGAAATCGAGAAAGGTGGCGCGAATATCATTCAGCGTTTGCATGGGGCACTCTTCCTCGCGGCGTTCGACTGCACTGATTGCGTGCAGACTTAGCCGCGGGAAAGAGACATGTCCACCGCCGGAAGACGAGGCCAACGCAAAGGGCCTACCTCGTCGTGTGCCATGGGATCAGCCTTCGACAACGTCTCCGCCATCGCTCTTGGCGTCGTCGGGCATGTCGAAATCGAGACCATGTGCCGCCCGGATCTTGTCTTCGATGGCGAGCGCCACGCTTACGTGCTCCTTGAGGTACTTTTTGGCGTTCTCGCGGCCCTGGCCGATACGCTCGTCACCGTAGCTGAACCAGCTGCCGGACTTTTCGACCACGCCGGCCTTGACGCCCATGTCGACCAACTCTCCGGTTTTCGAGATACCCTCACCATACATTATGTCGAATTCGACCTGCTTGAAGGGCGGTGCGACCTTGTTCTTGACCACCTTCACGCGGGTCGAGTTGCCAACGACCTCGTCACGATCCTTGATCGATCCGATCCGGCGAATATCGAGTCGCACCGAGCTGTAGAACTTGAGCGCGTTGCCGCCCGTGGTCGTTTCCGGACTGCCGAACATGACGCCGATCTTCATGCGGATCTGGTTGATGAAGACCACCGTGCATTTCGTCCGGCTGATGGAGCTGGTGAGCTTGCGCATCGCCTGGCTCATCAGGCGGGCGTGTACGCCGACACTGCTGTCGCCCATCTCGCCTTCAAGCTCGGATTTCGGTGTAAGGGCCGCGACCGAATCGATCACGACCATGCTGACCGCACCCGACCGCACGAGCGTATCGACGATCTCGAGGGCCTGCTCGCCGGTATCGGGCTGCGAGATGAGCAACTCGTCCAGATCGACACCGAGTTTGCGCGCATAGATCGGGTCAAGCGCATGTTCGGCATCCACGAAGGCACAGACGCCGCCCTTCTTCTGTTCCTCGGCCACGCAATGCAGTGTCAGCGTCGTCTTGCCGGAACTTTCCGGTCCGTACACCTCCACCACGCGTCCCTTAGGGATGCCGCCAATGCCAAGCGCGATATCGAGACCGATCGAGCCTGTCGACGTGGACTCCATATCGGCGATGACATTATCGCCGCCCATTCTCATGATCGACCCTTTGCCAAACTGCCGTTCGATCTGGGCCAGGGCGCTGTCGAGCGCCTTTTGCTTGTCCGCGTTGCGCTTGTTATCCATGGAAAGTAGATCTGCCGTTGCCATTCACTCATCTCCTTATTCCACATTCGACCAAGAGCGGCAATGATTGTGGATGTTCATTCCCTGTTCCGTTCTGTATGGGGGTATAACAAGAACAGATCAAGGATTTTGTTTGTGAAGAAAGCTTCGGCGCAAAGGGTTAACAACCGGTTTAAATGTTGATCAGGGTCGGTGACACGCCTCAGGTTGTAACGATACGGGGGACCGCGAGATGCCGCTTCGGGAAGGTGATCGAAACCGGATCCGAGGAGGTCTCACCAATGGCGCCGCCGACGTTTACGAGTGATCTCCACCACCGCCTTCGCCCCGAGAATGCAGGTCATGCGTTGTCCTGGATGGCTTCAGAAAGGGAGATGTGTGCGTCGCCGTTCGAGACGTCCAAGCGCCGGGACCGGCACAATCACCCTGTCTGACCCTGAACCGTATCCGTCAACTCCGTGAGCGAGAACGGTTTTGGCAGGAAGACCGACTGAGGAATCCGGGCCTGCACCTCGCCGAATGTTTCCCGCGCGTATCCCGACATGAAGACCACCCTTGTGGCGGGCCGGGCCTCGAGGGCCTTTTGCACCCAGCCAGGCCCGTCGAGCCCCGGCATGACCACGTCCGTCACGAAGACATCGACATGGAACGCAGGATCACCCAACAGTTCCAGCGCGTCTTCGGCGGATTCGGCCTCGACCACCGTATAGCCGCGCAGTTGCAACGCGCGGCTGGCAAAGGCGCGCACCGGGGCTTCGTCTTCGACGAGCAACACCACGCCGCTGGCGGGACCCGCCGGCGCCGCATCGCTAATCTCGGCCACGTCGCGCGCGGGCGGTCGCGCGTGCGCCGGAAAGAGCAATTGGAACACCGTGCCCTCGCCCGGCGTGCTGTCGAGAAAGATGAATCCGCCCGATTGTTTCACGATCCCGTAGGCCGTCGACAGCCCCAGGCCCGTGCCCTCGCCGGCCCGCTTGGTGGTGAAGAACGGCTCGAACACTTTCTGCGCCTTTTCGGAAGAGATGCCGACACCCTCGTCGATGATCTTGACCGACACGTAGAGGCCCGGCGCCACCACCGCCCTGTCGCGGCGCATGGGCTCGACAAGGGTCAGGTTCTCGGTCACGATCGAAACGTTTCCGCCTTGGGGCATCGCATCGCGCGCATTGACGACAAGGTTGACGATCACCTGTTCCAGTTGTCTCTTATCCGCACGTATGGCGGAAAGCGCGGGATCGTGCGTCACCCCCAGGGCGACCTTTTCGCCGACGAGACGGTTGAGCAGGTGGGTCAGATCCGCAAGCGTCTCGCGCAGATCGATCAGTTCCGGGCGCAGGGTCTGCTTACGCGAATAGGCCAGAAGCTGACCGACAAGTGCTGCCGCGCGATTGGCATTCTGGTTAATCTGCATGAGGTCGGCGAAATCGGGATCGCCTTGGTCGTGGCGCAACAGCAGCAAGTCGCAATGACCCGTGATCGCCGTCAGAAGGTTGTTGAAGTCATGCGCCACGCCGCCGGCAAGTTGCCCAATAGCCTGCATTTTCTGACTTTGAACGAATTGTGCCTCAAGCGACTTCAACTCCGTGGCGTCGCTCATCACCGCGATCAGGCCAATTTCGCCATCTTCCATCGCGCGGTTCAGCGTGACCTGGACGAAGACCTCGCGGTCCTCGCGGCGCACGCGGAGGAATTCGGCATGCACGGTGCCACGCTCCGACGCGGCATCGTCGATCCAATCCTTGATCGAGCGCCCCAACCCTTCGAGCGCATCGCCGATCGCCTTGTCCTTGGTGCAGTCGACACCCAGAAGGTCGCGCGCGGGCCTGTTTGACTGTCTGATGATGCCGTCACGCCCAAGCCTCAGCAAGGGAACTGGCAATTCCTCGAAGAATTCCCAGCCGTCACCGCCGCGGTCGGCGTCGTAGACATGCGGGATGAGATAGACATTACGCTGTGCATCGCCGTCCTCACGCTCGACAATGGCGCACTCGACGGGACCGTTCGGCGTGGGCACGAGGCACCGTGCGCCGGATCGACGCGCATCTTGCGGACACAGATCGCCGAGGCTTTTGGCATCGCCGACAAACAGCTCTCGCGCAGCGGCATTCAGCCCGACCACGCGATCATCCGCGGCCACCGTCAGCATCGGCAAGCCGCGATCGTGCATCCCGCAGTTCGAACTGCCGCCCGTACTTCCGGCATCGAAACGCCACAGATATTGACCCTCACGCAAGCGGTGAACGCTGATCCGAAGCCCGCCCTCGTCTCCGGAAACATGTCCGACGGCTGCGCCGGCCGTTCGGGCTTGATGCATGATCTCGCCGAGCGTGCCTCTCGGGTTCGCGACGGTATCGGGCAGGAGGGCATCCAACGTGATCGCGTCCAGCATCGGGAAGGCGCGTTTTGCCGAGGGGCTGGCGCAAAGCACGGCCCCCAGGTGATCCGAAAGCATGACAGGTGCGGGATCGTTTTCGATCATAGTCGCCACTTGCGCCACGTGGTCGTCGTGGCGCGCATCTAGGCGGCGCTTCAGGATCACGAGCCAGAGCGCGCAGCACAGAAGCGTCACGGCCACCATTCCGAACAGCGTCTGGACCTGCAGATCCCCGGTCAAGACCGTCAGAACGACGAAAAACAACGCCACGACAACGACAAAGCCCGCTCTCGGGGCAAATCGCCGTGCCGCCCGATCGAGGGGATGATCGGAAGTACCTGCAAGTGCCAATGACATGCCTTTCGTGAAACAAGCTGCGTTTAGCCCTGCCGCAAAATCGTTAACCAGCGCTTAATATCGACACGAAAAGCACCTCAAGATCGTTGGCCGCGGTCGCGCCTGCGGTACAGCTTTGCCAGGAAAAACCCGTCTCCGCTGGGCGAGATCGGCCAATGGCGGGTATAGACGGGGTTCCATGCCGGGTGATGCCGGGAAAACGCGTCGATAACGGCTTGATTTTCCGCCTCCAATACCGAGCATGTCGCGTAGGCGAGGCAACCCTCGGGCGCGACAAGCCCCGCCGCCTGCCGCAGGATCTCGCCTTGGATCCGGCCAAGTTCCGCCAGACGCTCGGGCGACAGGCGCCATTTCGCCTCGGGTGTGCGACGCCATGTGCCGCTGCCGGTGCAGGGCACGTCGCACAGAACCAGGTCGAAGGGCGCTGAATCGGCCAGATCGGAGCTCCGCAACAGCGTCGCCTCTATGCCGGCGCGTGCGGCGCGCGGTGGAAGATCCTTCATGCGCTCGGGCGCGCTGTCATGGGCAAACCATGTGCCATCAGTGCAGGACGCCATGGCCAGCAGCTTGCCCCCGCCCCCGGCGCAATAATCGAGCACACGCGCACCGTTCGGGATGTCCAGTTGCTCCATTGCGGCCTGGCTGCTGCCGTCCTGAAGCTCGACAAGACCCTGCAGATAGGGCGAGGACTGCGCGACTTTCCTATCACCTTCTGTGACTTGAAGGGCATTCCTCGCGATATCGATCTGCAGGGTCGCGATACCTTCGGCGGCAAGGCGTGACCGGGCTTCATCGACAGTGCAGAACCTTCGATTGACCCGCAGCATGACCGGCGCGCGGTGCCGAAGCGCCTCTGCCGCGGGTGCGGCCTGCTTTTGCAGCGAGGCCTGAAAATGCGGCCAGAGCCAATCGGGCAGGTCGCGCATGTCCTGTGTGGACGGGCTCGCATCCGCTTGCTGTTCAGTCGCGGTCAACGGACCCGGCGCATGGCCGTCCCCGGTAAAAAGCGTCGCCGGATCCACGCCCTGCAGGCGCAGCGCGCCAATCATCCGGCAGCGCCCCGTCGCACCACCGCCCATGGCCGCGCTTGAGCGCCAGCGCCGCAGAACGTCGAAGACATGATCGCGCACCGCCGCGCGGTCCTTGGATCCGGCGTAGCGCGCGCCACGCGCCCATGACTGCAGCGCCATTTCGGCCGCCACGCCTGCGCCTATCGCGTCGAGCACCCCTATCGCCGCCGCGGCACGCGCTCCCGGTGTCATGTCGTCACCTCAAACCCGACCGGTGCACTCGGACCGGACACCTCGGATATGCAATCTCCATCTTCCAACCGCCCACTCTTAATTCCTCAGTTCTGCCTTGACCTGACTGGCCCCTGCACGTCCCCACGTCAATCCGGCCGCAAGCCTTCAGATCACTCTGCCAGCGTTCGAATGTGCGGTCAGCATGGCGGCGACCCGAGTCTTTGTCTTGCGTGCGCTCGGCCTGCGTTCTACTGGACTGGGGCATGACACAGATATCCCATGACCGCCTGCTGATCATCGACTTCGGCAGCCAGGTGACGCAACTGATCGCGCGCCGGCTGCGAGAACTCAACGTCTATAGCGAAATCCACCCGTATCAAAAGGTCACAGACGCCCTGCTGCAGGAGCTACGCCCCAAGGCGGTGATCTTCTCGGGCGGGCCGGACAGCGTCACGCGCGAGGGCAGCCCGCGCCCGCCGCAGTCCGTCTACGACCTCGGCGTGCCGATCCTGGGCATTTGCTACGGCCAGCAAGTCATGATGCAGGATCTCGGCGGCAAGGTGGAGGCCGGCGAGGCCGCCACGGCCGAGTTCGGTCGCGCCTTCGTCACACCCTCGGGGCTGGAAAGCGAGCTGCTGGAAGGCTGGTTCCGAGACGGCACGGGCCGCGCGCAAGTCTGGATGAGCCATGGCGACCATGTCTCTGAAATCGCGCCGGGATTCGAAATCCTCGGCACATCGCCCGGGGCGCCCTTTGCCATGACAGCCGACCGCGCGCGCAGCTTCTACGCGGTGCAGTTCCATCCCGAGGTGCATCACACACCCGACGGCAAACGGCTTTACGAGAATTTCGTGCGCCTCGCGGGGTTCACCGGCGACTGGACCATGGATGCCTACCGCGACGAGGCGATCGCGAAGATCCGCGCACAGGTGGGCGACCGCAAGGTGATCTGCGGCCTCTCGGGGGGTGTCGATTCCTCTGTTGCGGCGGTGCTGCTGCACGAGGCCATCGGCGACCAGCTGACATGTGTGTTCGTGGATCACGGGCTGCTGCGGCACAACGAGGCCGTCGAGGTCGTCTCGATGTTTCGCGACCATTACAATATCCCGCTGATCCACGCCGACGAAGCCGAGCTGTTCCTGGGTGAGCTTGACGGTGTAAGCGACCCGGAAGTAAAAAGAAAAATCATCGGACGCCTGTTCATCGACGTGTTCCAGAAATACGCGGGCGATATCGAGGGCGCGGAATTCCTCGCCCAGGGAACGCTCTACCCGGACGTGATCGAAAGCGTCAGCTTCGCAGGTGGCCCATCGGTCACCATCAAGTCGCATCACAACGTGGGTGGCCTGCCCGAGAAAATGGGTCTGAAACTGGTCGAGCCGCTGCGCGAGTTGTTCAAGGACGAGGTGCGCGCGCTTGGCCGCGAGCTGGGCCTGCCCGACCGTTTCATCGGGCGTCACCCCTTTCCCGGCCCCGGCCTCGCCATCCGCTGCCCCGGCGAGATCACCCGCGAAAAGCTGGACATCCTGCGCAAGGCCGACGCCGTCTATATCGACCAGATCCGCAAGCACGGGCTTTACGACGAGATCTGGCAGGCCTTCGTCGCGATCCTGCCGGTGCGCACCGTGGGCGTCATGGGCGACGGGCGCACCTATGATTTCGCTTGCGCGCTGCGCGCGGTCACCAGCGTCGACGGGATGACGGCGGATTATTACCCGTTCAGCCACGAGTTTCTCGGCGAGACCGCAACGCGCATCATCAACGAGGTCCGCGGCATCAACCGCGTGACCTATGACGTGACTTCGAAACCGCCCGGAACGATCGAGTGGGAGTGATCCGTCTGACCGGCACGATGCACTGCCCGCCAGACCAAGCCGAGATCGTCCGCGCCGCCCTGCCCGAGCATGTCCGACTGACGCAGGCCGAGCCTGGCTGTCTCGATTTCAAGGTCGTCGAAACCGCGCCAGGGGTCTTTTCCGTCTCAGAACGCTTTGCCGACCGCACCGCATATGAGGCGCATCAGGTCCGCACCCGCGCCAGCCATTGGTGGCGCGTCACCGGTCACCTTTCGCGCGAATTCGAGCTGACTGAAGAATGACGCTCAGCGTGACCACCCCCGCGCCGCAAGTCTTGCGCGCCGCATTGTGGATGTTGGGCGCAGTGGTGTCGTTTTCCTCGATGGCGGTGGCGGGGCGCGCGGTCAGCTTCGAACTCGATACCTTCGAGATCATGATGTATCGCAGCATCGTCGGCTTCATCCTCGTGCTGACGGTGGCACAGCTCACCGGCCACGCAAGCCGCATCACCACGCGCTCACCCGGGCTGCACCTGATCCGCAACCTCAGCCATTTCACCGGGCAGAACCTGTGGTTCTATGCCATCACGATGATCCCGCTGGCGCAGGTCTTCGCGCTGGAATTCACCTCGCCCCTGTGGGTGCTGGTGCTGTCGCCGCTCATCCTGGACGAGCGGATGACGCGGGTGCGCGCCATCGCCGCCGTCATCGGCTTCAGCGGCATCCTGATCGTCGCGCGCCCCGGCGCTGAGACGATCAACGCAGGGACACTGGCGGCGGCCGCGGCGGCGCTTGGCTTTGCCGGGTCGATCCTTGCCACCAAGCGGCTGACGCGGACCGAGACGCTGACCTGCATCCTGTTCTGGATGACCCTCACGCAGATCGTCTTCGGCCTGATCTGCGCAGGGTTCGACGGTGATATCGCCCTTCCTTCGCTGGTATCGCTGCCGTGGCTGCTCGTGATCGGCTGTGCCGGGCTGATGGCGCATGTCTGCCTGACGACCGCGCTGTCCATCGCGCCCGCGACGCTGATCACCCCGGTCGATTTCCTGCGCCTGCCGCTGATCGCAGTGATCGGGCTGATGGTCTATGGCGAGGCGATCGACGCGCTGGTCATGATCGGGGCCGCGGTCATCTTCGGGGCCAATTACCTGAATCTCTGGCACGAGACCCGCCGTCGGGCTCGATCTTTCTGATCTCGTGACACTTCACCGTGTTCAAACTGTGTCCGAGACGCAACCTTTAAAAAAGTCGACAGTGTAACGCCGCGTCAAAGATTGATCACGCTTCGTGATCCCGTAGTGTAGCTTGGAGTTTTGGCAAGGGGGAACCATGAAGCACCTGATTATGGCCACGACGGTACTGGGAACCGCATCGACGGGCGCTTTCGCGGGGGGTATCGACCGCAGCGGAACACCGATCGACATCATTTTCGAGACGGGTAACTATGCGACGCTGTCTTACGGTCACGCAGATCCGTCGATCACCGGAATCGATGAAGGACCTGCAGGTGCGCGCGTTCGCAACATTGCCGACAGTTTCGGTATCGTAGGCGCGGCGCTGAAGCTAGATGTCAGTGAAAACGTGGCTCTGGCGTTCATTCTTGACCAACCCTATGGCGTCGATGTCGAATACGGGCCGGAAAGCGATATGCTCGGCGATACCCTGGCGGATGCCGATAGCTATGGGATCACCACGCTCGTGCGCTACAAGGCAACGGACCGATTTTCGGTCTATGGCGGGCCGCGTTTTGTGCGGGCCGAAGGTCAGATCAATCTTGGCGGAAGCGCCTATGACGTCGCTCCCGGAGGCGTCGGTTTCGACGGTTACGAATCGAACTATGCCTCCGACACCGGCACGGGCTACGTCGTCGGGGCCGCCTACGAGATCCCCGACATCGCGTTCCGCGCGGCCCTGACCTATCATTCAGAAATCGACCTTTCTTTTCAAACCATAGAGACGTTCCCAGCGAGTGCCGCGCCGATCCCAGAGGTCACCGTCCCCACCGGCGTGCCATTGTCCACTGGCGTCACCAAATCCACGCTCCCGCAGTCGATCAAGCTAGCCGTGCAATCGGGCATCGCCACCGACACTTTGGCGTTTGGCTCGATCAGATGGGTCGATCACGAGGAGTTCAGCATTATTCCCCCAGGACTTCAAAGCAATCTCGCCGCTCTAAAGAATTCCGTGACCTACGAGCTTGGTATCGGGCGCCGCTTCACCGAGCGTTTCTCGGCCAGGACGTCGGTGATCTATGAGGATGTGTCCGGGGGCGACCTGGTCTCCCCTCTCAAACCCGTCAAAGGTTTCACCGCACTGAGCATCGGCGGCCAGTACCAGTTGACCGAGATCCTCGATATCTCGGGCGGTTTTCGCTACACGTGGCTGGAGGATGCCCGCGCGGCGCCAAACGACGTCGTGGCCGCAGACTTTCGTAACAACGACGCGCTGAGCTTCGGTATTGAATTAGGCCTGCGCTTCTGAAACATCCCGCCCTTGACGATCCCCCGCCCCCTTACGGAGGCGGGCTTTTTCGTGCGGATCACCGTTTCGCGTTTGACGCGCCGGCCTGCCCTTTGTAGCACCACCGCCATGGGGGATCGGCTATGATCTATGAAACTGCGCAGGACTGGCGCGAGGCGACCGAGAAGCGCGTGCTGTTCTACGGCATGTCGGGCCTTGGCAAGACGCATCTTTCAACGTTGCTGCGGGACGCGGGCGACTGGTTTCATTATTCCATCGATTACCGCATCGGCACCCGCTACATGGGCGAGCTGATCGTCGACAACGCCAAGGCGCATGCCATGCAGGTGCCCTTCCTGCGCGAGTTGCTGTTGTCGGATTCGATCTATATTGGCTCGAACATCTCGTTTCACAACCTGGCGCCGGTCTCGACCTACCTGGGCAAGCCCGGCGATCCGGCCAAGGGCGGCATGCCGATCGAGGAATACCGCCGCCGGCAGGAGCAGTTCCGCCGCGCCGAGATCAACGCGCTGATGGACACGCCCTACTTCATCGAGCGCAGCCAGCGGCTTTATGCCTATCCGAATTTCGTCTGCGATACCGGCGGATCGATCTGCGAATGGGTGGACGGCGACGACGCCGACGACCCGATCCTGACGGAATTGTCGGCACAGTGCCTGCTGGTGCATATCGAAGGGTCCGAGGCGCATACCGCGGAACTGATCCGCCGCTTTGACCGCGCACCCAAGCCGATGGCCTATCAGCCGGAATTCCTCGACGCCGCGTGGAACGATTATCTACGCGAAAACAACTGCCAAGCCGACGAAGTTGATCCTGACAGTTTCATCCGGGCAACCTATGCACGGGCGCTTGCACACAGGCAGCCGCGCTACGCGGCGATGGTGCCGTGGGGCGTCAGCATCACCGCCGACGAGGTCGGATCGGTACACACGCAGGAAGATTTCAACAACTTGATCGCCATTGCGCTTGAGCGCCGGTAAGCGATACCTACCTCACGCGCTCCAAGCAAGGTTCGTTGCCCATGCCGATCAAGATGCCTGCCAACCTGCCCGCCTATGACGTGCTGACGCGCGAAGGCGTGATGGTGATGGATCCCGATCAGGCCGCGCGGCAGGACATCCGGCCGCTGCGCGTCGGTCTGCTGAACCTGATGCCGAAGAAGATCCAGACGGAAAACCAGTTCGCGAGGCTCATAGGGGCGACGCCACTGCAGATCGAGTTCGACCTGATCCGCATGTCCGAACATCAGGCACGCAACACCGCCGCCGAACACATGGAAAGCTTTTACCGCCCGTTCTCGGATGTCGCGGACTCGGGCGAAAAGTATGACGGGTTCATCATCACCGGCGCCCCGATCGAGCATCTGGAGTTTGACGAGGTCACCTATTGGGACGAGATACGCGAGGTGCTCGACTGGACGCAAACGCACGTCCATTCCACCTTCGGAGTCTGCTGGGGCGGCATGGCGATGATCAGCCGCTTTCACGCGGTGGAAAAGCACCCGCTCGACCACAAGGCGTTCGGCTGTTTCCGGCACCTGAACATGGCGCCGGCCTCGCCCTACTTGCGCGGCTTTTCGGATGATTGCGTGATCCCCGTCAGCCGCTGGACCGAGATGAAACGCGAAGAGATCGAGGCCGTGCCGGGCCTGCGCATTCTTCTAGACAGCCCCGAGGTTGGCCCCTGCCTGGTCGAGGATCCCGGGCACAACGCGCTCTATATCTTCAACCATTTCGAATATGACACCGACACCCTGAAACAGGAATATGACCGCGATGTCGCCGACGGCCGCGAGATGAACGTGCCCGGCAATTACTACCCGGACGACGATCCTGCGCGCCCGCCCCAGAACCGCTGGCGCAGCCATGCACATCTGCTGTACGGGAACTGGATCAACCAGATCTACCAGACAACCCCGTTCGACATGCACGCCATTGGCCGTTAAGTCCCTGATCCTTCTCGCCCTTCTGCTGGCCTGTGTCTGGGGCTGGACCCAGCATCGCGCGCGACTGCAAGAGGCAAGCGCCGAAACCGCCTACCCACCCGAGGGCCGGTTCGTGACCGTGGAAGGCCACCGCGTGCACGGCGTGGTCATGGGGCACGCCGAGGGCGACGCCCCCGATCTGGTTCTCATCCACGGGGCCTCGGGAAACACCCGCGACATGACCTTTTCGCTCGCGCCGCGTCTGGCCAAGGACTACCGCGTGATCGTGCTGGACCGTCCGGGGCTGGGCTATACCGACCGGATCAATCACACCGGGGCCACGATCACCCGACAGGCAGAGCTGTTGCAAAAGGCCGCCGCGCAACTGGGAGCCGACAGGCCCATCGTCCTTGGTCACAGCTATGGTGGCGCGGTGGCGCTCGCATGGGCCGTGACGCGCGCGGATCACATTGCGGGTCTCGTGGATGTGTCCGGTGCGGTCAAGCCGTGGGAGGGTGGTATCTCGACCTATTACCGCGTGCTGTCGAGCCCGGCCCTGGGTCCCGCGGTGATCCCTTTTCTGACAGCTTACGTGGATGACATCCGCGTCGAAAATGCCGTGCGCCAGATCTTTGCGCCGCAACTGCCGCCCGAGGGCTATCTGGATCATATCGGCCCGGGGCTGACATTGCGGCGCCACAGCTTGCGCGAGAACGCCCTGCAACGCGCCAACCTCTTGGGCGAGATTGAGGCGCTGCACACCCGCTACGGCGAAATATCCGTGCCGGTCGAGATCGTGCACGGCGCCGCCGACACGACCGTGGGCCTGTCGATCCACTCGATCCCGCTGGCCGATCAGATCGAGGACGCCAACCTGACATCACTCGACGGGATCGGTCACATGCCACAGCACGCGGCCGAAGATGCGGTTGTGGACGCCATTCACCGCGCCGCCACCCGCGCCGGATTGCGCAACGCCGACTGACCGGCCATGCCGGGTCCAAGGGCCGGGATGGATAGTGCGCAGATGTCAGGCAAAGGGATCGTCGGGGTAGACCACGCCCGCAAGATACAGCCCGTGCGGCGGGGCCACCGGACCGCAGGCGCTGCGGTCGCACGCCGCGAGGGCGTCGCGCACCTGATCGGGCGACCATTTGCCCGCGCCGACCCGCTCCAGCGTGCCGACAAGGCTGCGCACCTGGCTGTGCAGGAACGACCGCGCCGCGAGGTGGAAATGGATCTCGGGGCCGGTCGATGTCTCGACGGGCGTGATCTGCACTCGGTCCAGTGTCTTGAGCGGGCTCGCCGCCTGGCAGATCGATGCGCGAAACGTGGTAAAATCGTGATGCCCGACCAGGTGCGCCGCGCCGTCGCGCATCGCGCCGATGTCGAGGGAACGCGGCACGTGCCAGACGCACCCGGCCTCGATGGTCGGCGGCGCGCGGCGGGGGGTCACGCGAAAGAGGTAACGCCGCTCATTGGCCGAAAACCGCGCGTGCCAGTCATCAGCCACTTGCGCGCACGCGGTGATCGCCACCGGACGGGGCTTCAGGTGATAATTCAACGCCTCGGCCAGGCGGTAGGGCTGCCAGTCACGCACGAGATCGCAATGCGCCACCTGCGCCAGCGCATGAACGCCTGCATCCGTGCGCCCCGCGGCCCCGATCCGGTGCGGACCGGTCTCCAGCCGTCCGAGCGCCGCCTCGATGGACCCTTGAACCGAGGGCTGATCGTTCTGGCGCTGCCAGCCCGAAAAGGGCGCGCCGTCATATTCGACCTGAAGGGCGTAGCGGGGCATGGGGCCTGTCTTTGCAGATTTCACGCGCGGTTTGTCCCGGATCGCCGGGGGTAAGGCAACCCGAAACCGCGTGGGTTTTCCTTTGCTACGGTGCGGTGTAAGCGTGATCGCAGCCACGCCAGCGGAGCCCGCGCATGAGCATCCCCCTGCCCGACACCAGCCTGCTCTTGCAGATGCTGGGCCTGTTGATGGCGATCGGCGCGTTTGCCGGGGTGCTGGCGGGACTTCTGGGCGTCGGAGGCGGCCTCGTTCTGGTGCCCGCGTTCTTTTACGCGTTCCAGACGCTCGGCTACGCGGGGCCGCAGCTCATGCAGATCTGCCTTGCCACCTCGCTTGCTACGATGATCGTCACCTCGATTCGATCTGTGCTTAGCCATCACCGCAAGGGCGCGGTCGACTGGGCGGTGCTGCGCGGGTGGGCGCCGGGCATCGCGCTCGGGGCGATCCTCGGCGTGGTGGTGGTGGCTAACCTGCGCTCGACGACGCTGCAGGCGATCTTCGGCGTGCTCGGCGTGATCGTCGGGCCCTATATCGGGTTCAGCCGCGCCGACTGGCAGCTCGGGCTTGCGATGCCCAAGGGGCTTGCGCGCTTGGTGCTGGCACCGGCGATCGGCATCCTGTCGGTCCTGATGGGCATAGGCGGCGCCATTTTCGGCGTGCCGCTGATGGGGCTTTACGGCGTGCCCATCCACCGCGCCGTGGCCACCGCGGCCGGGTTCGGGCTGACCATCGCGGTGCCCTCGGTCGCGGGGTTCCTGCTGCTGGAGATTGCGCCAGAGCACCGCCCGCCGCTGACCGTCGGCGCGGTCAACTTCGTGGCCTTCGCCGTGGTCATCGCGATGACGCTGATCACCGCGCCCCTGGGAGTGCGGTTGGCGCACGCGATGGACCCCAGGCCGCTGAAACGGATCTTTGCCGTCTTCATCACGCTCGTTGCGCTCAACATGCTGCGAAAGGCGCTCGGATGGTAGCGGATCTGCGCGACAATGGCTGGGCGCTGTTCCCGGCAGAGACCGCACTGCGGGACTGGGCGGCCGAGGCGCGCGTCGCTGCACTGGATTTTATCGCTGATCCGGCACAGCGCGCGCAATGGCTGCAATGCGAGGGCACGTGGTTCGTCGGCGTCGACACATTGCCCAACGACACCGAAGGCCGGATCGGCGCGTCCGCCCCGCTTCAGGGCGCGGCATGGGACGCGGCACGCCTCCTCTACGGCGCGCTGCCGCTGCACCCCGGCCAGGTCTCGGTCACCTATCCGGGCTACCCACGCCCCCGCGCGGGCGAAACGGAGGCCGCGTTTCGCTACCGCTTGAACCGCGATGCCGCCCATGTCGACGGGCTCTTGCCGGTCGGCGACGAGCGCAGGCGCAAGCTGCACGAGCGTCACGCCTATATCCTTGGCCTGCCCCTGACCGACACCGATGAGGCCGCAAGCCCCCTGGTGGTCTGGGAAGGCAGCCACGAGATCATGCGCCGCGCCTTTCTGGACGCGCTTGGAGGTACCCCGCCCGAGCACTGGCACGGGATCGACCTGACAGAGGTCTACACCGCTGCCCGCCGCGACGCGTTTCAGACCTGTCGCCGCGTGATCGTCCACGGACCGCCCGGCACCGCCTACCTGGTGCACCGCCTCGCCCTGCACGGGGTCGCCCCCTGGCAGGACGGCGCAAACGCGCCGCCCGAGGGGCGCATGGTGGCCTATTTCCGGCCGCAATTCGAAGATGACACAGATGATGCGTGGTTGCGGCTGCCCTGAACGGGACGTGTGCCCTGCATGATAGGCCGCGGATTGATCGCGGACGACTGGACGGGGTCTGCTAGGCCGGGCTCCTGACGCCGCATCTGCACAAAGCCGTCAAATCCGCGCGTCCTTGCACGGAAAAGCGCTGAATCACGGCGCTTGATCGCAATTATTGTCGAAAACTGCACCGTAAACGCGTGCAACCGCAATTTTCTGGACATTGGAAATCACATCCTCTGCTAGCGTTCGCTATCGGGTCGCGACGACTCGATCTCGTCCAATGCAAAACAAAAGGAGAACAGGACATGTCTGGAAAATTTGTCGTCGGCTATGACGGCAGCGTCCCGGCGCGACGCGCCCTGGAATTCGCAGTCGAGCGCGTGCGCGCACAGGGTGGCACGATTGTTCTGGCGCATGTGCTGGAATGGTCTCCCTATTCGTTTCTCACGCCCGATGAATTGGAAGAGCGCCACAAACGCCGCCGCGAAGAGATGGAGCGCGCGAAACAGGCGATCACGGCCACCGTTGTGGCGGAACTGGAAGACGCGGGCATCACCGTCGAAACCGAGATCCGCTACGGCAAGACCCCGGAAATCCTGAGCCGTATCGCCAAGGAAAAGAACGCGGTGCAGATCGTCATCGGACGCGATGGACAGTCATCGCTCGGCGCGCGGGTCTTCGGATCCGTGGCGGGGGCGCTGGTGCAAACGGCGCCTGTGCCCTGCACCATCGTGCCTTGATCGGAGCACTTTA
>Ga0307974_1000054_pt1 | contig 58279 bp, 80 predicted proteins | sample OrgLakmetagen784_FD_201812 | JGI IMG/M metagenome (GOLD analysis project Ga0307974, IMG submission 201812) | Saline water microbial communities from Organic Lake, Antarctica - #784 | ecosystem: Environmental > Aquatic > Non-marine Saline and Alkaline > Saline | place: Antarctica: Organic Lake... | reverse complement strand
CCCCCCAAACCCCCCTTCCAGTGCTCCCACCCAGACAAAAAGGGTGCCAATCTGCTCCTTTTTACAAACTACATCCATCTGTACCTCATCAAGACCTCAAAGTAAAATGCTGCAGAGTTATGGGGCAAACACTGAGATACGGACGCCCATGCACACATGACCTACCAGGCACCCACAACTGGCTTGCACAGCCCCACATTGCTTTCATTTCTTCAGATTTATACCGACTATCTCATGCTGGCACAAGCCTGGAAGTTTGGAGTGAATTGCTGCTCCATTGGCTTGACTCACCCCACTGCCTGCAACCAAGCGCGTGTGCCTCTGACTTTTGAATATGTCCACAGACTCCCCCTTTCACCCAATTTGCTCAAAAGGGCGCCAATTGACGGGGCTTCAGCTGAGGATTATGATGTTATATTCAAAATTCCTTGAAAACGGCCCAGAAAAAAATTGGAGACTGCCCAGGAGGGTGTAAAAAAAAACTAGTGGACGGGGGGTCCAAATTTTGGGCTGGAGCCCCCTCCCCCCCCCCCAAACCCCCCTTCCGGTGCCCCCACCCAGACAAAAAGGGTACCATTCTGCTCCTTTTCAAAATAGGCATTTTTTTTTCCATCTGCATACTCACCACAACCAAAGATTGACTTGCTGCAGAGTTATGGGGCAGAAACTGAGACGCGGACGCTCTTGCATACATGACCTGCCAAGCACCTACAAGTAGCCTTAAACACCCACAGATTGCTTTCCTTTCTTCAGCATTCCATTGTGCATCTTGTGTTGATACTATCCTGCAAGTTTGGAGTGATCAGTTGCTCATTTGGCTTTATATACCCTGCGGCCCACACCCATGCGCGCGTGGCTCTGACTTGTAGGCGTGCACACTGACCCCCCCTTTTACCCATTTCGCACTAAAAGGGTGCCAATCAACTGGGCTTGAGCTGAGGATTCCGCTGATACATTTATAATTTCGAGAAAGTGGCCTAGAAAAACTCTGGAGGGGGGTCCAAAAAACTCACCCCCCCCCCCCTCCGATTGGACCCATACATATACCAATCGAAAGCTCTCAACGTGAGGATTCCAAATATATAAGTTTTATCGGGATTTGGACGTGACGTCCAAAAGTTGTCTTTCTACACCCTCCTGTCTAGACGCTGAATTCTCATACACGTCCAAGCACAAACTGACGCTTGTTCCTTCGATTTCACTCACAGCTGACTGTCTACGAGACCCTGTACTTCTCAGCCATGTTAAGGTTACCACGCAACTGGCCCAAGGAGAGGAAGCTGGAGCGCGTGGAAATGGTGCTGACCATCCTTGGAATTCAGAAATGCAGGGATACGGTGAGTGTTGTCGCCTCATCATAGCCGATCTGCCATGTTGTTCAGCCGCACTTGCTGTTCTTCAACACGGAGCCTGCCTTATCAGACTAGTTGCAATTGCTCACTTGGTGCCAATCCTTATTGATCCTGTGGTTCTCACCACCTCACCCCTCTTTCGCTCCTGTTTTACCCTCAGATCATAGGCAACCAGCAGATGCGAGGAGTGTCAGGTGGGTTTGGCTCGCGCTTTGCTGCTTACTTAAGGGTGTTTGCCATGGATCCTGCGTGTACAGAAACGCTGAGGATTGGGGAGTGAGAGATGTGACAAATTTCGACGGCCAACATGTGACCTCATACGCTGCGAATGGTTATCATCCTCCAGGTGGTGAGCGCAAGCGCGTGTCCATCGGTGCGGAGCTCCTTATCAACCCCAGTGTGCTCTTTTTGGACGAGGTGAGTGTGGGTGCGGGTGGGAGTGGGGGTGGCAGTGTGAGTGTGAGTGCGGGTTGGAGTGTGTGGGCAGGTGTGGCTGTGAAATGAACGCTAGAGAAAAGTGTCACAGTATAAAAATAATGGAGCTAATGCACCGCTAACGCATGAGCCTGCGGTTGTTACTATCATCTGTCGACCACTGTGCCTTGCAATGTGAATTACATTGCTATTATCAGCCGGATTGCTCCTTGCCGAATGGTACACCCTGCTGAGCTGACCCTTCCGTTTTCCTTCTTTTCAAGCCCCTCCCAAGGCTGTGGCTGCACATTGCTGAGAAACCCTTCCGCTCGCCTCCTGTGCTTTTGCAGCCCACATCCGGATTGGACTCCACCACTGCCTTGAAGCTGGTGCACACGATGCGATCCCTCGCAAGCGGGGGCCGAACCGTCATTGCCTCCATCCACCAGCCAAGCAGTAGGCTGTACCAGCAAATGGACAAGGTACGCTCCGTTGCATCGCGCCGTGCTGCAACACCGCCTAGCACAAACAAAAATCTGTGAACTCTCAGCCCTCCTGTGTGAGCTCCCATCAAATGTCCGTGCCTCTCGCGCATCCTTTGCCGCCAACTGGAGTTGCAATCGTGGAATGGGTCACATGTCGCTAAGCACGAGTAGGGTTGGCCAGAACCACACAAACGGTGTATATAGGGTATATTTTGGTAGGATGATCAACAAATATGCGGTTACATACGTGTATATTTATAGGGTTGGCCAGAACCGTGTATCACCTGATCAAAAACCGTATAAAACCGAATTCCGTATATATGGAGTACCCCTCATATAAATCATAATAGGATCATTCTCTAGCTCTTGAAGAGCTGCACACCTGTACCCAATTGTGTAGTGCCAAAGGATCAAAGTTTGAAGGGCTAGGCCTTTTCAAGGTTAATAAGACCCCAAAATGGCCATTTTCAGTCCAAAAAGAAGCCCAACTAGCAATAGAATTTTGTGATTGATGCAAATACATGCATTCAAAAAAAGTGGGAAGCTAAGGGAGTGCTTAAGTTAAGCGTCGTAAAGAATAAAATTGATTTAAAAGAGCAAAAATGACTGTTGTTGCTGGGATTTGAACCTGGGTCTGGGGCACTACCTGAGATATGGTTTTGCACCGTTTTTTATACGGAAATTTGGTATGTATATACGATGTATGGAATACGGCGTACAATACCTGTCCATTTCTGGAACGGAAAATACGGAATATGGATACGGAACCCTCCCCCCTGTATTATATGCAGGCCTGTGCACTGTACAGTGTACGGTACGGTGCACAGGCTTTGTACTGTACGTACCGTAATTTTGTAAATTACCAGAGGGGGTTAACTGTGGCCCAAAATGGGCAAGTTTCTGTATGCTCTTTGGCTTATACGCCCCCAAATTGGCAAGCTCCAAATTTTACATAATATGAATCCTTTAACAAGCGTCCATAGATGTACGGGGTAATTACGGTCGGTACCGTAATTACGGTCGAAACTCAACATTACAGCGTAAGTGCACAGGCCTGATTATATGGCGTATATACCGTACCATATAGTACCTATAATTATACTTATACGGATCTGGCCCACCCTATATATATATACAATGGCCAACCCAAAGCACGAGACAAAATGTTATAAGCTGATTACACGCCTGTAGTTCTTCTCGTTCCCATCTCCCGTGCAGCCGCTGCTGTCATCAGAGGCCTCTTTACTAGCATGACGCAACACCTGCTTACGTGCTCCTGCAACACTCGTGCGCATTATCAGTGCAGCCGATGCTGTTATCAGAGGCCTACGCACCCAAACAGCGCAACAGCTGTTCTTATATCCTACAGCACTTTGCAACACCTGCTTACGTATTCCTGCAACCCTTGTGTGCGTCCCCTGTGCAGCTCATGCTGTTATCTGAGGGCTACGTGCTGTACTACGGCCATGCGCTCTCGGCCGCCCACTGGCTAGCCAAGTGTGGGCACCCGCTGCCCTTTGGTGTGTCTGTGCCAGATCATCTGCTGGACCTGGCGTGTGCGGACATCCCAGGCGTGGCTCCTGAGAACTCAATCGCCGCGAAGCAGGAGCTACAGGATGCGTTCAAGAACAGGAAAATAGGTGGGTGGGAGTAGGAAGAGGAGTTTATGAGTGGAAGAGGAGTTGGGTGGGTGCAAGAGCGGCAATCAACCCTAATTATAGGGCAAAACCGGCTCCGTTTTCATGCACCCACGTGCCTGTTACCCTATGCTAAGCACACCCTCACTTGCATTTATGCAGAGGTGCTAAAGCACTGCTTTAGGGCAGAGCTGGTGTTGGATCCCATATGTACGTGCTGCCCCACTGCGTATTCACTGAACATATGCCCAATCACACCTGCTGTACACCCTGAAACAGACACTGGCAAGGACTGCATCTGGCCTTTGCACTTGGGCCAAGTTGGTGCCGGCCCCCCTCATATACACCTGAGCCCACCAAACTGATTTAATGGCCTCTTGCATCCATACAGGCATTGGTAAGGACGGCATCCAGCCCGTAGACGTGGGCGGCACCGACGGCAGTTCCCCCCCCTCCACCCCTTTGACCTCGGCAGATCATGGAAAGGACCACAAACACCACAAAAGCCACCACCAAAACGAGTTTGCCGTGACTGCACATGCCGCCTCTAGCGGGACCTCGTCGTTGTCTGAAGAAGAGGGCACCACCCTGCCACGGAGGTGTGTGTGTGTGTGTGTGTGTGTGTGAGAGAGAGAGAGAGAGAGAGAGAGGGTTGTGTGTGTTTGTGTGTGCATGCATGCTCCCCATCTAAAATCGACGCAGTGATGTATTTCTGAAATTTGTTCTCTTGTGTGTCAGGTGAAGGGTGTTCATCCTGAGCCATCACCTCTCTCCCACACACACTGCATGCAGACATAGAAATTACAGCACCCTGCCCTCGAGTGCTCTGGAGGTTGAGTTGGAGCACAAGCCGCCTGGCAAGCAGCAGCAACAACAACAACAACAACAACAACAACAACAACAACAACAACAACAGACACAGCAAGAAGGACAAGCGCATCAGAGAAACCAAATAGTGTCTACGACAGACGGGGATGGTGCTACAGATGGAGACGATCAGCTAGGAGCCACATGGATGGACCAAGTGAGTACCCATGGAAAGCCGAGTTAGGAGTTGTATTCAAGATTGAGGGAAATTAAAAGCCTGTAGTTGTGATATATGAGGAACTGGAGTTACAACCATAATGTGAGTGTGAGGGCTTGAGGGTGAGGTGCGAAGCTGTTTATGCATTGCTTGTTACACACACACACACACACACACACACACACACACATAAACTTCCCATTGGCCACTACAGGTGAAGTACCTCACCATCAGGTGTATACGCACCCGCCGCTTTGCTGCGCTGTCCATCCAGCGCATTGGTGAGGTCGTGTTTGTTGCCATCTTGGCTGGCCTCTTCTGGTTCCAGCTGGGCAATAATGGGGACAAGCCCATCACTGCTCAGATTGCAGCAGACCTGGGTGGACTTCTGTTCTTCCAGGTGTGACTTCAGTGTGGTTCCACTGTGGTGGGTGTGGATTCTGCTGTGGTGGGGTGTGTGGATGCCGCTGTTGTGGAGTGTGGATGCCGCTGTGGTGGGGTGACCATGTGAGAGGGGTCTAAGGCTACAAGGACGGCGGTGTTGCAAGCACTCGTCAGGGATATGGGGCATCAGAAAGAGATGTGTGTTGTGTAAAGTGCTGTAAGATCAGACCCATGTTTGAATTAAGCATCAGAGCCTGATCATCAACCTATGGAGTTCATTTGGCAACCAACATGCAAGCAGTGCTCAGCAAAGGAGCACTCTCTCCTTGTAGCTCCTTTTACTAGCCATTGCACGCCCACTATGCCAATTAGTCGTGCCAGCCCACTGTGCCAATGTTGTGCCACACTGATGCAAGCAGACCTGAAGGGCCTAAGAATGTGGAGCATGCCCCGTGCCGAACAGGAATGTGTGCCCAACAAAGCTTGGTGTGCTCGTGTGCTGACCAATGAGCTAAAGTTAACTGCTGATATTTCGGTTACCTACAGGCCCTCTTCATGTCCTTCTCCTCCATGTTCCAAGCCCTCTTCACATTCCCTTTGGACATGCTGATGCTGGTCAAAGAGCGGCAGAGTAGCATGTACCGACTGTCGGCCTACTACCTGGCCAAAACGATGTGGTGAGCCGAGGTCTCCTGTCGTGTGGTCCACCTAGTGCAAGTGTCGGTAGTGCGGATTTCGCTTAGTGTAAGCAAACCATAGCCATGTTAATATACTCATGATCTCCTGCCCTGGTCCTTTCCCTTACCTCAGCGACATCCCAATGGACTCCTTGATCCCCTCCATCTTCTGCTGGATCATCTACTTCATGAGTGGTCTGCGCTTGGAAGCAGGTGAGGATGCTGCTCTCCCTTGCCACTCAACAAGCTGTTTGCAGCGATGGGGAGAAGCACAGATGTAGGCTTTAATAAGGTTTTGCAAGTCGATCGTCCATCCTGCGCTCGCACTCTCCACCCCATCCTGGACTAACTGCACTCGCAAAGCGTCCCACTCATCAACTGCCCCCCCCCCTCCTCTTCTGTGATCGCAGGGCCTTTCTTCGCAAACTGGCTATCCATCCTGCTGACCATGTTCACCGCCCAATCCCTGGGCTTACTCATCGGTGCCACTGTGACAAACATGAAGACCGCGCTGTCTGTGACCACCGTCGTGATGCTGACCATCATGCTGGTCGCAGGATTCTACGTCCGTAACATTCCTGTGAGTGGTGGCGCTGAGGTGCCTGTGTGTGAGAGGGAGAAGGGGGTAATCACAGACTTGTAGGCGTGCAGAAGTGAGTACATGGCAACAAGATAAGCCGAGCACTGCTAAGCCAGTAGCGCACAGAACGCTGCTGCACAGCACACGTACTGGCTCAGCTTTGTAAAAACAAGTAGAGGCCGGTACGTCAGTACTCGCTCTCACGTTCTGCACGTATACGTTCTGCATGTACGTTCTGCATGAGCTGTTGCATGTCATCTGTAGTGGGAGAGGTCTGGCCCTTCCAAGCGTTAACAGCAACAACACTCAAGCAAGCTGTGCATTGTTTGGCACGATGGAACTCTCGTTTGTTGACCTCCTTCAGAAGAAAAGATGTACACAGCAATGTACCCAGGAACTCTCTCTTATGTAGCCATTTGACAGCTGCTCAAATGCTCCAAGCATGGACAGCATCGCTGACACCAACTTGTTGCTATCATCCTCAACGTGAAGCTTGCCGTGCTGCCTGCAGATCTGGATCCGATGGCTGAAGTACCTGAGTTTCATCTTTTATGGGTACAACCTGCTGCTCAAGATTGAGTTTGGAGACCGAGAATACAGCTGCAAGGACTTCTACAACAAGTTCCCCGATGCACCACCCGTAAGTCCTTCTAGGCTTGACTGCGCAAAGCGATGGGGTTGTCAGTGTCTGGTTCCTAGACTTTCAGGGGACAGCAGTCTATTGGTACAGCGCGCGGCCTATTAAGCAGGTTTGGATAGTTTCCGATGATTAATTTTTGGCCTGCGCCATGAAGTGAGAGCCTCTCAATTTTAAGCCTCGAGACAGTTCCTCCAAGCCGAGTTGGTACGCACAGGCTGTATATTTGCTAATTTAAACCCAAAGTTTTTCCCTTTACCTGGGTCTGGCTTGTCCGCAAATTCATCGCTGCACTTTGATAAATTCTGCGTCTCATTTTGTAGGCTTCTATATACCGTATGAAAAGTATATCACCGCCCCCTAATTATTGTTTTTTTGTAGGGGCGGTGACAAGGCGGTTGTTTATATTTATTTTTAAAAAGCAGCTGTGGTGCGGTGGCGGAATTAAAGTTTTTTTAAGTGGTCAGGAATTCTCGAAGCCTTCCGACGAGTGCTCAGGAATTTCCGCACTCACCTTCCCCCCAGCCCCAGCTCTGCCTGCTCCTGCCCCTGCACCCCCAGCCCCAGCCCCATCTGCACACGTTGGGGAGTTCCAGCAATTGGGTTGCAGTATAAACCGTAAAATATTAATTCTGAGGGGAGGCGGTTGCACATTTTGACCATCACACTACACCTCCTGTCATGCCAAAACCAACCTATCCTGTCTTTTTGTCTTGTAGGGCAAAGAGAGGTGCACGGTGGCCGAGGGCAACCTCTACGACGTGGATGTGGACTCCAATTTCACTGTGGACTCCCCAGTCACCCTTGAGGTGTGTGTGTTTGTGGGTGTGTGTGTGCGCGTTAATGTGTGTAAGTGTGTGTGTGTGCGTGTACGTGTGTATATGTGCTGCATTTGGCATGTTCATGCTCTGAAGCGCGCTGAGTGAGCAAATTGGGCATTGCTTTAATCCTTGTGGTCTTGGGTGCACATCGCTCCCTAATACTTATACGCTTTGATATTGATGTTAGGAGCAAGCTGCATTGAGGTGTGACTTGGAGTCATCCTCAGTGCTTTTCAAAACATTCTTAGAGCTGCAATGCAATCCATTCCTACTCATGCAAAACAACCTTTTCTGCCTGCCTATTTTAACTTCAGGTGTGTGTCCTTGTAGCAATCCTGCTTCTCCTCCGGGCTGCCGTGTACTTTGCCCTTGTGCGCAAGACGACATTCAACAAGAAAAGATTAAACCCATTTAAAGCATGCACCAAGGCCTCTTCATAGGGCTTCCGAGGGGCTGATTCGCATACCTGTGTTACCTGCGTGGGTTTATGCTAGCCTTTGGCTGTGTACTATAGATTACTCGAGAGGTGGAAGTTCCCTTTTTTTTGCTCATAGCGTGCAGCAAAATAGGCATGCTTTGCAAACACGTTTCCATTCTCCGAGTGTCCTACTTATTTGCAAGTGCTGTATTATTTGTGAGTGCTGTTGAGCGCAAGTGCAGCGAGAGGGGTTGTTTGGTACTATAGGCTATGTCATCACTACCAGCAGAGTCTTTTCTTTTTCCTTTCTTACTTTAAGAGCGGTAGTGAGAGTGACTTTGAAGAGCGGATTCAAGGTCAAATATTAAAATATGCACTGTTAAGGAGAGTGAAGTTGTTTTTGGTTTCATATTTACTGCTAGTCAAGATGGATCAAGGGTCTTTCAGAAGAGTACTTAATTCCAGTTGAAATTCGCGAGAACACTTGTGAGAGGCTTGTAGGATCCACAAGGTGAGGTGTGATTTTTCTGATTTTTCCAGCGCAAACCCAACTTTTTGGCCGCTATTGCTTGTATTTTCAATAGGATATGAGTGTTTTCCAATTGGAGGAAAAGGCAAAAAACAAAACCATGATGGGCGATGGGTTTAACCATGATTACCATATTCCACCGAGTATGACAAAGGAGAGAATTTCTCAACTTGTTGCAGAGCGAAGCTACGCTGCTGTCTGACAGCAGTCAAAGAAATTTGGACTTTCTTTTAAGTTTAGTTTAGTTTGGATTACAAAGGCCTCCAGCCTGGCATGGCTGCTCAACCTATACTTTCTTTTAACCATAATGCTACGTGAATCACCACAAAAAATAAAGGGGATAGACCATTACTAATTGCAACCTGATAAACCATTAAGTCGAATAAGGTTTTCCGTCCAGCCGACTGGCTGGTCTCAACATAAATGTCCTTGGTCATCATTACAAAGTTTATGAAGCCATCAGTTAAAACTTGGTCACCATTAATCTCAGGCACGCACACACTACATGAGGTTGGGGGCGCCTTCAGACCAAGAGATAGAGGCCTCCAAGAAGCCCCACCTAGGTGGGAAAACCAACCGGTGGGGCAAGAGGAGTGAGTCCTTTGCATCGCTGTGGTCCCTTATTGCTTCGACCAGTTCATTCCCTGTCTCCATGCCTGTGCGCTCTCTGCTCATACTTGTGTGCGTGTGTTATCTCCCCATTGATTTTTCCTTTCCTTCTCACGGTGGAGGAGCTTTACGGTACTCGTTACCAAAGTGGCTCCTTCTTCTTATTTAATGTGGGGAGTGGTTTTCACTGCCTGTGTAGTTTTTTCTTTTTCTTAATCTCTGCTACTTCTACACTGCTCCTCATCTTTGGTTGGCTGCCACACCGCTGTCCCTTCCAAAATCAGAGACATTGCTCAGGCTCACATCCAGCTCATTGAGCAAGACATACAGAAACTCTCAAAGTCAACCAACTTTTTTTTATCAACAATTTGGCCACTGATTGGGCGTAGCAAATCCCGTTCACATTCTACACAAAAGCAAAGCAATATGTAAGACATTAACGCTATGCCATTAGGGACTGGAGCCTTGTGGTGGGATAAGTCCTGAATACTCACTGGCTGTTTGCCTCTGATCATGCGTGCACTTCTTCCAACTGTGCTGCTGCAACTCACATATCAAGGGCCGATCCTGAACAAGCAACCCATCTCATCCAGCTGATTTCCACAGTTTCTTTTGTGGTGGAGCTTATCGGGAGGACCACAACCACGATACCTGAGTGGTGGCACATTGTATAAGCTTATATGAGGAGGGGATTGAATGGCTTCCGTTGCCTGTAATTTCTTACACATTACAGCCTGACTTTCTCATACAAGGGGACTAATATATGCTGGGGAATAGATGCAAGTGCAGCAACACCTACATAAATTAGTGGTGCTGCGCTTGGGGTCTTTAAGAACTAGTCAGAGACCTTGAACATAGCCCATACTGGTGATCCATGCTCTTAAGCTGGTACCATAATTCGTTGTGACAGCCAAAGCTCTATGATGAGCAAGGGCTTTCTTGCTCTTCAATTTATTGAATGGCATTGTCTCCTATGCCTGCGCCAACTGCCCTTCGAAGAGTTGTGTGCATTCTCCTGGAACTGCTGGTTCCCTGCTCACCCCATGGCCAGCTAGCCTTGCGTGTGCAAATTCATGGACTTTCGATTTATTACAGCTTTCGTTTAATGTTTTGAGGTTTCACTTCGTTCTCATAGGTTGAGCAGCCATAATGCCTTTGTAATCCAAATTTAACTATATGCATGGCTGGACTGTGTGTGTGCCCCCTTGCTTCACACAGGGTCTCATATGTCTTGAATTTTAAGTCTTCTGTCTATTTATCTGGTTTATATAGGCGCTCAGGAGCTCAAAAAAAAGGAGCTAAAAAAAAAGGCCCTCTTTTCCAACCAAGACCCTGTTCGACTATTGACAAGCACCATCCTACTCGACATGAGGTTCTTACTCGATTACTCGATCGTATCATCGGGAGCTGAAGAGAGCTTGACAATTTGACACCACATGAATTCCAGCAGGACAATTGTGACTGGCACTCTGTTCAGGATGAGGAACACATTTTGCTGGACTGTCCGCATGAACTCCTTGTTAGCCTTCGCACACAGCACCGCCAGCTGGTCATCCCACCTCAATTGAAGATAGCCTAACTTGTTTGAGGACTTTTTTGTACCAACCAGATAATTATGGTGTGGCCTCTTTTGTGGCTAAGTGCCTAGCCCTTTTCCCTTGATTTTTCCTAAAGTTAAGTTTCAGGCTTTTTCCAAGCTTCCGCTCAGATGCCCCCCAGAGGCATATATAGCGATGTAACCTTACCTTACTCGCTCGATTTGGCTCGAAAAGGTTTTGTCTGGACGGGTGCTGTTGCTGCTTTAATGCCCCCAGCTACTAGAAATGGCTACTAGAAATGGGTTAGGACCAGCTGCTAGAAATGGAGCTTCCCAGGACACAAGACCAGACACATTTCTTTGCCAACTGGGAATAAAGGAACGAAACAACGTAAAATTTCTCTCATAAGCTACATTGAAAAGAAGGTGCTTGGGACCTCAAACGAGCAGATAAAAGGAGGTTACAGGTTGTGAAAAAGAGACGGAGTAGTTGAAACGGGAGAAAGGGCCAGAGGCGAGCCAGGAGGCACAGGTTGTAGGGTGAATTGCGCTTGCACGAGATCAGTGCCAAGCCCCTTTGGCTTGCTTCCTGCGCTTTGCCCCACCCTCCCCTGTTGCTGTTGCCTCCCCCGCTTCGTTGGCCGCCTCGCCGATGGGTTGCAGCTTCCCATTCATGCGCTTGAGCCTTAAAGCCGCCCTTAAATCCACACTCGACCTCAAATCCTCCATCACCGTATCCCCATTACTGTCCCCCTCTTTGTCGCTGCCCTCAAATTTATTGTCTCGGGAAGCACCACCACCGTTGCTAGCTGGGCATGTCAAAGAGTACGTGCGTGGGCCTGGCTGCCCTTGTCCTGACTCGCATCTGCATCAGGTGGCAAATGGCATTGCAGCCAGTTTGTGTGTGTGTGTGTGTGTGTGTATGTATTGGGCCTACATCCTGGTCCTGATGTTCGTCTAGCTATCTAGCTACGTCAAAACTGCCCCGACATTGTTGACAGATCGTGCCTTTTGCAAGTCAAGAACAAGGAATGCAAGCAGGTCAGGTGCCAGGCCCGTTTCTTTGTGCAGAACTTACATCCACCCATCTGACACCTGCTGCACACCCAAGTACAATTTGTACTGTACTAATAGTTCCAAGCACTTCCACCCATCTGCACCCACCTCATGCCTGCGAAACACCCGGTTGCTGCTGGCGGGTGCGGCTCTGCAGTCGGGTCAAAATACACAAACGGCTGCTGCTGCTGAGGGACCTGCGCAGGAGGAAAGGCTATGGGGGGGCGCATGGGAGAGCCACGGAAGTGTTGCTGGTGATGCAGTGCCCCCTGAAGCCCTGCACCTTGGCAATAGTGCTGCTGCTGCTGCTGCTGCTGCTGCTGCTGCTGCTGCTGCTGCTGGGGAGCCAATGGAACGGTGGTAGGGGGTTGCGTGCCGTACCTGTGGTTGGCACCCTGTATGAATTGCGCAAGATAATTAGAATCGGGAGCGGACGGCGGGCACCTCTAGCATGTTCCCTGATCCCCTTTGAATCAGTTTAATTTAATCCTGTGAGCATGAGCATGTCAGGCGTGGACAATTTGACCTCACAACACCCCCTGCAAGAGGTACCTCACTGCATTTGATCACTCTAGTGCAAGTTGCACACTGATACACACGCACACACACGAACACACACACGGTCGCGCAAGCACAATTTCAGCCGCAAGCACCTGCATGTGGACACTCTGTAGGAGCTGCAGCTGAGCAGAGGGGGCCAGGTGCTGGTGGTGCTGCAGCCCTATAAGCGGTGCCCCCCCACTACCCTCCCCTTGCAGCTGCTGCTCGAGCCACAGAGGTCTCCCTGTATCTTTCATGGGAGATTGCTGTTGCTGTTGCTGCTGCTGCTGCTGCTGCTGCTGCTGGAGGAGTTGGTCTTGCTGCTGGAAGTGACGTGTGCCTTGGGCATTTCCCAAGAAATACAGGCCCCCTGCGTCAGATGTGGGTGCAGGTGCAACCCCCTGCGGTCGAACTAAGGCCTGCCAATCTGCTTGAGGTCCAGAAGTAGACCGAGCAAGGAAGCCACTCCCCCCACTTCCACTTCCACGACCGCCACCTGCTCCTATGCTATTATTGCTGCTGTTGCTTCCACTGCTCCCTCGCACATTCGTCCCTCCGACACTCCCGCCCACACGCCGCGCAACCCCACGCTCGTGCGCGGTGGTGGTGGTGCCCCCCACTGCGTTGCTGGTACCACGCTGTGCAGTGCTGGCCGCCTCCTGCTGCAGCTGCAAGAAGCTGGTGGTCGTGGTGGTGGGAGAGGGGTGGGGGTGCTGCTGCTGCTGTGAAGCTGCTCCAGAAATCCCTGGCCTTTTGCTCTGCCTGCCTGCTTCATTTCCACTCTGCGGGCCAATTGCAGGCGCTGGCTGTGACAGCTGAGCGCCAGCTGTCATGGCCCTCTTGGCAGCAGCACCTAGCTCTGTGCCCCCCACCTGTGAGCGTGAGTTTGTGTGTGCGTGTATGTATGTGTGTGTGTGTGTGTGCGTGTGTGTGTGTGTGTGTGCGTGTGTGGACGTGTAATCAATCCACAGTAGCAGCAGGCATACGAGCAATTGTCTCAGCTTTTCTCGTTGCCTCTTAGCCTTAGTTTACAGCGTCTTTCACTGACTGTGCAGCACAATTGAGCGAAAGGCTCAAACTTAAAGTAGTTAACCTCGATTATGCCTGGCTTTAAAATTAAAGAGTTACCCCTACAGTATGCTCAACGTTCATATAACAAATGGAGCGAGGTTGAAGCCGCACCCTTTTAATGATGTGCTCCAAAGCAGTTGGTTTCAATGTCATTTCTTGTGATATGCAATAAGGGGCTACCTGATTTTGCGCACATGTCTAAGGTTGGCCAGAACCACATATATACATTGTATACGATATTTTATACAGGGAAATCACCAAATATACAGTCATATACGGTGCATATATACGGTTCTGGCCAACCCTACACGTGTCCAATTGCTGTGGTGTGCAGGCCAACTTCTATTACTTACATCTCAAAGGTCCCCCACACGGCCCCCTCTCTATGACAAATTATTCATTGAAAATTCATTGAATTTTGTTTCAGCACACGTGAGCATTCTAAAGGACTGCAAGCTATGAATCAATCCCTTCAGCACTCGCGACTAGGGTGTGTATGTGTGTGCCTTACGAGACAGCTGTGAAGAGGAAGGTTGGCCGTAACCAAATGTATAGACTGTATACGACCGTATAGGAATTCTTCTGCAAAGGCTCCGGTATATGCACCATACATACCAAATGCAAAAAATATCACCGCCCACGTTTTTTGGGGTGGGGTGATGATCAATGTATTAAAATTTACATCTTTAGGAAGGGGGCGTTGATTACATGGACGTACAGAACACGTGTACTTCTGGCCAATCCTACAAGTGAGAGGCAGAAAAATAGACACAGAATGACAAGTACCCCCTAAAACCCAATGCCTACCTTGGTGGCAAAGCGCAGTGATGTCAGGGTCTCGTAGGCGGAAGCAGGCTCTGGCTGGACGTGCACCATCATGAGCACCTTACCTCCAGGGCTGAGGCACGGCTGCATGTATGGGAGGGTCAGTTAGGAGGTCATTGGCTGTTGTGCAGTTGTTTGCGAGGTGGGGGTTTGCCTGGTGCAGACACTTAGGTACACCCCCCGATGAATATGATAGCTGTGTTATCACCAGAAGCAGGGCTTTTTCTACTCTATCTAAGGAAGGCCAGAAACGTACATACACACCGTTTTTGACCGTATATCTGGTGATTTCCCTGCCCAAACTACCGTTTATACACCGTATATATATGGTTCTGGCCAACCCTAACTCTATCTGGTAAGGAGGCAGGGTGTCTTGGGTGTGCAAGGATACGTGCTCTGGGTTAGCAGGCAGGTGAGTACGCAAGTTTTTGGTGTACAGTGAGGAGTGGACGAAGGGAGGTGTAGGTGAAGGTGATATGCAGCAGCAGTATGCATGTTGTGTCAGGCCAGTGTGGACTAGTGCACATATTTCAAATCCTGTGCTGTATAACCTGCAGCGCATCCTGGATGCTGCACAAACACAGTACACAGTACACACAAGCTCACACACACACAAGCACATGCACACACACTGGAAAAACGACCTACCTTCAGCAGGTACGTGAGCTTGCTGTTGCGGAAGGGCACGTGCTTCTGCTTGGTGGACAGTGCCTCAAACACATCTCCCACACTGGACAATGACGTATTAATGGCACAGGCCTCTGCCTTACGTGCACCCACAGCTTGGGATCGGTCTAGGCGCTCGCTGTGTGCGTGTGTGTGTATGTGTGTGTGTATGTGTGTGTGTGTGTGTGAGAGAGTAAGCGTGTGTGGGTGTACGTGTGAGTGTGTGTGTGTGTGTGTGTGTGTGTGCAATTGAGGACAGTGGTTTAGTGGAGGGGATCCAGCAGGCTTTACTAAAATGCTTCTTTGATACTCGAGGTTTAGCACGATATTTAGCGCTTGCGGTGGGGATAAAAGAGGAAGCATAGGACTTAATGCAAAGGCTGTGCAACAAGGCGCCCACTTGACTTGACTGGCTCCACACATGTGCAGCACACAACTGGCAAGAGGTGTGAAATAAGGACCTGATCAAAGGCGTGCCCTACGTGCACTATGGACACACACAAAAGAGCGTTCCTGCAGCTTGAGATAAACATGCTCTCTGACCTAATGCAGTGTGCAGTGTGCCCTTGACCACTAAGCCCCCCCCCCCCCCAATATCTGTTTTTTACTGTATCATCACACGACACAGCCAATGCTGAATGTTGCGTGCCTGTTTGACACTCACAGCACGGCAAGCAGCGCTGACTGCTGCGTGCCAGTTAGACGGGCAGAGCAGTTGATAGTGCTGATGACTTGATTCTTTGACTCTCTTACTGCAGTGTGCCAGTCTCACGGGCAGCTGCCCCTAAGCTGAAAGTTAATATTCATGGTCCATACTGGAACACCCATACACCCCCGACAACATCACGCGAAGTTCCTAAACGTTTTCCAGCTCAGGTGCTACCACCCACCGCTGTATCAAAAGTAATAAGTATGCCTGCAGGTGCTTTACCTTCCTGCCAGATCCACTAGACACAGGGCTCCTTTGAGCTGGGTGTCACTGGGGGCGTGGTTGCCACTAATGTTGAGCATGAACGCAGAGTGGCTGCAGAGGCAGGTGTGTTTGTAGATGATGTTGAGCATGAACGCAGAGTGGCTGCAGTGGCAGGTGCGTTTGTAGAAGATTATTTGTGATATATGCACTTGGAGACGTTGACCAGGCATTAAGTGGTGTCGGTGAGGACGGTGGTGCTGGAGTCGAGCATGAAGACAGAGTGGCTGCAGGGGCAAGGCGGGTGCTTATGAACGTAATTTCTGTGTTGATTGAACTGACGTTGATGAGCACACAGTTGAAAGTTAAAAGTGTGGAGCAGGTGCAGGGCATGGAGGCAGAGTGGGTCTGCATATGGATATTGATGGTTTTGGAGGTATGTTAATTGAACAGTGGATATGGATGTATGTTATTGAACAGTGGATATGGAGGTATGTTAATTGAACAGTGGATATGGAGGTATGTTAATTGAACAGTGGATATGGATGTATGTTATTGAATAGTGGATATGGAGGTATGTTAATTGAACAGTGGATATGGATGTATGTTAATATAACAGTGGATATTAATTGAACAGTGGATATGGATGGTTTTGGAGGTATGTAAATTGAACAGTGGAAACGATATACGCAGGTAGGTACGCTGATTTCCAATACTGGATATGGAGCAAGAAATATCTCGAAAGCTGAGAGCATTAGTCATTATCATGATCATGGTGTGCTTTGAAATTCTAATGAGCCATTCTCAGTCTAATCATAAAGTAGCATACACTCAGCATGGGAACATGATAATGGCACATGGGCACACACATGCACACACACATGCATATATGTACAAACAGCGCACGTGCTAGCATAGGTATGTGCAGAATGAAAAAGTATGATATCACACGTGTAAAGATTACATATCACACACCATAAACACGAGCACACCTGTGGTGTGGTACGCCCTAACAGCATACTCAACCCCCAAAACACATACCACACAAGGAATCGCACCTGCGTGATGACGAAGAGTTCATGGCAGTTGCATTGCATGCACGTGTTTGCATGGCACGCTGCAGAAGCCCATGCGCTTGACTGGCTGTCTGCAGCTCCACACGCTCAACTCCCTGAATGACGGTGTGGCCGCCTGGAAGTGGAGGACAACAGGGGCGTGCGTGCAAGGTGGTCGGAGGAAGAAAACGGAGAGTGTGTGTGCGTAAAGGAAGAAGAATTCCCTTTATGATGGTGGGGCCGCCTGGAAGTGAAGGACGACAGGAGCGTGCGTACAAAGTGGTCAGTGAAAGAAAACGGAGAGTGTGTGCATAAAGGAAGAAGAATACCCTTTATGATGGTGGGGCTGTCTAGAAGCGGAGGACAACAGGAGCGTGCGTGCAAGGTGGTCGGTGAACGGAAACGGAGAGAGTGTGCATAGAGGAAAACAACTGATGATGGTGTGGCCACCTGGGAGTGAAGGAAAATAGGAGCGTGCGTGCAAGGTGGTCGGTGAAGAAATACAAAGAGAAAGGGTGCAAGGTGGTTGAAAAGGGAAGGGAAGAGTGTGCACAATAGGCTGCTGCTCTTGCTGCTGCTTTGATAATTACGTCGCGTAATTGGCTGATCAGGCTTTGCAAGTATTATGGCCCAGCTTGCAGCACAAATCGTGCAAGTCTCATGAAGCCGTAGACTGTGCTACAAGGCGCTAAATTTTCAAGTGCCGTGCTTCTTGGTGTGTATGTGTGTACATGTGTATGTATATGTGTGTATGAGTACGTGTTATTGTGTGTATGAGTGTGGGAGGGGCGGTAAATGTTCACATCTCCTGTCACCAGTTCCAAAAATGTGTACCTTGAAATGAGGGCTTGGGTACCGTCAGTTCTGAGCACCAACATTCTTGAGATCTCACTTGTCTTGCAAATTGGGGCTTGACTACGTTCAACTCCTTGATGCTATGCGCTGCTGTGTCAGGCAGACCCAGCACACAAATCCGCTCTCCTTTCTGGTTACATCGCACCTTGCAAGTCGTGCTTGATGGCGTTCATGTCCTTGATGTCCTGTGCCTTAGTGTCAAGCAGGTCCCGCACGCTGTTGTTATAAACCTCCACGCAGCACAGCTCCAACTTGTACTCCCAACCTTGCAGTCCCAACCGCCGCATGGCACCCATGATCTGGACATGCGCGTTGTGTTCTTATTAATAAAGCGTGGTGTAAGTAATAGAGGGAGGGCTTGTTAAAAGAAGTGCAAAGAGTGGTGTTAAAAAGCCAGGAGGCTTCATGAGGCCCTGGAATGATGAGGGCATGATCTGGGTGTGTGTGTGCGTGTGCATAGTGATTCATGGTTTTAGTTAGGGGTCATCGTGGGATGGTGCTCATATAAGCTCTGATTGGGGCGTGAATATGCATCATGTCAAGATATTTGAGTGAAAGGACGTGAAAAAAAGCATGCCTCTCCAAGGTGCAAGGCACTGTAACTATCAATGAGAAACAGGCGCCACACAGCTCAGAACAAGGAGGTTACTATAACATTTGCAACTCACCTTATCGATGGCTCTGGGGATGAGGCCCTGCCCTTCTTGGTTCTGGCCACCCACCATGTTGTGCGTCTTGCCAGAGCCTGCGTACGTCACAAGGGTAGGCATGGGGGTTGTTTTCATGCGTTGTAAATTAGCCATATTGTCAATCTAGCTGCATGCATCCCAGGGGTGGCATGGGAATGATGGAAACACCTGTGAGTTGTAGGTTCGCCGAATTTTGAAACCAAGGCATGGGTGAAAGGTCAGTGGTAAGTAAGGCAAGAGGGTTATAATAAGACAGTGGCTCTTGTAACCTTCTCATAAGAAATATACATCTGCCTCACACGACTCTTTTGTCATTTAGCCATCTTTAATTGTGGCAGATTCTGTGATCAGGGAGCGGCAGGAGGAGGCAGAGCCTGTTCAAAATAAGGTCGACTGTATGAGACCTATTGCACGACTGGAGTGCCCACCAGAAGTGTTTATGACAGGCTTTAGTATGTCAAGTATGATGTGAAGGCCTACGTCAAGCAGACCCATGTCAGGCAGACCCACGCCGAGATCACCTGTGAATCAGGCCTACGTCAAGCAAATTACATGTTTGTAAGCCTCCTTCAAGCAGGTCACATGTGAATATGCCTCCTTCAAGCAGGCGCAAGGATATATTGATAGGCCTCCTTCAAGCAATTCACCTGTTTGCCCGTAGCTCATGATGCACACATGGTAGCCATCCAGAGCAGACTGCACAAGCTCAGCCACCTCTGCACAGACAGACACAGATTTTATGAAACGTAAACAGCATAGCACGTGCCTTATTGCATGCTGCATCACATGAACAGAAGGACACTTGGTCATGCTTATCCGAAAAAGAGATAGGCATAAAGAATAAATTGAACAGGAGGGAAACATCATGTTTATGTCGCAATTTATAAGTGATATGTCGAAAGCTGATATGCTAATCTCTGTCCTTGCTTTAAATTTTGCATTGATAGCTGACATTCGAACATTGCACGTGGGCCATCCACTGAGAAGCATAGCAATGAGGAAGGCTTCTCGTAGAGCGCTGTTTAAGGAAGTGTGCTTTTAGAAACATCGAAGACAGGGAGCACTATTTATAAAGACGTGACCAAGAGGTGGCCACAGTGTCAGCGCACCTTGGTACACACCCTGCTGGCTCGCGCTGGGCCCAAAGACACGGTTGAAGTTGAACAACGACTCCTGCACATATAATGCATCAGTAAGCAGCGTTGTGTAGCATCAGCATGCATTCTTCTGCAGCACCAGTAAGCATATAATTTGGGTGAGTGACAAAGGCAGGTGCTTATGGGTGAAAGCAATGCCGCGGCTGAAGTTAGAAAAGAGGCTCCTGCGCGTACGAGAAAGGTCAAACAGGACTAAAGCAGATGTCGAAGCAAAAAACCTTGCTTACTGTATGACACTGACGATTTGAGCAGACCTGGGCAGTAATGATACAGAGAAGTGGCTGAGCTCTGAATGGCAATGAGCTTGTCCCAGAGCTAACATCGGGAGGGCTGGCTTGTTGATGATAAATGAGACATCTTTGACATCTACTGTTTGACCCAACGCATCACTCACACATATATACCAAATTGCACACACCTGGCCGTTGGACGTGACCCCCAAGGACGAGCCATCAGGCAACACGCGTAGGCAAGAAGATGGGTTGCCTGGGCTGGGAGGCCGCACACGGCAGTACACTCGGATAGCCCCCTTCATTTCCACCAGCTGGTTGACAGCTTGCCTGGGAAGGACAGATCAAAAAGGCAGGGGTGCATGATCTAGATCATGCCTTTTATAAGCTAGTTAGCTCCTTTTCCACACAACCACAGTGATTAGGACAACCTCCTTCATTTCCACCTCCACCTGGTCTACAACTTGCCTGGGATAAATAAAAGAAGTAGGCATCAGATGATCGTGCCTCTTGTATTATTTGCAATACCGTTCCTGATCAACAACTTTTCATCTCCACCAGGTTTTTATCGATTGACGGAGGCAGGAAAAGTTCAATGATGCCTTTTTAAGATCAGAATTCCTCACAAGGACTAGTACACTCAGGTGATCATGACAAACTACGCCTTGCTGTACACATGACCATCAAATTAATTGTCGCAATGCTAGCAAAGCCAAGGGTTTACAGGCGGCTGGTTGCTTTGGTGGTGAAGTTGGCCAGGACCGTACACGGGATTTATGTATACACATATGTACAGCACATAAACCGTAGGTATATGCAAGTAAATACCGTATGCCGTATAATATCGTTGACTGTAGAAATACCGGAAATCGCTGTAAAAAATCAATATACGGTCGTACATAGTTCTGGCCAGCCCGACTTAGTGGCAATACCCAGCTTCGAAATTATACCTCTACAATGCCCCCACACTCACATCATCCCAAAAGATCATCAACCAGTTGGTGTATCTGACGATCACCACGCACCTCCTCTCCTGCTGTGCTGATGCCAGCTCATGCTGCAGCGACAGCAGGCGCTCCAAGAGCTCAGGCTTGGTCAGAGATGATGGATCGTCTGCAGTTTCTGAGGATCCTTGCTCCTGCTGGTTATTGCCATGAGCTGCCGCCGTGGAAGCAAATGCCTCGGCTTCCCTTGCCTTCTCCAGGGCCTCCTGGAAGTGTGTATGTGTTTGCGTTTGTGTGTGTGCGTGCGTGTGTGTGTGTGTGTGTGTGTGGATATGTACGTACGTACATTGTTTTATATATGTACATAAACGTTTCACATTAATAATTCTTGGCCATTCTTTTTGGCACACGCTACATGGTCAGTATAAGAAAAGCATTCCAGGAAGTCTTTACAAAGACTGTTTTCTACCTGGAGCTCCCCTTTGCAGGCCAGCAGTTGCTGCTTGAGGGAGGCATTCTCTTTCTCTGACTGCTCAACTTTCTCGAATAGGCTGCGCGTTTGTTTGCGTAATGTGTGTGCGTGAATGTGCGTGTGTGTTAGATTATGTGTGTTAGTGTGCTTGTGTGCGCCCGTGGTGGGCGCGTGTGCATGTGTGTACCTGCGCGCGTGTGCGTGTTATGTGTGTGCATGTGCGTGTATGTATGTATGTGTATATGAGCGTGTGTATATGTGAGTGTGCATGCGTGTGTATGTGCGTGTATATGTATGTGTGCATATGAGTGTGTGTATGTGTGTGTATGTGTGTGTTATGTCTGCATGTGTGCATGTGTGTGTACGTGTGTGTATGTGTATGTGTGCGTATATGAGCGTGCTTATATGTGTGTGAGTGCATGTGTGTGTATGTGTGTATCTGTGTATGTGTGTGTATACGAGTGTGTGTGTATGTTTGTATCTGTGCATGTGTGTGTATATGAGTGTGTGTATGTTTGTATCTGTGTATGTGTGTGCGTGTATGCATATGTGTGTGTATATGAGAGTGTGCGCATGTGTGTGTGTGTGTATGTGTGTATCTGTGTATGTGTGTGTATATGAGTGTTTGTGTGTATGTGTGTGCGTGTATGTATATGTGTGTGTATTATGAGTGTATGTGTATGTGTGTATGTGTGTATGTGTGTATATGAGTGTGTGTGTATGTGTGTGCGTGTATGTATATGTGTGTGTACATGAGAGTGTTGCGCATGTGTGTGTGTATGTGTGTGTATAAGAGTGTGTGTGCATGTGTGTGTGTGTGTGTGTGTGTGTGTGTGTGTGTGTGTGTGTTGACCAATTTCGTAACTTCGAGTCACGTACCTGAAGTGATTCACAGCGTTTGCGAATGACAACTTTGTGGAAGTAGTGTCTTTGAGCACTGAAGTTGGGTTCCGCTGCGGTTTTTTGAGTGTGCCGGGCGTCTTAGCATTTGTCAGGGTAAGTTGCAATGGGGGACGGTCTGGGTCTTCAGGGTTTCCAGTGAAAAATGTAGGCAGCGTCAGTCTCCCGACGGGCGAGGACGGGGAGTCCATCTTTGTCAGTTCACAAACTGTTGCAGTTTCTTCATTAATAACATAACGATTCGTTCATACCCATAATATTTAACTTTAAAAAAGCCAGTAGTGACTGATGAAAGTGTGGGCACAAATACGAACGGCAATGCATGGAGTATAGAGTTTTTTCACCTAATAAATTCATATGTTTGTCCTGAAACTCGAGGACAATCCTAGAACAACGTTTGCTCCAAAACTTACCGAGCTTAATTTTTATTGCATTTCGATTTGTAAGTTTCATTTTCATCAGCATTGTTGTTAGGTGGAATGTACGGAATGTAGTCTATTTACTAGACACAGAACTCTGACGGACCTTGCTATCCTCATATCCATCCGTTGCCTAGAGGCGCAAATTCAGCCTGTGAAAGGTATACTCCTCTATCTCTGCCCTCCTGGTTTTTCTGCTCGATCAATCCATAGCAGCAACAGTGAATACCGAACAGAAAACAGCGTCATTTGAAACGTAGCAGGAGCGGCGTGACATACGCCATTCAGGCACGATGCACGCACTCCCTACCAACGATGCACAACTACAGTTGCCACCTCCCCCGCTTGGGTTGCTCGCATCCAAGTCATGGTGCGTAGATGTGCACAGCTATGCCAACGTAAATTTGGTGGTGCCCTGTTTTCAGAAGAGGCGAGGAAACGAAATGCTTCTTTCTAAGATCTCTGAAAGAAAAAGCACATGTTTTGCTCAGAAATTGAACGTGCTACAAAGCCCAACAGATCTTAGTAAAAATAAGTGTAATAACGTCCCAGCACGATTTCACAAGCTCGTGCGATCTTCCCACTCATATATGTCAACACGCAGGTTTGGACACACAGAGCCTGAGGCGGGGCTAGTAGCTCTTTCACATGCTGCCAAAGGAGCGGCCCAAGCCATGCAGCCCCACCTTCTGCACCTGCGCTCTGTCAACCCCCACTGCGCCCACATTGCTGAAGCAGCAGGAGACAGGAGGGGTCTGGGTATGGCGCGCCAACCTGCTCCAAGGCCCGCTGTGGCATCAAAAACAGCAGTGCCTGCTAGATCTGGCAGGAGTGCACGTGCCTTACGACAGCAGCAGCAGCAGCAGCAGCAGCAACAAGATGGAGGGAGGGGCCACGGCATCCGGTTTGGCACCAGCTCCTTTGCCTTCATGGGTACCAATGCCCATGTGATCTCGAGGTGAGGGGACGTTGAGGAAGAGGCAAATCCTTAACATTTCCATGAGTGCTTCTTAGCATAAAATGCTCAGCATTCATTTGTGTGTTTCAGCACCTCCGCTCAGCATTCAGGCCTGGTTAACCGCAGATCATGGAAAAACTTTGGCGTAGGGTCTAGAAGTAGCACTTTGGCTCAGGGTCCAGGGTTAGCATTCTAAAGCCTTCATTGAGCGATCCACGTTGAATGGAACCATACTTACATATTCTGCACATTGCAGACTGGTGCAGCCGGATTTAAAGCAACCAGAGACGCTGGCGGCAGTTTCCTCTGCACAGAACGGGCGAATGGTTACAGCTAGCGTCTCCACCGCAGGTGGTTGTCAGCCGTACACCACATCACACACACTGGGTGGATCGCCTCATACAGTACATAGCAGTTTCTGGCCATCCATGAAGGGGTACTTATTGTGTAACGGTACAAAATCTAAGGCCAAGATTGTATTCAAACCTTGGCTCATATTTGCACAGATCACTTTGTAAGCTTTAACCGCCCATCCTTTATTAAAGAGACTGGGGCTCTGAGGACAGCCGGTACAGTATCACATAGGTATTTAAGCAATGTTTGACATTTACTCCTTGTACTATAACAGGGAAACATCAGTGGCACCATCAGCACCTGTGGGCTGCTCCCAGCCCAAGCTTGCTTGCACGCTACGTGGCAGCAGGCCCCTCCAGCCCTCGCAGCTTGAGTGCAGCAAACAGCGGCAAGGCAGGGGTGGTAGTCATGCAGGCTGCCTTGAGCCACCCAGGCTTGAGCACGTTGTGGGACCATCAGGTCAAAGGGCAGGTGTGTAAATTTATTGTGTGTTTGCGGCTTCTAGCTTAGTGGCAACTCATCCATACGGCAATATCCTCTGGCCAGACGTGCTCTTGTTCCTCCTTGTAACGTTAATTATGTTACCCAACCTGATGGAGTTCTGCAACACACGACGTTAGAGGCACCCCTGCTTATCTGATGGCTTACTGACATTACAACCATTTGTACAATTGCTATGCAGAATCCCCAATTACACACATGCCCAAACGACGTTAGAGGCACCCCTGATCAACCGACGGCTTACTGCACTTGCAACCTTTGAACAATCATTTGTGCAATTGTAATGCACAACCCGTTCATCTTCACTCTAACCACTTGCACACAGGCTCTTCTTCCTGGTGCTGCTATGATCCTTATGGCACAAGCTACGGCAGCACAGCTCACCGAGAATCAGCAGCAGCAGCAGCCACTCCAGCTGGAAAATGCTAGCATCCCAGGCCCTTTGGCGCTGCCACCCCTATCTTCATCAGTAGTCTTGCCTGTGCTCTGCTGCTCTGTGGATCCTCTGACTGGCCAGGTGGAGCTGCTATTCTGTGTGCTCTGGAAAAATCCTACTGCGCAAATATATCTTTTGGCTATGCTGTCTTGGTGGCTTGATGCTACTCCTGTCGCTCCGTTTGCTGCACAATTGAGCACAAAAAGGAACCATACTTGTCTCCACATTCAATCATGTTAAAGGTTTCCAAAACTGAGCCATTTTATACTATCTTCATTGAATACCCAAATTGCAGCTCCGTGTGTACTCCATCACTGCTTCCGCGGACCCAGCATCAGGCAAACCTCCCCGCAAGTCACGCAAGCAGCCTCAGGTTGCACCCCTGACCAGCACACACATGGCTGCCCAACTTACTGCTGTGGCCGTGCCCTCTAGTGGTCTGACCATACGGCAGCCACTGGTGAGCAAATCTGCTCCCCACTCTGCAGCTCTCACGCTGCTGGCAAGCATTGTGTGCCTGAGCCTGCACGCACAGCACACAGCAGAGCAGCAGACTGGGGAGCAGGGGGATTACATAAGTGCCGCACCTGCGGAGGCACCCTCTTCGGCGTGTGCGTGGGTGTGCTCTGAGCGCACACCCAACCACCTCACTACTTCAGATGCTGCAAGCAGCAGCACAGCGGGTCTGGGACCTGGGCTGCTAGACAGCTTTTTGCAGCTGGGGCAGGTTTTCCTTCCGGCAGCCTCTACGCGAGGTTCTGGAGATGGTGGTGTTGCAACAGGTGATACTTGGAATCTTTACTCGATTTTAAAATAGCCTTGTGTAACAAACCTCTCAAGTGTAGGACCAGTTACTTAGGTATTAGGTTTGTACTTGGAGGGCCTAGGCATGCAACGTGCTTGATTGCAGTGAACATCCGCACCATTTGCAACAATACCGTGCTTCTCAATCACTTTTTCAGGCACAGGAGCTGCAGTCACCTATGTGCCTACTGGGTTCCAATCTGCTGTGCTAATGGCACCGGCAGCAACCACCAAAGATGCAGGATGCTTTGGGAAGGAAGGCTACGAGGCTTGCGTCCAGCCCCGGACAAGGTGAATTTTTGCCTGGAACGTAATGTGCATTTTAAAGCTATTTCTTGCTGGTTATTTCATGTTTCTTCGCACGCAGTTCCAGACCGGGCATGCGTCCTGGTGCCTTTGTTTGTGTGAGATGACACCCTAGGGATCGATTGTGATGTGCTCATCTGACTGATTGCTGCCATACTTGGCCAGCTTAATTCTGACAGCAATACCTATGTTATAGACCTGGGTGATTACCTATTTCGTAAAAGGTTGATCTGATTGTATAAATTTTGAGCATGATTCCCTCCCCTCCCTATATCAGGCTATTTGTTACATCTCTACCAGCACAGTTCCATGACCTTCCAATATAAGTAAAATGATGTTGAGTGGCTTCCTTCCTTTATTTCTTGTGTGGATCCGTTTTACTTGCGTAGCAATTTCTTCTTGTATCTCAAGATAGTGCAAGCAAAACGCTCTAACATGAATCCCAAGGCACACTCCTTGATCCAGGCCGCCTCGAGGCGGCAGCAGTAGGAATGCCCCAGGCAGCCCCTCCTCGATCAGCAGTGACTACATGCTTACTGTCCCAAGCGGAAAGGCTGGCATGGGTTCCAGGAGCTTGGCTTTCAGCATTTCAGGTGCAGTAGCTCTTTTTGGAACCGTACTCAGCTTCGCTCCCAGCCCTGTGGAATGAGATGCACACCACGCAGGTTAAACTAAAATGACCTTGCAACATGGACATCGTAACATCCTGCGTATTGCTGTCCTATTTGTGTGTTGCAAGTCCTGGGGGGCAATGCACCTCCATTCACCTGAACACATTACACAAATGACTGCAGGCATGCAGGCCAAGAGCATTGCACCCTCCAGGGAGCTGCCTGTCTCAGCTTCTGTTGCACAGTCACCTACAAAGGCCCAAGCTGCCGAGATGGATGCCTCCAGGGATGTGGCATATACAGTGCAATGGATGGTGGAAAACTGTGGAGGAATCAACGAGCTGCGCCATGCTCCTCATTCATTGCTGTCCTTCTTGCACAGTAGCCTTTGCGGGGCAGGTGGGGTGGACCACTCCGAATTATTTGGTCTGTTTATTACACTTGCAACTTAGAGAGCCAAGTGAATTCAGAGGGGTGGAACGGTTGCAAATTACCAAAAACAATGCCAAGTCCTTATCTCGTCAAAACAGCAGCGCTGCCCAGTTTTGCCCCATAAGTTGACTGTCATGAATCAGGTTTAATTCTGAGCTCGATCCACCACAGGGTTTGGGCTGAAAGGGACTAGCCAACTAGTCTATACACTACTGTGGTGATCGCATACGGTAATGAGTACGCCTGAGTTTGGGAAGTGGGTTGATGGGGCAAAGATTTGTGGAAAGAAAAAACAGGCAGAAATTTTTTATCCAAATTTCTGCCTTATGAACAACCGTGCTCATACTCTTCCCAAGAAGCTATGTCATTAAGGCTTGCTTTTTCTGTCTGGCACGTGTTTGCCTTGCCTTCCTATTTTCTGTTCCTGTTTTTTTTAGGCCTGCAAGAAGTAACTAAATTCCCCATCTGCACAAATTGCAACCTGGAAATGTCTGCTGATTGTTTTAAAAAGCAGCAGTGAATGCCCCAGAGGGCAATCGACTAATCCCCTTGCTTCACCACCTGTACACGATTACTCTCCCCATCCAGCACACATGCACATACGCACACATACACATACACTCAGGTTCCCCTACCACATCCATAGCAGCCCTCCTCTCAGCTCTACAACAGGTTGGAACCAAGGATGCCGCAAAAGATGTGCAGCTGCTGTTAGAAAGTGTGCAAGCCTCACCGGCTGGCTGTTGTGGAGAATTGTGCACATCTGGAGGGCTTGTGGCTGGATCCTCGCACGGCTTGCTCAGAACAGCAGCACAGGAAGGCCAGACAACGTATGCTGTGGCCCGCCAAGCTGCTGATCCAAGCAGAAGCCTCTCATCACAGCAGGCATCACACTGCGGCCTCGCCTTCCTGCGTCCAGAGTCTAGCTCCAAAAGCACAGAATGTCTCAGCTCTACTGATGTGTACGGCAGCATTGTGTCTGGTGCTGCTAAAGTCCAGGCAGTTCCACGCTTGGTTGCATGCCCAGCTGTGCAGCAGGCTGATGCATTTGCACCCTACAAGCTGCTGCCCCTCCCAAGGTGAAGATAGCTTCATTGAAAGTGAATGGACATGGCGTCGCAGCAGTCTGGCGTGAATTGAGCAGCAATATTTTCCATTAATGTCAGTTATGCTCTTTTACTAGGTTAGCATGCTCAGAAGGGTAACCTTTTGCTAGAGTGTGTTGCTTATAGGGGACATCTGTCTTAAGAAACATGCAGCGTTTTTCTTAGCAAAGCAACTTACACTTGCCATTACATCCTCCTACTTTCCTGGTATCTATACTCTTGTCAATCTTTGATTACGTTGCATGTGTATACACGGACAAGTTTATCTCACTTAATATCTCACTCTTTCATGCTGCAGGGGGTCTCTTGCAACACTCCGGCCTCAGCGCTTCATACTACCAGATGCATCAGATGCCTCAGCTGTAAACGCGCAGCAGCAAGTGGTGGCTGTGCGTGCTGTGGGCCTGAACTTTCGGGACGTTTTGAACGTGTTGGGCATGTATCCTGGTGATCCTGGGGACCCAGGCTCTGACTTTGCAGGTAAGCATGCCAGGAAAGATGGAGAAATCATAGGTTTATGTGAGGAGTGCATTGGCCTCCTCTCATGACGAGTTCTGATGGTTAAGAAACTTGCCCACATGAGTGACTTTCAACCTTTCTTGGTGAACAAGTTGTGTGCACAAGATTTTGTATACACAGGTATGGTGACGATGTCCTCAGATTATGATTGGTTCAAGGTTTGCATGTAAAATAAGTCTTGTGTACGATTCTCGTGCTCTGCAGGAGTTGTGGAGAGTGGCCCTACCTTTGCACCAGGCACTCCGGTCTTTGGGCTGGCAACAGGGTGCTTGGCATCCCACGTCCTCAGCCACAGTAGCACCCTTGCTCCTTTGCCCCCTAACCTGACATTTGAGGTGAGTCAACACGTTAAATATTGTGTGGCTCTGCATCCATCTGGTGGTGCAGGACACATAATAGAGCCCTTTTCAAACTCATGCCGACCCTGCCTGCTTCTTTTCCTAAACTATATTGTGTACAGCCCTCATCATTTTGCCGTGCAAGACATTATGCACGTCCTAAAAAGTTGTGCCGGCATTGTCCAACCTCTGATGCCAAGTATGTGTTACTTCAATGGATGGGATTCGGCTGATACCTGATACCTTGATTTAATTATCCCGCATCATGAAATTAGTCTGAGATCTAATTTTTCTGACAGCAAAGCCGACACCTGCTCCACAAAACACTTTCCGGCTTGCAGGAAGGGGCAAGCTGCCCTACAATCCTGGCCACTGTGGACGCTGTCCTTGGATGTGCCACTGGCATCCAGCGTGGAGAAGTACTCTTGCTCCCCGCTGGAGCAGGAGGAGTAGGCCTAGCTGCCCTCCAGGTGCAAATTTCTTGTGTACATGTTCTAAATGCACAATATTTGTCGTGCTTTAAGTACCTTTCTGCGTCAGAGCAACAATTTATGAAATGGAGGATTTCACAGTCCTTGATCTGCCATGGTAAAACCAAGCTCCTTACTGCTGCCTCAGCATACTCTATTACACACACAAAAACACGCACACACACACACACAACTGATCTGCCTTTGTACCATTCATCCACAATCCTAGGTCACACGTTCTCTGGGTGCCACTGCTTTGACCACTGCTGGATCCCCCTCCAAGCGCGCCCTACTGCGCAGCATGGGCGCACAGCATGTGTCCGGCTCGCGAGACACTGCGTATGTCAGTGATCTGACCGCAGCGCACCCTGGAGGTGCTCACGTGGTGCTCAACACCCTGACCAGCCCGGGCATGGTGTCCTCTGCAGCTTCTCTGCTGCGTGTAGGTGGCCGCTTTGTGGAGATCGGCAAGCGTGATGTGACAAGTGCAGCACGCATGGCCCAGGAGAGGCCTGATGTGGGCTATGGCCTGCTGGCTATTGATTTCCTGCCGCCCGAAGTGCTGGGAGGGCTGATGCTGCGGGTATCATCACGTCTTGCAGCAGGTGAAAGCAGCTGGAATGCAGAACTTCCTCATCTAAAATGCTTGTTAACGCCCTGTACATCATCTCAGGCACTCTCCAGCCAATCCAGCCCATTACAAACAGCATGGGTACCCTGTGTCATTAACGTCCTAAGATCTTAATAATTTGCTTGCTCACACCTTTTTCCTGATTTCAGGCACTCTCCAGCCGATCCAGTCCATTGCACACAGTATGGGATCTGTGTCAGCAGCATTGAGACAGCTGAGCCAGGTGAGTTTTTTAAACGCAGCAAGGTTAGACAAGACCAAGGAGAGTAACTACATATGAATGTGTTTTTGAATTCGTGGATCTCTGCTTCCCTTTCAAAGCAATGTCCACACAAATGTGCTCTTGCCAAATCTGCATTTAGAGTTTGTCGTTACCTCATTTGCGGTTGACAGTGATGTCCATTTTTGAGAGGTTGGATGGAACTGAAGTTAATATTGTGGCCCCAAACTCATACTTACCATCATAATTTTATTCAGGCACGCCACGTGGGCAAAGTTGTAGTGGGTTGTGGCATAGCTCCTACAACACCAGGCCTCCTATCTCCCAGCGGCAGCAGCAGTTCCAGTCCACTGCCTGCCTGTTATTCCTTCTTGCAAGGCCATGTTGCCATCAGTGGTGGCCTGGGCTCTCTAGGCTTGCTCATTGCTCAGTGGCTGACGCAGCAGGGAGTGCAGCACATTCTGCTGCTGGCGCGATCAGCACGCACCACCTCTGCCGCCTCTCAGCATCTCTGCCAGCTGTGGCAGGGACAGGCCCAGGCCATGGTGTCTGCCTGTGATGCTGGGTGCGCGGAGGATGTGTCAGCTGCCCTTGCTCCCTCCACCCACCACCAGCACCTTCCTCCTCTGTGTGCTGTGCTGCATGCCGGGGGGGTGCTTGCGGATGCCACCCTGCGCAACCAGACGCTCTCTGGCCTGCGCAAGGTCATGGGGGCCAAGGTATCTGGCCTGCCTCACCTGCTGGGTGCTGCTCAGTTGCAGCCAGGCGCACACCATGTGCTCTTCTCCAGCGTGGCCTCTCTGCTGGGCAGCCCTGGCCAAGCCAACTACAGCGCAGCCAATGCAGCCCTGGATGCGGCAGCAGCTTCAGGAGAGCTTTCTGGGATGCCTACTTGCTCCATCCAGTGGGGGCCTTGGAAAACTGGTGGGACACCATGTTGGCACTGATCGAATTTATGTCCTGAGGCAGCTGCCTGAGGTATACTAAAATACTAAAACATACATTTGTGGATAAGTGCCCAGCTTCTTGTCATTTGAAATTTGCTGGCAGCATTGACTGATCAGGGCAAAATGCCATGCCATTTCCAGCATGCACAACGCTCAGCCATAGAACGTTGCACTTAAAATGTACATGTACACTGCAGGTGGCATGGCAGCAGAGACAGCTAAAAAGAACGAGGGAGCAGGTATCGGGGCTTTGTCACCTGCACAAGGGCTGCAGGCATTGCAGGCAGTGCTCTGTGCTGCTGCCACGCCCCTGCTAGCCTCCCCGCTACTAACGGCTGCCTCCCCTTTTGATTGGAAGGCACTGCTTCACCAGGTAAAATTTGAAGAAGTACTAAAGAAGTTAATTTAGCCTTCTCGAGCATCTGAAACATAACCACAAAATTCATCATCACCTGCACATCTCTGCAAGTCACAGCCATTATAAGTGGTAAACAAAATAAAACCCAGTTGCTGCTACATCAGTGCTTGGTACTTGCGGGGTTACTGCAAAGGAGTAATGGAAGCCAAGATGCAAGCACACACTTGTCCACGCTTTGATTTTTTCAAGGCTCAGTCGTTCTTCTGCAAGAAACGAGGAGACGCTGTAAAACATGTTTTGCACACTTGGAACCTAACATATATTGCAACACATATTCAGTCTCCCAGCGTCAGTGAGAAACCGAAATTGGTCAATTTCACTTTTCAAATTGCAGCTGAAAGCCTCCGGGCGTACCCCCTCCCCAATGCTGTCCTACACCGCTCCAGCCACTGCACACATAAAGGAAGGAAGTGGTGGTAATGAGGGGGGTGGAATGGGACAAGCGGTTGAGCAGCATGCAAAGCAAAGGAGAGGGTGGAAGCAGCAGCGGGATGCAGATGCCAGCAACGTGATGTCCCAGGAGGACATTCAAGCAGCTGTGGCTTCTACCGTCACAAAGGTTGGTTAAGGCTGGCCTGTACCAATTCAAAGTTTTGTTATTTAGCTCTTCTTATTACCCTGCTCTCAGTCAAAGTAATTGCTGGTTACAATGACCTGTATCTTTCTGCTTATGTCTAATTGGACAGCCTGCTTTAAAGGAAATAGAGCAGCAAAGTATAGTTCTTGGAACGCAGGTTATGCTAAGTGGTTGGAATATTTAGTTAAAAAGATTAGAGGCAAGCATCACTAGATGTAACAATCTACTTGTACACCCGCTTACAGATTGTGGGCAGCACTGTGCCTGTTGATGCACCCTTAATGTCAGGTGAGAGATGCTTAGCCGTATTTTTGCTTGTGGGATTTAAAGCTGTAATACTAGCAGAGAAGAGGTAATCATGTGACCAGTTACAGCATGGTTACAAAATGAATGTTGAGAAGTGTAGCTGTTCAGCAAGACGTGCTTGTCTGGTCACACTTTGTGAGGGTGTTTGATCCTGTATTGAATTGATTCCTCATTAAAATACTTCCGAAGTCATCCAAAGCAAACACTTACATTTGAGGGACTGGTCAGATTTTAGGTTTTTCTGTCAGGATCGATCCCTGCAAGGAGCATGCACTTCCTTTATATTTTACCCACCCTAATTTAATACCTGTCAAGCTATTGGGTAAGTAGCCACGCTAGACTTACGTAGATTTAACTGCAAATTGTGATGTCTTGTCAACTGCTTGCAGCGGGCTTGGATAGTCTCGGTGCTGTAGAGCTACGTAACTCACTTGAAGGCAGCCTTCAGCTGCAGCTTCCAGGCACACTGGTGTTTGACTATCCCTCAGTGTCCGCCATCGCTGAGGTACGGAATTGTTGGGGATGTAAAAGCAAAGCTTAGAAAAAATATGCCAGTTCCGTTAATGCAGCACGATGTTGCTTTAAATAAGCAAGTGCATAAAGAAGGGGTTGAATGGTGTAGTAGTGTACCTCTCCTCCTAGCATTGTTGGAAAAACCACTTGAACAAAAGAAGGGAGTTAAGGATCTTGCAATGATTTATGATCCTGCTCTTTTGCAAATTCCCAAACAAAGAAAACGATTAAGGGAAAAAAATTTCTGCTCCTTGCGGAACCCTTTGGAGGTCATTCCTCACCTTTAGTTTAGGCACCGGACCCAATACCCAGCTTGAAAAAAGCTTGATTCAAATGCCTGATCTTCTGGCTTCAACCTTGACGAGATTGCAAATGTTTTAGCAAGCGTACCTTGCACTTCATCCTTGGACACTACCAGGTATACAATGTTATTTCACGCCTGTGTATGCACGCTTAGTTACAGCTGTACACGTAACAATGCAGTACGTGGCCGGCAACATGGGCAGCCTTGGTCCAGCCCAGCCAGCCACGCTTGACTCTGATTCTGAGGCAGAGGTTAGCTACCTGACTTCAAGTGACAGCGACATGGAAGGCAGTGGATTTGATCATCGGCTCGTGGATGGTAAGGAACCTTGATAGTTCCTGCATAAGGGAGATTAATATCCCAATAAAAAATCAGGTTGCTGACATAGCTTTTTTCTTACATTTTTTTCAGTGTTGATTTGACATTGAGCAGCCTCTCCCAAGAACACAAACTAATTATAAAATGACCTTCTGCTCTCAATAGGTAAATCTCAAGCCCTGCATATGTCGTCAGCGCGCTTGGCAAACAAGGGGCAGCATACTAAGCAGCCAAGCTACGCTGCTGCAATTGTGACTGCTTCTCACCGCACCCCCCAAGCTGTAATGATGCACCCCCAAGGAGCACAAGACACCATTTCACCTGTGCCAGATCTCAGGTATGATCAAGGGTGAAGGGTTTGTCTCTGAAACGAAATGTCTTTGTAGGGTACGAGGCAAGACGGAATGCACAATGAGCTGTGCGTCAGTTGTGCTTTGCATAATAAGCTGTTAGAACGCCAGATTTGCTTTGCATAATGAGCTGTACGCCAGTTGTGCTTTGCACAACCAAAACATTGCTTTTGCATTACTAAAATTTCTGACAAAGGTGGGATGCCGAATATCAGCTGACGTCAGACATGCCAGCAAGGTTTGGAGCTTGGCTCTTGGGAACAGGTGCTGGTCTGGGGGGCTCACATGCAGGTACAGTGGTACCTTTATAAGGCTATGTGTTGATTGTGCAGGCAGGTTACCACCCAATACATTGATCAAGAAGTAGGATCCACAATAGTGACTCAGCATTATAAAGTTAGTCCAAATTAAAACGGGCAGATCAGTGGTGCTCATTTTTCAGGCAGGATGTGGCTTTGGCAGGTCCATATTTCAATCTTGCTTAAGGTATTCTTTTGAAATTTATTTTGAACAAACTTACAGCCACGACAGCCATACTTGCAAACACCATATTACATTACCAGGTATCACAAACAAATATCACACAGGGCCTCAATCACACGCAAGCGGAATCGCCCACAATGATGCCATTCACTTCGATGCCACGGCTTTTGGGATGCCCGTCACTGAGGCCTCTATGTTGGATCCGCAACAAAGGCAGCTGCTAGAGATGGCAGCAGAGGTGTGCATTTGTGTGTGTGTGTGTTTGTGTGTACTTACATTCCACTCCTTGCTAGAGTATTTTGATGCTGATGTTTTCTACGTGCATGCAGTTAAGCAAATTATATTGTGAAATTGTCATGACTGTCTGGTTGAACTTGCATTATATATCCAGTTCACAGCTGTGATAGGAAGCCATCACATTCATTTCAATTGATGTTAAAGCATTATAAACATTGGTGGAAGCAACTTGCACCTTTCATTCTTTTGTCTCTTCTTGGATCAGGTCCTCCATTCTCCTGCATGTAGCAGCAGCCCCTTGCAGAAGCAGGTTCTGAACTGCGGGGTTTATGTTGGCATCAGTACACCAGACTACGCTGAGATCAAGCGTGCACACACACCCATTGGCGTGTATAGTGCAACAGGTTGGTTCTTTGATTGTTTGCTGTCTGCCATCAAGAACAAACCAATACTGGATTAGGTTTACAGTGCGATAGTGTTTGACGATCTGTGAAGCATGGTGTGAGAAGTCCTTGACCAAACTATTTTCGCATCTCAAAAACCATGAGCAAGATCAGTAAGCATATCATGTCCTGCCTATATCACAGGCTCTGCCCTTAGTGTTGCAGCTGGGCGTGTGAGCTTTGTGTTTGGCCTCCACGGTCCTTCAGCCGCCATTGACACGGCATGCTCTTCATCCTTGGTGGCTACGCATATGGCTTTGGCCTGCTTGGGTCCTGCAGCTGGTAGCATGCACAAGCAGGGTGGAGACAGGGGTGCTGCAAGTAACATGGCACTTGCTGCAGGTAAGTGACGATTTGTGTTTTGGAAAGTGCTTAACATGTTGAGACCAAGGCTGCAGCATAGCTTCTTTATATCGTCGCTTCATGTCTGCTGTAGCTGAAGCTTTGTTCCATGACAAGCTAGTCTGCCCAATATGATGGCATTGAAAGGCAATCACTTTCCAGGCAGGGCAGAAAATCATGCCAGCTGACCCTTAATGTCAATGCAGGCACTAAGGTTATACTGACCCCCTCCTTAAGCGCCATGTTCCAGCGGGCAGGTAAGATATTGTTCGACAAACGCCAGACCGTTTATGAGCATGCTTGCAAAACGATGATATGGGGTTGAGGCACTAGGAAATGCATAATGTATTTATTTGTAGAATAAACATGTCAGTGACGATGAGGCTCTACACTATTGCACACAGTAATCAGAGCCCCACCAGAGCTATACTTGAAAAGCACTTTAAATACTTTAAAAACGCGCTGCAGGCATGTTGGCGCCAGACGGGAGGTGCAAAACGGTAAGTTGGAACGGCTTAGGTCTCCTGAAATATTCTAGATTTTGCCCTCAGCAGCTCAGATCTGTTATAAAATAGGCATTACGGTGACATTTGCTTTTTTGCACAAGTCAATAGCGTTTCACAAATGTAAGAAATTAAAGAAGCAAGGATGTGTTTTGTTTCTCCGTTTGCAGCTCGATGCTTCTGCAGATGGCTATGTGCGCGCTGAGGCTGCCGCAATGATAGCCCTGGCACATCCCTCCTATGCTCAAGGCTCGGATGCTGCCCCTGTGTTGGGTTTCCTTGCAAGCAGCGCTGTCAATCAGGTAATTGTTGACTCGATACCTCTTTTTTAATATTCCTATTGCAGGTTGGCTTTTGCAGTGATGTGGTGTTGTAGGATTGGCTCGGTCTGAAAAAGGTCATCTTGAAACCAAAGCAAAGAGTTAGGAGAAGCTCTTTAGCGATATTGTCACAGCAAATAACAGCAATAATTAAATAAATGATTAGCCTAGGCATAAAAGTGGCCACCCTCGCTAACGTGCCTTTTTGATTCACATCTTTGGTAATCTCTCATCTCAGATCTAGCCTGCAGCAAGACATCCTCGATATGCTCTTAATGCAAAACATCTGGCTGTAGGCTAGATCTGAGATGAGCTTAAAATAGAATTATTAGGTAATGTGAAGAAAGAAAGGGAGCGTAATAAGCATTCACAGATGTCCAATTAGCGTGCACTTATCTGAGCATTGTGGCTGCAGATCAGCATTGATCGCTCCAGACTGCATGGTAGACTATGATTGCTGTTACTGCAATGTCGAGGAGGTGCTGTATGTAGCCAACTGTTTGTAAGTGGCCCATTGAAAAGGTACTGTGGCTCATTCCGTTCTTCTTGTACGATGTGAAGTCGTCAGCTCTCACCGCCCAGTACTGCCCAGCAAGCAGTAATGTGTGCTGCCCTTGCCAGCGATGGAACAAACCCGCTTCAGTCTCATCCACGCACCACTTACTTACTCATCTGATTTGTATTACAGGATGGAAGGTCTTCAGCTCTCACCGCCCCCAACGGTCCTGCCCAGCAAGCAGTGATGCGTGCTGCCCTTGCAAGTGGTGGCGCGAACCCACGTTCAGTGTCATCCCTCCAGCTGCATGGGACTGGGACAAGTTTGGGGGACAGCATCGGTGAGGACTTTTGTTCATGCAGCCAAAACTTGTCCAGCGGTTAATCTCTGCATTGATGATAGACAAAAATGGCAGCACCAAAGCAAAATTGTGCTAAGCATTCACACTGACGCAAAACACCCTTTTATCTTCCTCAGAGCTGGGCGCAGCTGCCGCAATCCTGCGCAAGGCATCTTCAAGCAGCAACGCAGAAGAGGCGACGCTTCCACTGCGTATCTCCAGTGATAAGAGCGCTTCAGGCCATACAGAGCCAAGTGCTGGCCTTGTGGGCCTTCTCACAGCCCTTCGCGCCTCGCATGAGCAGGTATTTAATTTAATGTTTTTTTGCTGTACGACCAAGCTGATTTTAGAGTGCTATAGTACTGAGCGATGGTCCTTGGCTTGACCATGGTCAGTCGGTTGATTGGAAGCTGCCCTTTAGCTTCTCAAATGATATAGCTTGGGTGCAAACGGAAGTTGCTGAATTGAAGTGTCTTGCAAGAAGTGTTGCAACGATTGATAAAAGGGAAGATGCATTGCCATAATCTGACACTTTGGTGCAACACATTTTGCTTAAGACATCTGCATTCATTTGGCGCATTCAGACTCACATATCCCTTCCCCTTATCATGTATATCAATCAGTGTCATCACCACTCGGCTACAGTACTTTTTCATCTAATTTTGCGTTTGATTTAAATAGTTCATATCCTCATTATGGCTCTGCATGGCTGTTACATTTTATCCACAGGCTGCCCAGCCCCTGTTGCATCTGACCAACCTCAATCCCCACCTTGCTGCTGTCATGGAGGCCTCTGGTGAGACGTTTCTTTGAATATGATTTTTTCTAGACTATGATTAGCATTTTAGTTTGAGCTTGTGCATTTGATGTTCATGTGGGCATGCTGGTACTTGTGACCCTTATAAAGAAACTAGAAGGCTGCATAAAAAGGCACCGGTGAGCTGTCCCCTCTATTTTCACGCATTACAGATACAGTGCATCCCTCAGCATGCTCCGTCTTCATGCAACTACTTACAGGGGACATGGTGCTGCCGCGTCAGAGAATGGGAGCTCCACTGAACCAGCACTCCAGCCCAGATACCAGTCTCTCCAGCCATGCTGTCTCTGGTATCAGTAGCTTTGCTTTCCAGGGCACAAATGCACATGTCCTGCTCAAGCCGTCACCGCCGGATAGCTCCCCTCTCTCTCCTACCTCAAACTTCTTCACTCCTTGGGCCCTGCAAAACCTGCCTGGAACCACCAAGCCTCCCAAGCACAGCACAGTTCCTCCCATTATGTGGGAGCGTCATTACCTCAGTGTTGTGCCCCCATCTCACAGTGTATTGAGGCGCTTCACACCTTTTCCCACACCACCAAAGACTGCAGCCATGACTGGCAGGACTGGATGGGTTGCAATTCAGGCAGAGATCACACACCCTTCTGTGGCGTGGCTGATGGATCATGTGGTGAGTGAGTTGCGCACTCTACTTCAACGCAACGCTGAGGCTAGGGATGGAGCTGCTCTTTATGTAAATTAAACTTACGTTTACAAGCGCCTCCATGTTAGGGTTAGTAGAATCAAAATGTTGCAAACTTTGACCTAACTGCTATACAAGGTTGTGATATCTGTGCATGTGCATTTCGCATCCTCCCCTCCCAAGACACGTGCAAAGTCCCTATTTTATTGGCTAAAGCTCACTCCCACCACAGGCCTTAGAACCCTCACAAGAGGTACGACCAGACACGCCATAGAATACACATCATGCACCCTTTGCAAATGTCAGGCATGACCCTGTTACCAGGAGCTGCACTGCTGGGTTGCACTGCAGGCCATGGATCCCTCATATGAGATGCAGCCAGACACGCCATAGAATACACATTATGCACCCTTTGCAGGTGTCAGGCAAGGCCCTGCTACCAGGAGCTGCACTGCTGGAGCTAGCATGTGCTGCAAGCCTCAGATCCCTTGCTAGATTTGCAACACATCATGCCGTAGAATACACATCATGCACCCTTTGCAAATGTCAGGCATGACCCTGCTACCAGGAGCTGCACTGCTGGGTTGCACTGCAGGCCTTGGATCCCTTATATGAGATGCAGCCAAATATGCCACAGAATACACATCATACACTCTTTGCAGGTGTCAGGCAAGGCCCTGCTACCAGGAGCTGCACTGCTGGAGCTAGCATGTGCTGCAGGCCTCACGGTCCTAGCCCCTCAAATCCCAGCAAACACTGGAGGGTTGCGGAACCTTGCCCTGCGCCACGTCAGCTTGAATGCACCCCTCACCATCCCAGATCCAGCATCAACACCAGCTGCCCAGCCTGTGCTAGTAAAGGTCCATCCTGCAGCTGGTGTATTTGAAATTGTGTCTCACACCACAAAAGCGGAAGTGCAGCATGTACAAGGAGAGATGTTGCAACTGAGCAAGATGGCAGCTACTGCCAGCCTGCAGCAGCCAGATGGCTCCATCACTTCCAGCAAGGGACGAGGTGTAAAATTAGGGCCAGCCAGTGCAGAGGCCGCACGTGCAAGGTGCACGCACCCACAGGACTCAGCACACCTGTATTCTACCTTACGTGCAATCGGTCTTGAATATGGTCCTGCGTTCCGCCTGCTTGAAAGCATTCATGCCTCAGACCTAGTAGCAGCCACAGCAGCAGCAGCAGCAGCTGCAGGACCAGCACAAGCTGGCTCTGCCACTGCCTCCATCACACCCAACGGGACTGGCAACTGGGGCGGCTGTAACTTTGTCACTCACCCTGCTGCACTGGTGCGTGTTGTGTTTGTTGTGCATGTGCTTTTGTGATTTTGTGTGTGTTTGCTGGCTGTGTGATTCTTCCCTCATCGTATTGCACATCAGTATGTTGTGAGGTAGGCTGCTGAACACCAAAGAATCATGGCATTCCTGGACATGCGTCTTCTGCAGATTTTCCAAACTTAGCTCAGTGTGCGTTTATGTGCTCATTGCCACTTTTCTTGTCCACACAGGACTGTGCTTTCCAGCTTGGTGCTGCAGTTCCTGGTCCTGCCTCAAAGGACAGGATCCCTGAGAAGGCCCAGGTCTATGTTCCTGCAAGCGTTGATCTGTTCGTACTGGACTGTGAGCGCATGGGTAACCTGGGACATGCTCTGGTGAGGAGGGGAAGCGCCATTGTTTTCCCCTTTGTTTTTTACGTGCCTATTTATTGTTTACTAGGTACATAGCACTGCGCTGGGCTAAAAAAAGTCTGCAGACACAAGAGGCTTTGTTTGCACGGATGCTTATTGTGTATATCCAAGTCTGACTTGTTAAAAGAGATAGATTTACAGAAGTCATTTAAATTTCCCAAATTCTTCCTCTCTTGCAGCCACGTCCCACAGATGCTCCCTTCTTGGCCACTGCCATGGACGGTGCGGCACCTGTCCCTGCTCCTTACTCCCCCCACTCCCCTACTTCCATGGTACGCCACATTGTTTTGGCTGAAGCAACGCCCAGGCGTGGTCTGAACACACCCACAGGCCCCCTGATCACCGTGAGAGGCCTGGAGTCTAAGCTTCTCAGATCAGCTGCTGCCACGAGCAGCGGTGCAAGCGTGCCTGGGGGGGGGCAGAGGACTGGGGATTCAGCAGCAGGACGAGCACGCACAGAGGAGCATGATGTGCTTTATGAGGTGGAGTGGCAAGCTGCTGCACCTTCCCTCTTGCCTGTACCAGCCAGTGTAGTGTATGAGTCAGGAGCAGCAGCAGCAGCAGCAACAGTATTTGAGGCTGGTGGACATCTACAGCTTCTCCAGAATAGCTCTGCAACCACAAGCAATACCCTCTCACTGTCCCCATCACTGGTGGCGCTTGTGGCTTCGTCTCTGGTGACCTTGAATGGCGCACTTTCTTCCAAGCTGAATGTGGGCCTGACCACAACCTCTCACTGTGACAGCTGTGTGCCTGCCATGGACCTGTCTAGTGTGCTAGCAGCTGCTGGGCTGCATGCGCTTATGCGCACTCTCATGCAGGTGAGGTCATCACAGTCATGCTGACAGGCGCAATGGCACACACAACAAGGGGGCACTGGATTCTTCAAGTGAATTTGCCCTCAATATGTCATGTTCAATCATTCACATTCACATTCTAGCATGGGCGGCTAATTGAGATGGAGTTTACAAGCTGAGACACATCCCCACCTTTCTAGATCGACACCCCAACCTATACCATCTTCCTTCCACCAGGAATCAGGTGGCAGCATCCAGGCCTTGACACAACGTGCAGATGCACTCAAGCACAATGTCAAGGGCATTGCCCAGTTCAGCCTCAGGTCCACACAGCAACCGCAAGCCCAGCATGATGCCTATGGTACTTCGGAACAAATGAATGTACTGGTAGGTTTGGCATAGGAAGGATCCTGGCAGTACTGAGTGTGTTCATTAAGACATCAGTGTGATGCTGAGGCGTCACTTTCTGTGTGCATTTAATACAAGTGTGGTATTTTGCCGGACTTACATGCCATTTGTCTTTGGGCAAGTGATGGATGCCAGCTTCATGTACTACACTTCAGAGCAAATATTTTAGCACAATTTGCATCAATGCTCCCTCATTCCACTGCAATCACATCGTCCAGATGTCTCCACGGATGCTACGCACTGTGAACTGCAACTCTGCCGACATGCCATACAAGCTGCTGCCGCTCCCAAGGTATGGCTGATTAGGTAGAATTACCTCAACACGCACGGGCACCTTAGGGCGGTGATGGTCAAACACGACTTTCAATTTCGAACCTGTGACTCTGACGTTTATCATTATCAGCAAGACATATTCACACGTGCACACAATTTGCATTAACGCAGGGGGTCATTGGCTTCCCTCCAGCCCCGACGCATCCTCATGCCAGAGGACCAGGGAGGCCATCAGTTGTCACCTAATGGCACGCAAGAACAACAATTGGTGGCAGTGCGTGCGGTGGGCCTCAACTTTCGTGACGTGCTTAATGTGCTGGGCATGTACCCTGGTGACCCAGGAGATCCCGGTGAGAGATGTTTAGTGTTGTTGGCATTTATTCCCAAACTATTGCATCTCTAGAGATGCTGTGGGTTGCGATGATTATTTGCCAAAAACATACTGATCAACCTTCCATCATTTGCTCTTGGTACCCACAGAGTGCAGCAGGCTTGAGCAACACAAACAGATAAGATTGAGTGAAGCTAAAACAATTGTAATGTATGTGTGTGACATCTTGCAATCCATCTCTCTGACTTGTATACCCTGTTCTGGTAGTACAAACTGATTTCTGATGCAAAAGCTTGCAAAAACGACTTGCTCATTCATTTATTGTGTTCTCTTACGTTTATTACTTACCACACTGCCTCACCAGGGGGTGACTGTGCTGGCATCATCGTTGCGAGTGGCAGTGAATCCTGCTCCCTGGCACCTGGCACACCTGTATTTGGGCTTGCTCCAGGCTGTCTGGGCAGCCACGTGATGTGCTCCCAACTTTCCATGGCACCCATGCCTGGGAGTATAAAGTTTGAGGAGGCTGCCACCATGCCCACTGTGTTCATCACTGTAGGTTTTCCAGCCTTTTTGGTTATGGGCTTGCCTTACTTATTTGGGATAGCTGGTGCTTACGCATGCACGTCAAAACGTGAATAATATAACTGTCTGTCAGGAAAAAGTGCCTGAAATCCTCCAGTGCCTCCAACTTTTCCAATAGTCTTGCTGCAGGCTAAAAGCTAATAGATGCCAAACCCAATTCTTCCACAAAAACTGCACCCTGGCTTACATTTTGCTTTAGGTTGATGCAGTGCTGAGGCAGGCTGCACAAATGCAGCCAGGGGAGATTCTTCTGGTCCCAGCTGGTGCAGGAGGAGTGGGTTTGGCTGCTTTACAGGTATGCAGGCTGTGCAATGTGCTTAAACAATTGTTGAGGACCTTTTGGCAGTGCTGCTTTATATGTTAGATTTGGCAAATGTATAGCTCATACCACTGCTTGATCTGACAGATATTTTCAAATGCCATCATTGAATGGTTGGTTGTTGCTTGAGCTTGGCCCTTAATACAGACCCCCAATCAGCCGTAGCAAACTTCAATGCAAAGAAGCACAATTGATCTCTTCCTCAGGTTGCACGTGCGCTTGGAGCTACAGCTGTGACCACAGCTGGCTCCCCCTCAAAGCGTGCCCTACTGCGCAGCTTGGGTGCACAGCATGTGTCTGGCTCTCGAGACACTGCCTTTGTAGAGGATCTGGTGCTTGCCGCTGGTGGTGGTGGTGGTGTCCATGCAGTCCTCAATACCCTGACCAGCCCAGGCATGGTGTCCTCTGCAGCTGCTCTGTTGCGCATTGGTGGCCGCTTTGTGGAGATTGGCAAACGTGATGTGACCAGCCCTGGCCGCCTTGCTCAGGAGCGCCCAGACGTTGGCTATGGCTTTGTGGCCATGGATTTCATGCCTGGTAGGTATTGCGATTGGCCAAGTTTGCAGTCAAAAGCGGCACCAAAGTAGTTATGTCTGTCTGTGCAGCAGCAACCAGCCACCCACAACCAAAAATAAACTGAATTTTGTGTTGTAGCGTCACTTGAAAGATGCCTGCATGTATACCCTGCATCACCCAAAATTACTCATCCTCTTGTTTCTTATTGCCATATTTTAGGCGCTGTTTTACATGGGGCAATGCACCGTGTGTCTCAAGGGCTTGCAAGTGGCATTCTCCGCCCCCTCCCCCTTGCTGCTCACGGCTTGCGCAGTGTGGCTGCTGCTTTGCGTCAGCTGTCTCAAGCACGTCATGTGGGCAAGGTAGTAGTCAGCGCTGCCCCTCAAGCAGGTATGTCTAAAGTTTGCAGGAAACAAATTTATTGAAGTGGAGTGCGTGCGTGTGATTGCAGGGTCCTTTGAGCGCTTCTGCCGAGGTCTTTGAAGTAGAGTTAGTAGATGAACTCAATCATCATTACACTTCTAAAGCACTTGCAATGACACTTCATCAAGACAAGTCGTAACAGGATTGTGGCCTCTACATCGCCATTCATTGTCTTGCTAGATGGTGTCTTTATTTTTAGTGCAGACAGGAGGAAGCCTCCAAATATAGCACAACCACCCGATAATGATAACTGATCATGTTGTGTAGGACAGAGCTGTGTCAAAGTCATATTGCGATGATGTTTGACGGAGTATGTCCTCTTAAAAGTTGTCCTCCAAACGATTGCAGATGCCTCGATGCAGCACCGGCTTGGAGGAGCACCGGCTTTGGCTGCCCATAGCAGCCTTGATCTACAGCCTGGCATGCGTGCTGTGATCACTGGAGGAACCGGTGCACTCGGTACCCTGCTCGCAAGGTGATTGCAGCACTGCTTCATTACTGGGTTACTTTTTTATGCATAATATAAGAGAGCTGTGTTGGAGGAGAGAAGACAGGCTTGGACACATTTATTGCAAGCTTCAATAGCAAACCAGATAATTCGTCTTTTCCCCCATGATTGTACTTCAACATACAGTGCAAATAAAGGTGCTGAATGCACGTGTCCTGTGATGCAGGTGGCTTTCTGGATCCCACTGGCGCTGCAGTGTGCTCCTCTTAGGCCGGTGAGTCTTAGAAGAAAACCACACAGGCAGTGCAAGCTGCTATCCATATTGATTAGGTAATAGTGTGTTTGGGCTATTTAATTTAGGATGAATAAGTGCGCAGGCAGTAGAACCACTCCTAACGTAAAAGAATAAAATTAGTGCTCTTCTTGGGTAGGTAAGTTTTGATCTCTCAAGAGCCTGAGGCAGGTATTAAAATTGAGCTGAAGGTCCAAAAGATAGAGAAGGTAGTTGAGGGAGTTGCACTAGCTAGTTGAGTGCAGTTTAACAGTACTAAAGTGGCTCATTTTCCCAAGATAATGTGGGAAGTGTTTTCACTGCCTGCGTTAGTTTTCTTTTACCTCACTCGCTTTTGCCACACTTCTTTGTGAAGATGCCTCTCCAGCATCTGCCACATATTGAAGGAAAACTGACTAGGTAACAGTTTATAAACTTAGTAATGGCTCACGCGTGCGCACGTTTTATGTAGCACTGGAAAGCTGGGAAGCCCTTCTGCCCACCAGCTAGTGTCAGGAGAAGGAGTTTCTGGGGGTGGGAGTAATGCATCTATTGCTGTGGCTGCCTGTGACACGACATCATCAGATGAGCTGCGGTGTGTGTTGGAGGGAAGTTGCTCACCCAGATCCACAGTCTGCCATCAGCCCCCAGTTTCTCTGCTCTTCCATGCTGGTATGTCTGCATTTCTGTTGCCCTTTTTTTGGTGTGTTCAATTATTTGACTTGCGTCAGCAATTTCACGTATCATCCTGTTATTGGAATCAACCATGATATGAAAGAGCCGGGAAAATACGGTGACTGACCATGCTGAACATCGTTATCTCCCAGGTGGTGTGCTTGCTGATGCCACGCTAAAAGCTCAGACACCTTCTGGTGTGCGCAAGGTCATAGCTCCCAAAGTTTCTACCCTCACAGCTGCCTGGGACGTGCTGGGTGTCTGTCAGCCTTGTGCTGGTGCCACATTGTTTTCAAGCATTGCCTCCTTGCTGGGTGAGTGTATGTTCCTGCTTATTCTGTATTTTTCCAGACACATTCTACATATCCAAAGCATTGCCTCAAGCATTGCTGCTCAATGCAAATGCCTGGTGATCTTATGATCGTGCTTTGAGTCAAAGTGCTCAGTGAGCATGAAAGGAGGACGACCAAGAAAATAGGGGCATCCACATATCCCAACACAGCATTTAGTTTGCTTATGTGCTCTACATGCTTAGCCTTTTGTTGAGCCTATTGTTGGTTATTGTACCGACCCATCTCTGAGTCTACCACAAGCATTTGGTCCAAATTCATTCACAACTACATTTGATTTGTACATTTTACACATTGCGCAGGCGCACCTGGTCAGGCCAACTATGGTGCGGCCAATGCTGCACTAGATGCTGCAGCAGGAGCATGGCAGCATGCCGGTGTACCCACTGTCAGTGTTCAGTGGGGTGCATGGGCCGGAGGAGGCATGGCAGCTGGAGATGCCGGTACGGCGGCACGTGTCGCTCGCATGGGAATGGCACTTTTGCAACCGCAGCAGGGACTGCAGGCGTTGGAAGGTTGGTGAGGTGGTACTCCCTTGCTGTAGTTTCACATGTATGACTCAGTGTGCTGAACTTAATTTTATACCAAAGCCGGACTTGGCACAAGTTGGCCAAGGCGGGTTTGGACTTCATTCAAATGCACCAAGCAGGCACATGTTTGTGTACAGATTTCTTAAGATTGCTTGCGGCACACAACTTAACGGACGTACACATACGTGTTGCCTCACCTTGCTGCGCTCTAGGTGTACTGGGGGCCTTGCTAGCTGGTGCAGCCACCGCTCCTCCTCCTCCACCTACCCTCACCGCCAACCCCTTTGCTTGGCCTACCTTTGTGTCACGCCTGGCCAAGCCGGCTGAGGGAGCAAAGGGGCCTGGGGGACCGTTTCTCTCAGAGATGGTGGAAGAGGCAAGTCAGCAGCAGCAGCAAGACCGTGCTGCTAAGGAGGGGGCTGCCAAACTAGCGGTGGTGCCCAGTGCTGGTCCTCGTGGTGGACAGAGCTCACAGAGATGGAAGAATGAAGATGTGGAAGCGGACGTGATGGAGGCCGTGGCAGGTGGGCTGCTGTGCATTGTGTGTTGAAATGTGTGTGTGTGTGTGCGTGTGTGTGTGTGTGTGTGTGTGTGTGTGTGTGTAAGTGTGTGTGTGTGTGTGTGTGTATACATGCGTGCATATGTGCGTATGTGTGCGTTGCATGTGTTTTTGTGTGAGATTAATTGCTCCCTTGGGGAAGTTGCCGACACAACCTGGGTAGGTATTAACACATTATTGCATCAAACAGGCATGAAACAGGCATTTGGGCGTGTGCCAGCAGAGTATAGCAACAGCCCATCTGCCTACTGATAAAAGGCCTCCACAAATGGTTTTTGGGCATTGAAATGTAAAACAAAAGCCGTGGCAGAATAATTGTCGTCCAGGAGCAAACCTGTGTGTGCTTCCTGCTGTCTTGTTTTGTCCCAGAGGCAACACTTGAAAATTTCTTGGTATGCAGGTGTACTAGGCACAAGCGATGTAGAGCGAACCGCACCTCTCATGGAGAGTGGGCTAGACAGCCTGGGAAGTGTGGTGCGTGGCCATCTTAACTCACACAGATGACTAGGTTCTAGCTTTTCTTTGAAATGCCCTTACTAAGCCCTTTCCGGCATGGATAGTTCTTCCTTGATAGAAATTCGCTGTATACCCATTTGTTTTGCAGGAGCTACGCAACACCTTGTCTGAACGCTTTGCCATCGATCTTCCAGCCACCTTGACGTTTGACTATCCTACTCCTGCGGCCATTACGGTGCGTAATATAAGAAAAGTTCCACTTTTCTGATCTACATTATCGCATTGGTATTCAGAGCCAAAATTCTTACATCTTCTACTTTCATTTACATCCAGGAGTACATCATCTCCGTCTCATCTCCCCCTAAGGCTTCGGTGGAGGAGATGCCATCACCAACAGGGGCAGTTACTCCAACTGAGAGGAAGCAGGTAATGATGGCATCACTGTCCCTGGTACACAATCCTAAGTAAGCATTATAGGTAGCTCTTAAATGAGCTTCCAAAGGTAATAAGCGTGAATAAGTGCTAAAGCTTAAAATAATAATAACAGTGACCGCAAGGATACCAAAGGGGATCCTATATTAAAGTCTGTAACCGATGGGACTTTCCTTCAGCAATGTGGGAATGTTCTGCCAACTTTCATGTAGGAAACATTTTTCAATTCACTTTTACCAACAAAGAATTAAGCAAAACACATATAGTTCCAGCAGGCTCAATACTTGCCTGACTTACTGTTGTGTTCCGCACACATTATTTTGATGTTCGCACAATGGACCTCTTTTGCTTGCAGGCTGTATTTCTGGCGCAGACTGCCATCACTGGCATGAGCATGCGCTTTCCACACGGCATGTCCAGTACTGAGCGCATGCTTGCCATGTACAACGGTGCCAACGAGGCTCACTCCGAAGTGGGTAACTTTTCTTCTTTCGGGCTTAAGTCCAGGTTGTGTGAACAGTTTGAAAATGCTGTGACAGTTGTAGGAAGCGTGTGCCGGTATACACTCTGTAGCTGTTCATGTTCAACTAAGGCCTTGCAATATTAATAAATATAATTTCACTATAGGTTTTTTTTTTATGCATGCACATTGGCGCACTCAGTTTCATTCTCAACTATATAACCCATCTGATAGGCGCCGCTAGAGCGATTTGATGCCGATGCCGAGTATGCCCCTCCTGGCTTCAAGGTACGTCCAAAACACGAATGTAGACCAAGGCAAAATTATCGCAATCTGTCTCTGTCTACCATTTCCAGCAATCCTGGAGTGCATTTTACCTTACTCTATGCCTAACTTGTTCCCACAGCTTGCAACTTTGATTCTGCCAATGGTCATATCATTGTTATTGTTCTTGCTCATCTAGGGCTCTCATGCAAGCAGTAGTGGGCGCGTGTCTTCAAAGTTTGGGGCGTTTGTGTCTTCGGTGCACAACTTTGATGCAACGGCCTTCAACATTCCTGCTTCTGAGGCCTCGTTTATGGCCCCCCAGACTAGGATCCTGCTTGAGGAGAGTGCACGTGCATTTGCTTCAAGTGGCAGGTATTTATGTGCTTTGCAATAGAATATAAGCAGTTTTGCTACCTTTTGCGACGTGGATTTTATAACAAACAGCAGCAGGTTTTTATAGCTTAAACCAGCAGCAGTATGCATACTTGCATTGTCGCATGCTCATTAATATGTTGCTATTCTTTGCGGTAATCAGAGTCCAAAGACGCCGCCTCCAGCTCATTCAGAGCAGCTATTCTTCATTTTTTCCAAGCAGGTCGTCAACTGATCTCCTTGGCAGCTCTGTTGGTGTATTTGTTGGATGCATCTGGTCAGAGTACGGGGAGCTCCTTGCTGCACACCAGGAGCACAGCAGCAGTGCACGAGGAGGCAGTATGGGCAGCAGCCAGGTCGTGACTGGCAACGGGCTAGCTTTCATGGCAGGGAGGGTGTCCTACACATTTGGCCTCACAGGTGTGTTTCGCGTTCTTTCTACTTGAAATCCTTGCAACTGCTTGTTATCATTGAGTTACTTCCGTGATCTGGGTAGCTTTTTAAAGTCTGGATCTTTAATTCCAAAATACCTCAGCAAGAAGATCAACTATTGTTACACTCAATTTCACACTTCATGTGCATTTGACACACCAGCAATATGTGCATCTACACAATATATCCTGATGCAATGGCCAATGTAAATGCTTCACCTAAATCTTTGCGTTGCAGCTCACTTAACCAGCCGGTCTCAAATTGAATTATTATTTTCTTTATCCTGCAGGTCCTTGTGTTCCAACAAATACCGCTTGCTCTAGCAGCTTGGTTGCAGCCCATCTTGCCGCCCAGAGCCTGAATTCACATGTGAAGGGTGCAGACAGTCAGGCTGCAATTGCAGCTGGTGTTAATGCCATCCTTGTGCCACGCGGTGCTTCTGCTGCCATGACACAGGCAAGAGATGAGGGTGACAAAGGAAAAAAGGGTAGTGGAAACCACTCCCCGTATTGAACAAGGAAAAGGAGCCATAGGCAAGCAACAAGACTAGGGTTTGTGGTCTTCTGCCCGATATATACACTATTAACCATATACGTAGGGAAGTCGTGATTTCCTGGGCATTGTCACGAAAGAGCAAGTGATATATGACATCCAGCTCGGTGCTTGATTTCGAAGGTAGCCACTTCACATCAGCTTATTCAGGCCTTATAGCGACTTTATGTTTTATCCAAATATCATATTGCTAAAACTCACCATTAGGAGCCAGCCACAGTAGGTTTTTCTAGCCTTACCACAGATTTGAACAGGTAATTCCTGGATCACTGAAAGTAAAAAAAAAATATTATGTTTATTGATCAGACTTACACACCTCATACTTCTTGTACAAGAAATGATCTGCGTGCAAAATTGAGAGCAACTAACCCTCATACACAGGTGTCTGCGCTTGCTCCAGACGGTCGATGCAAAGCCTTTGCTGATGATGCAGATGGCTATGGGAGAGGTGAAGGATTTGCTGCACTGGTGATGGAGCCACTGCAAGATAGCAGGGACAATGGCAGTGACAGCAGGTCACAAAGAGTACTTGCCATTTATGCGGGCAGTGCAATCAACCAGGTAATTAAAAACTCGTTTGTCAAGCGATGATTCAAAGCTTGAAGCTACGACAAAAATGCCTTATTAATCAAACACGTGCTAGCAGGTAATACTAGGGTCTCAAGGAGCTTTTTCTAAGCTTGTTCTGTGCTTGGCACTGGCTTGCACACTTCACAAAGATAGAACTGCGGGTACTCTGCAGCTTGCTGCAAATGTACTCAAGTTTTTGGAGGCGAATGCAACCGAATGTCAGTTAGAACTGTCTTGCCACAGCTTGTGCTGTGGGAACCATCCTTTTTACACCTGGCCTTTATTCACGTTTAGGTTTAGTTTTCCCTCTTCTTTGCCTCTCAGCCTTTGCTTCTCGCTGTCTTTGTTGGCAGGTATGGGTGTCAATGGCCCAGCTGCTGACTTTCTTGCTCTCTTCTAAGAGGGGCCTCAGTTTTTGAGCCAATTCAGTGACTCAGTTTTTGTAGGCAACTTCTTCTCTCTTCAGTATTCTGGATGGTTGGCCATGTGTAATTTCCCCTCCAACATTCGGTGGAGTAGAGCTGGAATCGAACTGCTGTGTGTATTATTTGCTTACGTCCTGCAATGGCTGGCCAATGAGATTCCTTTGAGGTTAATTAGTATAACGTCATTCATCTTACCCGGTCACTTTAAAGATACTTTCACAGTCGTTTTGTTGGGTTGGTACACATGCAGGATGGCCGTAGCTCAGGCTTGACTGCTCCAAATGGACCCTCCCAGACAGCACTGGTTAGAACAGCGCTGAGCCGTGCAGGTGATGTGAGGGACTAGACTATCTACTGCAACAAAAAAGCTACGGGTGCTCACTGCCTTCCACCTTATACGTGAAGATAAAATCACATGTCTGCTGTAGACTGCTTTACATTTTATCATTGTTATCTCTATTCTTGGCATGGATGTAATTACGTACAGGCCTTGAGCAAGCTAGCGCCTCGGGCAGCAGGATTGGTGCATCATCAGCAACAAAAGCTGGCCTGCAGCAGCTCGTAATAGCCACGCATGGTACAGGTATGTGGACCTGCAAGTTGTCCTGTGCAGTGTTCAGATAAGTCGTCCTGTGCAATGTTCAGATAAGTCGTCCTGTGCAATGTTCAGATAAGTCGTCCTGTGCAATGTTCAGATAAGTTGTCCTGTGCAGTGTTCAGATAAGTCGTCCTGTGCAATGTTCAGATAACCAGTACAGAGAATCTCAAACCCAGTGAGTGGCACTTGATCGTTTTTCATAATCATTTCTAGTTAAATCCTCTGTCAAAACACACAGACAGTAGATTGCTCTACGCATTTTCCAATGGTCTTGAAGATTCATCTTGAATTGTTAATTGAGTGTGCAGCAAACAAAGAGCACCCTCATAACAAGTTCAATACAATCCATAACTCAACCTGCTTACCATTGATCAAATGACAGGTACCCCCCTTGGTGATCCTATGGAGGTAAGGCTTAGATTTGAGCGGTACTGTATACATTTGCCTGCTTCCTCAATCAATTGAGGGAGTGTCTGTCACTGTCTGTAGCATATTTGTGTTCCACATGAAACTCACATGCATGCTGACTGATCGGCTGTGTAGCAACGTGCAAAACATCTTATCTTTGTCTGGTCCATCTTTGCATTACACTGATGCCTATGCTTCCACAGGTGCATGCTCTAAGTGCAGCCACATCCTCTTTGGGCAGCGCACCTAATGAAGCTGGGGAGCGACCACCCATGATGGTGTCTCTGACCGCAAACAAGGTCAGCTGCTTTATAATATTTTGATCAGGTTGCACACCAACTTCTGCATCTTGCCAGTGCACAGAGTTGGCAACTGCTTTTGATTCCAATATAAGCTTTCTTAAAGTGTTCTGTGTACACCAGGCAACTCCTCCTGTTATAACACTTTGCTTTTCTGGCGTCTTTGTTGCCTACATGTTTGGTGAAAATCATTCCTTCATACATGAAACCTGCCCAACATCCAGGTTGTGATGGGGCACCTGGAAGGCTGTGCAGGTCTGGCTGGGCTACTCACTGCACACCTGGCCACCTCAACTGCCACAAGCTGCCCCCCCCTGCGATTACGTGGCATGAACCCCCATGTGGCTCCATCTATGGAGGCGTGGGATGCTGCGGGTGGAGTACGAATGCCAATCGGATCTGGGCCTGCGGCATGTAGGTACTTTGTGCAGTACACAAGGTGATATGTACAGTTAGCAGAACTCTATTGTTGTGCTGTCAGCCATTTGATACAAAGTACGAGCAGGTGCTAGGAATAAAATCCTTTGATCTGCTTTGAATCAAAAATTTCCTGACTTTGTTATGAATAAATTCCTATTCTACCGCTTTCCCTTCCTCCCACAGCCGTCAGCCTTGCAGGCAGCAGCAGCTTTGGCATGAGTGGCGTGAACGCACATGCCATTCTGAGAGCCTGGCCATCTGCCTCTTCTCTACCGCCTGGAGTGTCTCCTACACTCAAGCGCCCTCCAACAACCACGAGGCAGACTTGGATGTGTGTGGACATGCGCAAGCAGGCACAGGTAGCACCCTCACTACATGGCTTCCGCTTACCTTTTGATTGCAATTCAAGCCAAAGCTTAAATATGCATCCTCCTTCAAAAGTGCTGGTATTTACTCGTTTCCTTGTGACAGCCTATTATTAAAGATATCTGATCATTTTGCATGCGGACAACACATCATACAACCACAACCTATTATACAACTGCTATCATGCATGCAACCAACACGACATACAACCTGTTTTACAGTTGCCCATGGGACATGCTCTTGTACCCCGAGTGATGCATTCTATGGCGGGAGGGACAGCTGCTGCTGTTGAATTTGGGGTGCAGCTTGGAGGTGGTTCTCAAGGTGGCGGGGCTGGCTCCTGCAGTGTGTCTCGCTTGGCCTGGCTGTGGGACCATCAGGTGTGTGTGTATGTGTGTGTTAGGGAGAATATAGAATGTGCAGCAAGGATCTATACGAGTGACCATTATCCCTAGAGCTTTGCAAAATCGTGGCAAATAGATGCTCGTGCAGTGTGCTTTCTGTACTTAACTTGGATTTGGTATGGAATATGCTTGTTCAACGGTTCAGAATTCGAAGCTGCCAAACCAGGCAGTAGGCAGTAATGTCCAAGAAGCAGATCCGGATGGTTAGCTTGTCTGCTAAAACATGGTGGATAAAACCGTAGACTATAGGTTGCAGCTGTATGGCCCTGTTAGCCCAGCAGATGAAATTACAGTCAAGGGATGAGATTAGGCTAAGTGGATGCAATTCAAACCAGAACCATCCCCGGATAATTATCCCACGTGTAAGTACAAACCCTTAATTGGGAGTTAGCAGCAACGATTGCACGTAACCACAACACACAGGTGGGAGGGAAGCCCCTTCTTCCAGGTGCAGCATACATGGAGATGGCAGTGGCGGCTGCAGCCCACACATTGCTCCCAGCATCTGCTGCCAAGGCAGCAGCAGGGGGAGCACAACAGAAGAGTGGCAAGTTGGGTGCACTTGGGGCAGGGCATGTGGGCAACCAGCTTGTTGTATTGGAGGGGGCCACGTTCATGCAACCGTGTGTGATGCCTGCTGCAAACTCTGGTGACGCCTTATGGCTACAGCTTCAGCTGGATCCAGTGGCAGGTAGGTCGTGATTTAAAAAGAAGGAACAAATTAATCTAGTGTAGATAAAAGCAGGTCAGACCAGGCATTTCATCCCAAGATGCTAGCTAGGACTTCAGTTAAATGAGGCAGATACGTGGATTGAAACCATCTTTAAGACAATAGATGCTAGTGCTTACAGCAGAGTCCACTTCATACCTCAGGCACACTACGCATCAGCTCTGTTGAGGGCTCTGGCAGTAACGTCAAGCAAGTAGGCGCAGTCACTACCCACTTTGCATCATCCATCTCCACTGCTACCACCACCTCCATCCCTGGTAAGGGTGCAGCAGCAACAGCAGCTCCTCTGGCAAATGAGCTCTCCAAATCTGCAGCCAGCATGCCACGCAGCAGCAGTTTGAGCTCTGATGCTCTGCGAGCGCGCAACACCAATCCTGTGGATACAGCAGCACTGTACCAGAGCCTGCATACAGCTGGGCTGCAGTACGGCCCACAATTCCGCATGATCAGGGACAGCAGCAGATCAGAGGGCAATGGGGGGACAAGCGGAGATCTTAAGCCGCTGTCACAGGCGCGATTGCCAATTACAAGCCAGCACACAGGTGGGTTCAAATTCCAAGGTTGGCTTTTAAGCACACGTTTGGCTGTTTACCTGCGTCTCACATGTGCAGATGAAGACCTGGATAGGTCAGGAGGTGTGAGGAGACTTACACACTTTGTGTCGTGCCGGTATAATTAACTTTCGTATGTTCAAACCACTACTAGGACATAAGAATCAGAACATCAGCATGTAGCGATTTGCTTTGCTAGCTACCAATCATATGGATTCTTTTTTAAGGTCCAAGTGGTGCACAATGTAATGCTTTTTACAAAAAAATATCGTACGCAGTGACAATACCTTGGTGAGGGCCAAAAATAACTAGTGTGCCTTTTTACTTAATGATGAACCCATGGCTAGCGTATTAAATCTAAACCCACTGTTTCAATCTTTAAACATCATTGCTGTTTCACTTGCTATATGCAGGTATGGGCTACTACATGCACCCTGCCCTCTTGGACTGCATGCTTCAGCTTGGTGCCTCAGTGCCTGCCAAAAATGAAGAAGCAGGCAAAGAGGTGGGTGCTGGAGGAAGCTGCCCTACTAAGCTTTCAGAGTTAGTCATGTACTAGATTTAAGAATGGGCAGTTTCAGAAGGGGAACATCACGGGCCTGCATGCTGGTTGAATCAAGACGTGGGTGGTTAGTCAAACATTGATTCATACTGAAATTTCTCGTTTTTACCACATAGGGTGGAGCGTTTGTGCCTGCCAGTGTTGCTTGCTTGGTCCTGCCAGCATCACCCTTGGATGTGGGTGCCTTCAGCCTTGCAGAAGGGGGAGGGCATGCAGCTTGTGGTAACTCCACCTACAACAACACAGCAGAGCTGCGTGCGTATGCTCAGCAAGCAACCAGCATCAAGGGCACTTCCGTAGGGGGCGGTGCAGCAGTCGCATCCACTCACCGTGATCACTGGGCCGTGCTCACAAACGGTGGAGTTGATGGACAGGGGCCGTGTATCGTGCTGCGTGACCTGGAGGCACGCCGTGTGAGTGGGTCAGGATCTGCCAAAGCCAAGGGTGCTGCTGCTCGTGGTGGAGTGACTGAGGGTATCAGTGAGGCACTGTACCAAGTGATCTGGGCTGTACAAGATACCGCACGTGCTGGGACCATCATGTCCGCCGCAGCCTCTGCAGCTCAGGCAGCACTGCCTCACACCGTGTTGATGCACCATGCTGTACGTGGTGACGTGCAGCACAGTGCCAGTGTACATGTGGCATCTGCTTGGGCACTGGCTTTGCTGCAGCAAGCACACGCTATGCCAGGTGCGAGCCTGTGTGATTTTTGATGGCGGAGGTTGGGCTCAGCTGTGCAAATACAGACTTTGCTTTCATAAGGAATGTTACAGAAGGCAATTACAGACTTTGCTTTCATACAAAATGTTACGATGTTACAATGTTGCTTTCATAAGGAAGGTTACAATGTTGCTTTCATGAGGAATGTTACAAAAGGGTGGGGACGGCCCTGCTCACTAGAATGTGTTGTTTCCTGTCCTGACCTTTCAGCTGCACCATAAATTTATGAGGATGACCTAGCTCATTTGCTGTTTTTTCTTATACACCTAATAGAGTGATCTGTAATATGATCCCATGGTGCACGTGCAGGTGAGAGCATTAACCTGTGGCAGGTGTCTAACCATGCATACGCTGCTGGGACTGCACACCTGCCAGATGCGGGGATTGGTGGCTTGGTTCGTGCTGTCAATGCTGAGCAAGGGGTCTGCAGTTTTTCAGGGGCAAAGGTGGGTTTTTTACTGAAAAGGTTCAATATAAATAAGAAGGGAAAGGGTTTCATCCAGGCAAAATGAAATGATGCAAATTATCAATCAAATGAACACCTCCTACCTAATCTCCTGGAAGACAATACTCTTCTTTTGTGTGCCTGTCTATGCAGGATGCGTTGGACCCCAGCACCACGCCACAAAATGCAGCTTGCTTTGAATTAACAAGGAGCAGTGGACCACAAGATGTTGAAGGCTACGGCCTGGCGCAACAGGGCAAAGCCCTGCTGGGTGCTCGGCTCACCCGCTGTGCAGGTGCTGTGTGCAGATGAATGCGTTTGTACGTCTAAGCAGGACTAATTAAGTATTTGCAAACAAACTACCGACTGATACTTCTGGTGCTCGGCTCATGCGCTGTTTAGGTGCAACATGCAAAATGAATATGGTTGTACATCTAAGCAGGATTCAACAAGTATTTGCAGATCTTTTAAATAACCCTTTGGTCAACTCAGCCATATTTCTAACTCTAGATAGTATTTTCAACAGGCAGAAAGCAAGGCCTCTGGTACAGCATCCAGTAAACAGAAACTTGTGCTGTAATCAAAGCTGGAGCTTTTCTGTACAACTTGCACTTCTGTCAATTTTCAGCATCACGTCCGCTTTCAAATTTTTCCTCTTTTTTTGCACCTCTCTTTGTACCGCATCACATGCAGCACCATCAACACCACCCAGCCTTTTGCCCCCCCACCAGTACCTTCCCTTCCCAGCTAGAGGCGCCCTCAACTCTCTTAAGCCAACTCGTCTTGATCTAGGCTCAGAGGCCACTGAAGCAGCAGCTGCTGCAGGGGGATCAATGACCTTGGAAGTCCATGCAGTGGGCCTCAACTTCCGGGATGTGCTCAACGTGTTGGGCATGTACCCAGGCGACCCAGGTACTCTATGTATTCTCGTGTTGGTTTGCGTTTGCACTGCTATATCTTTGCTGCATTTAGCAACCTCTTTGCACTTAAGTTTGGCCATCCGTGGCTTGAATGCCGATCAGACCTGAATCTGTAGCTCATTTCATACAATTTGTCAACGCTGCATTCACAGGTGCCCCTGGCTCTGATTGCGCGGGTGTGGTTGTGAGCAACAGGGATCCCTCTAGCTTTGCACCTGGCACCCCTCTTTTTGGTCTGGCCAGTGGCTGCCTGGGATCTCATGTGCTTGCCTCCTCCCACACTTTTGCTCCTCTCCCTCCCCAGCTAACTCCTGAGCAGGTGTGGATTGAAAATGGCAGCAGCATGGTAATGTTTGATATCAGTGTAGGTATCTGGATTTTGGACTCTTGGCAGGTTTCAGTATCCCCAGCTTACTCCTGAGCAGGTGTTTATGGTATATAGCATAATGGCACCATAATGGTTATGTTTAGTTAGATAGGCAGCATAATGGTTATGTTTAGTTAGATAGGCAGCATAATGGTAATGCCTAGTTTCACTGTGGCTGAGTTCTGGACGCTTGACAGACTTTAGTATGCAATCATGCGTGTATTTGTGTGCACGCGCGTTGACCGGACTTTCCTTTTAAGTTTAATATAGCTGGATTGATTTATCCAGAGGGGGCTGACTGAGCCAAAAAAAAGGTGTTTTAAAAATGTGGATTGAGCATGGGCGCCATGACTGGCAAGCTCCAAAATTTACATAATATGAATTATGAATCCTTGCTCTGTCCATAGATGTA
>Ga0307974_1000042_pt1 | contig 63129 bp, 91 predicted proteins | sample OrgLakmetagen784_FD_201812 | JGI IMG/M metagenome (GOLD analysis project Ga0307974, IMG submission 201812) | Saline water microbial communities from Organic Lake, Antarctica - #784 | ecosystem: Environmental > Aquatic > Non-marine Saline and Alkaline > Saline | place: Antarctica: Organic Lake... | reverse complement strand
CAGCATCACTATTCGGCATTGCTAAAGAGCGTCTGCGAATTATGGGTTGGGCGTTGTCTTAATAGATTTACTGATTGAAATTCGAGGTTCCTGAGTATGGCGAGCAAAGCTCTTTTAGATCACCATCAAAGCTCACTCCTTGTTGTCGTTCAGGACAAGCAGGTGCGCTCAGAAGGCGACATTTACTGTGCCAAAAATTGCGGTCGCGGCTGCACAGCTGCTGAATACCAAAAAACTGTTCAGGCTGCTAAAAGCCTGCAAGAAAGACTTGGCGCAGACTGGAAGGTAACGGTTTGGGATAACCTTGGGTGGACTTACGGTGCTACGAATGGCGCGGCCTCTATCAGCCCACCATCTAAGCACCCAAAGTCACAGTGGCGCTGCATCATAAACGTTCCGAATTTATCGGGGATTTGCGCATCCGGTGAAACGCCCGAAGAGGCGGCCCAGAATGCTGCTCGACGGGTAACAGAAAGCATCCATGAAATGCTGGGGTCATTTGGGAAATCGCTAAGCCCTTTAATTGGACACCAAAATGAACCCAAAGACTAACAATGGAAATCGGGAGGGCTCTATGAAATTTCCTGAGAATCTACCGGGTGGCTGGGAGTTCACTGAACCATTTTCGCCCAGCCCACTCGCAAAGGGGCAAGTTTGGCGAAAGTGCGGCCCCTCTGACGCGATCGAGGTCGTTCGAGTGATGCAGCCAGACCATGCAGAGTTCGATGGCGGCCTGCCGGGCATCAGCGTCCGCTCTAGCCAGATCGGCAACCGTGCGGTGATGTGGCGCAAAGATACTTGGTTCATGCCCGGCACTGAACATCAACTGATGAAACGCCTAGAGGAAGACGGTTACGCCCGGGCGTTATGACATAGGAATACGAGGTTTTGTATGAAAAGGCTGAGGAAAGCTGTAGCGGGTGTTCGCGCCGGAATCGATGCTTATAAAGGTGCGAGAGAGGAAGCCCTTGAAGTAATTGAATCTGAAGTTGGTAGGGGTAGCTGGGCACTTAGGCCCGTAATCAAAGAAATCCATACCCTGCCTTACATTACATTGAAATGGCTTGGCGGCTTTAAGGTCTGAGCACCAACCTAATGGGAATACGAGGTTTCCGGGAAGATGGTTTGTGATGGTGCCCTAAAGGAGTTGATTTGCGCTGATTGCAGTGATTTTCTTTATGGCACCAGGAGTCATTACAGCTGTTATCACGGAACAAGCCGCTCCCAGTTGGATGCTCGCTTTGTCTACTTTTGGGTTTATTTTCGGTGTCACTTATGGTTTTTCTTTACTTTGGGTGACCGCTAGAGAAAACCGTAGAACCTAAACAATAGAGTTCGGCAACGCCCCAATAGTCGGGTTGCCGTAAGGGTTGCAGTTTCAGATTTAATGGGACACTAACCAACAATGGAAACCGGGACAGCGCAATGAAAAATCGATCAGCCAGTCGCGCCAGACGACTCAACACCGCAGCGCTTTCGATAACTACCCCGCCCTTTTGCTCTAGCGTCTTATGCTACTCTACTAGACATAAATGACAGGTATGCTAGAGTAGACATATATGGCTAGTAGAAAGCAGACAGAGTTCCATGAGGTTGCCCGCAAGAAGGGGTGGAGATTGGTAGACATCGGTGAGCGCTGGGGCGTCAGTGAGCGGCAAATGAGCCGGATCGCGAACCGCCCCACCCAGAAAGACCTCGATGCCGCGCATGGTTTACCAAAAAATGACTTTGGGGGTCAACATGCAAAACCAGATATCAAGTTCAAAGAAGTCCGCAAGATTTCAAATCTTTGCCCTGGCAAAAAGCAGGGGGGTTCGATATCAGCGGTTGGCCGAAGATGACTTGGCGGAGGTTGTTACACGGCTTTCGGATGACGAGGTGGCCACCGATGATGTTGAGGATTTAGTGGTTGCACTCAGGCGCTCCGGCACCATCTCCGGGAGTGAAATGGTAGACCTGCTCGGCCAGTATCTCAACGAGAAGGTTGTGATCAAGCACATGGAGCACAACCTGTTCCGGGCGAATCTGAAAGAAGCGTTCGACTACCTTTCACAAAATGAGATTATCGAATACGCAGACTTCCTGGAAGTGCACAAGATTCTTTTTGGGGATTATTATCCGTGGGCCGGACAAGATCGCTTAGCTACTGCACCGCATTTGCTGGTATCTAAAGCTGAAACCAAATTTTGTGAGCCTCCTGCAATTCGCTTGGCTGTCGATCAGGGGCTTCGTCTTGCGCAGCATCACGACCGGGTATCAGAGTTGCCAGGGGAAATAATGGGCTTGTTCGCCTATGGCCACCCCTTTCTTGACGGTAATGGACGGGCAATGCTGCTGGTCCACATGGAGCTTGCCTATCGCGCTGGCTTTAGCATCAATTGGTCCGCTACGAACAAATCTGATTATCTGTATGCCTTGACCCGTGAGATTGAGTCGCCAGGTAACGGAATCTTGGATCAATATCTAACATCATTTATGGGTCCGAGGATTGAACGGGGCCAGTTGGCTGGTTCGGCGCTTTCGATGCGAGGGCTTGACGGGCTGGATGGCGAGAACCGCATTGAGGGTGATCTTCGAGATGAGTCTGTAGCTGAGAAGTACCGACAGTTTGATGAAGCTCGGAACTACTCATACCGTATTGCAGGGGCAGAAGGTGACAACAGTTATCCTGACAACTGTGATCCAGATGATGATGAAGATCAGGAACCTGGCCCTGCGCCGGGGTGAGATGGGAAACCAATGCGACATCAAAACACAAATTAATTCATAGGAACCCGGAGGAACGCATGTCTCTCAACTTGAGAATCACTCTACTGCTTGCCGTGGCTCCATTTCTGACGTTTTGGGGTTTGCAGATAGGAGTGGGCTTGGCGGATTTGCTAATAGGAGCTGACGCGGAACCATTCATCGTGGCACCTGCTCACTTCGGCTGGTATGTCGCTGCGCTTATTCTGGTTAGCGCCAAGCTGCTCGTAATTACTGCCAACTCAGCACGTCTCTGGGTATTCAACTGGATCAGCGATGACCAGGCAAATAATTAGGATGGGAAACCGGCTAGATCATTAGGAGAAAGCCATGGATGCAATCAGTTTTGTGGCCCTTTTTGCAGGCGGATTTATCGTAAGCTACGTCGCTGAAATGGACGAAGGGTCAAATGCATATGCAAATCAGGACGGCTCTGTACCGGGGTGGTCGCGCGCATGGATTTAAGCGTGGGAACTATGACGATTTTGAACGCGCTATAGGCATTTAAGGTTGCGCGATGCCGGCGACGTTGAGTTGGGCCGGACCGAAAGCCCAGAACCATGATCAAAAGGTCAAAACAGACAGTCATTTCTGCTTTACGAGGTGTTCGATGAGCAAGGTTTACGAAAAGCCCATATCCCAGTCAACGCTTGAATGGGTAGAGAGATTGAAGGTTCACGCTCACGCTGTCCCGGTTAAATATCCTGGCATTGCGTTTGTGATCTTGCCTGCATTCATTTGGACTGCTCTGGAACATCTGGGGTTATCGACCTGGATGTCTATCTTGCTTGCATTGCCCTACCCGCTGTTGCAGGGATCGAGGTTGTATCTGTGGTCTCAGATCCAAGAGAGTCCTCGCCCAGTCGTTTATGAATACGATGAAGGCATGCCGATATATATCAGATATGGGACAGCGATATTGCTCTCTAGCTTCGCGCTGATTGGAATTAGCGTTTTTGTGATCTTGCCTAAAACCGTGGTCGGTGGAGTTGCTGTCATTATTTTAGCGGGGGCGGCGGTGTGGAAAACTGCAACTGACGGGCGGGCTTTCCACAAAAACATGCAGGAACGTTGTGGCGTCGAAAAATTGGATTCGTCAGCTCCGAATGACAACAGCTAAGTCAACTACCCCCCCCCACCAATTTCCTGAATTTGGTGGGGGCTTGTGAAAGCAAACCAGGTTGACCAGGGAAAGCGATCTATGAGAAAAATATTTAACCAGTTAGTAGCCGGAAATCCAATTGATGATAGAGCGCGAAAAGCGTTTGGCGCTGCCAGAACTGTAAAAGGCTATTTAGCTGCGCACCAGAATCCACGCCCAGCGGGTATCGTGCTAATGGCCACAACCCCCATATCTTCTCCCTGGCCATGGCATTCACTAACGAACGATCAGTGGGCAGAAGAAATGCGGGGTAACAATGGCAATCTGATCTCAGTCCTACTTAGACATCCGGAAATCAGCAAAGATGCTGGCTTCCTAGCCTTGTTTGGCGAGTGTGAGACAGAGTATCAGGCATGCGTAAAGAGACTAAAGTGGGCTTGGATAGGTCGAGACAAGAATGCTGTTACCAAAACGGTTCTGAATCCGATCGAGCCAGCACTTGATAGGCTTAATGATGCCTTTGTGTCGTGGGCAACGGATAATCGCCGAAGCGTATGGGCAGCTCTTGAGGACATGGCTAGTGAGGAGCAATACCAGTCTGGTAATGCAATGTCAGATCTCAAACGCATTAACGCCAACTGGGTATAGAAAATCGCCAAGGTGGGAATTCGGGCATGGATGACGCCAAGCGAGACTGGAGGTGTTGGCAGAGTATATCGCCAACCAGAAAAGACCAACTTAGATTGCCGCGTTGCGGCAATGGCTATCCATCTCCACCTAAAATCACAAAATGTGCTTTATAGGTGGAGAATTCCGCCGTTTTTTCGTTAAAATAGTATCAGTTTCTATATTAATGCGGGGATCTGGAGTCTTTCATTCTGGAAAGATTTCTTTCCAAAAATAAAAATCGCCCAAGACATGTAATTACATGAAATCTGGGCGATTTTCGTTTCTATTGCACGTGCCAGCCACACTTAAGGTAAACGCCTTGTTCACTGAAAGGGTATTTTCCAAACGTGTCGTTGGTCAGGTGCAACGTTCGCTCCAGCTCCTCCAGATGCACCATCGCATAATCCCAGCGGCGAAGGGCCGAGTTAAAGCGACTGTGTGCCAGCGCCTCCTGTGACCTCCCATAAAGATCCCAGATCATTTCCACAGTTCGCAACAAATCCCACGATTGCTCTGTCATCCAGGTAGGACTCCACGGTTATCTGAGCCGTCAGTGTTGCATTAAGTCAGCGCTGAAGAACAGGGCTTGCAGTGGTGAAAGGCCGTGAGACATTGGAATCACATTCACCGAACAGGAATTGACTGATGAGCCTGATTGAAGCCCTGAAGCCGATCATCGGCAGCAAAACCGCCAAAGTGGCGCTGGAAGTGTCCGCCAATCCCAAGGTAGAGGGTGAAATGGTGGTCGTGGCACGACCGATGGTAGGCCCGGTTGCCAATAACGCTAGCGAGGAGCTGAAGCAGCTCTGTGCGGCATTGGCCACCCCGATCAAAGTCATCGGTATGCCCGATGTGATCGAGAAAGAGCTTGCGGCCGCTGTCAGTGAACAGGCAAGCCACCGTAATTCATGGGACGCCCGAGCGGCCGAACTGGACGCTCTTATCGCCAGCGGTGCCAAAGCTGACGCAAAGAAGACCGGCGGCAAAGCGACGGAAACGAAAGACGCCGGGGTAACCGCCAGCAAGCCTGAGCCCGAAACGCCGAAACCTGAGCCAGAGAAGGCCGAGGACGCGGCCGGAACTTCAACCAAACCGTTCAGCTTATAAGGAGTCGTCATGGCAGTCGTAAAGCTACAGCGTGTATTTCGCCTCGGGGCGACCGATTTTCCTGATCCAGACCCTGATCTGGAGCCAACAGAGGTGCTGTCGCACTTTTCCTCCATGTACCCTCAACTTAGGTACGGAAAAGTGTCCGAGGGCGCATCCGAGGGCGATTCACTGGTGTTCGAGATGAAGCCCAATGAGTATAAGCCTAATGGCTGAAAAATCCGACGCCATCAGTAAACTCAGGGCCTGGGCGGAAACTCCCGCTCAGGCAGATGCCAACAATCCCAAGGGAGAGCGGTCATGCTTGCGACAGGAACAGATGCGCCAGCTCGTCAGGATCGCCGCGAACGCGAAGGGTGCGCCTCTGCCTTCCGCTTTCCTGCCCCCTCTCCCGCGCTAAGCGTCCTGCGACCGGCTTCTATCCCGAAGTCGGTCAACCTTTACGAGTGTGCCTTTTTTGACAAAGCAGGCTTTTCAGGGCCTGACCGCCACGACCTGGTGAACGGGCTGTTAACCCTGAACGGTATGGGTGTTCTGTGCGACGAAGCTCTGGTTGCAGTCGCTGAAGGCGCTCTGAATGATCTGATGGTCTGGGGCTACGTTGAGGCTGGATTCAACTCTGTAGTCGAAGACTGTCGCCTATCCAATGGCCACCTTCTGTCCCCGTTGATTGCAGATGTTCTGCCTCTAAAGGCTCTTGCCAGGTACTGGCTGGATTGGCATGAACATAATGCGGATGTTATCCCGGTGGAGGCCCTTAAAGAGATCGAGCTGATGCCAAACATCGGAAGCGGCAGCCAAGCCTCTGAGGCATTTTGCGAGCAGCTCCCCGGCCTGTTTTCGCGCAATCAGAATCGAATCGTCAATCACCTGAACAGCCTGTGTAAAACTCCCGGTAATGCACTGGCAAATGACCTGCCGCTGACGTTCCTGACGGAGCCGTTCGATGCTTCTGTCGCTCCACTGGCCGTGGGCTGTGGCGACATGCTTGGACTGAACTACGTGGTGAGTTCCGTGGATTTCAGCCCTGCCTATTGGAGGGCGATGGTTCATGGCCTTCGCCTGATCGGTTCGTGTCTGCGTCCGATGATGACGCCGGATGAAATGATTGATGTATCTCCGGCTCAAATGGAGGAGGAGGCCGACGACGTTAAAGCGGTGTTGGCGCGGCTGGAAGAAAAAGGGCAAGACAAAGACGATGAAGAAGCCGTGGAAGCTGCCATCGGGGATATTGAGTCTTTTATGATCGAATGTTTTGGCTCATTCCATCATGCCCTGGAGAGCTATGAGGTCACACAAGATGTGAAGGCTCGCTGGCTTGCCGAAGAAGATGTGTTGAGCGTTGAGGCGTTCGCTTCGCTGGTAGCTGATTTGCCTCCACCCGCCAGCGATCTGGATCAGATCGGTGTTGAATGGCTGGCGACTGTGGTCGGGGCGTTACCCGCGTCGCAGGAAGACTCTGCATTGAACCGCATTCGTGGGCTGGCTCACTGTGAAGGGTCTCTGGATATGATGCTGCCGGTGTTCTTTGAGGACGATTCGGCCTTTGCCGAGGTGTCCATCCAACCTGCCTATGAGGTGTTTATGAGCGACGCCGAAGAGAGCTTCTGGAGTCTTGGGTGGGATATTTCCCCGGCCCTGCTTGAGGAGTTCGTACAGGGGATTCGTGCCGGCAATGAATTACTCTCGGATCTGGATGACAGGCTCGGTTGCTGATTGCTGTTGTCGTGAGATGTTGGATATAAATCTATCCACGGGGAAGTGTCATGCAGATTCAGTCAACCGCCATCGTTTTCCACCACCTCCAGGCGGGCATCAATAGTGAGTCTTTGTCGGTTGTTACACACAATTTTAGACAGACTGACACAGGGCCTTCTCTTGGTCCTGGCCGCGTATTCAGCTCCAGTGACAAGGCTGCATTGGCCCGCGTTTTGATCGATGATCTTAATACCGGCATTGAGTTGCTTAATCAGCATTGCATTGTTGCGAACCTCGAAACCCTGATGTGGTATCGCCCTCGCGCCAGCGCCAAGCTGTGCATTGCAGGCGTAGACTACACGGTGCCGCTGCCATCGCTTCTGTTTCTGTGTCACCAGGGCAAGCTCTACGTGAAGGCATACAAAGGAGCTGGCAGGCCCCACGAAGGAACTGACCTGTATTCCGCTGGCCTGCCCAACCTCTACGCTCAGGGCACGTGGTGTTCCGGGGGTAACCAGTTGCCCTCTCACCCGTCGCAGCGCGACATAGAGCGGGTCCAGTCGATGTTTTTCGAGAGCCCGTTTACCCATGCTGGCAGCGAACCATTGCCCGGCGGAGCGACCGATATGACCACTTGGTTCGAGTCACTTCAGGGTAAGCGCACTTTCCCGACCAAGGGGCTGGAGGCTTCGGATTTGACGCTGGGGCGTTGGATCAACCGCGTTTCCGGGGGATACTGATATGGACTTCCCTTCTCGTCCCCTGCCTCTGCATTTTATGTCCCAGAACCGGCCTCTGGACGTTGTTCTGATTGGCGCTGGGGGGAACGGCAGCGAACTATTCGACGGATTAATGAGGCTTCACCAGGGCCTTATTGCCCTCGGGGCTATTGGCCTGCATGTCACAGTCTACGATGACGACACGGTGAGCCCCTCTAACATCGTTCGGCAACGGTTCTGGCCCCACGAGATCGGGCTGCTAAAGGCAGATGCGCTGGTTCAACGCACGAATATGCTGATGGGAACCGCCTGGACTTCTGTGCCGCGACGCTTTGATCCTGCCAGAGATCGCTCTGGCTCGTTGCTAATAACTGCCGTGGACAATGTGGCCACCCGTCAGGCCATTGCTCAAGCGGAAGCCATTGGTAATCCGTTGTGGCTTGATTTGGGGTGCGACCAAAAACAAGGCCAAGTTGTCCTCGGAGCCCAACGCGACGACCAGCTGACCGATAACCTCCCTAACGTGGTTGCCCATTTTCCTGACGTTATGGAGCGTGAAGACGATGACAGACCGTCCTGCAGTGCGGCGGAGAGCATCCGCAGGCAGGATCTGATGATAAACTCAGCCGTAGCCGGGGCAGCCATCAATTTATTGTGGCAGGCTTTCAGGACGGCTCAGATTCCCTTTAATGGGGTGATGATTGACTTGGCGACGGGGCATACTCAGGCCATCCCGTTCATGCCGGTTAGCGTTAATATGGCCGACGATGAGTGATGGTCGAGCACAAGCGACAGAAAAAATTAGAGTTGATTATGGTGATTAGTATTGGATTCCTGGAGTGGCTTTTGCGCTCTGGCAAAAAACACCCAGGCTTGCCCAGCATGAATGTGGATCGGGTGTTGTCTGAACTCGCAACTTGGTTTAACCGGCGAATTGAGATGGGTCTGCCGATGCTCTTTGTCCTTAATGGGGCTCCTGCCGCCGGGAAATCCGCCCTTGCGGCGGTTATGTCGTCGGATGGCGACTCGGTTCACCGGCTGGACATCGGCCGTGCTGATGATGGCAGGGATCTCGCTCCGACAGGGGCTAAAACCGTCATTGTCGACGATGCCGATCAGTGGGATCAGGCAGTTTTGCTTGAGGCGACCGACAAGCTGCTGGATAAGGGTGCGCTGGTGATTCTTCTTGTCCAGGCGCGACACCATGTTGAGCCAGGCTTGCTTGCCAAAGCAGGCGCAGGATCAATTACCAAGGATGGCGTCCGCCTCGATCCCCATCAGGCGCTTGCCAAGGCAGCATGGGAGAACCACGCCAATGATTCTCAAGTTGTTTAAAGCCACCCGGCGAATTGTCGAGTCTACGCGCAGTCAGGGTTGGTTCTGCGAGGCATGAACATGAAGAGCGTCGAAGGTCGTCTGGTGGGAAACCATGAATGATGTGGAGCTGCCTGATCAGGTAAGCAAAGTCATATTTTGGGTAAGACTCTGCGACGAGGATCTATGTGCATTTCAGGCGCAACCAGGTGGTCCTTTTTTGTGCCGGATTTGCGACGGAATCCTTGACCCGGTTGTCTGCGAGTCAAATGGAAATATCGAGGCCTACGAATGCTGTTGCGGTGTATGGATGACGGCCATGGAAGCCTACGAGGATATTGCTAAATTTAAACGACTGCTTGAGGAACTATAGGCCCATGCAAGCGAGTTCCAGGGAGGCACTTTGACGACTTTCACAAATAAACCAGGCAGCCAGGAGCCAACGAGCTTTCTCAATGCGATCACCCCGTTTTGGGTTGTCCTGAGTCTCGCTATGACGCTCATCGCGATGTTTCATTCACCGTCCTCTGAAGTTCAGCAGCTTATGTCGGTGTTTGGGGCTGGGCCATGGCTGATGGCCGTGCTGTCTTTTGTTGTCAGCGTCAGTTTGCTGATTCGCCAGATCCGAGCCAACGCGGTCCCTCGCCTAGCCTATGTTTTTCTGGCCATGGCGATTCTGTTTTCATTGATGGTGGGTGGCATGGTGTTGGCGCGGCTGGCTCTGCCGCTGATCCAAAACGGACTGGTCATGCTGTTACCGGCGGCGGGGCTAATGCTGGCTCCGGCAGCGTATCGCAGGACTGTCCGGCGTCGTAGTTAAATATGGGTAGCGTCATTCAACAGGCAGGGAGTTAAGGCGTGCTGACATCGAGCTTCAAAACGCACATCGTTACCGATCTGTTTGTGCTGATCAGCGACGAAGACCGGGAGGGGTTCCGCTCGGTAACGAATGATGCACAGGCCGTTATTGCGTACATTCACCACAACATAGCGGATCTCAGAGTTCGGCGCGTTTACTACCAGGACAGCATGGGTAACATCGACGAGCTAAAGCACAGAGGCGGCGTTTCCGCCGGATTTGCGCCCTGCTCCGATAGCAAGCGCCAATACCTTCAATCGCTGATCGAGCCCAATTCAGAGTCATGACAGGACGCACCAAACAAAGTGGTCGCCCACGGCTGCCGGATTTTACCAGGCCGCAACCGGGGTTCCGTAAGGTCATTATCAACGACCAAGTTCTTTATCTCCCAAGAGGCATCAGCTTCAATGGGGCCGCAGCTCAGTGGCGGTCAACCCATCGAAGTGAGCAACGATATTTCGGATCGCTGGAAGCGGCGTATAGGGATCTTTTGAGCCGTAAGGGGCCGAACCCCGGTGGCTGGCGATCAAAAGCAAGCGGCCCGGTTAGACGGCTGGACACGGGGGTTGTTGGCGTCCGGGTCGGCATCAGTCGCCGGGGCAATGGCTTCTACGTAATGGTGCTGGTCGCTCAGTCCCTATCGTTCGGGCATAGAGTCGCCCTGACCGGCCATATTCCCGCGTCGGATCTGACCCAGCAATGGCTGGATGAGCGTTTGCGGGAAGCCGTCGCTGTTCGTCGGCACTATGAGAAATACCGGGAGACTGGCAAGCCTGATCGTCTGTTGACGGTGAGAGATGTCCCGCCAGCCAGTATTCCTCGGCGTCTGGTCAAGCGGGTGAGCGTGGACAGCGTTTTCACTGAGGTTGATTGGCGGGTTTAGGCTGCCGACCAAAGGACGGCGGGCGTCGCCCCCGGACGGTACTGCCTACGCTCATGCAGCCAGTGCTTGCAGCGCCACCCGGCCGATCTTCTCCAGATGGGCTTTCCACTGGTCAAAGTTCTCGGCGTGCTCCAGTGCGTACTCAAAGGGCACGTACAGTTCAATGATGAACTTTCCATCCCCGTTGCTGAACTCCATGGCTGGCTCAGCGTTCCAGCAGAAGTAACCGCCAGTCAGCTCCGCCAGTCGCTCAACAATGACCCGACGCTCATCGTTTGCTGCGCGTGCCTGCTCAAAGCTGAAGCCGAACGGGGAATCGTCATCGTGGTCGTAAAAAATCTCAAGGGTCGGGGCGAGGTACTTCTGGTTTCCGATCAGGACGCTGTAGCCGATCAGGGTCCAGATCCCGGCAATGAGTATGGCGTCTTCACCAATAAACTGCGCTTCCTCATCGGTTAATGGGTACGGGTCGTCCTCAAAGCGGCCCACACCAAGGCCAAGATCCTTCAGTCTCTGCTCGCTCACGTGCGTGGTGTCCTCGCACCCCTGATTGGTCAGGTAGGTCACTTGATCGTTCTGGATCATTTGGGTTGCTGTCATGTTTCTCTCCGTGGTCTGTTTTTCGTACTTTCAGATTCTCATGGCTTCCCTTGTCTGCAAGGGTTTGGCGGGCTTTCTGGCATAAAAACCCACCGGCTTTGGTTGTTGGTTACTGGTTGATGCGTTCGCACAGTTCGTCGATGCCTGAGTCATCCAAGGATGTGCTGTCATCGGTTGGGCAGGCTATTTCCTGAATGGCATCGCTGCGGTTGAGCGGATCGCTCATTCCCTCTTGCTGGTAGAAGCGAAGGGCGGCCAGAATGGTGGCGTGTTCTTCATCGTCGCAGCGCAATGCGTGGGTGTGGCCGGTCGAGTCATGCAGTGTTAGAACCGGCATTGGGGCGGCCGTCTCTTCAACCACGCCCGCATTCTGAAGCGCTTCTTCGAGCTCGGCGTATACATGATCAAAAGCCTCGATGCCGTCTTTTTTCTCGGCAATGTTCCTCAAGACCACAACCAGCTGAGCGGCGTGATCAATGATGTCTGAGGCCTGAGAAGGCGTTAAATCCATGTTGTCGGTATCGACCTGATTGCCTTCGCCGTCGAAGGAATTGAGCGTGATGTTGACGATTTGGTTGTTCATGGGGATCTCCGTAGTAGTCAAAGCTGCCATTCGGCAGGGAAGTGTGTTCCACCCATCTGCCCTTCGATATCGGCAGCCAGGTGTTGGAAAACCATTTCAAGGCAGACAATTTCCAAACTTGAGTCCAGTTGCCCGATGAACGTCCACTCACGCTGATGATGATCAAGTAGGTCGCAGGGGGACTGCCCGGGGCGCATTCGGTAAGGCATGGCATAAACGCGGCAGGAGCTGCTGCCCGGTGCAATGTAAATCGTCCCCTCGATCAAATCCGGCTCGCTGCTGGTCGCCATATCCCGGATGGTTCGATAAACCAAGGGGTGAAGGTTGGTCACTGGCCGATTGCCGACATGCACCATGGGGCTGCTGACCTGAACTGCGGTGGAACTATCGTCGGCTACGCGCAGCTCCTCAGGGAACAGCGTGTGCTTATTTCCCTGTTGGTCTACCGCCCGGAACAAAGGTAGCGTCTCTTCATCAACGTCGGGTTCGGGCTCAGTGATGGCTCGGGTGATCCAGACTATCTGGCCGTTGATCGCTGCCTTATCTTCACTCTCGGTGTTGACGATTGCGGTCATATTTTCCGACATGGTGCGGTGCTCCTTGGTGTTTTTTGTCTTACCTTTAGACTCTCCTGGCGCGACCTAACTGCAAGCGGCTCCAAGGGCTTTTCTGGCATAAAAAAACTCCACCGGCTTTCGCGGATGGAGCTTGGTGTCGGGGTTCGACGCGGGGTGATCATTCGTCCATGGCGGCCTCCCATTGACGGATAAACTGTTCGAGCCAGCGGGACTGGAACGCCTTGAGGTCTTCCCGCGCCAGCAGTTCGTCTGCGCTCTGGTGTGGCAGGTTCTGGCTTTCACAGAAGACTGCCAGCGCACCGAATAGCTCGGATTCGGTGGTCTGTCGAGCCAGCGGGAGATTCACCCACTTTCGGTCTTGGCCAAGGGACATGGGGAGCGCGTAATGCCCGACCCACTCAGGGGGATACATAACTGCGCCCTCCTCCAGACTCCATCCGTCCCGGTTGTTCCAGAATCCGGCCCCGTCCTTGGTTGCGGCTTCGTTTGCGCTGTAGATGGCCCATCCGTGCCTGATGTGGGTGGGGGTCAGCGGTAAGTTGTTGGCAGGGACTCGTGTTTGCTCGGGTTTTTGGGTTTGCTCCCCGGGCTCGGCTTCAAGGGCTGCCTTCAGTCCGGCCATGAAGGCTTTGACTTCGTTGATGGTCTCATTAGCCGCCTTGAAATCTTCCTCGGTGTAGCCGTCACCCTTCGCCCAATTATCAAGGTACTCCTCTTTGTCGTTGACGGCTGAATCCACGAACGATTCGAGGTTGTTGATGGCGTCTTCGGTGACGGTGACGGTGATGGTTTTGGTCATGGCTATCGCGCTCCGTGTTTGTGTTATGCCTCAAACATCTCACGGCTTTCTTGGACTGCAAGCCGCTGACCGTGGCGACTTTCGGTGTCCGGGTATGACGCCTTGCGCTTGGCTGCCCACTTGTTGCAGTTGCCGGGCCGGATGCAACGCTATGTTCGGCCCTGGAGTTCGCCTCCAGGAAACGGATAGATACAGAGCACCAGCTATGACCACTTCAGGCCTCCATGTGATTACTTCCGAGGAACGGGCCGAGTTCGCGGCTTTCGTCAGGGATAACGCTCGCCTGTCGTCCGCCCTGCCCTTAACGCTTCCCTGCCGGTTTGTGGTTCACGTTTTCCACCCCGAGTGCGCAATGTGCAAACAAGAGATCCCGACAACGTGGGCTTGGCTGAGTCGCAATCGCATTACGTTCGGCCAGAAGGTGGTCGAGACATGGGATGTGCGAGGAATCTGCCCTGCCTGTAGGACTATGACCTCCTGCTACATACGATTTCGCTCAGACGGTACCTTCGACACACTGATCGGCAGCCATTGGAGGAACGGCACGCTTAACGGCTCCGGTCGCGCTTTTGGAATGCTTTTGCGTCCCTGTACGACTCGTCCCTGCCGCCGCTTCCGGCGTTGGGTCGGCTGACCCACGAAAACGCTGGTTTTTCTGATCGGTACCGGTTGTAGATGGGGGTTGTCATGAGATCTTGAGGGTGTCTAAAGAGCAACATCGCGGAGAGCCACCCCATGCAAAAGAACCCTTATCTCGTCAAAGTAGAAATTCTGGTGCGCCCCGGCGCTGGTGGTTCTCAGGCTATGTGGGCGGCCTACCGTTGCCCGATCTCTGGCAGGGTTCGATCCGTCTGGGGAAGCGTTAAAACGACCGCAGGCGACACTCCTATTCTGACCCCGGGTTTCAAGTACACCCATACCCTGGTGTTTGGCAGCGGCAAAGATGCGGGCAATAAATCGGCTGTTGCCGATATGTATGACAAGAAGTTCAAAAAATATGAAGTTCTGGGTTCCTACGATCTTGATGTGTCCTCACTTCAGGCAACCCCGGTTACTGCCACCCCGAAACCGGCTGCGACACAGCCAACAGCACCACAGGCACCACTGGCAAAGTCTGCCGCTCGCGCTCTACCCAAATCACTGACTCACCCGGAAAAAATGAAGGCAAATTCGCCCTCCGCTGGCTGGTTTTTCTAGCCAGTCACGACTTGCTGTTGCCCGCTTCCGTGCGATCTTGAAGGTGTCCAAAAACAGCGTTCCGGAGATTTTATGACTAACCCAAACATCGTGAAGGCTCAGATTCTAGTTCGTTCCGGCTCCAATGGCACCCAGGCCATGTGGGTTGCGTATAGCTGCCCGAAGACGGGTAAGCCTATGACGGCATGGGGAACTGTGAAAACCCCAGAAGGCGACAAGCGAATTTTTAATCCCGGCTCCCGGCCGCACGTTTCCCTGGTCTTTAGTAACAGCAAAGAAGCGTCACAAAATGACCTCAACAAGCTCTACACCAAAAAGCTGCAAAAGTACGAGGCGTTGGGTACCTATGAGATTGATGTGAGGCGTCTGAGGGCTGACCCGCTTGGCACCGATGCCCAGGCTGCGGCCAACAACCAGCAAAGGTCGGCAGCAGCCCGGAACGACGGAGACGCCACGCTCAAACCGGGCAAGCCAAAGAAGGCACCCCTGCCCCGGGAAATTACTCACCCGGAGGCCGTGAAAGGCGGTTCTTCAGCATCTGGCGGCTGGTTCTTCTGAGTCCGGTCCCGCCGACCGCCCGAGCTGCAGTCGGCGCCTTTTTATCCATTGAATTCGAGGTAAGGTTTTTATGAGCATAGAGATTGAAGTAGATGAGCAGCTTCTGGCTGAAAGCGCCGCCGCCAGCTTCCGTGAGCACAGTCAGGCCTTTAATGAGCTTAACCGTGTTTCCTTGTCGTCGCAGTGCGACATTGTGTGGCAACTGGACGGGGTGCCTCATGAGATCCGAATTCAGGCCAACCGCTTGGCGGCCTTGTGCCTTTGCTTTAACGGCACTCTCCATGAAGACTGGTTCGTGACCGTTACAGGCGGTCTTCTGACGGTGCCTGACAAGGGCGAACTGTTCATTGAGGAGCCCGGCCTGGACGCGATAGGCGATCATCTAAACCTGCTGAATAATGCTTTCGGCAGCACGGAGCCGGACCCGGACGATGAGGGCGCGTTTAATGTCCTCGACGGCTATGTGTTTGATGAGTACGTGCGCTCGATGTGGCATGACTACGTGGGCAGGCTGGCAAAGGTACGCTCTGATTTTTGTGAGCCTTTGTACCACACGTCCGAGAGGTCAACCCTGAGGTCCCGGCTTGAAGCACAGGCCAGGCAGGATCTTCATACCCTGATGGACACGTTTATCCGTCGTAGCGAGACAGAGGAGGTCGCGTGATAAGTGTACCAATGGCCGCGTTGTCTGAGGCGCTGAAGCGGAAAATTGCGGACGTTTCTAAATCGCGCCGGCACATTGTTCGACGGCTTACCGGGGAGGAGGCTGAGACGCTTCGCTCTGTCGATGGCTGGATGAACGGCTGGTTCAAAGATCCGACTGGCTCCCAGATTGTCCTGGAACGACGGCGTGATGGCCAGGACGTTATTTTCCGGATTGGTTAGCCTTGTGCTCGCTGGCCTCGCCCCGGATGGCCTGGACCGTTTTCGCGGTGGATTCGCGGCAATCAGGGAGATCCGCCCTCAAGTCAGACCGATCGGGGAACCGGATGTCGCTGGTGGCCTTGTTGGTGCGTTGTTTTGGCATGGCTCGATCCCTATCGAGATATTCTTTTTGAAATGACACTTGTCAGTTAACTGTACCGCTTGTTGTCGGGATAGGACAGGTATCTGTCCCCAATGCCAGAGTTAACCACAGCCTTGCAGATCCCTTTAACGATGAGATCTTTGTTGTGAGCTTTCAGCGCTTATCGGCGCACTTATTTATTTTGGGGGTATTCTGATGACCAAACACAGTTCGTATCGAGTGGAGCGTAAACACGGCTGCCGCCTGATTTTTGGTAACGTTCCGCTTCGCGAAATGGCTTCTCTCATGTCGTCCGGTCGGGACGATGAGGAGATAGATCTCCACCTGGCCTCCCTGACCGGGGCGACCCTGGTTTCCGGGATGCCTGACGCGTTGGCCGAATTGCGCCAATCGGACGACCTACCGCTAAACCCGCTTCGCGTGGCCAACCGGCGTGCTGCGGAGGCTGCCGGTCTGCCCGAGAGATTCTGCGAGTGGCTGTCTACCGGTGAGCGTGGCATTTCTTCCGATTACATTGCCCACCGTGTTACAGGCATCCCGGAGACCGCAGAGTTTGGCATTCCTCGTGACTCTGAGGATTTCAAGCGGTGCCTTAGTGTTATCGAGGCATTGCGAGAGCATGCGGCGGAGTCAGACATTCTGGGGCGCATGGGCGATCAGTCTCAACAGTGGCGGAATCTGAGCGAGAACTGGTCAACGCTTAAAGACATGGATTCTGAATCAAGCAGTCAGTGCTCCAGTTTCATGGGGTCGCTTTTCAGGGAAGCGAAAGGGAATGTCTGAACAACGCGGAACGGAAATCAGCTATCTCAAGGATAAGCGTCAGCGGCTGCTGGATGAGCTGCACTCAGATGAACACTACGGCGCCACCGAAACAATAGCCTACGGTGAGCATGACCCGTTCGAGGCGCCTGTGTGCGCCTGTGAGCGGTGCGGTACGACACCGGTTATGACCAAGGTCCAGGATCGCCCTGCGCGATGGCTGATGGTGGACTCGGATTGCGGTCATCAGGCGAAGCAAGCCCGGCGCAGGCCATGGGAAGCGACTCTGGCCTGGAATATGGTGAACCTCAACTCTTACGATTACCGGGATTTGCCCTTGTTCGGCCTGGCTTCGCTGTCGCCTGGCGACGCTCGCGAGCGCTTGGTCAGTATCCGGACCAATCTGGAGCTTCGTCGCAAGATCACCGGATTGTCTCGGGTCATCGGTCAGCGAACCCGAGAAATCGAGGTGCCCGGGAAAACGTATCAGGAGCGCCTTGATGCATACCTGCAGTATTGTCTTTGGGGCTTACGCTTAACCAAGCGAGCTATGCTCGCCGACGACGGCTATTGAGGTCCGCGCAGGCTTGCACATGCTCTGGGGCGTGCGAGCCTGTTGCATACATTGTCTGTCTGGAGATCGGGTTATGCGTTACGCCATCTACGTTAATGAAAAGTGCGATAAAGCGGCCACATTGGAGGAAGCGGTCGGGATCATGGCGAGCCTGATGTATATCGATCAGGCGAACATCCTTGCCCAGGTTAAGGCGTCGGGCATGGCTCGTGCCGCTTATGGCTTCACCACTGGGCAGATCTCCGATCTGGAATGGCAAGATCCCAACCCCAGCGAGCCGAAGGACATTGCTCGCAACAAAGTGCGGGAGCTCTACGGCGAGGACGGTGGTCTGGAAGTCGATGAGGGCGATCCCGTGATTCTGGGCGACCACGGTTACCAGGTTAAGGTCTGGGTGTGGGTGTCGGACTCCGACGCTGGCATCACTGAAGACATGGATGACCCGGTTTCTATAGCTGAGCTGTTTGTTGGAGCAGTAGAGCACCCGGTCGCCGAGTTCGATGACGATTCCGTGGCCTCAATGGGCAGCGATGAGGGCGCTTACGTCAGCGGATGGATCGGCATTGGTGTTGATTCGGATGATTCATCTGAAGCCGCGTAGGGAGGTGATTGTGGTTAAGGTAAAAACAAAATGTTTAGCAAATGCCGCTCTGGACTGGGCGATCGCAAAGTGTGAAAGCTTGCCCGTTGTGCGTGATCCAATGGGCTTTAAAGCAGGGTCTGAGTCAGGCTACTGGGTTTGGGATGAGCGCAATAAAAAACCCATCTACATGCTGATAGGTCGAGAATACAGCCCCTCAAAAAAATGGGAGCAAGGCGGCGCTTTCATTGAGAAATATGATGTTTTTCCTTCTCGTTATCATGGGTGCGCGGAAAACAACCCGGAGAAATTCCAGGCAGGAGTAGGACTGTGCTGGATGCGCGGAGAGTCGCCCCTAATAGCAGTGTCGCGTTCCGTTGTGGCAAGCGTGCTTGGCGATGAGATCGAGGTGCCGGAAATCCTGGTTAGCCGCCCCTAAATTTTCCCCTGCCGTAAGCGGTGCGAATTCACTGCTTACGGAGGCGGATATGCCCCTTACTGATCTTGCTACTCTTTGCTCTGATTTTATCTTTGAACGCTACCCCGGCGCCCAGGGTGGTCACTTTGCTGACCTGATGGCTGCTGCCTTGTCCGAGGCGGAATCTTACGTACTCGGGACTCACCATACCCTTTTTGATCAAGACATCCGATCCCACCTTCGCTCCTTTTTCGATGGCCACCAGGTGGAACCGGGGCTTGCGGAGTTCGTAGCCCGTGCCTGCTGGTATCGGGATCTGTGCTCTGAATGGGTGTCGGATCTCGACACCGGGGATCTTCTGTCAACGGAAGTGGCCTTTGCGATCGATCTCGCGGTGTCCGATGCCCGCGTCCAAATGGAGGCTGGCCGGTGGCCATCGTCGGGTCTGGCCATGGCTAGAATGGCCTGGCTTCTGCGCCAGGCAATAACGCGGCTGCGCCAATCGGTGCGCCGTCAAAACGAGTAATTTTACGCTCGACAAAAACCCCTGGTTTTATAACTGCGTCCGAGTACGAGGCGGTGGTTGTAGCTGGAATAATGATAATGATCTGGAGAGGTAAGCCTTGCAGTTTGGGATTTCTCCGGAGAATAGGCGTTAAACCACGACGCAACGGAGCACATCATGGCTACAACCAAAACCATTATTGAGCGAATCGCGCTGGGCCGAGCTGCAAGCGCCTATCTGAAATTTTCTGACCCGGCGATCTTGAATAACCCCTATGCGGGTTATCTGACCTTCCGCTCGGCAGTCAACAGTTTCGCAAATCCAACTGGTATCACTTTGTCGCAGGAGTTGGAAAACGAGCACGAACTGGCTTTGGATCTGATCCACAATCTTGCGGACTCTATCACTCGCGACATCAAACATGTTCTTGGACTGGCTAAAGAGGGGATCGTAAACGAAACCATCGAGTGCCGCCTGGACAGCGACATGAACACGCTGGACATGCCCGGTTTGGTCGCGATTGGTCACAGCCTTGAGTTCGAAGAAGACGATAAGCGGCCAGTGTTTGCGGAGCCTGCCTCTGAGGAGCCTGATTCGGAGCCGGAAGATCAGGTGCTGCACTACTTTGAGGTTGGCGTGACCCGTGTTGCGGTCAGCTCAGAGCAGATCATTACGGTGCTGGCGACCGATAAGGACGCCGCTTCCGATAAGGCTCTGGACATCGCCTACGATCGCGAGTTCAGTTCATGCAGTGCTGAGTACGAATGCGCCGCCTCACTTCGTAACCCTGAATCTGTTCAGCCCGGGGCTGTGCTGACCTGGCGCGACCCGGCGAACGGCGAGGAGCAGGAGGTTATTTTTCGCAAGACCTACGGCGACATCGTGTTTTGCCACACCCAGGGTGGCGGAGAGCTGGAAGCGTTCGCCAACGAATTGCGCTAACCACGCTTGTAGGTGGCCGTTGGTGTGGATAATAAATCTTAACCACACCAGTGCTTCACGAGGTCTAACACTATGTCTTTAAATTTTGATGTTCCAGCGGCGTCACGCGCCTGCACCAAAGAAGAGTTTACGAAGATCGAGAGTGAATTCGATGTGTTCACCCGCGACGACGTAAAGGGCGAAATCATCCTGGATACCGGAGGATGGGATCCAGAGGAAGAGCTTTTGCAGGAGCTTGCCGGAATTCTCGGTGAGGATGCGGGTGAACTGAGTAATTTGTACCTGGTCTTGTACGTTGAATGCTGATCCGGGCCGAGGCCCGACTCTTGGAGAGGGGTCTATGAGTGCGTTTATCTATGCGTTGAACAGTGCGGACGTTATTCGAGTGGATGGCGGCCCGCTGCTGACAGATTACGAATATGACGAAGACGACAAGATGGCAACGTTCCGTTGGGTGGATGAAGATAACCAGTTCGAGGTTGTCGTGCCGAGGGATAGCATTGCGACGGCCGAGCATAAAGCAAACGGGTTTGTGGTAGCCGATGTTGACGGCAAAACCGTAACGGTTGAAGTGTTCAGTCTGGTGCCAGAGTATCCGGTACCGTTAAAATGGAGCGAAGGGTGGCTTGAGCTTTTCAAGCTGGCTGATCGTGAGAACATCATTCACGATGCCGCTTTTCAGGGTGTTATTGACAGTCTGGTAGACAACTTTATTGGTGGTCATGCCAGTTGTTCTGTCAATAACGAGGGCTACCTTGGCCAGATTGAAGGGCTCTATGCCAGTTGTCGTGGTCAGCCCGGCGCGATTATTTGTGATCTTGCTAAACGGCTGTCTTACGTTACCCCTTATACCAGGGCGGCTTGGGAGTCGGTACTTGAAGACCCTGAGATTAGAGAATCCCTGGTTAGCACGCTCAAGCAGCAATCGGACGCCGCTTGAACCTTAAATGAAAAGGCCGCCCCGGGCGGCTGTTGAGGAAAAATCATGGAACGATACAACGCAAAACAACTTCCGACGCGGGATGATATTCGCAGGTACGCGACCACCTGTGGCGTCGCCACCGCTCGCAACGGGGAATTGCCCGAAAGCCTCTATCTTTTTGCTGAAAAGCTCGTTGGCTTTACCTGCCTTTTGCAGAGAAACCACGATGCCTATAATGCCTATCTCCGCCAGCGGGATGTCGTCTACGAGATTAACCGGCAGTTACTGCAGGAGTTGGGAGAGTGTCGAAGTTTGATTAGGCAACTGGAACTTAAAATGGAGTGCTGACCTGATGACTCAAGCCTTCGCTGTCGTCCGAAACGGGCAAGAGCTTATGGCCGCCGGGCGCTCGCTGGAAGAAGCGATGGCCGATGCGGCGCGGTCGTTTTACAGCTCAGCAGTCCCTCCTTCGCTGGAAATATTGGAGAAGGGTTTCGAGCCCCTTCCACCACTGGCAGCCCTTCCCTGTTCGGCGGCCGTTCTGGCTACCACGGACTCGATGTTTGGCCCTAGTCCGATGACCATTCTTTATGGCATTTTATGTCTGGAGGAAGAGGTCGTCGGGCTTGATGAAGATCAGCTTTCCCTCTTTTAACGCTTTTTTCGACCACTATTCCTTTGAGCGTCCTGATGGGACGGTGATTTCTTTGAGATTGCTGTGTCTTAGCTTTATCCCCGGGCAGAGCTTCTTGTGCCCCCTTGCACCTACGGAATCCGTGAGAATCTGGCACCAGAATCCACATCACGGAGGCATTCCATGGCTGAATTCACGCCGAAGTATAAGCAAAGCAAGTACGCCCTACGGCGCATCCGGACCAAAATATTCGATTACTCGAAGCATCGTGAGGCGCAAGCCTCTCGCGTTCTGCACTACCTGAAAGCACGGATGATGAGGGATCGTGCGGCTGAGCGTGCCTGTGCCCCTACCGGCCCATACAGTGGTCTTACCCGGCGCGAACTGGCTGCCAGTGGCACATGCGAAGCCGATTGGTTTTGAGGCAGCAGGGTTTGATCCGTTTGCGGCTGTCTCTATCAGCTAATATAGGTCGTTCATTGACAACGTGAGAGAGGAAACGAGCTAATGACCGAACTGAGTCCGCGAGAGCAAGGGTATGTGGAAATTATTAAACGTCAGGTTGAAGAGGGGATGGACGTCTTTCTCGGCGGGATACACCCGCTTCTTCATTCAGAATCTGATGAATCTAAACATTTTCGATTTAGTGATGAGCTGGTGAAAGAGCTTATCAAACTGGGTGTCGTTGATGCTCGCTTTAAACCCGACGCCGTTCCCTCGCCCAAAGATTTTTTGTCCGGCTTGAGCGACGCCGCAAACCATTGATCAGCAGCGCCCAGTCAGTGTCTTGGGCGGACGCCATGGAGGGCGATTCAAGAACAATTTCTCCCTTGTAGTTGCCCGACCTCGTGCGATCGTGAACGTACTCAAAGCAATAACGCCCGCATGGGGATTTCTTATGCCTAGCATCAATTACAGTTTTTTTAAGCGCGAAGATGGCCAGACGCTGACTACGCCTACCTTGTTTCCGTATTCGGAGATGTTTGCCGCACGGTACGGCGCTCAGGTCTGGCCGGGCGAGCGGGTGGATGTTCGGGAGATGGCCGCACGCATGCGCCATGAACTTTACAGCGGTGAGGAAACGCCGAATCTGGCCGATTTCGACGCCTTTATGCTTATCGAGTGGCACGAGCTGATGCTGTACACCGAAGATAGCGTGGTCAATTTCAATGCGCTCCCGGTCGAGTTTTATCTTGAATACGAGGATGTGGAGTACCACTACGACTTTGAGCAATGCCTGCAAGTCTTGGGCGGGGCCGCTGCACACCATTTCTTGCGCGAGATCGACGCTGGTGAGAAGGGGTGCGCGTGATGCTCTCTCTGTTCCCCCTCAACCAGCTTCAATTTCCGGTGTTCATCACCCTGCGGAATCCGAACGTGAAAGTCGAGGTTCGTCAGGATGGGTCTGTTCTGGCTGTATGCGCGAACTCGGCCTCCTCCGTGGTGATCGCCCGGCATGCCCCTGAAATGCCGGGTTTTGGTGTTTTTATGAGCTTCTGGGCCCGCACAGTCGCCAGTCACAGCAAAGTTTCCTTGGCGCTGACCCAGGTGGTCATGGATCTGGCCGCCGGTCGCGTTGAGCAAGATCCGGATTGCCCGCACTTGTTTTTCGATAAGTTCCGGGAGGACACCCTGAGCGATGGCTCTGTGATTTATCCTTTGCTCGAAGTGACTGACAGTGCCTTGGTGGGGCCGTACAACCCCGACCCTTACTACCTGAACGAAGCTTATGTGCTCGCCCGCAATCCTCGCGTGAAGCTGTACGCGCTGATCGAGGACTGCGATGGGCATGATGTGGTCACCGGGGCGTACGTTGGTGTGCCGAACCTGCCCGGCGAGAAACCGGTGTTCAATTGGGTTTCCCGATCCGTAACGGCGGCAGCCATCGAGGAGGCGGTTAAGGCGGAATACTTTGGGGTGCGGGTATCCGTTTGCAAATGTTCAGGTTCGTGAGAATGTGCTTGTACGTCAATTCCACAACCACACCTCTTCACGGGAAGCGCTAAGCCATGAACAAAGCTGTCGTCTATAGAGAACATACGCTTGGATTAATCATCAACGGCAATACCATGCAGGTGCTAAAGGCGAGCGTCCTGAGAGGGGCCACGAGCACGCAGCAGCAGGGCGTGGTCATGGTCAATGAAGCGGATACAAGGCCAGCAACACGGGAGGACTTTTGCAGCTTTCGGGTGCATTGGCACCCTGACTACCAGGTTGCTAAGGCTAATTGATTCTGAAAGGTGGCCTGCCTGCTGTTGTGCGATGACGCTATAGCAATCAGATGAGCGTTGGGTGACAGGCCTGCACGTTACTGGAGTGAGTTTTATGAGCGAGTCTAAGTGCGACGAAGTGGCGCGGTTCAGCGCCGAAGTGAAAAAGGAACTGGAGGAGATGAAAAAGCTGGGCATGTCGGTTCCCGCCGGAGCCTTCAAGCGAGTGGATGACATGGCGGAGATGCAGGAAAACACACACATGCAAGTGTCCGATTGCGCGGATCTGCTGATTTGTCTGGCTGAGATGGTAGGTGTCTCGTGAAAGTCTACGGCTTCGATGAAACCGATATCGTTCGGGGCGAACTCCGGGCGAACGCGGTGGATGCGTGCGAGATGCGGTACCACCCTGACGAGGTTCAGGGTCGCTTCGACTGGGAATTCCTTTCGGCCCGGTTTGTGGAGGCACGGGCGGAGCTGATTGCCCGGATGGAGGCTGCGGAGATCGACTCAGATCTCGTTGATCCCATTCGCAAGATGAAGGCTTCGTTTGTCCCGGTAGATAACGAATAACGCTTCGCTGGCATGCCTGATAAGGCGGTTTTCAGCAAAAAACAACAGGAGGCAAACCATGCAGATCATCCGGCGATCCGAAGCCAGAACCATCAAGCGCCAGACTCCGGGCGCCTATACCTTTCCCTACTGCACCGGAAAATACAAATGGAACGGGAGCGAAAAATCGTGGCTCGGAAAGGATGTAGGGGCATCCTCTGACCTCCTGGCGGTCTACGTCGAACGCCGGCAGGATGTGCACGGAGCCTACGCGAAAATGATGTGCGTCCTTAACCGGCAGCCAGAATAACTCGTCACAAAGGCCGATGGTTCTTGCTTGCAGATTGGGAAGTTCATGGGACTCTGAATGTGCGTTTCAACCAACAACGACCACGGAGATTCCCATGACGCAAACCATTAAAGTTATCGATAAAACCACTCTTCGAAAGTCCATACGCCCGGCCCTGGACGCCAAGCTCAAAGAACTGTCCGAAGAGCTCGGTATCGAAATCACTACCGCCAACGCTTCCTTCGATCCTAGTGGCATGAACGGCGATTTCAAATTGAAACTGGCCATCCTCAGCGAGAACGGCGTAGTCGAGACGCCAGAACGGACTGCCTATAAGCAGTACCACGCCATGTACGGGCTGCCAGAGAACGGCCTTGATCAAACCGTCGTGATTTCCAATCGCCGGTTCAGGGTTGCAGGTATTCGGACCAGAGCGCCGAAGAACAACATCCTTCTGGAGGCATTGGACGGTAAATCGGATGCAGTGGCGCGGCAGTCTGTTGTGAAGGATGCGCTGGAGAAAGCGGAGGTTTTGGCCGTTTAGCATTACCCTGCTCCGCCCCGGGGTTTCCTATCCTGTGTCCGATCACTACTCCGGCCTTCAGTGAGCTGCTCGGGCTGACGCCAAGCGGTCGCTTGCAGATCAAACGCCATGAGACCTTGGGTTCAGCTAATTCAAAACTGATATCTGAGGACTTCTCATGACCCAGTACGACCCGATCCGCAAGCCTTCCGTTACTGCCCTGGTAAAGACTCTTCGTGAGTCCGATTCCGACTTTGAGTGGTACCCAACAACCACGGAAATCATCGATACGGTTCGTGATGACCTGCGCTCGTTCGCCTGCGTTCGAGAGGGCGAGGAGATCCGCGAATCGGTGCTGGACTGCGGGGCCGGTGACGGCCGGGTACTGGAGTCGCTGACCAAGGGCGATCGTTACGCGATCGAGATGGCTGAGCCGCTGCTTAACGAGATGCATCGCAGCATCTTTATCGTCGGCACCGACTTCCACAAGCAAACGCTCATCGACAAAAAAGTAAACTGCATCTTCAGTAACCCGCCCTACCGCGACTACGTGGCCTGGACGCTCAAGATCCTCAAGGAAGCCAATGCCCCGGTTGCCTATCTAGTCATCCCGGAGCGCTGGGCGTCCAACCCCGACATTCAGGATGCCATTGAGTCCCGTAAGGCCCGTGTTGATGTCATCGGCGAATTCGACTTCCTGGAAGCAGATCGCAAGGCCCGGGCTCGGGTGAACGTGGTGCGGTTCAACCTCTCTGGTGCAGAGCGTCAATACTGGTACCGGGATGCCAGCCCCCGCGTTGACCCGTTTGAGCTGTGGTTCGAGGAGAGCTTCAAGCTGCAGGCCACCCAGTCTCCGAAATCTGAATTCGAGCAGCGGGAAGCCGTCCGGTCTTCGGTAAAAGGCCGTGTATCCGGTAGCGGCGAGCTGATCAAGGATCAGGGGCTGGTGCATACCCTGGAAGAATTTTACTACAGAGACCTTGGCCACCTGATGAAGAACTATCAGAGCGTTTGTGAGCTGGATCCAGAGCTGCTGTCCGAAATGGGGGTCAGCCTCACTGGCCTGAAGGGTGCCCTGAAACTGAAAATCTCCTCACTAAAGGACGTTTACTGGCAGGAGCTGTTCGATAACCTTGGCGCCGTCACTGACCGACTCACATCGGACAGCCGGAAAAAGATGCTCGATAAGCTCACGGCCAACACCAGTATCGACTTTAACGCTCAAAACTCCCATGCGGTCGTGATCTGGATGATTAAGAACGCAAACATCTACTTCGATGATCAGCTTGTCACGATCTTCGAGCGGATGACCCAGAAGGCCAACGTTGCGATGTATAAATCCAATCAGAAAACCTTTGGTGACGAGCAGTGGCGCTATTGCCGCCAGCCTGACGATCTTGAGCGCTACAAGCTGGAGTACCGCGTCGTACTCGACCGCGTGGGTGGCCTGTGTAACTCCGAATGGAGCTTTGAGCACACCGCCTGTGGGCTGACCGATCGGGCCGGTAAGTTCATCGACGATCTGCGTACCGTCGCCTCAAACATCGGCTTCGATACTTATGGGCTACCCAGGGCGAGCCAGCACGAGTGGGCCAGTAGCCGCAAAATCAATTTCGAGTACCGCGATCGGGAAACCGGTGAGCTGAAGATTTTGTTCGAGGCCAAGGCGTTCAAGAACGGCAACCTGCATATCAAGTTCTGCCCGACCTTCATCATCAAGCTCAACGTCGAGTTCGGACGCCTGAAAGGTTGGGTGAAGTCCGCCAGCGAGGCGGCCGAAGAAATGAATATCGATATTGCGGACGCGGCTTCCAGCTTCGGTAGCAATCTGCAGTTGGCACCTAAAGATCTGCCTTTGCTTCTCTGTGCGGCTTGATTGATTCAGGCCCGCTGCCTGGCGCCCTTGCAGTTCAGAATCCGCGTGGATAATAACTATCAAACACAGCGACTTTTGAACTGCAACGGAGCCAGGACATGAGCAAGATCACACTGAAGAAAACGCACGAGGCATCGACGACTTCTTACGGAGCTCGCGGCGTGCGTGGTTACACCCCGGCCAGCTATGACATTCATGCAGACGGAACCAAGGTCGGAGCGATCACAGGGGGATGTCATAGCCGTCTGGCCTGTAAGAGCGGCTATCAAACCGCAACAGTAAAAGGAACAACCCTTTCCAATGTTGGCGTTCGTGGTAGTGAGCGTCAGCGGATGGAGGACGAGATCCGGCGCATCCTGGCGCCCGCCTCGGCCTAAACCTGCCCCTTCTTCTCCGTGCGGCCTGGGTAACCCAGGTCTTGCCGTCGATGGCTCCCGCTGTCGGCGGCTTTTTTCTTTCCCCCACAAAAAAGCCGAACCCGAGGGAACGGCAAGAAAAAACAAACCAACCTATATGGCACCGTGAAGCGCCACACCTGCCAGCTTACCAGACACGGCGCCTTCGATATGGTTCACGGCCGAAAATGAATCCTTGCCAGCGTACTGCTGGCATTCTTCACAAACTGAGCCAGTGCATTCTCCGGCTTGCCCTGCCTGAGACGATCGTCCGTATTGGCTGAGCGTAACTGGCTTTCAAGTATCGCCCTGTGATCCGGATTGTCGACGCCCTCGCACTCGACGACGCGGAGGCTAACCAGGTCAAGCGTCGGCTTGGCTCGGAAAAGGCCAGAACTTTAATTTTTGCATCTGCAGCGGTACAGACCTCAAAAGCGACGCGCAGCCCCATACTTTCTCCCTCGCTGATATTGAGTTCCGAGTCAGCATAGTACGTCACCGCCAATGACTGATTGCCATGGGAGTATACGGTGTTTACCGCCCTAGCTCCCACGAAGCCGAGCTTTTGAAGGCTGCTGTCTGCCAGGGCTTCAATCCTTTGATGGTGGGCCTTCAGTCCAGCCATGTCTTTTTGCAGTTTCTCGCTTAAATTCATGATATTTCCTCAAGTCTGGTGAAAGAGCACTTCTTTTTCTCAGGCCGCAAGCGACCTTCTTTTCTCTTGTAGCTTTTTTAATATTTCCATCCGCACGATCGGATACATAAATTCGCCCACCCCAAACAGGGTCCGCAGATCGTCAACCCGGACGCCTCTTGTGAGTTCGATATAGGCCACATCGCAAAGGGATCGCGCCACTAACATCAGGGGGCGTGTGTTGGACTCGAGCATAAAGAACAATTCCCCTGGCAGCGGGTGTCCGAGAAATCCAAAGAAGCGGTCGTTGATGGTTGTCTCGGTTCGACTCAGAAACAGAGGCAGGCCTTCCTGCCCGTACCGTTCATCGACTTCGGCGGCCCTGAACTTGACCATGAGGCCCGCTTCGCTTTGCGCGTAACGCAGCCCTTCCTCGGAAAAGTCTTCCCAGCAGCCTTCTGTATGCTCGATCGCTGGATTCACTCGGCGCACACCCGCCAGTTGTGTTGTCCGGGTTGTACTCTCTGGAAATGACTGCGTGGTGATCAGCTCCCAGGTGCAGGTCTCCCCGTTTGAGCGGGCCGATTTGAGAAATGTGCATTCATTGATCCAGCGCGGTATTGCCAGCCCCTTATCAAAGTCACAGGCCGGAACAAAGGTTATCCGGGTGAGGCTGGGGAGATCCGGGAGGCTGTCCAGGCCGCTGAAATAGAAGCTGCGTCTGGGCAGGTTATCGATCAGGACCAGGTGCGTCGTGTCGGAAGGAATCTTGGCAGGAGCCAGGCAAATGGTCAGAGGGATGTTGACGTATCGGGCCCAGTCTCTATATCCGCCATAGGTGTACTCATCAAAGGTTAAAAGAGTCAGCGTGGCACCGTCCTCCAGCCCTGGAAGGGCTAAGAACAGGTTAAGGCCAGATCCCCCGCGTCCCAGTACGACATCAACTGTGGCACCGGTTGTTTCGCCCAGGCGTCGAACCGCATCGCAGCCCTCACTGACATCCGCCCCTAACGACTCAACATCCACCCCTTTCCCATATTCAGCCCAATTCATGTAGCGCATACCGGTCATCTGCATTCCCTCTAATTCGACAATGCTTCCACTGTACTCCGGATCAACCCCTTTGAATCGCATCAAACCACGATAAAAACGGGCATCTTTCGTTTAAAAATCATGAACGTATCGTATGGGGGATCATAGTCTGTACGCATCGTACTAAGAGGTGTCGGCCTTCCGGAATGTTATGAAATTTAAAACTGCGTTTTCCGTATTGCAGATCAAAAATTCCATGAGAGCTTGAAGGTGTCCAAGGGAACACGGTGGGGCCGCCGGCATCGGGCCGGCACGCCAAATCCCTGAAACCGCAAAAAACGCAAATACTTGCCATCACCTGATCCGGGCTGATTGGCAGTAACGGCCCCAACTACCAAGCGGACTTCAACCTGGCAACAGCCAACCCGAGGTCACGGCCCTTTACAGGAGATTGCAGTATGTCTGCTACCAACATGCAAATGACCGAAAACCAACTGAAACGCGCCGCTGGTCGAATGAACGCGGCCATTGCTGGCCGGCTCGAATCTGGGCGGCTCGAATCTGGGCGGGGCGTGAGTTATGCCTGGCTGCTGGAGTCCCTGTCGGACGGCTTATTTGGCAAGCCTTATGGTGAAGTGCGCTCAACCCTGCTGGCTTCGCCGGTTGAGGCCACGCATGGCGAGGAAGAGGGCAGCAACGCCGCCCCTCAAGTCATGCTTTTGGAATATCGGAACGAGCTGATCTTGGCGGTGAACGAGGAGTACGTTACCGGCTCTTTCCCCGGCACGGACATGGATCTGCCGCTGTCCGTCTTGCGATCGCAGGCCGAGACTCTGGCGGGCCTGTGTGGGTCCACTGTGGGCTTTGTGACGCTGCCTGAGCTGCTGGGCGAGGCATGGGAGACGGACGACATCATTGATCTGGCAGCCAGTCTTGGTTACTTCACTTACCGGACGCCATTGCACGAACAGATTGATCAGGGCCCGCTGGTCATCTTTCGTAACGCCGCCGAGCGGTGGGTTCTGGACGGCGAGTATCAGGAAGCCATCGTCGGCGCTGTCGAAGATGGCAAACCATGGCGTGACGCGTTGCGCGCGGAGATTGTCTGGAGCCCGACGTTTCAGGTGGGCTTTGATGTCTTTGACCTGTGTTTCACCTTGCAGGATCTCGGGCAGGCGAAAGAGGCCTCGCCCGGTGTCTGGGTGGTTCACGAAGAAGCGTCCGGACAGGACTTTGAATTCACCCTGATTTTCAAAGGCTGACCCCAGCCCGGCCACCCTTACTGCTTTGGCCACCACCATGAGAGGACTTCTATGCCACATCTTATTCGCGCTGAAATTACGGTTGAAACCGACGATCTGCAGGGCTACTCCGCCGCTGAGTACATCATTGGACTGAAGGGCAACCTGAGCCGCGCCATCGGGGACGGCATGCTGACCGGTGCCACCCCGGAAGTTGAGATCGACGGCTACCGGATGTCTGTCACCCACAATCCAGAGTCCCGGTTGGACGAAATTGAAGCGTACTATGCCGAGGCGATCGAGAGCGGCAGGATCCGGCTCGAAGACCTCCCCGGGCTGCTGGCTAGCAACGGGCTCAATTCGGTGTCTGAGTTTTCATCTGAGATGGCTGAGAGGCTGGGAGGGTAATCTTATGAGCACTTACTGGGGGAGCCGTTATGTGGCTGTGACAGCGGATATCGAAAGCTCGCGAATTGAGCAGGTGGATCTAAGGCCATTCGGCGTCAGCGGTACCTCCGATGATCTGTTGTGCCCTGTACCCGAGCACCTTGATGAATTGGTGGGCCGGAACCGCTGACCGCCAAGGCTCCTGCCCTTGTAGATTTATTGCTTCGTGAGACATTGGTTCTACTAACGAACAGAACCGATTTCTTACGGAGTCCCCCGATGATAAGCGAAAACGATTTCATGTCCATTTATCAACCAATTCAGTTCGGAGATACGGGGGACTGTGCGCTGCAAACGTTCGAGGAGGCGATCGCCTTTGCTGAATCCCGAGGCTTGAGCCCCAATCATGTTTGGACGGTTATGGAGTCGGGGGATGGTGATGATGATTCTTGGTACGTCTCGGCAGGGTCACACTTGGTAAATCGGCTTTTCTATATTGTCACGCAGAAGCCGTGGGAGACAGGGGTTGAGGATGCGGTTTGGTTCTCGGTGGATTGCGAGTCCGAGGATGACGATGCAGAGGATGACGAAAATGCTGATCTGTTTCAGCATCAGGACGAGTTGCCCCCTAATGTTAAAACGCTCATAACCAGCTACACCCGCCAACTTGAAGAAGACGAGGGTGATGCCTATGTGACCTGCAGGTACTTCCAAAAGGCCTTGGAGCTTCATGGGTACACGTTTGATTACGGCTTGGACGGCGTGCCCAGTGATCTTAGGCGCGTTTGTTCGTGATGCGCCGAGACTTGCACTTGGCTGGGGTACGGTACAGTTAACTCGTAACAGATAACACAATACGATATTGCGGAGTCCTGTATGCACCCCAAGCAAATGAGATATCTGATGCGTCGACCGGAGGCGTTTATGCGCCACCAGATGACCGGCCGCCTTCCTCGCATGGTGCGGCCGCAAAGCCCACTGATCAGCCTTCTGGAAAGCCTGCGGTACCATGAGCGTCTTCGCTTCCGTGGCATCCGCCTCCACCCTGAGCTTGGGTATCACTGTGGCCACCAGTTTCATAATGCTGAGCAGCTTTTGCGCTGGCTTAAACCTGATGAGCAAATGCTGGAAAACGGGGAGCCTTGGCCGGCGGAAAGCTTCCGTGACAAAAGGTTTGTCCGCCGATTGGACATAGATTCTTTAAAGCGCCATAGCGCTCAGTATCCGGATTTATAGGAGTTTGACCGTGAAAGCGACGATTGAGTTTCAGTGGTGGCGCCTGAATGAAGAAACAGAGTCCGGTACAGACGAGGTATTGGAGCATCATAAAGAAGCACTTGAAGAAACGGCTGTTCGGCTCATTTCTGAGCAAGCTGGGGAAGGCTATGTTGAGGGTGTTATGCATGATGACATCCGGGCGGGTGACGATGACGGTGAAAGTGGCGTGAGCTACCGCGGCTACTGGAAACGTCAGAAGGCCGATGATTCGTCCGATTCTCAGGCGGTCAGTCCTACGATTCAGGCAACAATGAAGAAGCTGCGTGAGGTTGCCGATGCGGCCTGTGACCGTGCTCAGGCTAGTGGTGTGCAGGGCGCTATCAACTGGGGGGATCTTGGGGTTGTCGAGGTTCGGTTTTGCGTGAATGAGGAGGGTGAAGGGGTCTACGACATTCTTATTGAGGAGGCGGCACCGGGTAGCAGTGAGCTGATGCAGTACGTCACCGAGCGGATCGGAGGTCTATGCAAGCCTCACGGTTGTGAGATTCGAACCGAATGGTGATTACAGAGTCGATGCTGGACGCCGGCCTTGTACCAAGTCGGCGGCCGTCTTCGTCGTAGGGCGTTTTAGAGGCGAGCAGACTTATTGTTCCCTGGGTTTTGGCCTGGGCAGTGATTCTGAAATACGGTCTACGAGCCGGGGGAAGGGTAAGCTCTGTAGCCACACCGTTCCGGTACCGCTCAAAGTGCTCAGGCACACGCCTTCCCCGCCAAAGAGCGCGGATTTGATGCCGCCAACCCACTCAATGTCATAGTCAATTCCCTGGGTAAACCCAACCAGCGATCCACTGTCGGCCTTCAAGGTCTCATTATTCAGATCCTTGCGTATCAGCGTCCCACCGGCATGGAGGAAGACCATGCCATCGCCCTCAATGCGCTGGAGCACAAATCCCTCTTCTCCGAAAAATCCCGCACCAAAGCGCTTGGTAAATTCAATGTCCAGGGTAGTTCCGAGGGCGGCTGCGAGAAAGGCGTCTTTCTGACACACAACCTTCCCCCCAAAGTCTGACAGATCAATTGCGATCACTGTGCCGGGAAACGGTGCCGAGAACGCTGCTTTCTGGCGCCGGAATCCTTTGTTGGTGAAATGGGTCATGAACAGAGATTCGCCGGTCATCAGCCGTTTTCCGGCGGAGAACAGTTTGCTGAAAAAGCCCTCATCCGGTTGTCCGCCATCGCCCATGCGGGTCTCGAAAGCAATGTCGCTGTCCATATAGCTCATTGCGCCCGCCTCGGCTACCGTCGTCTCGCCCGGATCCAGAGTGACTTCCACAAGCTGCATGCTACTGCCTATAATCTCGTACTCTATTTCATGGCATTTCATTAAGGTGTCTCCAGGGCTTTATGATTCTTCGAGCATATCGGTTTCAATCCACGTCTGTTTGCGACTCGCTGTCGTTTTTCGCGAAGCGTTCGTTGTTTGCCTGGAGGCAATGAGCCGTCCTATGGTCTACTTGAACAGACCGGGTAGAATCACCAAAACGACGAGGAGCACCATGAGCGAAGAATCCATACCAATACCAAACACGGTGAAATTCGTCAGCCAGGGAGTTGAGTGCATCGCCTTTGAGACCATGGGTATCTATGGACTGAATATGTGCAGCTGCGCGATTAACTTCGGCAAGATCAAACCCAAGACTGAGATCCAGCTTTTAGGAGAGCATTACCGGGTACGATTAGAAGATGGGCTGGTATGGTTCGACACTGACGGCAAGACCGCTGGCGCCATTGCTGATCTGTTCAAATAAGTCGTTACCTCGACCACCACACGATCAGAAGTGATCGTCATTGCATGCCCGGCCGGGCGCTGCAGGTGATTCCGGTTTATCCTCAGATACGCAAAACGGTTTTAACGCCGCTCTGAGCGCCGGGCTCATCTCACGGACATCGTCATCAGGGTACCGACTCCAGTCTACGAGCCCCGGAAGGTATAGCGTCGCACCCTCCTCCTGTGACCATTGCTTGACGGCTTCAAGAAACACTTTTTCGCTGTGGGTCAGTTTGTCGACCATTGTCCTGTCTTCCTATTTTGATGAACTGGCGCTTATCTTAAAGCCGTTTTTACCGATCCTTTCATGCGATGTTTGGTTTTTCTGCTTTGCTGGCATCACTGTCAAAGAGCAAAGGCCCTGAAGGAGAACAACGAATAAGATTGCCGACGTTAAGAATCTGGGATGGTTCGTTACGGGCTATATCAGGCAATTTTGAGGTTCTGAAACGAAAAAGGCCCGCGAGTGGCGGGCAAAGGAGGACAACGCAACACTTTTTCACATCAACCGGCTAATTTGTTATCCGGCTCAGCATTCTTCAGCCTTCATAAGCAACACCGCTGCCATCTTCATCAAAACGTCCGGGTCGGTCGGTAATGCCACGCAACAGCGAGCCGTCGATTGTTTGGATGTGATTGGCTGCAACCATAATTCCTTTCCTATGGTTTGAATGGCAACGCCGCATGTTTTAACTGGCCCGTTCCGGCCAACAGAGACGGGCATACGTTCCAGCGAGGTTGGTTTAAAATTGATAATCTGCTGGTTGCTACAGTTGGTATTTTGTTCGTTCATTCTGTTCTCCGGTACCTGGTGAGCTTTTACTGTCTCACGGCATTGATGGCCTGCAACCGGGAAGCGGCGGTTTTTAGACCGGATCTCGCTTTGGTCCATGGCGCCTATTCTCTGGGTTAGAAATACAGATACAGGCCGGCAGCCACGGCGACTGCGATTAACGCCCAGCGACCAACCTGCTTCGGGTTACGACGACGTGTATAGCTCAATTCGTATCTTTCCAGTGCTTCACGCAGCAATAGAAGGTTGACGTTGAACCCGCTGACTCGAAACTTGCGGTCCTGATCATCGGTAATAACCACGGACGTATCGATCTTTTTGAGAGATCCCGTTCCCTTGGTGAACTCAATACTCCGTATATTCTGTGTGGGGATGGCACGTTCCACCCGGTTGTCGTGATGAAAGTAAGGCAGCACAAGCTCATGTGCACTGACTTCAATGGTTGGAGCTTTGGGGTATCGCCTTTGTGACCAGTGAATTCGCAAACTTAAATAGATGGCGGCGATCAGCACCAAGATTATGTGATTCAGGCCTGAAAATTGGTCAAATCTGGTAATCACTACGGCAGGTACGATCGAAATCGTCAGAAGCAAGGCGTGCTCTGTTAACGGAAGCGGGAGCAATGACCTGGACATAGGAACGACGGTTTTCTTCTCGCCACGCACCACATTTTCACCACCTTCCATATTTACAGTCATGCTTCACCGTCCCAAGCGTTGATGCGCCTTCCTAGCGTGGCAAGAATGTCTTCTGTAATTCCTTCGGATGGGTCCGGAGAAATCAGGGGCTCAAACGCTTCGCTGTATAGCTCCCGGTCGTCATCCAGCACCGCGTAATGGGATATACCAAGCCTGTCGGCCAGATCCGTTATCTCCCGCTGTCTTTGTTGCGGGCACGGCGCCAGCTCGCCGGTTCGGGCGAACACCCGATCCCTGAAGCTGCTTGAAAAATACCCTTTGAGACCCTGGAGCGAATCCCCGATTCGCCAGTCGGAAATGACGACGACACCCAGATCCGGCCACTGACTCAAAAATTGTTCAAGCATCTCCCTGTGTCTCAGGGTGCCGGAGGTTCCGCGGTGCAGCACGCCGTCAAAATCCAGAAACACCGCCTTGCGGAACCCGCTTTCCCACTCAGGCGGCTCAACATACCCATACCAGTCGTCCACCGCCTCCAGCGGGCTTTTCGGCTCATCAAAGAGCCAGCCCCAGAGTCCGGCTAGAAGACGGCCGGATGATAACTGTGACCGCTCAACCAGCTCGTTCGTCTCCTCAATCTTCACTTCAACCTCCTAAAATGGCTAGAACGCGATGCAAACGCCGGCCGCCAGCGCGATGGCCATCGCATTCATCTCATAGATTGGGTAGCGACTGCCCTTCAGGTACCCGGATCTCGAATCCGGAGTGAATGCTCAGTGTCTGTGATGGCGCTATCACTCGCTCCCAACTCAGAACGCCCTTCTTGTCATCGGTATTGCGCTGTACTGGCTCCGTCACTTCAAGGGGTTCTACGGTGATGTCGTCCTGCTGCGACACAGGGAGTCGGTCAAACACGGTGACCTGGACAGCGCCCTGGTGATGATTGGTGATTTCAAAACGGTTCTGCCGGCGCTGGATATTCTCGCTGTTCCAAACGCCCTCTTGGGATTTGTGCTCAAGCTCGTTGACCACTTTGACGGTCACTCCATCATCAACGCCGAACCCCAGAGAGAATCGTGTCCCGTTCGCCAATTGCGGTAGTCGCGATTGACCGACACTCTGATTGTCCCGATACAGCGTAACCAGGCCCTGCGGTACCGAGGCGTCGGACTCGAGCACGCCCGTGGCATGCAGGTATCCTGTTGTATCCTTGACCGGGTTTACCCAAGTTGCCAGGCCAACAGCAATGGTGTGCTGTGCCACGGCCAGGCGCTGAGGCGATCGACCGTTGGGAATGTCTACCGACTGGGGAATGCGGTAGTGTTCGGTGAATGGGCTCTGGCGCTCCCGTACCGCAGATTTCTCCAGAGAGGATGACGCGATCATGGCTTCCGGCGCCGCCATGTCACTGCGAGCATACGAGAGCGGATTCCCCGTGCTTACTACCCAAGTGGAGGGTTCCGGCATCGCCGACCCCTTCCGAGCATTGGCCGTTGATAGTCGTACCTCGACTCCGCTCCAGTCGATGCCGGTTGTCTGCTGAACAACGGCCAGGTGTTCCAGTGTGATCTCGCCGCCGGGCCGCTCCTCGAGCTCAGTGTTTAGCCGAGCGTTGTACTCGCTTTGCCAGCTTGCGTTCGTAGTCTGAAAGGTCAGCGTGGTTAATAACTCTCCTGCTTCCGGTGACTGAACCCGCAACCGGACCTTTTTGGACGCCATCGCAGTTTGTCGTACCTGCGCAAGCTCTCGCTCCAATCGATTCTTCTTAACGTTGTTTTCTTCAATTCGTTTGCCCGTTTCTCGAATCTCGCCCAGTGCCTGCCGGGTTTTTTGTTGCAGCATCTCTGCCATATCGGCCAATTCGGACGCTGAACGCTCGCCTGGTTGGCTGGCCGACTGGGTCATCAGGGTGATCTGCTGTTGCCAGGCTCGGATGTCGTCTTTATCTGTCTGTATGAGATGACTTACGTTTTGAATCTCACGCTGTAGACGACGGGTTTCGTCAGCGACAAAACTTTCCCGCTCAACTTGAATCACCTGGACCTGTGCAATGTTGGTGCCCGGAATACCTTGTGTCCGGACTTGAAGATCTCTCGCCTGCAGACTGACAGGCAGTTCGTCGATCTCGATAATGCTTGGTCCGGCCTTGATGGAGTGGCTTTCTTCCCAGGTCACCTCTGCATGGGAGGGGTATATGGTTGCGCTGACAACGCTGGCTTGTGAGCTTACCGAGCACAGCGCTATTGCCGCGGCAAATAGTGTAAGCCGGATTGTGGCGGGTTGCTGCCGAGCCCCTTGCCCTGCGTTGGCATCCACCGGGAAGGGTAAGTTCGTATGGTTCATATCTTAAATGTCCGCTGATGTTTTTATGTCTTCTGAGAAGCGGTCAATCCGGATGTCCGGGTTGTACGCCCGAGCCAGAATAGAAGGCATTACTCAGCGATCGTGCCAGCCATCTTGTGCGTGTCACGGACAAAGCGGTTACCTGGGCCCGAAATGCTTTTGATAACCGGGTGTATGCTGGGGATTGCCAGAACGAACAGACTTAGCAAAACGATAATTTTCAGCACTGGGTAAGACTCCAATACTGATAGGGCAATAATCGCCGTTAGCTGACAGATAACGAGGTTCAGGTAATGCATGGTTGGTTCCTGCGATAATGAACGAATATCATCATTATCCTGAATGCGCTTCGCTGTGATCGACCAAACACCAATGGTTTTTGTCGGCTTTATTGCATCTGCTGTTTGATAGCGTCCAGAGTCTGAGTGATACGCCCAAGCCTGGCAGCTTCAACATTTGCTTCACTTACGTTTAATCCAATTTCCTCAAGGGCGGCCTGGAATATCGCGGTATTGAAAACGCACGGGTTCACCAGTGGTGAGCCCAGATTCAGGTACGTCTGTATTCGTTGGGCAAGGCTCATGCTGCTACCAACAAAGCCGGCAACCACCTCTATGGGGGTCTCGATAATCAGCCCGGTTTTTTGCAGCAAGGCCAAGGCTTCCAGGAAGTGCTGATTCTCCTGCGCATATTGCTCCAGCACTGCTTCAATTTTAATGATGAGCTCAAGTTCATTGTTTGCGGAAGCAATGATCGTGGGTTCGAGGGTTGAGAGTGGGTTTTCATTAATGAGGTGTGCAATCCATCCATTGTCCTTATGTGCCTCCCGGCCACCATGAGTGCCTGGTGATAGCACCAGAATGGTAAGGGAAGCTTGCTGGTTAATGAATGCCGGTGACCCTGTTCGCCGATCAATGGAAACATCCCAATCCAGCGGGTATAGGTCGGTGGATTCCGAGATGTAACGGGTTAATTCACTCATAGCTTGCGATCTCCTTCGCAGTGGGAACTCACCGGGGAGGCTTCACTGATTTCGAGATAAACGTAACCGGTTGGGCCGGCATTCTCTTTAGCTTTCTCAAATGGCATTGCACGCATGTGACTCCTGTGCCTATTTCAGAAAATTTCAGCGGGCTGGATCTGGACCCGAATCCATCGGGGTGACTGGCTCTGCTCCTCGTTATCGTCGTTAGCCGACGCCAGGCTCAGACCGTTACTCATTGCGTCCTGCGTGAACACGGTGCTGCAGTTGTCGCACCACCCTGCTTTGCGCTTAAATGAATAGTCACCAGTAGAGGCGCATTTTGGACACTGGAACACGCCGTCTCGACCATTGTTGTTTACTGTGACTCGGAGCTTACCGGTATGCGTGCTCATGGTGACTTTCGATCCAAGGTGTCCAGGTGTGATAGCGCAGTAACATTCGGTGCATTTTCGGGCCCACAGGAAATGATTGCACGCAATTCTCGACCGCGGCTTAACAGGACACTGACGATGGAGGTGATGGCTTGTTGAATGGGACATTCGACATAAGGATGCTCACAGACCATAGGGGTTCAGCATCCGTTTGTTGGTGAGTCTTTTCAGGACGGCATGAGTCGTTGTATGCGTGCACTTATTTTCGGGTGGGTGGCAAACAAACCATTGAACAGTGGCTCGGCATCCCCGCCGAGTCGATAAAGGGCTCTTGCGCCAGGCTCGGGCCCGATCTTGTCGGCAGCAAATTTGTCTGCTCGGAACTCGGTTGTCCGAGAGACCCAGCGATCGATGAGCAGAAAGAACCGTACGGCTATCCAACGCCCGAGCCGAATGGTTGATAGCGTAAGCCGGATTGCGCCGATCAGGATGTGCATTATGAACCGGGGCGCCCGAAGCAGTCCCAGAATGCGCAATATCAGATTGATGGCGAAGACCTTTATTCGATCGAATATATTCAGACCTCTTATGGATGAGATCCATAACGCCCCCAGTAACATGTCCCGGTATCGTATATGGGCCAGCTCGTGAGCCATGACCCATCGGACTTCATCCGGCTCAAGCCCATTTACTAATCCTTGGCTTAGCACCACGGTCCCTCTAAACGGGGCACCCATGGCAAAGGCAAGGGGGCTGGCAGTGTTGACCAAGTATAACGATACCGGTTTCTTGACGCCTGACTGTTGCTTCACGCTATCGAAAACCTCGCCGAGTATTTCATTGGGGGAAACCCGACTGGTCATTGCCCAGGCTTTGGAACCAAGGACAGACTTGACCTGAGAGCGTAGCGGTAGGACGCAGTACGACAGGATGGGATAGGCCGACATAATGCCAGCGACCCATAGTGTCCAGTCGGTTGTGTGCTTCCAGCTCGGCTCAATCGCCCAACCTCCGCCCGGTATCCAATGAGTGGTCATTTTCAAGTCCTGGGCTATCTGGATGAGATCCCAGTAGAACCAGCTCCAGGCGAATTCAAGTCCGTAAAGCCCCCAGACAAAACCATGGATTAACAGGCCTGCTGAAACAAACCACATGGCGAACAGGGAAGCGGCCACTGCGATCAACCGTGCAATTTCTGGCATTACTGCGCCTCTGCCTGGGCTTGCTGCCGGGCTTTTTTGTTTTTGATATCGGCCTCTGCACTCCAGAGTCCGGCTTCGACGACGAATCGGGACGGCTTCTTGTTGCTCGCGATGGAGAGCCACCGTTTTGCGCGGGTCACCGCAACGTAGAACAATCTGCGCTCCTCCTCGATTTCGTGAAAACTCCCATTAAGCTCTGTCTGTATCGCCTGCTTACCCGGAATGCCAGGCTCATTCGCCCCGGTAATCCAAACACCGTCCCATTCCATGCCTTTCGCGCCGTGCATGGTGGCGATGTCGATTACCTCCGGGTCAGATTCATCCGTTTTGCTGTTTCCCATGGTGACCGACCGGATTCTCTGGGGTAACGTCGCTTTGCTCTTTGGATTTCCTTTGAGGGCTGACGCTGCTATCCATGCCGTCTTGGAGTCGGTTGCTATGCGAGCGTGATCCGTTATCCAGGCCGCAATGCATTTCAAGGCAGGGCCATCCAGTCCCTCTATGATCATGTTTGACCATGTTGCTAGCTGCTCATGGAATCCAGTTACTCTGGAATCCCCACACAGGTACCCAGGCAGATCTGAAAATAACCCCTTGCTGATGATGTGACTTCGATACTGATTGACCAGGTTTTGAGGAACCTGCGCCCAGGACAAAGCATTCGCAGCATTCGGGGCTTCGATATACGTGCGAAATACGGCCAGTTCTGCCAACCCCAGAAGCAAGCCTGCACCCTGAGTCTCCCAGATCGACTTACCCCCAATCCGGCGGTACTTATATTCCCCTACCCTGAGCATCGCCTCGATGTCGTCCAGTCCGCGGTTAGTCCTGGCCAGAACGCCAATCGTCAGACCGGAACTCTCAGCTCTAATCTCTTTAATCCACCCGTCTAGTGCCTCAAACTGATCTTCCATTTCTTCGTATTGGGCGTGACGAACACTCCCGCCAGGGGATGCCATCGATGTGATGTGCTTTTTTATCCGCGACAGGTTATTCGCAATTACCCTGTCGGCAATGTCGATAATTTCTGGTGCGCAGCGGTAGCATTCGTTCAGAAAGTAATCCTCTGCGTTCGTGGCCGACGCAAACTGGTTCATCCCGCCATTACCCATAGCACTCCTAAACCCGTAGATTGACTGATCATCATCGCCAACAACTGTAATTTTTATACCCCGCTTCCAGTGTTGCTCAAGCCACGCAAGCTGAACTGGAGCCGTGTCCTGAAATTCGTCAACCAGTATGTGTGTCACCTGAAGTGGCTTGATCTTCCCCCCGTGCAAACCCAAAACAACCTGGCGTGCAATTTCCGCGAAGTCGATCAGGCCGTCGTTTTCCATCAGATCCCGGTAGGTTTCGAACAGGTCAACGCACTCGGATTCTGCTTTTTCCGGATGCAATCGATTATTCATTTCATTGATCACTTCGCCGGCTTTCTCAAGATCAAAGTCCGATCCGGACTCACTGATTGCACGAGTCATCAGAATCTGACGCTCAAAGTATTTTGGAGGCCGACGGCCGTTAAGAAATGGCATGAACTGCTGACGCGCGAAAGAGTCGAACGTCGACACCCTCACCCGACTCATGTCGGCATTGCCTGTCAGGCGCTCTCGCATTTCCTGGGCCGCCGGATTCGCAAATGTCACCAGCCCGACGACTGCCCCGGGTTGCTCCAGCAGGAATGATGTTCTGGCAACTAACAAGGTGGTCTTTCCAGAACCCGGGCCGGCGATCACCCGAACATAATCGCCGGCTTTTCTTGCTTGGTCCTGTTTCAGACTCAACGTCATGGGGCCTTTCATTTTACTTTTTTCGTGGAGTCATGAGGCCGACGTATTCGCCTGGTGTGGAATCGTCAACGGGCTCACGTCGAAGGGGCTCTTTCTCGTCAGTCACCTTTGAGACGTGTGCGGGTACTTGCTGGGTCTTTGGCTCGCCTTTGGATTTTCCTGGCTCTTTGACTGGGGCCAGAATATCTTCCCAATCACCATCAAACATCTTCGGGCTTGGCTCAGGGATGTCTTCTTCCGACTCGATGGAGTCGTCAGCAGAAGCGTAGACCGTGTGCTCTTTGAGGTGATTGTCCGGTTCGGACGAGTCGGGTTTTTCTGTATTCTCATGTTCTGTTGAGCGGCCCGGTACCGGACGTACCCGGGTTCCAGATTCTTTCGTCGCGGCCTGAAGTATTGCTGCGTTTTTACGCGTTTCGACACTAAGTTCGCCAATCGCCTTTAGAATCTGTCGCTGAACCGTGATGCTTTCCGTGACCGAATGTTTGAAGGCATCCAGTATTTGGCTATCGACCGCACCGCTAGCCTGCCCTCTGTAAGCCTTCTTATCGTCCTCTTCCTCCTGTTTTTTCTTAATCTCCTCCTGCTTGCGCTTTGCCAGCATGTCAGCTTCTTCCGCGAGCTGAGTCGGATTCGGAATGTCTTTGAGGCGGACATCGACGCCTCCGGAGCCGGCGGTGTAATACAGGACATCACCAAATCCAAAGATTCGACCGACAATTCCGATTTCAACACTGACTCTTCGAATGTGCTCTAGCTTTGTTGCTACGCGGTTTTTCTGGATGATTCCGTAGATCTCAACAACTTCTTCATCCGTCAACATGTACCGATTTGCGAGTAGATCGTAGGCAATTTTAAAAATCAGGGCGTAAGCCATTGCTAACCCACCAACGCCCTGAACAATCATTTCGATTGGAAGACCTTCAAACACATCCTGTCCAACCCTGCTTTGTACCCAGACGATCAGTGGAACAGGCACAGCCACAAGTGCCATACCTAGTCCAAGAATAATCCACTCTTTCCAGAAGGCTGCGTAAGCCTGTCGTATAGTGTCACCTGCTCGTTGTTTGCTCATGCTGCGACCTCGTCCTGTTCAGTTTTGGTTGCCTTCGTTTCGGGCCGGATGCTGACGCCGCGATCCAATGCCAGTTTCCTCGCTTCTTTTAGACCGGTCAGAGCTTTCCGAACCCTGGTGTACTCCGCCCGGATTTGACTCAACCTTGCCTCCGTCTCCATCACCATATCCATTTCCCACGGCTTGCCTCTCGCCTCCAGGCTTTTCCGGCTGTATTGATTTGATCGGCCCTTGGTGATGTGGGTGGAGTAAGGTTTGGATTTTGTGCTTCCCTCCGTTTTAACGAATCGGAAGTATGTCCATGAAATTTCAAGCCCACCTTTGCGCTCACGGACCCACACGTTTAAGCGAGCCTTGGACCGTGGTGCCAAGGGTGCGTTTTCACGGAGATGCCAATTCCAATGCTCCTTCCTAATAGCGATTGCATCCTCTGCCAGCTCGCTAATCCTTTTTTTCATGCTTAAAATTTCTGTTTCGTAGATCATTGTTTCCCCACCTTTCTGCCGGTCCGGGAAACACATGTATTTCCCGCGTCTAACTTGTCTATAAATTGGGATTCGGGAGAATGGTTTTTCACCCTAATCAGATTTGGGAATAACATCTGTTTCCCGAATCTGAGATCTTCTATATCAACTGCATGATTCGGGATCGGTACCCCGTTCCCATACTGATAAGGGAATTACATTAGTTTCCCGAATCACCCTGCCCTTAGATCAAGCTCTGATTCGGGAGTTACATGCAGTCCCCGAATCTGATCCGGACCCACGGTTACTTATTACCTTTCGAATGCTACTAACGAACGCCCGCTCATAACGGCATCACGCGGTCATTTTTATGCGGTCGTTTGACGATCAAGGGGGCCTGGTGCCCGGTATTCTGATCAAGCTGCCGGTTCTCTTTGGGAACCTATGGGTACACTCGCCGCATCATCGAATGGCCGCTTTTCCGCTTTTGATGCACCGCTGGTGAACCTGTGGGTACATGCTGATTAGAAGGCCGCTGATTTAATTCTTATTTGGTTACCTGTAGTGAACCTGCAGGTACATCAAGGCGAGAGTGAAGCGTGGTTGATCTACTTGGATGTACCACGCGTGAACCTGTGGGTTCACATACAGCGACGATTCCTTATCTTTCGCTGCCAGCCACGCAGAATGAAGTATGCAACCGTTAACCTCTGGTGAACCTTGAGGTACACCATTATTGTTGGAGATCTAAAGTATGTTTGTACTAGGAATGGATATTGGGTATTCGAACCTGAAGCTTGCCTGGGGGGATCAGGACGTAAAAACCCCAAGAACCGCTGTTTATCCTTCAGGCGCTGCCCCGACTGATCACATTTCTGCGTCGATTACCTCTAATGTCCACCAGGGTGGTTTTAAGGTGACCGTCGACGGTGAGGATTATATTGCCGGAATCGAGCAGTCCTCCATTGATGGCTGGGAGCGGGTTTTGTCTAAGGAGTATCCGTTTTCTACTGACTATAAGGCTCTGTTCTTTGCGAGTCTGCTGGCCACTGAGCAAAGTCAAATTGACCTGTTGGTAACAGGCCTTCCAGTTGAGCAATGCGCGGACAAGGCATTTAAGGAAAAGGTAGAGGGACACCTTCACGGGCGTCACGAGATCACGCCTGGCTACTTCGTCAATGTTCACAAGGTCATGGTTATTCCCCAGCCGGTCGGGGCCTATATTGATTATTTGATGTCCTGTGACGAGCCCGCGATTGTTCGAGCTTCCCGTGTTCTGGTCATTGATCCTGGTTTTTTCAGCGTGGACTACTGTGCGATTGATAAAGGCAACTTTGATAAGGCCTCATCGAATTCGAGCCAGGACGCAATGAGCGTTCTTCTCGAAGAAGCGGGAAAGCTAATCACTACCGATCATGGGCGTCCCTTTGATTTGGCGTCACTGGAAGATGCTGTTCGTGGGGATATGCAGGTGCCGGTCTTCGGGAAAATGGTCAATTTGGCACCCTACCTCACCCTCGCGGCGTCCAGCGTTGCAGAGACAGTTATGCGTAAAGTTCGTCAAAATCTCCGTCGTGCCAAGGTTCAGGGTGCTGACTTTACGCTGCTTACCGGCGGCGGCGCCGATCTGTATAAGCAGGCAGCGTCCAAGATCATGGAAGGCAGCCAAGTTGTGACTGCGTATGACCCGGTAATTTCCAACGCAAAGGGGTTTTTCGAGTATGGCCGAGGATAAGAGTGTCCGTGTCGTTGTTAAGATCAATCCCTCTCGACATCCAGAGTTGTTCGAGGCGCTGGAGGAGATTGAGTCGTCAGGACGGGCCGAGCGATTACGCTCCCTGGCCCTGATGGCATTATCAGGATATAACACCTCAACCGACGGCAGTCAGTTAGCCCCCCGCACCAGGAAAAGCGAGAAGGCTAAATCGCAGCGAGGCGGTAAAGGAAAAGCAGAAGAAGGCCGCTCGATGGGTGGGCAGGACACCGGTGAATCGAGCAGTGATGGTGCTGTCGCCGATAAGACACCTTTAGAGGAAAGAGAAGATCCACACAAAGACGTTCGAACATCAGTGCTCCAAGGAATGAAAAACGCTGGTTTTTAGTGTTGGCGCAGCTGGTTTGCGTGGACGCTGGAAATGGACCAACAACCTACAGAGGTGAATTATGAAGCTGAGCAAAATGACATTATTGATAGTTACTCTGGTTGCCGGATTTCTTGGTGCTGGCTGCTCATCCACCTATAAACCGCCACAGGTCGGCGACGAGTTAGTTTGGACCTCTGACTCGGAGGAGGAGCGTCCAATGTGGACCCTGACCGGTGAGATAGAAGAAGACGAAAGTGAACAGACTGTCCGGTTTGTGGGTATGAGCAATCGGCATAGCACCCAGAAAGGTGCCCGAGATGCAGCGATGGACGATGCCCGGCGTCAGATTGCGAATTACGCCTCCACCGAAGTTGAGGATGTAGTGAAGAGAATGGAAAAAGGCGGAGATCTCCAGAGCAACATGCAGGATCCAATGCAGCGCCTGGATCGGGTCACAACGCAGGTGTCGGTTCACGCCGTCAGCGAGATGAAGCCTGAAGACTGGCGGTTTGAACAGTGGACGAACGATGAGCAGGGAACAACGTTTTTCCAGGCATTTGTTCGCGCCTCAGTTCCTCAAAGAATCTTCGAGGTTGAGGAAACGGATGTTTTGGCCGCACTGCAGTCTGATCTGGAAAGTCAGTGATGAGAATCTGTCGACCCTTGGCCGTCGCAACGGTTCTGATTTCCGTGGCCGGTTGCGCAAGCGTCTCGGAACCGGTCTCGGTCAGTAGAGAGACGCTGCCGGCATGGACGGCTAAAGCTCAATTTGAGGACCAGGGTGGTGCTAGACAGGTTTTCGTTGGTCTGGGTCAGGGTGCGACGGAATCGAAGGCAAAAAGCTTGGCTCGCAGTGACGCTCGTAGTCAGTACATCCAGGCGGTTGGCGGGGTGGTAGTCACCAGTCAGCGAGTCATGGAGACGACATCGACGGATGACAGCGGGATCTCCCAGCACTCAGTGTCGGGGCAGAGGTACACCGGCACCACCTCTTATGCCCTGCTCCACAGTACAGAGTCTGAATACGTGATTCTGGACGAAGATGGCGCAGTGACTGCCTTTTACCGGATGAGCGTGCCGACGCAGGTTCTGGAGGACGCCAGGGATAGGATTCAGCGCCGCGAGGAACAGGCAATCATCCGTGAGGCTGAAGCTTATCGCCTGGCTCGCGAGTCGCGAGGAAACCATGTGGATGGTTACGTCTATGCGTTTGTTGTTGAAAAGGGATCGGCCGTTCGTGGCGTTAATCAAAGTCCCGTTACCGTTGAACAAGAAGCGAAGCAGAAGGCACGACACAAGGCCAAAATCTCCCTGACCGGCCAGGTGTATGGAGCTAGGGTCAAGGCGATTGCCGCCCAGTCTGGCTCGCAGTTTGAATCGAGCTATGTGAGCACGGGTGGACACATCCAGTCTGAAATCATTGCTGAGCACGTGTGGTGGGAAGGCGATGCGGCTGTTGCACAAACGTACATGTTGGGATGGAAGAAACAGGAGTAATCATGAAATCCACTTTTCGAATGTTGGCTTTTGCACTGGCGGGCTTTATCGCCCAGCCCGTCTTGGGCGACACAACCGTGACGGTTGGAGCTACAGGGTCCAACAGGGACGCTGCCATTGAGCGAGCCATTGGTGACGCGCTGGTGGATGCTCTTGGATCTCATGTGTTTTCTGTGACGACCATGACTGACGAACAGTTCTCGACCATGTCTACGTCGGTTACGGCCGGACGGGTAATCGATTACACGGTGCTGGACGAGTACGAGACGTTTGATGGTGTTTATGTTCGCATTTCCGTAAATCTTACTGATAATGATTTGTCGGGAATCGCGCCCCAGGAAGTCGATACGTGGCATCAAAAGATCGAGGATACAAAATCCCTGGATGTTGCTCAGCGGACGGTGGGTGAATACAGGCGTGTGCTGGATGAGTTTCTGGTTGGTCCTCGGAACCAGCTTCACTCCGGGTATGCCTTTGTCCTGCGGGGATACGACGTGGATTCAGTTGACACGAGGGCTCTCAAAGGAAGCATTTATGTGGATGTCATTATCAACCAGTCCTGGTGGAACACCTATTATCAACTGGTAGGCGCGCTCACGCCTCAAGGCAGCCAAACCGTGCTTGAGGGACCGATGGAAGTCGTTAATAAAGTGGCCAAGCCTAACCTGGTTCTGAGCTCACAGGTTGATAGGTCGTTGGTGTACGAGCTGGCCCATCCGTTGCCGGTGCGTTTGACCGTTGGTAACAACGTATCAATGTTTACGTTGTATAAGAATGCCCTGCTCGTGTCAGCCCGGCCCATGACGGAAGATACGGCAATTAGCGAAGGTCAAAAGCGTCAGGCCAATCGTCGAGAAATCTCGATGATGAAGGGTAATATTCGTTCGGGTAATGCACAGATAGATTCCGGTAAGTCATCAATTGATTGTGGGACTGTCAGTGTGGGCGATTCGGCGGTTTACTGCGGTAATCAATTCACCGTTCAGATCCCTTATGAGGCTAAAAATGAATCTGAAATCATCGATATGATGAAAAAAGGTCTCAAGGTGGATCTTGATCTATATGGTCCCTACTGTGAACACGGTTGTGATGGTTGACGAAATTTGGTTAGAACCCACAAAACCCGCATCAGGATTCGATGCGGGTTTTTTATTGGTGCGCCATGCATTTTTTCAGTTCTGTCGGATCATAAAATAGTTGGTAACAAAACGCCGCTACCACCTGCATCTTTCCGTACTGAAAAATCTTGAATAAAGAATAGAGTTGGTAACTATCGGGCGTGAACATCACGCTGATCGGATGATCCAAGGTACTTGGTATTTGGCTAAGCGATTGATGAAGCCAGTGGTCTAATGATTTCGGATTTAAGGAAAAGCCGCAAGTTACCAACTTTATTACCTTGTTACTGACTTTATTAAGATCCCACAGCTTAGCCCGGTAATGGGAACCACTAGCCGAACAAGGCTGTACATCGCGAGATGGAATCTGAAGGACGCTGGGGGAGAAATGGACCCCGGAAACCAGACAGGTCGCTAAGTGTCTTCCGAGGTTAAGCAGCCAGTTTGGCTGCGTATGAATAATGAACATCATCAGGCGTTCTGTCATCCAGAGCCTGATGTTTCCGCTCGGTGTTGTAGAACGTGAAATAACGACTTAAAGAGCGTCGTGCCGTTGCGACATCATCGTATGCATTCAGGTAAACCTCTTCGTATTTCACGCTGCGCCAGAGCCTCTCCACGAATACGTTGTCGATCCATCTGCCCTTGCCATCCATGCTAATCCTGATTTGATGCTGCTTGAGAACGCTGGTGAAATCGTCGCTAGTAAACTGGCTGCCTTGGTCGGTGTTGAAAATCTCTGGTGGACCGTGGGCCTCGATAGCGTCTTCGAGCGCATCAACACAGAAGGCCGTGTCCAGCGTGTTCGACAGGCGCCACGACAACACGCGTCGAGAGTACCAGTCGATCACAGCCACCAGATAGACGAATCCTCTGGCCATCGGGATATACGTGATATCGGTCGACCACACCCTGTTCGGCCGATCGATTGTGAGGCCCTTGAGAAGATAAGGATAGATCTTGTGTGCATGGTTCGCTTTGCTGGTGTTCCGCTTCGGATAAATCGCTGTCAGGCCCATCGTTCGCATAAGCCGCTGAATTCGTTTTCTGTTGACGATCAGATCTCGATCGGCCAGCCAGCCCCGAATTCGCCGGGCGCCATAGAACGGCAACTTCAGATGACATTCGTCGATCAGACGCATCAGCCTGAGCTCATCGTCACTGACCGGAAGGGGCTCGTGATAGAACGTCGATCGTGGAAGGTCTAGGAGCTCACACTGCCGAACAATAGACAGCGCCTCGGAGCGATTCACGACTGCTTTCCTCTGGGCCCGTGAATTCGCTCTAGCCCTCGTTCTAAAAAATCGTTTTCCATCGTCAGCTGCCCGATCTTCGCATGCAGCTTGGCGACGTCCTCCTCGGTTTGCTGTTGGCGCTTCTCGCCTTTGCCAAAGACATCACCAGCGCCACTCAGCAACTGCTTCTTCCATTCGGTGATCTGATTGGCGGCGACATCGAACTTATCGACAAGCTGCGCAAGCGTCAGGTCACCCTTAAGCGCGGCCAGGGCCACCTTGGCTTTAAACTCAGGTGAATGGGTTCTTCTCGGTCTTCTCATTGCGTTTCTCCAGAAAGCTGTGCTCAGCTTGAGGGAAAACACTTATGATCGTCCAGTCACTGTTTAACGAGTGGGGTCCATCTCTGGGCAAAGCACTAGCTGGACGAACAGAAGGCGCGTCGGCCGGTCACACCGGGTGAGGTGGCCAATATCGCCAAAGCCCAGCACTTGCACGAAAGGTGAGGACGTAAATGCGGCGGGTATGAACGGTAAGCCGAAGATATCTTTGAAAGCAGCGGGGCGCGAATCGTTTCGGTAAAGCGCGATTATGGTTAGAGACCGAAAAAACCCGCATCGATTATCTGGTGCGGGTTTTTCTGGGTCTATCATAATCTCTGGTTTCTGATTTGGATCAGTACCTATTTGTCAGGAAGCCCATTCGCCTCGCTTCTTTTTCGTCACCGGCGTTATCAATAGCGTCCGCTAAGGTGTCACCCAGCTCCGCTCCGTAACTTTGCCCGTCTGACCGGACATCGCCTGCAGTCATTAATGTATCCGCCGAATCGTGAACCTGTCTTTCAAAATCATCCAGTTCGTTATTGCGGAACGCTTCCACGTCAAACTCCTCTCCGTTGCGAGCAGCCTGATCCATTGCCGTCACCTGCTTGGCAATCACGCCTTGAAGCGTGTTGTTGATGACTTCCTCGCTCTCATTGGAAATTTGAGAGAAATCACCATTCCCTTGAAGAGCACCTGAAAGCTCTTTACCTGCCTGGTCTTTTTGGCCTTGCTCCACAGTGTCCCGATATGCCATATACCCTTCTGCTGCTCCCCATGCTGCTCCGGCCACGGCCCCCCATGCGCCACCTCTGAACAAGCCCATCGCAGCACCGCGAACCAATCCCATAGCGACGGCCTTACCGCCTTGCTTTAGTGCCACCGCTGTCGCGGCACCATAAGCCGCCCCGCCGGCGCTACCGGCCATCGCGCCGGCCGCGGATGCTTGTGTCGATCTTTCTTGTGCCTGTTGAAGAATTCCGGTATCGAGAAAATCCATCAGATCCTTACCTTTACCGTCGACTTCCCGAATATCAGAGTTTTCCATTGCATTGGAAATTGTATCGGCGATGACCTGAGGATCTTTCTCCACGGGTTCAAACCCCCCTCCAGCGAGTGCTTGAGCGCCATCATTCGATATATTGTCAGGACTGGCGTCTGGGTTTTCGTTAAAGAAGTTCGTGGCCGCATCGTCCCGAGGCGTGGAATCGATGGAGCCGATACCCATGCCTCCATCCCGTGAGACTGGTGCTATTGAAGTACCGTCAGGTGATGCGGTGGGGGCCATACCTGCTGAAGGGCCGTCGGGATTCCTATCATCCATTTGCTTTTTCAGGGCTCCCACCTCCTCCTTGGGCATTGGGTCATCAAACGATTTTCCCGCGATACCCAGCAATTCCGCCAGATCACCCGTTTTTCCGTTTGCGGCTGCGGCCCGAGCCGCTGTTAAGTAGTCCGACTTATTGGCACTCAGACCTGCATAGGTACTATCGCCCTGTCTGGCCTGGGCATCCAGGAACTCGCCAAATTGCTTCATTCCCCCTGGCGTACCTGCATCCGCTGCAAGCGTGGCCAATTTGTAGTCCTGCTGGTATCCGCTCGACCCTGCCAGACTCCTCAGTGTGCTGGCTCTGTTTTCCGCACTCTCAGCTCGTGCTGTGCTTTCCTGTGCCTGTTGCGTGTGTTTCTCAGCATCTTTCCATTCGTCTGTCTGAGTAATGGAATCTTCGGCGGTAGTTGAAGATGAACGCTCCCAAGCTCTTCCCTCTTTTTGAGCGTTCGCCCACGCCTGATCAACCGACTCAGTCAGCGAGGCCGTTTCGGCAGCAGCCTGGTTGAATTTGTCCTGATATTCCGCGCCAGCTTCGACCTTGCCGTCAAGCGCCTTCATGATCATCCCGAGATGCCCGGCTCCTTTTACGCCGGAGGTGTTAACACCTTTTTTCCCGAGCTCGGTCAGCGCTGTCCCCAAGTTAAGTCCTCCTGAAACTTTGGCATTGATGCCTGTAGAAACCATAGATTGCTCGGTCTCTGAGATCTGGCCTTGCTCTACCAGTCTCGCGGCTTCTGACTTTGACCACTCCATCGAGCCCGTTTCTCCGCCCTTCGCAGTGCTCCCCGCCACATTACGCTGACCAATGGAAGCACCCGCACTGGTTATGCTCTCAAGCGCCTGACCCCGTGATGTTTCAGCTTTCTTTGTTTCGCTTGAAGCCAGGGAAGAGGCTTGCTGCGCCTGACGGCCCATCGTGGCGCCCATGGAAATGGCGCCCATCGTAGAGTCATGAGTCTGTTCGTTGCCGGCGGCAATTTGTCCCCTTTCTTGAGTGAGTGACATTTTCGCGTCGCCGACCTGAGACTTGCCGTTAAAGTCGTCCATACCAACCGTGGCGCCTTTGCCCATATCGATTCGACTGGCAAGACCGCTTGCGGTAACGGCGGATCCGTACATAAGCATCAGGGTAATCGCAGGTGTTGATGCGACGAGCATGCCGCCGACACCAATCCAGTGTTGGAGGGCATCGAAAACCTCTGGCTGGTTAGCAATTGACGCCAGCGAATAGCCGTCATCGAGCGCAAATTTGTTCAAATTCTGCATTTCGCCACTCACAGACATTTGAACAAACATGTTCCCTACCGCTGCAACAGGCTTCCACAGCTGGACCCATAAGGCGAAAATGAGGTATTTCCCAATCATTCCAAGGCCGCCCACACCGAAGGCGACAAGAATGGCGGCAAAAGGTGCTGCCACGTACATTAACGCTTCGAAGAACGTCATCAGTGGCAACATCATTTTTTCGAACATCGTCTGCTGCAGCGCTTGGTTTGCTGTTATCTGAGCGCTTGCTCGTTGTGTCACGGCCGAAATCAGTGCATCACCACTTCCCAGCTCTGATGCTTTTAAATTAGAAAGTGGCAACATCAAGGCTCGGTTAATCAGGAACTTGTCCAGCTCAACGTCTGACGTCATGATTGAGTCGCGAATCACGTTAAACGACCCTGCGAAGGCAGCATCGTCAAACTCACCGGTAGCAGTCTTGAAGGCCTCACAAGAGTAACCAGCCTCGTTGCAGGTAGCTTCACCAATGTTACCTAACCAATTATTAATTACGTCCGCATTGGTGACGTATTGGTTGGTAATGTAAGCGTGGGCGGCTTTGCAGGTAAGGACCTGCGGCTGATCCGCCGGTGAAGCTGTAGGGTCGGCTGTAAGATAGGGAAAAACCTTGGTTGTATAAACATTATTGTTCCACAAGAGGTGCGGCCACGCTGACTCTTCCAGAAAAACCTTTTTAAGATTGATAGCCGGCAAGGCAATGGGAACACCGGCAACGTTCGTCGTTTCAATAGTTGTCCCAGGAACGACGCAATCTCTAATGTAGTTATCAAGTGACTTTGTTAAATGACCGTTCGGGTCCCATTTCAGAGATCCGTCTGCGAATCCGAGCCCCCGCATCTCGTACAGGGCTTTTAGTGCAAACCCTGTTCCCATTTCGGACGTTGACAAGCCGACCATCGTGTATTCCTGTTCAAACCAGGCGGTAAGGCTATTGCCGACTTTGCTGATCATTGTTCCTGTGAATGCGATACCAAGAGGTACATCGTCAACCTGGTAAAACTCCAGGGTGGTCTGTGACCAAACGGTGACACGTTCAACTTTTACTCCAAAAAACGCACTGTAAATCACCAGAGCAAGGGCAATGTTCTGAATTTTTATTTCAGACCCGCCTGATAAAATGCCCTGGATGATTATCCAGACGAAGGTGATTAAAAAGGCTATCCCGATAATGTCACCGAGGTCGTCCCTGGAGAGGATCGTGGTTGTTGCTTTTAAGGTCTCGGCCAGAAAAGCCGGGTCACCAAGTGCAAATATTTCGTAGTCCATGGTTGACCCTTATAAATCCATCGCGTTTTTCATTGTGGTCGAAAGATTGGCATCCGTTTCGAGCCTTTTGATTAGATCGTCTCTGAGCATTTCAGCTTCTTCTCTATACATATGAGTCAGCGTGAATTGATTCATAGGAGCTATGGCTGCTTTGTTGTCGATATTTGAAAGAACGATAACAGCGGTTTGCACGTACTCAATCATGAAGGTAAGTGCTATATCGATCGCCATCATTTCAGAAATGATTTCGGCGGTCTTTCTGGGCATTCTGTTACCGGTCATTGCCAGTGAGTGTATGTATTTCTGTACATCAGCATGGCGCTGGGCTGCCTGCAAAAATGCTGTTTCAGGGGGCGTGAGTTCAATGTCATCGTAATGAATGGCGAATTTTGTAACGATGCTGTCTGGTTGATCTGGGTCCAGAAATGCCATGAACGTGTCAACCATCGGGTCCAGAGTGAACAAAACGCCATCTACTTCCACATCGAGGCAATCGGTATAGTTGTTGCATTTCAACCCTGTAATCTCACCGCCTTTAATAAAGTCGGTAAGACTGATGGGTCTCGCTAATAAGGGGTTAGGTTCGATCTCGTCTTCGTTTGACGCGCCGGTTGCATCAAGTATGTCGGTCCCTGAAAGCGTCATGATCAATTCTCTCGCGACGTTTTCTCCGGCCGTTGCCGCTAGCCAGCCACCTATCGTCATTCCATCCAGGTGTTCCCAGACAACATTCCCACTGATGATGTCTTGCCCTCCAGCATCAAGAACATCTTGGGTTGCGTTACCCTTAGTTTCGGCTGCGTCGTTACCTGTAGCGGCCACAGCGACTTCCCATAGATTCCTTTCCATGTTGTCTACTCTTTGCTTCGCTCCAGAGTTCTCATAAAGCCACTGCCCACTACTTTCGCAGCTCTGTTTCAGCATTGATGAATATTTGTTGAGCTGGGCTTGAAGCTCTGACATTTTTTGAGCACAAGGGCCACACATCTGGTTTAAGGCGAGTGATAGTGCGTACACCAATACGCCCGGAGACGCCATGGCCCGCGCCGCGTCCATGAACTCATCCGCTGAAATCCAGCTCAGCGATCCCAGGTTCATATCCATTCCATTGCAGCCTGCACTAAAAGAGGGCAACGTTATATTGTATAAACTCGGAATTGGCTTGTTCGCAAATCGAACTCGAAGCCCGCCACCAGACATAAAGCCGCGACGACCGTCCAAAGATATTCGAGAATTCGGAGTAACAGTTGATGCGGTGTAGTCATTAACCATTTCGTCCATGGTAAAGGCAGACACTTGACTAAAAGGTAAGGCTAAAATGATTGCGGTAACGGCGATCGACACCGTGTGCTTAATAGTTGAACGTCTCACCCATCACCTCCAAAAGTTTGTCTGTGTCATTCCCTTCAAAGTCGGGCAATGAAGCTGTGTCGATTAAGTCAGAGCCGGGAAGCCGCCCCTGATATAAATTCAGTTCATCTTCTTCAAGGAGTTCAAGCCTGCTTGAAGCGATTACCATTCGGTCTTTTACTTGAGCTAGACCAATCATGCCGTGGGAGACCAGTTGAACGTTGCCTGGAGGTAATGCCAGCGCCATGGCTGGTGTATGGGTCACCCCTACCCTGCGAGCTGCGCTGCCATCATCGATAACGTAATCGGGAAACTTTTGAGCTGTTTCTTCGTCAAGCCCGTCTTTCGAAAGAGAGAATGCAACGACAGTAATCCCCGTCTGATTTCTCAGATTTTCGATTATCCCAGTCATTTTTTTGCTGTAGATATCGTCTCCTAGCCAGACCCACAGAGCGCCATTACGTTCGTTCAATCGTTCCGAAAGCTGGTTTAATACGGTTTTCTGGTGTTGCTCAGAAATTCTCACGCCCATTGCGCCGGACGTTTTCCTGGTCATTTCATCAAGCTGCGGATTGTTCATTGAAACTTCTCTCGCATTCACCGCGAACTTGTTGGCCTTATCCATCATCACTCGATGTATGAAAAAGTAGGCAGCAACGTTTTCTTCAGTCGGATCGTCAATCGCCCGGTTGAGTACCTGCTCCATATTTTCCTGAAACCACTCGACTGAAAACGATGGTGGTCCTTTCGGTTCTGCCGGCTCCGACTTTTCTGGTTTCGGTGGCGCCGCTGGAATCGGAGGTATTTCCTTCTCTTCCAGTTCAGGCTCTGGCTCAGGTTCAGGATCGTGATACCAGAACCAGCCTTCCGCACCTTTTCGGTAAAATTCTTGTCCATCGGCGAAAACGTTGGCGGATGACAAGAGCACTATTGCTAAAAGCACAGGTGTTGATATTGGTCGCATCGAGGGCCTCGTCTAGTTACCTTTATTGTCTACCGATTTTTCGATCCCCACTTACCAAAAAACCACCATTTAATGGTGGTTTTTTGTGGGTACGCCTTGTTCTTATGCGGTGGCAGGGAGCGCCTGAGGCCTTCTCGCTTGCATGGTTCGGTTTCTGGAAACCTTGAGATCTATCCCCGTAAGTTCTTTGATGTTTTCGCAAGACCAACAAACTTTGTTTTTCGGCGTAATTGTCCAGGGATAGAGCGCCCCGCAGCAACCGCATGGCCGGAGGCGGATTTCGATCTGGTGCTGGATGTCTCGGGCGAGACACCAACAATGGGAAATTCCGATTACGTGCTCACTGGTGTTTGTAGCTAGATATGCTTCGTACGCTCGCACGAAACCTTGCATATCGAGGTTGTTAAACATTGCATCGCCCATTTCACGATATAGACAATTAATAAATCGTTGAGCAGGAACGCGGTAAGCAGTTTTACGCTGGAGCCATCCCGCAATCCGATTCGGAAGTGGTCCGCCTGGAGGTCTTGCGCCATGGGTATTCTCATACATTTCTTGAACTACTTGCTTTGAAGCACCCGTCATTAGTTCGACAATGCCGCCGCGGGCTTTATGTCTGACCAAATCCCGGGCAATTTCGAGTGTTTCAATATCAGCTTTTCTGTGACGTAATGCCATGTTCAACTACTCCTACTTACCAGGGGTGCCGGATAGCGATTGAATCAGCGATCGCCTGAAGGGTTTTGTCGTCGTCCTTCGATGCGGCAACCAGAGCCTGGTCGAGTATTTCGGCAGGAATTCGGGGTGCAAAAATCATAACGGGCATCTGGGACAGTCGAACAATGGCTCCAACATCCATGGCAGGTAGGGCTTTGACGGTTTGTTCGTTCATCCCAAACTGAATCGACGCTTGGGTTGGGTTCTGCTCTGCTACATCGCGAGCGATCAATAGGAGCTGCTGATTTAGCGCAGCGATATCACGGGGTGTACGTTCATTTTTAGGCATAAATCCCTCCACGGATTTAAGTCTTCATCCTTGAGTATCATTCTGCGTAGTAGGTCCCCCTGGACCAAGCTAATTTCTTTAAACGCCAACTCTGGCGCGCAGGAATGATATCGTCCGATCCAGATGACAGGGTCATCGGGATGCTGCAAGATCTTCGCAAGTAGATCTGCAGTAGCCCGTTTGCATCGATTAACCATCAATTTGAGTTGCGCTGCAAAACTGAATTAAATTAATTTTATGTGGAGGCTACGTAAAGGTCTGTAGGATAAATAAGGCAAGAGTAAACAAATGTAACAAAATATTACAGAGCTTGTAACTCTTCGTAATGCCGCATGCCCAGAAACACGCTCTCCTGGCGGGTATCGACTTCAAGTTTGGTGCAAATTCTGCTGATGTAGGAATGGACCGTTTGCGGAGAAATGTCCATTTTTGTGGCAATGGTCACAGATTTCTGGCCACTGCATAACGCGCGCAAAACCTCGCGCTCTCGCTCTGAAAGGCGACTGAAGACTGAGCATGGAGGGTTTGCGGGATCTTTACTTACCATGATACCCCTTCCCCTTCCCCTTCCCGAAATAATCTCACTCACTCGTTGCATAGTGTCATCAAGCGACTGGTTTAAATCCATGATGGTATGAACGCCTCGAGCAAGCAAAGCTTCTGGCAAGGGATGTGATCCCAATACCACGATTCGAGCACCCGGATACTGCTTAATCAATGGTTCGAGATTTTTGAAGGCCACCTTGTTCAGTTGTTCTATCTCAATCAGGATTATTTTGAGTTTTTGGGTGGTTTGTGCGGTATCGATAAATAGTTGAGTTGCAACGGTTAGTTCAGGTAACTGCTTTTGCAATCCGTGCTCCAGCATATCCAGCATCAATCGATGTTGGTGTATTACAAGAATATCCTGATCCATCCCTTGATCCTCACTATATTTGGAACGTTATGGAGCCCATCAAACGATCGTTCCGTTGATCGATTTTAAGGCTCCCGCTAATCTTTTCAATTTCGTGCAGTGCCAGCAACAAAAGCGCGTTACGGAAATGCATTTCACCATCGCGGGATGCGAGGGGATCCAGATACGAATCGCCAAAACCTCCTCCTGCATCGACGTTCACGGTCAACCGACCTTTTTCCTTAGTAACGTCAAACGCAGGCCCGTGCTTTCCCCTACACCGTTGAATAAGCGTCAGGGTAAAGGCTAACGGGATCTTGTCCCCACGATAGTTGAGCGATCTTTTTCGGGCTCCAGAATTTATTGTCCTTGCTGAACGGAGAAGCTCGAGCGCGAGACGATCATCTTCCTCGACTGATTCGACAGACATCAACCCAACATCAGTCCAGTGTGCGTTGTAGTGTTTTGAGATCCTTTTCACCACATGTCGGTATTTTTCAGCAATATGTGCTGGAATCTTTAATGCCTCACACACTGAGCGGACATCATTCATCCGCTTTTGGCTTACTTTTTCACGCCATTTATCAATCAACTCTTGGGTTTTGTCACCGTCAGCCTTTTTTAGGAGCTGATTTACCCTAGCATCCTTGACCATTTTCACGATCACTTCAGGCTTCCAGGGCTTTTCGATGTAGCCGACAACACCGGCCTCGTTTACACAACGCCGCAGTGGCTCAACGTCTGCATACGCTGTAGTAATCAATAACTGGGTGTCCGGGCAGCGCCGCCGAATTTCAACAAGCACTGAGTCACCGGCGATTTTCGGCATTCGCTGATCCGAGATGATCACGTCGACTTCCAGGCCATTATCGAGAGCTTCTAGGGCTGCTTCGCCACTGATAAACGTGTGGATATCGAATCGATCACCAAACTCCCACTTAAAGACTTTCAGCGCCTGTGGTTCATCGTCGATTAATCCAACTCTAATGGGATTCATTAGCCCTTGGACTCCGTTGCAAATATTTCCTGTTTGGCTCTTTCAGCCCAGATTTGTTTCAGCAAGGACTCCACCTTTTCGTAGACTTCACCCACGTCACAAATTGCATCCACTTTTAAACGATTCAGAGCAACTCTTATGTGTTGAGCCGTTGGCTCAGACATGGCTAATAACGAAATACTGGCGTGTTTACTTTCGATCTCAACTCGCTCCAACCAATCAAGCGGTGGCTCGATCATTACCAGGATGTCGCATTTCGGTAGGGTTGTGCCGTCGGCATATAGGATTTGAACAACGTCTCCAATCCCGGACAAATCTTGCCGAAATATATTCCCAACGGGTTGCGCACATACAATGCGAGTGGTCCATGTTTGCATGGCTGTCCCTGTCCCTGTCCCTGCTTGCGAGTGGTGGGTGGTGGTGGTGGTGACGCAATTCTTCCATACTAATCAACTTTGTGTTGACGCGAAATATTAACAGGTTACTCATCTTCAAATTTGCGCGGTTCGACACGTCTAAATTATCAATGAAACGCTAACATGTTGTTTATCTATCGGTTTCAGGAAAGACGCACACCTATGAGCCATCCGCTTACTGATCAAAGCATACCAAAGAAGGTCAATGTCGCAGGAATGAGCTGTCTTGTTTTCAACGAAGAGGCGCCGGGCACTCCCGTGATTCTGATTCACGGTCTGCTTTGCTCAGTCTACTTCTGGTACCCCAAACACCTGAACGTTTTTGGTAACCGCCCCATCTACTCGATTGCTTTACCAGGACACTACCCTTCTCCATCTCTATCGCCTGGAGAGCGCATTACACCAGACTCCCTCGCAACCGCAGTGCTCGCTCAGATAGAAGCTCTGATCGGCAATCGCCGGTGTGTGTTGGTTGGACACTCCACTGGTGCCCACGCAGCTTTTCTGGCTGCGGCCTCCCGCCCGGAGCAGGTGGATGCCGTCATTTCCATCGGAGGCTCTTTATATGGAAAAGAGGAAGGAGGGATTTACGCGGCGTTTCAGTGGTTGGGTAAATTCGGCTCCTTTGGCCGTTCGTTGATTGCATTCGGCCTGAAGTTTAATGCGCTCTCCGTGGGTGTTCATAAAGTGTTCATGAAGGATGTCGTTGCGGAACCGAAAACATTCTTTGAAGATCCTGATGCCAATCACTATGTCGACTATTACTTCCCGGCTTTGAAGGCAATAAGCGGCCTTTCAATGGCCCGATATTTTGGCGATCTGGTCGATTTAGACCTTCGCCCCTATATGCCGGATGTTTCGGCTCCTACACTTATTATGTCTGGCAATCAGGATCCCTACGTGTCAGTTGGGTCCACTGAGGCGCTCAGCACCACTCTTCGTGATAGCGAGATGGTACTGATCGATAGATCTGGCCACTTGCCGATGTTTGAAAACTGGCCTGAATATCAGAAAGCCATAACGTCTTTCATGGATCGGTTAATGAGCGGTACAGATGCTAACAAAACTTTATTCTAGGCTCGGGCAATTCAGTCCTGCATTCCGCGACCTCAGCCATCTCGACCAATATCATGACAGTTTCGAGGCACAAAACTGGTCGGATCGGGCCTATCTGAATCAGATTGGATGCATTGTCAGCATTGTGATTGTCACTCTTGGCATACCTCTCGACTCCATTGTTTATCCCGAATACTTTGCCGAATTTACAGCCCTTCGTCTTGGAGAGGTGTTGTTTCTATCCATTATGTTTTTTGTCACAACCTTCGATTCCATGCGACCCCACGTATTTAAAATTACGGCTGTTTTTACAGGTTCTGTCATCGCCACCGTCTGCGTGATTATCTATGTCACCGAGGGTGCCATATCGCCCTACTATGCCGGCATCAATCTTGTTCTGATCGGCATTGGTTTCATCATGGGCCTTACCTTCAAAGAAGCCTTTGCCTACAGTTTATTTGCAATTCTGTCATACCTGTTTGTAAGCGTTTTGGCCGGTATCTCGGATGACTCCTGGCGGAACGTCATCATTAATTCCTATTTTATTTTTCTGACGGGCGTCATCGCCCTAATCGCGGCTTACTTCTCCTACCGAATCCGGTTTTACTCCTATGCTCAGGAAATGGAGTTACAAAAAACCAATATGGCTCTGCAGGAGATGGATCGTCGCAAATCAGAATTCATCGCCAACGTCTCCCACGAATTGCGAACACCCGTCGCCGTGATTGTTGGTCCAGCAAAACACCTGTTGGAGCAGCAATCGAATCAGCTGCCGCCTTCAGCCAAAAAAGTGATTGAGCAAATTGTCCGAAACGGCTGAAGATTAATAAAGCTGGTAAACGATTTATTGGAGCTTATGGCGCTGGAGAATACAGACCAGGCCACCGTCAACTACACCCGCATTGATTTAGCCGCCATTTTAAATATCTGTACTGACCAGCTCGCGCCTTTGTTTGGAAGTCACAATAAACGCGTCCTCAATGCCGTTGTGCCGCCCTATAGCGTATGGGTGAAAGGAAACGAAAGTCAGTTAGAGCGTGTCTGTTTCAACCTGATTCAAAACGCTTACAAATTTACAGACCCAGAAAATGGCCAGATAGACGTTGAACTGTGGATCGAAAACGACTGCGCGACTTTGACAGTTCAGGATAATGGCGTCGGGATTGACGCTGAACACCATGAAATCATCTTTCAGCGTTACAGACAGGTCGATGGTTCTACAACCCGACAAGCCCAAGGAACCGGCATCGGGCTTGCGTTAGTAAAAGAAATCGTTGAAGCACACTCAGGGACAGTGTCTGTCGAGAGTCAGCCGGGTTTAGGTTCAACCTTTACGCTTCGGTTTCCACTGGCTCAAAATCAGACCGATGTCGCGGATACGAAAGAAACCGGTCAATATGATATTCGTCGTGACGCCGAAAGTGACTACTTATTGAATTTTGACGTCCGCCCAGATCCTGAGTCGAGCAACAAAACCTACCGGTCAGAGGGAAAACCGCTGCTTGTTCTGGTGGAGGATGAGTACGACATCGCCACAATGATGCTGGATGCTCTTCAAGCTGATTACGACCTGGTTTGGCTCAAAGACGGCGATTCGGCAGCACAGGAAATAGCCTCACTTCGGCCTTATGCGGTTCTGCTGGATCACATGCTGCCAGGTAAAGATGGTCTGGATGTAGCCAGAGACATAAAACGAAATCCGGACATATCTACCACACCGATCCTGCTGGTGACTGCCAACGCCAGAGACACACTGAAGCAAGATTCGCTAGATCTGGGTATCGATGAATTTATTGCTAAACCGTTCAGTTGGGTCGAGTTGAGAGCCCGGGTTAAAAACCTGGTGGGCCGGGCCGATTTGGAGCGAGTGTTAAGCGAACGAAACGACGAGTTGCAGACGGCGATGGATGATTTAAGTCGCTCGGAGGCACAACTGATTCAATCTGAAAAATGGCGGTCGCTATCGAATTTTTCTGGGACTCTAATCCATGAAATTGGGAATCCACTCAACGTAGCGTTGAGTGCACTAAGAATTGCTGTAAACCATAAAAATCCAGATATTCGAGCTGAGGCTTTAGAAGATACGCAGATCAGCCTTGAGCGAATCAGTGACCTTATTGTCGATCTCAAAGATTTTCTTACACCTGAAAACACACCGGTTATGGAGCCCGTGTCTCTTGAGCAGGTAGTGGATCGCGCCGAAGCCCTCCACCGTGCTCGACTCGGCAACGTGACCATTGATCAAAAAGGCTTGTCTGATGTCTTTATCATTGGCAATAAAAATGCGCTCATCCAGATTGTAAGCAACCTCATAGGGAACTCGCTGGATGTTTTCGAGCGCAATGATTCTCCAAATTGCCGTATCAGTATTATCGCCACCTCAATTTCAGGATCTTTTTACCATCTGCGAATCTCAGACAATGGCCCTGGAATAGCTGAGTCTTTGATTCCAACATTGTTTAACCCGTTCCACCCTGGGCCCGACAGTTCCGGTATTGGTATTGGCTTGTCTATCTGCAAAAAGATGGTGGAACAAATGGGCGGCCAAATTCGCTTGTGTGAGAGCGCAAGCGGCAAAGGAGCTTCCTTTGAAATCACACTACCCTCAGCATGAGACCTCGGGTAACTAAAGATGGTCGGCTTTAATCTGAAGGGGCTTTCTATAATCGACAGCGTTGGATTTCATG
>Ga0307974_1000037_pt1 | contig 67880 bp, 63 predicted proteins | sample OrgLakmetagen784_FD_201812 | JGI IMG/M metagenome (GOLD analysis project Ga0307974, IMG submission 201812) | Saline water microbial communities from Organic Lake, Antarctica - #784 | ecosystem: Environmental > Aquatic > Non-marine Saline and Alkaline > Saline | place: Antarctica: Organic Lake... | reverse complement strand
CAAAAGAAACTACCATTTACTGTTCTAGGACAACCTTCCAAGGATTTTAGTTTATTAATACGGCAAAGGAAATTCCCACTCACATAATTAAATTTTAGTGGTAGGTGTTCTAAATTTTTATAAGCTAGATTAACACCACCAGCAACATCAATGCTTAAATCATCATTAATAGTGTAGTTTTCTATATCATATTTTTTACACACTTCTATAACTTCATCCCTTGTAGTTGGGAAGTTAGGACTAGCATTCTCGAATATTTTGTAAGGTTTTATATGTTTCATAACCTATATATTAAATAGGTAAGTTGAGTTTGGTTAGGAATATATCTATAGCGTTTTATAAATCCACTTGACCTTCCCACAGTCCCATATTCTATAACTTATAACATCTTCATACATTATTTCCTTTTCAGATTTATCTATATCATAACCCATTTTTATAAGCTGTGATTTTCTATACTTAGATTTATGACACCTTCTATTTCCAATAATCCATTTGTAATCGATTGGTACATTTTTAGTATGTTCAAATCCCAATTTTTCATATAATGAGCCATCGAACATAGAGGTGTCTGAAAATGAGATAACACTGCTAACACTATACTGTTTTAATAAATAATTGAATAGTTTACTAGCACCACCAACAACATTTGTTTTTAATAGATTACAAAACCTAATTAATTCATATTCATTATCAGATCCACCCCTTGGTCTAGAGAAACACATAAGTGATACTAAGGTATCTTTGTGATATAGACCTAATTTTATATTAGAATTAGAATATCCCTGTATATGATTATTATCCATAAATATTCTACTATCTTCTATGTTGACTGTTTTAATTAGACACTTCCTAGCATATATAGAACCTATTGTTTTCTTGAGCTTATATGATATGATAGATTTTATTATATCTTTCCTCAATATCCAGTCATCTTCCCATATATGCATAAGGTACACACCTTTACTCAAGCACATATTTGTCTTATCATAATGGTATTTCTTAGCTTTATTAATCTCACTGTGCCAATATAGTCCATTAAACTCAAATGCTATGTTAGAATTTGGTAAATATATATCTAGTTCCTTGCCACCTAAAACTTTTCTATCATTTTCAATTATTAAATCGTCATATATGCTCTCTATATATATTTTTAAATCCTTCTCTAGACCAGATATATTACTACTGACTGGATTGCATTTTGTACATATTACATTATCCACACTTTGTCTGTTATGCAAATATTCTCTATGTATATTAAACTCTTCATTACACACATCGCAATGTAGGCTTATTACTCTAGTGTGATAATCTATACTAATAAAGTGTATGTTATCATATGTGTGTATTTTATCTAGTACTTTTTTATACAAGTTTTCATTTTTAGTGATTTTTGAATTGAGAATGCTTTTTTTGTGTATTTTTTCATTTTTCCAAGGATGGTCTACACCATATCTATCAAGGGATGTTTTTTTATATGATGCTTTGTATGCATCTATATTTTTCTTAAAAGACTCGACTCTTCTTTCTAAAAGACCATCTATACTTGCTACATTATTAACACCATACCTATCATTTAGTGTTTTTATCCTCTTATTTAAGATACTTTTTTTATAAGAATTTGTTCGGTTTTCATATTTTTTTGAAGTTATTGCCTTAGCATGCTCACTATGTGCTGCGTGTTTATGTCCAAATTTTTTTAAATTGGTGTTTTCTTTTTTCTTTTTTATTTTATCATCACTACCTATACATTTGTTAGAACAGTAATCATAGTACCCCATAGATGAGTTTTTAAATTTTACTAGATTATCACACAACTCATTGACACAAATGACATCTGTCTTTATATCATTTATAACATGATATACCTTTTCTTTAAAACATAGATGATTTATATTATTATCTTCACAATATTTGACTATGTATGTATAATCATCAAAAAAGTTCTTTGAAACATACTTTTCCATAGACATTTTACCAGACTTATTATCAAATTTATAATTATATAAGAAATCTTTGCTTATCATAAGATGGTTTTGATTTATATGTTATATGCTTTTTAAATAGTTTGTTTAATTAAAAAACCCCCATTAAATTAAAATGGAGGTTTGTAATTATTTATTATATATTTACTATCTATTTATAAATCCACCTGCTGATATAGCACCAGTTCTAAGGATAGTGATGTTATTAACAATGATTCCCATACCGCGTATCGGTTCAACAAACGTGTCAAGTACCCCAATTTGGTTATCTATTATCTCTGGTGTGTTATTTTCATCATCCATCTTATTAAAGAAGTTAAATAAACCATTCTTACTCACATAAGTCTCACATATAACATCTGCTCTTAGTTTAATTTCTGCTCTAACATCAGGAGTATTATACTTCCATTGGTAATCCAATAACATATTAGATAATTCTCTTTCAAGTTCTATAAGAACCTCTCTAACATGTATAAAAGATAGTGCAGAATTAAACAATGTTTGTGCAGTGTTCTCTGTCTCAATTATATATCCTCTATTTCTTTTGAAAACAATAGGGTTAATTTGTGCTTGATTTAAGAACTCAATATCTTCTTTAGTAAAGTCCATTTCTAGACCTGTGATATTTGTTATTCTACCATTTGTAACACCAGCTGCTATTGTCCAAGGTGTAATAGATGTTATATTAGAAATATGCTTTCTCATATAAGTTGTAGCCACATAAGATGCTGGTGGCATCTCTAATGGACGACCATTATCATTTACAGTAACATAAGGTGTGAAATACCCAACCGATGTATCACCTACTCCTTGTGGGAATGAATATCCAACTGGATTTAGACTTTCTTTATTACCACCATCTGCTAAGAACTCAACACTTAATACACCTTCCAAATCTGTAAAGTTTGGCGATTTTTTAAACTGTCTTAAAGAAGGCATGTTTATAAATCCAAATGCATCTAATCTATCTCCACAAATATCTACCAATTGAGATTTAGAATTTTCTACTAATCCAAGTCCAAAAGAGTCAATTAAATATCTAAAATCAATAGCTTCTTTATTAGTTACTGCTTTAAATAAGGGAGTTCCTTTAGCTACTAAGTTTAGTATTCTATTTTGAGTTTCTTCTGTACCATCTGGTAATGAAGACTCCTTTACTTTAAATCCTTCAAAAACTAAACCTTTATATGTATTAGCATAATTATCTACTGATACAAATCTTGTTGTTTGTCTATCACCATTAAAATCTTCTTTTAATATTTCAGAATCACAAGTAAGTTCAACTAAATTAGTAGTAGTATTATATCTTCTTTTAGAAATAATCCTAGTTAATTCTCTAGGAGTTTTTGTAGATTTCAAGAAATCGCCTATTCTAACCTCAGTATATCTAGACCCATCTATTAATACCTTATTAGGTGTCTCAATGTAATTAACATCATCCTCTAATTCTAGAGTTTGTTTTAAATTACCAAGTTTTGATTTAACTGTAATAGATTTAGTTAAGTTATCACCGTCAATTGCCTCAGTCGCTAACATATCTTTACCAGTTGATTCAAAAATCATATCGCCATTAGCCTCTAAGTACATTTTCATAAATACACCATTCTCAACACCAACTTGGTCAAATGAATCTCTTGTGTTTATAACTCCGTCATTAAATGCATCGTAGAAATCAGAATATTTACCAATTACACCTTCTTCGTTTGATGCTACCTCTCCTTTAGTTTTAGCACCTTCTGATCCTAATATAAATTCATTATCTACTGTATAGAATACTAAGTATCCAGCAAGAACATCCACTAATTCAACTTCTGTTAATGGTGTCTTCAATGTAAATTTCTTATTCTGGCTAGTAGCAGTAATTATATCTTCTATTGTTACATTTCCTAAGCTAACATTAAAACCAGTAGAGCCTAAGCTCATAAGGACTTTATCTTTGTTAACATTATCAATTACACTAACCAATCTGTTAAACATCTTAAATCTTCTAGATTGTTGGTAATTAGAAAGAGATACAGTTGTTGCAGTATCTAAAAATTCAATTTCAAATTTACCATTCTCTGTATAACTTACGCTATAATCAACACCAATCACCAAGTCTACAAAGCCATCTACATCGACTGTTATGTCTTGTATATTTGATGACTCCGTAAATTCTGTACTATCTATAACTATTTCAATTTTACCTAATGCTAATTCAGTAATTGCTACAGGCATATTATTTTCATCATCACTATTCTTTAATGCTATTTCACCCTTTGTATTAACAGTTGCTACCGAACTATATGATACTGGACCACTAGTAGCCTCTGGGTATTGTGAAGCATCTAAGATTAATGTATAAGAACCATCAGTGATATCTATTTTTCTATCCCCAATAACTACAAATGCACTATCAGCTTCATATGTTAATTCTATATTGCTAGCAGTTATAGCGAAATCAGTTCTTGTTAATCCAAAAGTTGATCCCTCTGCAAAATATGCTGTTCTATTATTACCGTTTTCAATATTGCCCTCTACTAATGGAGCAGGTGAAACATCAGTATCTGTAAACGCATGTGATGCTTGACCTGTGTAATTTGTCACACCACCCATTATAGCAGTTACATTACCAGGCAAGTCTAAAGGAGTTTGAATAAATTCAATTTCCTCTTTTAAAGTTTCATTATAAGACAAAAAGTCAATTGATTCTACATCTTCATCAGTTGTAGTATTTCCTAACAAGTCAATTAAACCATTATAAGAATCAACCTCTACTGCATCATTATTAAATGCACAGAATAAGCCAGTTCTATCAGTATCTCTGTTTATAATAGTTTCTATAAATATGTTATTTCCATTTGTATCTCTGAAAAAAGGAATAAGTGAAAGACCTTCATAGTATTCTAGAAGATTAATATTTCTATCATTAGCAAAATCTCTTACTCTTTCTTTTATAAGACCATTATTATTGAAATAGCTACTCCATCTGTTATCAACCGCTAGTGATTGGTAATCTGACCAATCCCCACTTACTAAAACAACATCTACTAGGTAGTCTGCTGCGTAGTCTTTACTAGATACATATGGTGGTATTCTATCTTCTGACCCGTACCATTCTAACAAAGTTCTATCAAATCCACTTAGTCTTGATTTAAAAACGAATGCAGTTACTGTCTTATCAGATAGGTTTGTTAAGCTAAATGCTCTTTGATTATCATCTGTTAAGTTTAAGAAAGATTCAGTATCCCTTCTCCAAAAGCCTGTTGTGTCGAAAACTCTTCTATAAGGTCCTTCTTTCAAAACATCATTATTTGTACCAGCAGAAGCTGACAATGTTTTAAATTTAATTGTGTCTAATTCGTCATTAGTTGAGAGTAAATTCAATGCAAAAACTGGTGAAGTTTCTAACATCTTAGAAATCGTTCTATGAAAGAATGATCCTTTTCTTTCCATACCTCTGTCTATTTGTCCAAAAACTGATTCTAAATCATTTATATTTGTCAATCTTACTGGTGTGTTAACTGGTCCTTTTTTAGAAGTACCTATAACGAGGTTAGTTATCCCATCTACTGTTGGTGATGAATTTACTGACTGATCAAATTCTTCTATGAATATACCTGGTCTTTTGTACTTGCCAATTTGAATATTTGCCATATTTTCTATTTAATTTTTTTATTTAGTATATATATAAAAACTAAAAAATGACATTTTTTCTATTTTGGATAATAGCTATTTAATTTTAGATATCCAATCTTTAATATCTTGTTCTATATTATCCATTTTCTCTTTGTGACTTTTCTCTAATACAGGTAATTTTTTACTAGCATCATTAATATCTTTTTTAATTTTAATTATTTGATCATTGACTTTGCTTATTCTATCACTTATATCTTTTGAGATATCATCACTAGCATCTGATAGTCTATCCTTTAGCTCATTTTTTTCTATCGATTTATCAGTTTCTCTCTTTTTTAACTTCTCAATACTTCTAGTTATACTAGCTATACTAGAGTAGCTAACTAGAAATGGATTTGTATCTTTATCAGTCCCAATTACCTTATCTAAATCATCTTTAATACTACCATTTTCTAAATCTTGATAAATTTTATCTATTTTTGATTTATTAGAGTTATAATATGATATTTGTGTCTTTACTCTGTCTAATTTTTCTTTAGATAGTTTAACATCTTCACTATCACTATCCTCAACTTCAAAATCTTCTAAGAATAGTTTATACTTTTTTAAATGTTTCATTTAAATTTTTCTTTTAAATCTTTATAGTTTTTAGAATCCATTGGTCCAAATGCTGTTTTCTCTAAGTCAGTGAACTTGATGGGTTCTTTATTATTATCAACTAATTGAAATATATTCCTAACATCTTTCAAGTCTTTAAAGTTTTTAGCTATAGTTCTTTCATTATTTGTGTTAAACATATCAATATTAACTGCTGCTACTTTAATATCAGAACCAGGAGTTATATCAAATAAATCTCTATCCATCTTACCAAAAAACATTGGTTTAGGTCTTAATTCAACATTTTTTATCTTACCAGCTTTAATATTATAGTCTTGGTCTAAGTATTTAGAAAAGTTTAAAAATGTTTCTGAATACTTAACATACACATCTTCATCCTCCACTTTAATAACAATAAGGTAAAACATTAATTGCTTTCCTAACAACATACCATATATTGTTCCTTCTGTATCAGTTATTTTACTAACCTCTTCAAAATAAGTGTCTATTACTTCTTTATCAACTTGTGTATTATCTTTAACAGTAGTTTTATCACTATCTTGTGAGTCTTCATTATCTTTACCAACTGTTATGTTGTCAGATCCTATTTTCTTAGGTATTACATCTATTCCAAAGTATTCTTTAAAAAATTCACTTTGAGCATTTCCTTTATAAAGCTTCTCCCCATCTAGAAGTTTCTGTATAAAACTAAGAAGTATTTTACCACCACCTTTAACCCTTCTACCATCACCCAATTCTATTTCAGTATCTTTATCAAATAAAGCTTTATATTTATTATCCCTAATAATATTCTGTATCTTATCCTCAAATTTATTGAATACTTTGTTTATTATAAATGGTCCACCACCAGGATTATCTGGAGTTCCTGCATTAGATCCTAAATTAGTATACCTTCTAAACACATTATTAGAGACTTTACCACCACTTCTACCAGAAGGTATAGTTTGTGTTGTATAAACCTTAAAAGCCTTGTTAAACAGCTTTACTATGCTTAATATTGGATCTATTTCAATTTTTTTAATATCTTTTGTAGAATTCTCAACAATATCTTTAATATCATCAGCCTTACTCTTGTCAACAATCCAATTATCTAATACTACGTTTTTATAAAAGAATTTTTGAATTTCTTTCCCATTCGTAGATTTTTCATATACCTTCATAAAGGCATTATATTTAATTATTTTGCTCTCGTTTTTAGAATCTATGCCTGTATCAACTATTCTCTTAAATAACTTATTAAACTTCTTAATAGAACTACCAAAGTCGCCATCTAGTTCTGTTTCTGGTATGCCCATTAATTTTTTAGCAAAATTTGATATCTTACTAGCTATAGACACCCTTTCACTTTCACTAGAATCTATATCAGCACTTTCATTAAATTTATTGCTAAATTTTTTGTATGCTAATTGAAGCTTTCTTCCTAAGTCAATCCAGTATTTTTTAGATTTGCCATCACTATATAGTTTTTTTAGATTTGTTAGAAAATTTTTATCTAGCTTAATGCCATTTTCTTCTGATACTAGTTCTTGTATCTGCTTACTTAGCTTAATGTACTGTTTGTGTTCTCTTGACATACCTTCTATAGCTGCATCTTCATCACTAACTTTATTAGATACGCTAGGTACTCTAGGAACATTTTTATATTCTTCTTCAAGTTCTTCTGCCCTCTCTAGTATATCGGTTATTATGTCTATTAATTTAACCACCTCTTGATGATCTAAATCTGTTTCTTCCTCTGAATCATCGCTTTCAGTTTCAGTTTCAGTTTCATCTTTATCCCCATCATCATTAGTAGAATCACTTTTAATATCTTTTAAATATTCTTCAAAATTAAGAAGACTTTCTTCTAATTCTTTTTTAATACTAGCTCTATCGTTCTTAAATTCATCCATTTCAGATATATAATCTAAAAGGTTCTCTACATTTTCTTTTATTTTACTTATAGACTCTTCATTGTCAATTATTTCTTTTAGCTTACCCAATAAAAATGATATTTTAAAAAAGTTAAATTCATCTTCTTGCTCACTTCCCTCTATAACACCAGATGCTAACAATATTTCAAATTCACTATCTATGCCTTTAGCTATTGCCTCAATCCTATTAACATTATAATTAACTGTAAATCTCCTAGCTATAGAATTGAACATTCTACCCACTAATGAATCTCCCCAATTTATGTCATTGCCCAATGGTCCTGATGATCCACCTGACATGTCAAATGCTTCACTTAAGTATGTATTTTTTCTTTTTAGGTATTTCATATATGAATTTTTTTATATATATTAAAAATAAAAGACTTGTTTTATTTCTTGATGTCAATATATTTGTTATATTTGTATCAAACCTTAAAACTATTATTATGATTATTTGTATAGATTTAACAGAGATGAGAGATAAAGAATACAGAATACTTCAAGATAAGTATCCTGCTTTATCACCAGATGGTATAAAAAATGCTCAGAAAGCTGGGTTTAGTAAAGTATGGATAACTACGAAGGATGAAGAGTACAGAATAGTTGCCTTTACACATCCAAAATCTTCTAAGGAAGTTTCAGTAATTGATATTGAAATGTTTTTGGAAACTATACAACCAGAAAATTTCCAAGATATTGAAGAAGGTATAATAGATAGTCTTGACACTGACGAAATTCTTGATAAAATATCAAGATTAGGTATAGATAAGATATCATTAATTGAAAAAGAATTTCTAGACAAAAGCCTATAAGTACTGATGTTATTTAGTACATAAAGTGATAAAAAAAAGCCAAAATAATATTATTTTGGCTTTTTTTATTATATTTTTTTTAATATGTTAATTTTTATCCATAAAATAGATTTTAGATAAAAAGCAATATTAAAATGATAATATATAAAAGTGTAAATTAATAACAAGATGAAATTTAAACAGATTACTTACAAAGATAAAGCCTATAAAAATATTGATACGATAGTAGAGATACTTAAAGAAGAGGAATTCTATTGGTTAATAGACTCCGAAATTTCCAACGCAGTTATAGAAATAAGAAAGAATACTCTAATATGGCATGATGGTGTTTACCTAAGTGGTAATTGGCATTATGGTGTATTTAAAGGGGGTGAATTTTATGGTAATTGGTTAAATGGAATTTTTGAAGATGGGCTTTTTAGTGGTAAGTGGAACAGTGGATTAAGAATATAAGAGTATAAAAAATAATAGATAGCTATGAAAAAAAGAAAAACTTTGGTTAAGATGAATTTATCAGATATAGTTTTTAATGATAATATAGTATCTATTTATAAAACAGAATGTGGTTATTTCTTTGAAATTGGTGAACAAATAACAGATGATGTAGCAGAAGCAGTATCGATATTAATGAAAAGGGTCGATTCAACAGATAGTATATGGAAAACTAGATTGGACGATTTTAAGAAATATTCAGTAATCCCAGAAAAAAGTTTGTACTGGCTATCAGGTGGTCAAAAAGAATGGGATACACTTGTAAACTACAATAAGCCGTGGTGTGAATCATATATACATTTTCAAGAAAAGTTTGGAACTATGATAGTTGAAGCAGTAGAGAATTCAAAGACATTAGCAGATGTAAAATCTATATTTGAATATGAGCTAAATTTACTTAACATATATGAATTTGCACTAAGCGAAAGTCTAATAAAATGAAAATTTTATATTAAATATATTTATATATCATGATGTTGCATGTTTTTGTAAGTAAAAAGGATTTATTTTAACTAAAATTCTATACAAGCACAAAATTTATATTATAATATCTATATAGTCATGATCTTGCATGTTTTTTAATTAATATATAGATTATGGATAGAGAAAATAAAAAAAGATTAGTGTGTAATAATCCTTGGTGCAAAGCTCCCTTTTACTATGATATTGATAAAGCAATAGAAAAAGATGGAAAAAGTGTATTTCCAAAGGAATGTAGTAAATGCAAAAGCTTTAACTCACAAACAAGTGGTGGAGTAACATGGGAAGATAGAGAATATGAAGATGAACCAAAGGGTGGTGGACAAGAGGAAATAAGGTATACTGAAACTAATAAATATAGCAAATAATATGAAGGCACATTTTTTTGACATTGATACACTTATTAAGATAGATAATTCAGTATGGTTAGTCTCTAAGAATAAACCTTCGATACCCATCATTAAATTAACTGAATCAGAATTCAATTTAATAAAAAAAGGTATCTATAAGAAATATAATTCTATGCTTAATATTGATGATGTTGGATATTGGCTACCAGAAAACCTTTACAACACACTAAAGATTAAGAGTAAAAGTATGAAGTTCAACATAACTGACCTATCATTCTCCTTACAAGAATTTATGAATACAAGTATTATAGAAAATTTAGACTACACTATCTATAAGAAGCATTTTCAGCACCTTAGAAACAAAAACGATGATATATACATAATATGTTCTAAAAAAAGTAAAAGTAGCTACAAAACGATTATAGATAGCTTAGAGAAGGAATTGTGTGATATGAATCTAGTAGTAAAAGATTATTACTTTCTATCAGAAACATTTTATAATAGAGATAAAGATTATATCTCATATCTAAAAACAAGACTCTTATTACAACATTTGTTCGGTTATAAAACTGATGGTGACAAATTTACAGATACAGTTGTTGAGAATTATAACACAGTCCACTTTTATGATGAAAATAAAAAATCTATTGATTTGGCTATTAATATAAACGATGTGTTTACCACAATAATGAGTAATACTAGCGATGATATAAAAAATAATATCCATGACATTACGAATAGAGTAGATAAATACGTTATGGTTAGGGAGGTAACATATAACCAAAGAAACATCTTTAAACAAAAAGATATTCTAATACATGCTAATAATTTAGTGAAAACTTTTGAAACATTTAAGTACTTAAAAATATAATTACTTCTTTTTACCCTTACTTTCTTTTTTATTATCACCTTCTTTCATCATTGCTCCTTTTATAAGGTCATTTAGTTTTCTATTATCAACAATATCACCATCATCTTGTGAATCTTTCGCTTTATCAGATTGTGACTCTAAAACCTCTGAATTTTCAATATCGTCTAATCCCATATCTGTTCTTAGATCTTTATAGAACTTTTCTAAGTCAGTTCTTTGAGTGGATAGAAATTTAGAGTTTTCTCTAACTTGTACAATAGTCTGGTTAACAACTTCGTGCATTCTAGCTGAGCTTTCCCCATTATCAATTTGGCGTAGTTGGTTAAGGAAGTTTTTTCTAGTCATTTTAGCCAAGAATATAGCCTCTGAATATACCATAGCATCTTCCTTCATCTTATTTTTTATATAAGGATGTTGTTTTAGTTTTGGAACATCACTTAGGTATAAGTCTATAAGTGAACTTAAAACCTCCACTGATTGCTGTGATGATGTGCTTAAATCTGCATCATAATCATACAAGCTTATCTCACCAAGGTCTGGTAAATCTTCTGCTTCTGCCAAATGTTTTGATATATCAAAATCATTATTCTCCCCTTGTATTTGATCAAATTCGTCTTGTATCCTACTTTTTTCTTTATCTGTTTTAGACATAGAGCTGTTTTTTTATAATATATATAAAAAAATAAGTCGCTTATGGCAAAGATTAAGAAAGAAAGACAAATGGTATTTAGTAGTGAGAACGTTACCGAGGCTACTGATAAGATAAATGATGGTATAGTACTAAAAAGGTTTCAAAACCCATGGCTTAAAAATGAAATAGGGTTAAGAAGATCAGGTCTTACATTTAAGATGACAAGTGCCGAACAAGGAGAATACGTTAAATGTGCACTAGATATACACCATTTTACCGAAAAATACTGTAAGGTGAAAAGAGAAGATGGTTCTATTGGAGCAATAACACTTAGAGACTACCAAGCTGACATATTAGATAATTTTGTTGATAATCGATTCAATATATTAATGGCTAGTAGGCAGGTGGGTAAGTGCTTGACCTTCAACACTTTATGCGAAATTAAGAGCAAGGAAATTAGAAAAGAATATAGAATTGGTAAACTATATTATCATATGCTTAAACAAGAAAGATCACTAACATTATTAGAAAAAATAAAAATAAAATTATATGATATTTTATTCCTGTTAGAAAAATAATTTACCTATTTGATAGGAAGCCAACAACTTTTTATATATAAAAGCATATAAAAAGAAAACAAAATAAAATTATGATAATAAATGACAATAAAGAAACGGTAACATGTAGAATATGTGGTGAGCAATGCAAAAGAATATATGGAAAGCATTTAAAATTTGCACATAATAACATGACTACTAAAGAATATAAAGAATTGTACGAAGGTGCTCCTATAATGGCATTATCAGATAAGGCTAAGACAACAATTAATGGTGGTAAGCATATGAAGAAAGAAAAGTATAAAAAAATGTTTGCTGAAAAAATAAGAGGCACAAAAAATCCTAATCACAAAAAAAATACAACTGAATTAGAAAGAAAATCAAGAAGTCCATTTTCAAAGAATTTTTCAAAATATGAAGGTGTAGAGAATATAGAGGAGCATATAAGTATTTTTGCAAAGGAAGCTATTAAGGATAGAATATCAGATACTACTTTAGAATACTATTTACTGAAAGGTTATGATGAGGAAACATCTAAAAAGATGCTTAGCGAAAGACAAAGTACATTTTCTCTAAAAAAATGTGTAGAAAAACATGGTGATGTTGGTGGTAAGAAAAGATGGCTAGATAGACAAACACTTTGGCAGAAAAATTTGGCAGAAAATGGTAATATGAAATGTGGCTATTCTGAAATATCACAAGACTTATTTAAAAAGATAAGTAAGATTTATACAGATAATGAACTAAAACGTGTACACTATGCAATAAAAAATAAAGAGTTCTTTATATCAGTTAAAGATGTAGGATTTTTCTCATATGACTTCACTGATAGAAAAAGAATGAAAATTATCGAATACAATGGTGATTTATACCATGCAAATCCTAAAACTTTCAAAGAGAACGATTATCCACATCCTTTCTATAAAGAAAGTGGACCTACTGCAAGGGAAATATGGGATAAAGATAATTTAAAAATAAATATTGCTAAATCAAAAGGATTTGATATTCTAATAATATGGGATACTGAATATAAAAGCAAAAAAGATTTAACTATTAAAAAATGTATAGATTTTTTAAATAATGTATAGATAAAAATAATAAAAAAATGATTACACTTCTTAAAAAAATATTGATTGAGTTGATAGAAAAATCTATTGAGTTGATAGAAAAATACCAATATAGAAATGTATCATTGGATGAGGATGATATTTCTAAAAAAATATTAAAATCTATATCTTTAATAGATATTAGAGTAAAGACTGATACTGGATATGAGGCAGTATCTGAGATACATTTAACACAACCATTTAATCATTATAATATCAAAACTATTGACGGTCTTAGCTTAACTTGTGCAGATAATCATATATTATTTGATGAATATTTTGATGAAGTATTCTGTAAAGAATTAAAAATAGGCGATACTATAAAGACCAAAAATGGCAATAGTATTGTGAAGCATATAAAAAGGGAAGATTATAAATCATCTATGTTTGATTTATCGGTAGACCATCAGAATCATAGGTTCTACACAAATGGAATACTTTCACACAATACTATATCTGCTTCTATATTTATGCTTCATACAATACTATTCAATAATGATAAAAACATTATGATTGTTGCTAACAAGGGTGATACATCAGTTGAGATTGTTGACAAGATAAAATCCATTTATTCATTACTACCATTTTTTTTAAAACCTGGTATAAAAACATGGAATCAAAAATCACTGACATTTGACAATGGTTGTCGTATTAAGACCTCTGCTAGGACAAAGACTCCAGCTATTGGTTTTACTATTGATGTTCTTTATTTAGATGAATTTGCACATATTCCTTCAAACATAATAGAACCATATTATACTGCGGTTTTTCCAACAGTATCTGCAATAAAAAACTCTAAAATAATAATAACATCTACACCAAATGGTATGAATTTATTTCATAAATTACTTACTAATGCAGAACGACCAGCTGGTGACCCACAAAGAAATAACTACACACCTATGAGGGTTTACTGGTACCAAGTCCCTGGTAGGTTTGTTACATATATAAGGCTTAATGACCATAAATTATACGAAAACAAAATAGAAAAGGATAATGTTTTTAATCAAGTACATAATAAATGGGGTGCTGATACTAAGGTCGAAATGAGTTGGAGTGTTGATTTACAAAAATATGTAATCGAGGTCTATAATAATGATTATTGTCATGATGAGGATGTTGTTGGATTTAATATAAAAACACCCGATGGCAAAGAGATATCTATACTAGAGTTAGCAGAACTTACTACATGGAAGGATGAGGCAATAAAAGATATTGGTGGAGAAGATGCTTTTAACCAAGAATACGGTCTTAGATTTGTAAATGCTAGTAAATCTTTACTAAGTGAAAATATTATAGACCATTTATTGAATAATAAAATTCTTTATGAGTGGGAGGAGATATATGAATTTGAAGATAAGCTAAATTTTTCCTATGAAAATTTAAAATGGGTTGATGATTATGATATATACAACCCTATAAAAAGAAAAGAATATAAAATAGTCTTATCAATTGACCTTGCAGAGGGATTAGGTCAAGATTTTTCTGTTATAAACATATTCAGAATAAGTAATAAAAGTAGAGAGGTCATAGATATACAAAAAGAAAAGTATTCATCAATAAAGGATTTTTTCAAACTAGAACAAATTGGGATATATCGAAGTAATATAATATCTATTAAACAAATGTCAGAATTGCTTTATATATTAGCTTTTGAATATTTTAATCCAGATAACCTTAAAATAGTTTTAGAACTTAACAACTATGGAAATACATTACTAGCAGAACTACCTCATGTTTTTGATGGTATTAATGATTATGGTTCTTCTGTATTTGTTAGATATAAGCACAGAATAGATTCACCAGAAGAAAAGGTAGGACTTAAAGTAACAAGTTTAAAAAATTTACTTATAAAAGACTACCAATCTCTAATGCTTAGTAAATCTTTCTCAATAAATAATGAAGACACCATAAGGGAAATAACCACATTTGTAAAACATACAACTAGTTCTGGCAATATAAAATATGCGGCAGATAATGGAAACGATGATTGCGTTTTGCCAAACACTCTTATAAAGACTATAAATGGTTATAAAAGAATAAAAGATATCAAATTAGGTGAGTTGGTGTTAACACATTTAGGAAATTACAAACCAGTAACAAATATATGTAAAAAAGATTTTGATGGTGTTATGCACAGAATCAAATTTAGAGGCCAACCTAGCTTAGATATAACATATAACCATCCTATATATGTTCCAAAAAATGACTACTCAAAGAAAAATAGAAAGAATTATAATAATTATCTTAAGCGAGAGTGGATTTTACCAAGTGACATTTCTAATAAATCTAGGTGTGTTGTTATAAAATCACCTCTATATACTGGTGATGTTAATAATATCAAATATCAAGAATTATTTGAAAGGAATAAATATTCTCCGTCATCTAATTTTAAAATAAAGGAAATAGAACTAGATAATAATTTTGCTAAGTTTTTAGGCTTATTCTTAGCAGATGGTAACAGTTATAAACCATCTCATAATACTTACCGAATAACTTTAGCCTTTAATGATAAAGATTTAACTCTTATTGATGAAATGAAGGATATAATAAATAACTGGAATTTAAAATATCATGTACAGAATAGAAATAATTGCACTACTGTGATATTTTATAATAGATTCTTATGGGAAATATTTTCTAAATGCTATGATGAAGATAAAGAGAAAATATTCCCCGAAATGCTCTATAACAAACTAGATAAAGAGAAAATGTCCCTAGTCCTAGATTATTGGATAAAGGGAGATGGTTGGCTCTGTGAAACACCTGGTAAGACTAAACATTATATAGGATGTTCAACTAGTTTTCAACTAGCATTGACTATGAGAGATATATCTATATCATTAGACAAACATGCAGTAATATCCTATAATAAAAGACATAGATATGGTAAGCCTACGAAAAGCCAATATTGGGTATCTATTTATGAAGATAGTTTAGAAAGGTCATGTATGAGAAAGATTTCTGATTTTGAATATTCGTCAGTACTACAAAGAAATGAAAAGTATAATTATACTGGAACAACTTATAATTTAGAAGTAGAGGATGATAATAGTTATGTAGCAAATGGGATAGTTGTACATAATTGTGTCATGACTATTGTAAATGCTACATCTATATTCGAAAAGAACGAGTTTTCAGAGATGATACACGAATGGATGAACAAACATGTTGATAAGGAAATAGTTGATTACATAAATGAGTGTATGAAAAAATCTGATTATATAGAAAGTAATGATTACACACACTTTTTAGATGTGAAGAAAAAAACACTTGGTTCTAGAACTGGTGGTGGATATGGTCAGAGCAAATATAAGTCAAGTGGTGGATATGGAAGACGCAGGTAATCAGCTAGTTTTCCTCCATAGTAACAAGCAGTCCATTATTTGACAATTTTTCTTTCATACTAGAAATAGTCTCATAATCACCATACTTAACATCACAAATACCTTTAAAGTGTACAATGTGTGCACATTGATTTGCTTGTTCTTTTTCGTGTCCACATATATTTATCAAACACTTAATAACATGTTCAAATGAATTATGGGAGTCATTGTGTAAATCTAGTCTATATGGACTAGATAATATTTCTTCTACTTCTGTCTTAGTTTCTTCTTTTATCTTTGTCATAGCTATTAATTAAATGTTTTTATAGTTTTGTTAATTGAGTCGATTATTGTAATCTTTATCTTTTGTGTTTCTCCCCACCTAGCGAATTTTTCTAAATGCTCAGCCCTATCATCATACATAGTGAAGTGTTCACATTTAGTATTTTCTATTTGATTTTCAAATAGCTTTACTTTAAATGTAAATGTATCGTGACCACTACATAAATGAACCTCATCAAAGGACATATTGTGGCTTCTAATAATTTCTTCAACACGGGATCTCATTCCCATTACTCTATTCTGTCTCCCAGTAGCCATAATGACGTAAGAATCTGGTCTAGCAACTGCATTTAGATATTCTTCATAAATCCAATCAACCTTTGGTATATCAAATACATCAGTATCTAAAGAGTCAGACTTACCCCACCAACCTCGGTGTCCCCAATCCTCACCAGTCTTTTCTTTCCATATAACTTTACCTTCTTTTGGCTCTGGTGTTAAGCACAGTGTTTTGTCAAAATCGAAACAGTATAGTTCTTTAATCATTTTTTTTGACAAATATATAGATAATATGTGGATAATGCAAAATAATATATAAGAAAAAAATAAAATATATGAAATTAGATAATAAATCAATACTAATAACAGTCTTATTCTTTCTATTAGTATTTTTTATATACAAGGAATATTTCGAAACAGATGATTCATACAAGGAAGATATAGAAAGGCTTAATGCTAAAAATGAGAGTCTTATAGCCAAAAGAGATTCCTTGACATTTGAATTAGATAGTATAAAGGGAGAATATGTTTTATTAAAAGAAATGGATAGTATACTTTCTACAAAGATAGAACAAAGCCAAGATTCTATAATACAAGCTAAGAGAGAAGCATATCTTAGTAAGAAATTATTAAAATCTCTGCAAGCTAAAATAGAAAAGAATAAAAAAGAAATAGATAGCCTAAATAAAGCACCTGATAAAAGTGATGAGAGATTGCTTAAATCTTTAAAAATAAAATTAAATAAATGAGAAAAAAAATAATAATAACTTTGATAGCCATCCTATCAACATTTGCTCTATATGGTCAAGATTATCCTAAATATGAAAAAGATTCTTTGGGTAATCAGTATGTTGTTATAACAATGGAACAAGCTAGATATGTTGATACTAAGTTAGATATACTAGAACTTATGGAAAAGAATGACATATTAGGACAAGGCTTGGATTCAATAACAATAAGGGTTGTGAATGATTTAGAAAAAGTTATAGGTGAGCAAGAGATACAAATAACCAATTTATTTGAGTTAGTAAACAATAAAGACGAACAAATATTAAACTTACAATCACAAATAGCTAATAGTATGTTAATAGAAGAAACTTATAGATCACAAGTTGGTAATTTGAATACTAAAGTTGATATATATGAAACACAAGTCGATAAATTAGAGAAAAAAGTGTTTTGGGGTGGTGTTAGTAGCATTATTGTTATAATAGGTGCATTCTTAATTGGTGGATCATTATAGCAAAAAAGAGAGTTTAAGATATTAATATATAAATTATAAAAATAACAAAAATTATGAAACGCATTCAAAATTTCGAATCACATAGAACAGATAAGAAAGTTAGTAAAGACAAAACACCAAATATAAATGAAAATGTATTTCAAGTAGAAGATACATATAAAGTTAGAACAACTATTGATGTTCCTAAAAGTCTTATAAACGCTTATAGTAAGAAAGTAAAAGATGAAACAGGTGAGGACTTAAAGAAACTTTTTGGCGATTTCGACATTGCAGAAGAGTTAGTTAAGCATGTTGCTAAAAAGTTCTTAGATAATGACATACTATCTTCAAGAGCCTTGATAGGTGGTGATAGTGAAGGTGATCAAGTACAAATACAACCTCAAATCCAAACACAAGAAGATGGTGGTCAAGAAGAGCTACAAGACGAAACACAAATGCAAGACGAAACACAAATGCAAGACGAAGAAGGATTTGACAAAGCACAAATGCAAGACGAAGAAGACCAAACACAACAAGACCAAACACAACAAGCACAAGACGAAGAAGGTTTTGAAGATGTAGAGGAAGAGGAAGATGATGATGAAGATTTGCCAATATAATAACTAAAAATACCAAATAAATAAAATCCCTGTCAAAGAAATGATGGGGATTTTTAATATATAATACTATGAAATACATAAATACATTCGAAAGCAATAGAACTGATGATATTCTTATAATCGTTGATGTTCAAAAAAGTTTTAAAAAGTATTTTACTGATAATTATGTTAAAGAATTAAAAAAGTATTGTAATGAATTTGATGAGGTGTTCCAAATATGGGATAATCACATAAATGGTAAAGTGGGGAACGAATATTTATTTGATCATGATCCAGAAATAAATATTGGGCAAGATTTATATCATTTTCCTAACCAAACTGAAATTATAGAAAAAAGGTATAACTATGATGTTAGTGTAGATTATTATAAAAAGATATTAGATAAAAACACCTATGATAACATAAAGAAAAAAGAAAGTAATGATAAACTAATTAAGGGTGAAATGTTCAAAACAACTAAAGGAACTGCAATTGTATATATTGGAAATAATCATAAATGGTTTCAAATCCCTAAAAAACTATATAAAAGACTAAGTAATGATAAGTATAGAAGATATGTTATAGTAGGTGGTTCTGATACTGAATGTCTAGAAGATGTTTATATTTCTAGTAAATCGATTGGTGTTGATATATCTAGAAACAAAGGATATATATACTCTGGTAAAAATTGTCCTATTAAATAATTATAGTACGCTGGCAAATATCTCTATGTCTCTTATCTTGAAACCAATTACCATATATTCTTGAAACCTATCAGGATCTTCAAAAAATTCAACTTTAAGTTCATACTCAATGTTATCAACCTCTGGAATATAGTCTGCTATTTGTGCTTTAATATCCCCCTCTATAAATTCGGCAGATAATTTAGTTTCGTACAATAGGTTTGGTAAATCAGCACCAAAATTAGGATCGCCTAATAAATCACCCTTATTTGTGAATATTATCATCTCGTACTTCTGCACAATAACTCTTATGACATCATCTTCAACCAATTCTATGTTGTTAAAACTAGGATGCCCAGGGTATTTTATGTAAAAATCGGTAAAACTAAGTGATGCCATTGTTTATATATTAATTTTGTTTATCTTTGTATATAAAATATATAGAATATGAAAGTATTAGAAAATTTTAAAGAATTAAAAGAAACACAAAAAGCTAAAGTATTTAAATATAAAATATTTAAAACAGAGCCTCTTGAAAACCTATATAAATACAAAGATCATAGGAGACTACAAACATTCTATCACAAAGGTGTTAAATGTGTAGAATGTGGACACGTAGGAACACAAATAGGTCATGGGTTAGATAAGGCAGGAAACATTCATATTGACATATATGATGACAACCTTTATCCATTAAACGTTGACCACATTATCCCTAAGTCTAAGGGTGGTGCTAATCATATTGATAATTACCAACCAATGTGTTATGGATGTAATAACAAAAAGGGTAATGGTGATGAAATTAAGCGAGTGAAAACTAAGAGGCAAATAAAGAACGAATTAAAAAAGTGGTTAAGCGAAAATAGAAAGGCTCAAGATATTAAAGTGGGCGATTTTATATACAAGGCTACTTATGGTGAAGAATTAGGTGTTGTAAATAAGATAATAGAACACCCACATCATAAAGGAAATGTAGGTGTTATGGTAGTTGGTAATGATGTATCTATATACACATCTTCACATGTATTTAAAAATTTAGATTAAAATTTTTCTAAGTTTACCAATTACTGTTAGACCAAGAACTATAGGATCAGTCGAGTTTTCTAATAAATTAGAATAGTCAGATATTATAAAATTACACTCAAATAATTTATCTATATTTTTGTTTCTCTCAATTGACCAATCTATGAATGGCTTACCTAAAAGCTTAATCATAACATCTATTCTTTCAGAGCCAAATTTAGACATCAAAAAATGATATATTTGCTCATAATCTAACTCGGAATTATATAATACCTCATAAAGTTCTAGTTTAACTACGTTTGATACATTAGATGAACTAGAAGACGTGCCACCTGTTCTTATATAACTTTGAACCTCCTCAATTGTTGATCTAAAGTCTGGGAATTTCTTTGTTACTATTTTTATTAAATCTCCTTTAGGTATAGTATTGCCTTCACTTGGTAGTATTTCGTTTTGAATCTTTTTGAAAATTTCTTTTTTTAAAAACTTTTCTTCCTCTATATTCTCACAATCAAAATTTATCTGGGGGATTCTAGACTTTATACCATCCGATATCTTATTGATATGGTTTGTAGTTATTATAAACCTAACACCATTTTTACTATATTTTTCAATGAATGCCTTAAATGCATCCTGAAATTGTATAGAAACTCTCTCAAACTCATCTAAAAAAACATATTTAGTTCCATCACCAGCATCTATCATTGGTGTGAATCTACAAAAATCCTCTATTTCATTCCTAAGTACATCAATGGATGTGTATAAGGAACTATTTATCTCTATATAAGGTTTATCTTTTGTGTATCTACCAACCAGTATCCTAGATAATGATGTTTTCCCAGTTCCGTAATGTCCATAGAATATATAATTTCCTTCTATCCCATTTTCAAAATGTTTTTTAATTCTAGGAAGAAGTATCATATCTTCTACCTTCTTAGGTCTCCACTTCTCCCATAGGAGTAATTTGTTCACACTCATGTCTTTTTGTTTAATATTGTATACATTACTTATTAATTAGATTAGAGAAAGTTTAATTTAATATATAAAAATATGATAGGAAATAGAAAAAACATGGATGACACATTCTTTAGAGACTTAACAGTTTGTGTATTAGATACACTTGAGGGTAGCCTAAGATGGGTAAATAGATTCTCATCTGGTGATTATGCAGTTGAGGTGCCAATGTATTACTCTATGACAGGTGATGAGAGGTTTTTATTAGACAGTTTCCAAGATGATATAGCATCTGGTAGTAGAAAAGTTGAACTAAACACGGATATTATACCAAGAGGACATATATCCCTTAAATCATTTAATGTAAGATCTGATGAATTTGCAAATCCAAATGTTTGGTTAAGAACAGTAGTTGAGAATAAAATAGAGGTTAGAAAAACACTTAATAGAGTAAGAGCAGTACCTGTAAGTGTATTATATGACCTAGAAATAACGTTAGCTAATGAAATAGACACATTTAAGTGTAGTCAAGCACTATTGGATACACTTTGGTTATATAGATTTATGTATTTTGAACATAACTATATGAACATAGATGCAGTTCTTTTAACACCAGATGAATCTAATATAGAAATAACTCGTGAAAAGGACTTATCTTCAAGTAATGAAATAAAAATGTCAATATCATTTGAGGTACAAACATACTACCCAGCGTTTAGAAAAGACAAAATAGACACACCTGGTTATACTAAAGAGGGAGATGGTATGACTGACCAAAACGGTTATCAAACAACTGGTGGGTATAGTGATTACTTTAGCCCTGAACAAGATTTTGTAGGTAATCCAGGGGGTAAGGGTAGTTTTACAGACAAGAGTAGTTGGCCTTATGTTAATTCAGAAGATGGATACTCTATTAGTCCTAAGAAAAGTAAGTGGTACAACAATATACTAAAAGCAAGAGAAAGGAATGCACCACAAGATAGCAATCCTAACGGAGAATCCCCAAGTGATAGACAAAATAATAAATAAATAGAAAAAAATGGCTTTTTGCTATTAATATATACAATATAGAAAAAAATAAAATAATAACACATGAAGAATCTTAAACTAGAGTTGTTTAACTTCAAAAGAGAACTTTCGCTTGATCAAGAAGAAATCTCTAATATAGTAGAGGGACATATGAATGTTTGTAATGATGAATCAGAGAAAAATATTATTACTTCTTTGAATGAAAGGTTGAAACCTTATACATACGACAAACAAGTAAAATCTTTGCTAGAAGAGTTAAACACCGATATGGATGAATATCAACTTTTATATGAACTTAAAAACTTGTATAATGTTCTTAATTCTAAAAACCAAGGAGAACTATATAGACAGCCTATAAACGTTCTTTTAGAAACAATTAACCTTCAATCAGACCAAGACAGAATGTCAAAAGTTCTTAATGAGTTATCGATATATGAGTGGGTGCCAGAGATAAAACTATTTGTACATAACTTAACTTCTTCACCTGAGAAAAAATCAAATTTACTTAGTGGTGGTCAGGGAGAGTCAGTTCACACAATAGTAGAACAAGTAGAGAATGGTCATATAGCACTTGTCAAAGATTCATGGTTTCTATTAACAGAAGATGCAATTGAGAAAACACTATTAGAAGATCATATAAAAGAAGAATCAGAACTTAGAAAATTAAGATTGATTGAATCTGCTATGACATATGCTCAAATAGATAATGATAAAATAAATTTTAGAATTTCTGAACATTTAACTATAGGTCTTGGTGTAGATAATAAATCTATTTATATTAATGATGATGAACTTGAAGATGAAAGTACATTAGAATCATTATTTAATTCACCTATTATACCAATTATAAACAAGAACTTCTATCCAGTTATTCAAGAAGTTGCTAAAAATATGGATAAATTTGTAGAACTAGACGTTGTTAAAAAAATTGATAACTTAATAAATCCTTATTTAGAATGTTATGCCTTTAACTATAAGAACGCAACCTTCTTATATAGATGTGATGAGAGATATGGAAATAGCTTCTTCCAATTTGAATCTGCAATCGAATTAGTAAATGAAGTCCGAAACGAACTTAACTACGATTTAACTTATTTTTATGAGAATAAGTTGGGTAAAGAAACAATGGTTAAGAGAAAACTAGAAGATAAGGAAAGAGAAATCACTTTAAAACTAGAGGATGTCAATTTTAACATTGAAAAAGTAAAGGGTTCTATACAAATGATTGGGGAGTCTACTACACTTTCTACTGCATTGGTAAATCTAGAGAAAAGACATAAAAATCTTAAGTCCGAATTAGGTGGGGTAAAAGAACTTCAATATAATGAAAAAGTGAAGTTAAGTAAATAAATACATTAAAAGTTTTTAAATTAAAAAGCTCTTGTTATTCAAGAGCTTTTTTTGTTTGAAACTTCCAAAGACAAATTGCATATAAGAATTAAGCTATGATAATAAAAAAGACCATAACAATAAAGACCAAAGGGTGTAGAAAGATAAAATATTATAAATCACTTGGGTATGAAGTTCATAAAGATGAAATAGAAATAAAAATAGAACATATATCCAAGGGATCAAGGCTCGATGTGGATGTATCTTGTGATTTTTGTAACAAGGAAGTCAATATACAGATAAAAGAGTATTTTAGAAATATATCAAATGGTAGTAAGTATGCCTGTTGTATGAAGTGTGGATCTCTAAAGGCTAAAGAAACTAGTATAAAAAAATACGGTGTAGACCACCCTATGATGCTAAAAGAAATACAAGAAAGCGTTAAAAAGACCAATATAGAAAAATATGGTGTTGAATACTTACAACAATCAAAAAAAATAAGAAAAAAGTCATCCCAAACATTAATTGATAAGTATGGAGTAGACCATATATCTAAATCAAAGCATTTTAAAAATAAATTTAAAGAAACTTGTCTTAAAAATCATGGTGTCGAGTATCCAATGATGTCAAAAAAAGTAAGAGATAAATCAAGGACTACAAACATAAGAAAATATGGTGTTGAAAATCCTTCAATGTTAGAAAGTGTTAGACAAAGTGTTAATAAGACTAATAAGGATAGGTATGGTCAATCTAACTATTTACTATCTGATGATTTTAAGACAAAAAATAAAAAGACTATGTCTAATAAATGGGATTCTGATAATATTATGAAATCTGATATATTCAGACCAGGAAAGTTCTCAATATCTAGTGATGATAATTACATTAAGTATATTGATAATGGTATCTCTTTGATGAGGTGTTACAAAGAACATGATTATAAAATACATATAGATAATTATTTAAAAAGGTCAAGGTCTAACCTACCACTTTGTACTACATGTTATCCCATAAGCAGTTCACAATCAATAAAAGAGAAAGAACTACTAGAATATATAACTTCTAAATATAATGGTTCTATAATAAAATCTTATAGAGATGGTTTAGAAATAGATGTTTACTTACCAGAACTTAATATAGGTTTTGAATTTAATGGATTATACTGGCATTCAGAAGAATATAAAGAAAAAAACTATCACTATGATAAGAGTAAATATTTTCTTGATAAAGGAATCAGAATAATACATATATGGGAAGATGATTGGGTAAATAATATAGAAATACTAAAATCACAAATATGTAACTGGTTGAGTATAAGTAATAAAATAGGTGCTAGAAAATGTGTTATAAAAGAAATAAAAAATACGAAGATTGTAACTAATTTCTTAGACAAAAATCATATACAGGGAAGAGCAAAATCCTCACTAAAATTGGGACTGTACCACAATGAAGAATTGGTTAGTATAATGACTTTTGATCATTTAGAAGGTAGAAAAAGAATGATGAGTGATGAGTGGAATCTTAACAGATTCTGTAATAAAAAGAATACTTCTGTAATTGGAGGTGCTAGTAAATTATTGAGTTATTTCGTTAAAAATCACAGTCCCAAAAGATTAATAAGTTATGCTGATAGCGACTGGTCTGATGGTGGTCTATATAAAAACTTAGGATTTGTGAAAATTAAAGAAACAAAACCAGACTATAAATATATCGTTGGTTGTAAGAGAGTACATAAGTCAAATTATAAAAAATCTAATTTAAATACAAATCTAACAGAAAGTAAATTTATGAAAGATAATAACTATAAGAAGATATGGGACTGTGGTAAAATAAAATTTGAGAAAAAATATTAAAAAGCTCTTGTTATTCAAGAGCTTTTTTGTTATACAAAACCATCTGTGAGAAATTCTGATACGTGTATAGGATTCATATCATAATCTCTTACTTTTTCTAGAGTAGAGTGTGTGTCTTCTATAAGACATACATCCCTTTTCTCTAGCTTTAACTTTAATCTAAGATTATCTAACATCTCTGCTTTGTGCCTACCCGAATTTACAAAAAATCTCTTATCCTTGTCTATGTTGAAATGCTTATCTAGCCACTCATTTTTATCTATATACGAAAGTGAATTTGGAATTGCTGATAATATATAGATATTTCTTCCTTCTTCTTTTAATTTTTCTAGTTTATCAATTACGGGGTTTACTGGTAATAGCGTTTTGAATATTTCATTATTAACAAAATCTACTTTGTCCTCATATGTAGGTAGTAAAGATAATCCAGCTATAACACCATCCATATCTACAAATATGTTTTTATTAGAAAAGTGATTAACAACAGTTGAAATATCACAAATTTCTGATATTCTATTAAATTGTATATTCTCTTTGGCTGCTTTTCTTATTATATCAATGTGTGGTACTTTCCTCTCACGTTTTTCATTTCTGCTAAGACATACTTGTAAAGGGGTTTTGATATGAATTAATTCTGTTTTATACCCATTGTCCTTAAGCATATTAATTATTCTGATGGTATAGCTATTGTTAATACCACCACCATCCATAACAATCTTAGACAACCCTTGTTTAGCTAGAGTAATTATCTCTTCCTCTGCCATTTTTGTACTCCACAAATGCACATGTTCTGGGACGTTGTGATTATAGTCAGGGTGTGTTAGCTTTATATTATCAGCAGATACAACCTTAATACCAACCCAGTCTTTTTTCTTTCTAGATTCAATATACATAGATTTACCTGACAATGGCAACCCTATAAATATAAATGCTTTTTTCATATTTTAAGTTTTATACAAATATAATAAAAATAAACTACTTATCACCAATTATTTGTTACATATTTTAACTTAATATATAGCCTATATGAAAAAAGCAAACTTTTATGAAGAAGTTACAGAACTAATTAATTATAATTTTTCATATTTCGAATATACTAACAATACAACTAAATCCATTATAGTCTGCAATAAACACAAAACTAAATTTTCTAGAAACTTAAAACAAATAAGAAAAGGCAACCTGTGTCCATTATGCTCTACAAAAGTAAAGACAACAGATAAATTCATACAAGAGTCTAAGAGAGTATGGGGAGAACATAAATGGGATTATTCAAAAACTTTGTACAAGTGTTCTAGGAGTAAATTAACAATAGGTTGCCGAAGTCATGGTACTTATTTTCAAATTTATCCTAAACAACATCTAAACCAAGAAAAAGATTGTGATGTATGTAAAAGGGCAAAACTACAAGCTGACTTTATAGATAGTTCTAAAAGTATATGGGGAGAACATAAATGGGATTATTCTAATGTTAATTATACAAATAACAAAACACATGTTGATATAATATGTGTTAAGCATGGCATTTTTAGCCAAAGACCTGATAATCACTTATATAACATGAATGGATGTCCAGACTGTAATAAGTCAAAGGGGGAGAGTATGATAAGTATTTTTCTAGACAAAAATAAAATATTATATGAATTTCAAAAATCCTTTAATGGTTGTGTAAATAAGCTTCCTTTAAGATTTGATTTCTATATACCAAAATACAATATTTGTATTGAATATAATGGTGAGCAACACTATAAGCCAGTAAAATACTTTGGTGGTGTTAAAAATTTGGAATATAATAGAAAAAAAGATAAGATAAAGCAAGAATTTTGTGCAAATAATAGAATAAATCTATTAATAATCAAATATGACGAATCTGTTAATGAAAAGTTAAAACTTATTGATAAAAATATATATAATATATATAAAAATAATAGAACATAAATGTATTTAAACAACAAAGAACTATATGTAGAAATAATAATATCAAAAGCAAGAGGTAAGCTTACTAGAAAGGCTGAGAAGATGCTAGAATTACTAGGAAATAAAACCATTAAGAAAATGAGGTACTGGTCAAATGATGATAAAATGGATTGCTACCAATCAGGCGTTTTAGACATGTACCAAAATTGGTATAACTTTAACGAAGCTAAGTCAGTAAATGCCTTTGCATACTTCACAGAAATATTTAAACGAGGGTTAGCTAAGGGATTTAATGAACTCTATAAAAAGAAAGGCGATGGTGATAATCTAATAAAGGTACTATCAATAGAGGGTTCTAACGATGGTAATGGTATTCATTCTCTATAATTTATATTTTCACACCCTTTAGCAACAACTCTTTTAGATATATAGATATAACATATAATGATAAAAGAAAAAAAGATAAAGATAAAGGGTCACTCTAGGAATATAAAATATTACAAATCATTTGGATATGATATTAGTGTTGGTAAATATATAGATATAAGCGTAGAACACTTGTCTAAGGGAACTTCGTCTAAGATTACATGTATATGCCAAAACTGTAACAAAGAGGTCTCTAATGGCTTTAAAGACTACTGGAATTACACGAATGGTCTAAGTGGAATATATTATTGCAACTCTTGCAAAAAGATAAAATCTGAAAAGACTTCTCTTAAAAAGTATGGTGTTAAAAATCCAATGCAATCAGAAGAAGTTAAACAAACTCTTAAGAAAAGCCTTCTAGACAAATATAATGTTTCCCACTATTCTAAGACGAAAGAATGGAAGGATAAGTTTGTACAAACATCTTTAGATAGGTATGGTGTTACTAATCCTTCTAAGTCTATTGGCGTTATTAACAAAATAAAAGAAACTAATCAAAAGAACTTAGGTGTAGACTGGTCTATGCAAAGTAAATTGACTATATCCAAATCAAGAAAATCATTTAATGATAAATATGGTGTAGATTGGATATCCAAATCAGACTACTATAAAGACAAAATAAAAGAAACTTCTATAGAGAAATGGGGTGTTAGTAATTATTCAAAAACTATAGAATATAAAGAGAAGGTAAAATCTACAAATTTTTCAAACTGGGGTGGGCATCCTTCTAAGAATGAAAATTTTAAGTTAAAGGCAAAGAATACTAAACAGAGAAAAACATTTAAAAGATATGCAGAACTAATATCAGATAAGTATATACTTAATTCATATAAAAATGAGATATTCTCATTAATACATAAAGAATGTAATAATACCTTTGATATAAACAAAGGTTTATTAAGAGCAAGGTTTAACTCATGTAAGATGATATGTACACAATGCAACCCAGTTGGTGTATTATATTCTAACTTCGAAACACAAGTTGGTTCTTTTATAGAGAGTCTAGGAATTGGCTATATAAAAAATGATAAAAAAATACTAAAAGGTAAGGAGATTGATATATACATACCAGAATATAATATAGCTATTGAGTGTAACGGCATATACTGGCACTCTGAACTATTCAAAAGTAGTGATTATCATATCAGTAAAACAAATAAGTGCAATGAAGAGGGGATATCTCTGCTACATATATGGGAGGACGACTGGGATAGCAAGAAAGAAATAATAAAATCAATCATAAGGAATAGATTGGGTAAAGTAAATAATAGAATATATGCTAGAAAATGTGATATAAGAGAGGTCAATACCAAAGATTATAAATTATTTCTAAACAATAATCATATACAAGGATATGCATCTTCTTCAATAAACTTAGGATTATATTTTAATGATGAGTTAGTTAGTTTAATGACATTCGGATGGAGGAGAACAAACAATAAAAAAGAATATGAATTAATTAGGTTTTGTAATGAATTAAATACTAGTGTTATTGGTGGTGCTTCTAAACTATTTAAGTATTTCGTAGACAATACTAAGTTTGAATATTTAATATCATATGCCGACATATCATTATTTGGTGGTGGTGTCTATAAAAAGTTAGGTTTTGTTTTTGATACATTATCTAAACCTAATTATTTTTGGGTTATAAATGGGAAAAGAATACACAGATATAATTACTCTAAAAGAAAGCTAGTAAAACAAGGATTTGATAAAGATAAGACTGAGTTAGAAATAATGAACGAAAGGGGTTATTATAGAATATTTTCGACTGGTCAAGAAAAATGGCTATATAAAAGTTAAACATTTAAATTAATTCATATATAATAATCACAAATAATAATATATGATAAGAGCTGTTTTACAACTATGGGAAGAAAGTGAAAAGAATAATAACAGACCATGTGGTTGTTCCATACATTCAGATTTACAATCTAGAGACAAATATTTAAAATCAATCTATAGTGGCAGGAATAAAGTCCCAGAATACTACGAGAGAGCTATTGGTGAGCCTATTGATGTTTTATTAAAATCTAATTTAATAAAAGGCTTAGAAACAGTTAAGCTTATGAGACATGAGATGAATAATTTACTAAACCTAAACGAGATATTAGTTATTTAAACGCCATACTGCTTTAGATGCTCTTCTGTTATTATTATAAACTTATAACCTTTTTTATCACACCACTTTATCATTGCCTCCCACTTGCTTCTGTTTGTATGTGCCATTTTTAGGTCGTATTCAAAATTCCTCAACTTCTTTAAGCCATTTTCTGGTACTTTTAGCTTATTCTCCATAAGCATTTGTACAGTTCTGTACTCTTTCATAGGCTTAACTTCAACAACTACTTGTTTTAAAACACCATCACTACCTCTTAGTTCATAGTAGAAATCTGGGTAGTAAGTATGTTGTTTTAAAGCACCAGAACTTGGATTCATTTTTTGGTAGCTTATCTTCAAACATTCTGCACCCCATTTCTTAACATTATCATTCATGTCTAAGTAAACCATAAATCTTTGTTCTAGACCACTTCTGAAATAGACACCACCTTCTGAATTCATTTTAACTATCTTATCTCTATTCTTAGGTCTATAATTACCTTGGTGATACTTTTTGTTATTTGGTTTTGAGTTTAACATATTGTATATATTAAGAAATGTTCTTTTTCTAAAATAATATATATACTATGGCAGAACTATTTAAACGAACAAAGCTAGATTTATTATTACATGGTAATAGTATTTCTGATAATTTCAAGAACAACAGCTTATACTTTTATGAGCAATATACAAAAACTACAAAAGAGTTTAATGCAATACCAGTTTCTAAAATGTCAAATGGTGGATTCTATTTTTTACATTACCAAGATGAGTCTAATTGGATGAAATACTCGCCAATATTTCTAGCAGATTATAGAAAGATGTCTGGGAAGGTTATAGCATTTGGTGTTAACTTTAATTTTATACCATTAGAGGTTAGGGTATTATTATTTGATAAGTACATAACAGAGAAAGATTTTGAAGATAATAACTATCTAAAAGTAGACCTACAAGGTATATATGATGAACTTAGGAGGTTGGGATTTGAATATGCTCTTAATGAATATGATGTATCTAGAATAAAAGTAGTTCATAAAGTTAGCTTAGACATACTTCCAAGATTCTTATACCACCAACATCCAAAAAATAAATATGATCCTATGAAGCTTATGCAAATATGGGAAGCTAAGCTAGCTAAAAGAGAACAGAGACATAGAGAGATGACATTATCATTATTAAGCGATTTTTATGATGTTAATTCTGAGATATCTGAAAAATACGATGTCCTTAAAGGACATATAAAAAGATTACAAAGAAATATTAAAAAGTATTAATAATGTAGAAATATATAGAAATATATAGAAAAGGGGCATCTCATTTATAATATATACTATATGAAAGCAAAAGAAGTAATGGAGAAATATAGTATAACAAGGAGAACTTTACATAACTGGGTAAAAAATGGTATTATTGATTATGAAAAGACTCCATCTGGTAGATATAATTATAAAATAAAGAATGCTAGTAGATGAATAAGAAATGTAGTGTATGTAAAGACGAAAAGTCATTAGTGTTATTTAATAAAAGCAAATCTTCCAAAGATGGTCATAGGAGTAATTGTAAGGAATGTTCTGCCTTGTATAGAATACAGAACAAAGACAAAACGAAAAAATATAGGGAGAATAATAAAGAGAAATTTGCCAAATATTTCAAAGAGAGAAATATAGTAAAAAGAGAGGAATTAAGTCTAAAGGCTAAAGAGAATTACCTAAAAAACTGCGAAAGTAGAAAAATTAAAGCAAAAGAGTACTATTACAAGAATAAGGAAAGTAAAATAAGATATCAAAAAGAATATCAGAAAAATAACAAAGAAAGAAGAAATAAATACTTAAAAGAAAGAAGAAACAGTGATCCATTGTTTAATATGGTTACTAATGTTAGAAATTTAATATATAACTCATTCTATTATAATGGATATTCAAAAGATAGCAAAACCGAAAATATACTAGGTTGTTCTTTTATAGATTTCAAGAAATATTTAGAATTGAACTTTAAAGAATGGATGACTTGGGAAAACAAAGGACTTTATAATGGCAAATTAATGCATGGTTGGGATATTGATCACACTATACCACTATCAACCGCTAATAATAAAGATGAAATAATTAAACTTAATCATTACACAAATTTAAAGCCTTTGTGTAGTAAAATAAATAGGGATATAAAGAAAAATAATATAGAACATGGCAACATATAATACTACTAGTTCAGATTTTGGTACTGCAAATTCAGCAATAGAGAATAAAGGAATCTTTAGTAAAATACTTAGAAATCTTTCAAATTACGGGATGAATTATAATGATATGATTATAAGAAACCAAGTGGGTATAGGAATCAATGAAGATCCTTATTCATCAAAGGGAAATTCTCTCTATGATTTCTTCAGCCAAAGGGCTGTATCATCTGTATTAAGTAGAAAATCTATTCCGTATCTTGACAAATCATATGCTGATAAAAGAAGAATACTTAGAGAGTATTCTATAAAGGATGATATAAGAGATTTTGTATCTTCTGTGTGTGATGAATGTATAGTATATAACGATGAAAGTGATTTTTGTTCAGCAAGATCACTTTCAAATGAATACTCACAAGAGATACAAGATAAATATCTAGAATATTTCAAAAAAGTTTATACTAAGTATGGATTTTCTGACAATATTACTGCGTGGAATATGATGAAAGATTTCTTAATCGATGGGTATCTAGCATCAGAAATAATATTTGATGATAAAAAGAAGAATATTATTGGATTTAATGGATTAAGACCAGACACATTAGTACCTGCTTATGAACCTAATGTTGGACACTTATGGATACAATATCCAGAAGATCCACAGTTAAGAAGAATATTTCTAGATTCACAGATAGTTTATATATCATATTCTACACAAAATGATTATTCAGAAACTTCTTATGTGGAGGGTCTTATAAAACCATATAACCAACTTAAAATACTTGAACAGACAAGAATAATGTTTAACGTATTAAATGCTCAAGTTTATCAAAAATTTACAGTTCCTATTAAGGGAATGTCTAGACAAAGAGCAGAAGAACAAATAGGACAATTAATACATGACTATTCAGAAGACGTAGAATGGGATGATGATTTAGGAACATTATCTATGAATGGTTCTAAACAATTGCATTATAATAAACAAATATGGTTCCCAGAGGGTGATGCAGGTACTCCTGATATGGAACTTGTTAAGCAAGAAGGTCATGATTTAAATGATGAAACTATGTTAAATTGGTTTTACAGAGCACTCAAAAGAGCTTCTAAAATACCTGTACAGAGATTCGAGTCTGAAAATGGTGGTGGTAATTTATTTACCGATGCATCAGATATGACCAGAGATGAGATAAAATTTCATAACTTTATTAGTAGACTTAGAGCGAATTTTAAAGAAATGATTGTCAAACCAGTGAGGTTACAACTGCTTATAGAATTCCCAGAACTTACTGATGATGAAAACTTTATAAACCAAATAGACATATACTTCTATAGCAATCAAACATTTGAGGACTGGAAGAAGATAAATAATATGTCTAAAAAGGCAGAGGTTATTAGTAGCTTATTAGGGGTTATGAGAAATGAAGAACAGCCATACTTTCATATAGAATGGATTATGGACAATGTGTTTAAATTAACACCAGAAGAGAAAGCAGAGAATGAAAGATACTGGGCTAGAGATAATAATAAAGGTGCTGGTTCGGCAGATGGTGTTGAAGGTTTCGAAGGTGAGGGAGGTGCTCCCATGGATGGTGGACCAGGTGACACAGACGACTCTGCAATAGATGACGGTGGTGATGATTTAGATATTGGTGGCACAGATGATCCAAGTCCAGATACTGGTGGTGGTGATGAGTTTGAGTTCTAAAATAATTATGGATTGGTACAAAAATAAAAACATGACTGAATATTCAGTCATGTTTTTTTTGTGCTAGTTTTTGTTCTAATTAAAACTTTTTAAAGTTTATCTGTTTCTTATCCAAGTCCACATTATCTACAACAATTGTAATTTCATCACCCAGTGATAGTTTATCACCTAGTTTATTATCGGCTGTATATTTCTTAGTATCTATTCTCCACTTACCATCTCCTAAATCATTTGGTGCTATCATACCCTCACATTTATTATCTGTTAATTCTACATATATGCCCCAGTCAGTAACACCAGTGATGACACCTTGGAATATTTGTCCAATCTTGTCCATTAGAAATTCAACTTGCTTGTATTTTATAGAATCCCTCTGAGCCTTAGATGCTATTATTTCTCTTTGTGAACACCACTCTGCATCTTCTTCAATAGATAGAGGATTAGACTTAGGTTTATTCTCTAATAAGCCTAACAATAGCCTATGTGTTATAAGATCAGGGTATCTTCTTATTGGAGATGTAAAATGTGAGTAGTGTGAAAATCCTAACCCATAATGTCCAATATTCTTTATAGTATAATATGCCTTAGACATAGACCTAGTTACTAGTGTCTGTATCATATTTTCTTCTGGTTGGTCTTTTATCTCTATTAGTAATTTATTCAACTCCTTTTTTAAATCATTAGAAGTTTTCTCTAAGTCTACACTATAGCCAAAACTTTCACATATATCTGCTAGTGCATTAAGTTTCTCAATAGAAGGAGTGTTGTGTACTCTATAAACACCTGTTCTTTGTGCATTTGATAGCTTCTTAGCAACTGCTTTGTTGGCTAGTAACATATATTCCTCTATAAGCTTATTAGCCTCTTTCTGTACCTTATAATAAACACCTATTGGTTTTTTATTATCTGGTGCTAACTTAAATTGTATTTCTACACCACCCATTTCTATTGAACCTTCTCCAATTCTTTTCTTTCTTATTTTCCTTGCAATTGTGTCTAATATCCTAACTTCGTAATCTAATACATGGCTATCTCCCTCTATTATACTTTGTGCTTCTGCATATGTAAATCTATTATCTGAATTTATTATTGTCTTACCAAACCATTCTTTTAATACCTTACCATCCTCATTTATAGTTAAGATTACAGAAAATGCTAATCTATCTACATGTGGCTTCAAAGAACATATGTCATTACTTAAAACCTCTGGTAGCATTGGTATAACTCTATCAACGAGATATACCGATGTTGCTCTTTTAATAGCCTCATCATTTAGTAAAGTTCCGTCCTTTACATAATGTCCAACATCTGCTATATGAATACCTACTTCTATTAAACCACTTTCAATATTCTTAACTGAAAGTGCATCATCAAAATCCTTGGCACTCTTTGGATCAATAGTGAATGTCTTAATTCCCCTCATATCTCTCCTTTCGCTAATATCTTTCATTGATATTTCCTTTGGGATTTTGGATGCTTCCTTCTCAACATCTCTAGGAAACTCTACTGGTAGATTATAATCATGCATTATTGAGTTCATTTCTGCATTATTTTCACCAGAGTCTCCCAATATCTCAATTATCTTCCCTTGTGGTGATTTACCATCATTCCATTTAGTAAACTCTACTATTACCTTCTGTCCATTTTTACAAGTTAAACCACCCTTTATATAGAAGTCAACAGGTGTTTTATTATCATCAGCAACTACAAAAATAGTCTTTTTCCCTACTCTTGCCTTACCTACAAATGTTTTCCTATTTCTCTTTAATACCTCGATTACTTCAGCTTCTTGCCTTGATTTATTTTTATAAACATTTACACTCACTAAATCCTTATTTAAAGCATTTAAAGTCTTGCTTTTGTGTATGTATATCTTAGTTTTATCAATTTCTATTGATGCATTCCCATTCACTGAGAAGTTTATAACACCTTCTTTTTTATTATTTTCCATGCTTATTATATATTTTTAAAAAGTAAAGTTTTAACTTAATATATACTTTGTGGGAAATATTAAATTATATGAGGACTTTAAAAGTGATAAAGAAAAGATAAGCCAAATAAAAGAATTTGCTACAACACACGGTATAGTAAACTATACTATAAATGATGACTACTCAATAGATATAAATGATAACTTCCAAACCTCTATATTTGATAAAGTTGGATATATGCTACCTATAAAAATAAATAAAGTTAAATTTTCTTTTAATGCATACAAGTCAGGTATATTTAGCCTAAATAATGGACCAACAGAGGTTGGTGGTGATTATAGTTGTGCTATGAATAATCTAAAAACACTTAAAGGTGGTCCTAGTAAAGTAGGTCATCATTATGACTTTGCTGGTAATGAAATAAAAAGTTTTAAATATCTACCAGAAGTTATAAACGGTGGTCTGTTTTGTGGTAACAATAAAATAGAATCGTTTGATTATATATCAAAAAGAATAGAGGGGGATTTAGACATTAGTAATAATAACATAACATCATTTGAAGGATTTCCAGAAGTTGGTGGGGATATAAAAATGTATGGTAATCCATTATTCTACCTATATAATTATTTTAAAAATCAACCTATGATGGGTGAAATTAGAAACAATTCTCTTACAGATGAAGAACTAATCGAAGAATTTCAAGAATTTGAAGTTATAAGAGGCAAAAACACTATTCTATACGATAGGCTTTATAGCTTTTTAGATGGTTTTGGATTTGAAGTACCACCTATAGATAAAGTTAGGGGAATAGATGGATATAATGTTATTGATTAAGATTTTTCTTTAGAAGAACTAGATGATTTTATTTTCTTTTTTAAATCTTCATTTTGAATAGGATAATCTACACCAAAATTTCTTTTAAGCGTTTTCTTTCTTTTAAATTCTGAACACTTTCTACAAAAATACTCACCCCATTTATTACCATATTTAACATAGTTTTTAAATAACACATCTTTCTCAACACCACAAGTATCACACTTACACTTTATCTCTCTATGTGATCCCTTGGATAGTAAATCTATTGGTATTAATAAGTACTCACCAATTGTTACATCATATCCTAAGTTATCATAGTATTGAAAGTTAGACTCACTTATCTTGATAGAGACCTCTCTAGTTAATATCATAAAAACTCATTTATTTTTTAATGTATTTATAAATAAATGGCTTATCCCCTTATGTAATATTTAACTTTACCAGCATCATAGATTCTGTATAACACAGAGGTGTCTTTGTTTCTGAAGTTAAACTTATGAATCCTTATATTGTTTTGTACATATTTATAGTCTGGTTTAAGATTGTATTCTATATCAAATCCTAATGTCTTATATAAATCGCCATTGCTATAAGAATTATCAGAAAAAGTAAATATTTTATTTGAATAATTCCTATTAAAATACTTTAATAATCTTGAAGCACCACCTACAACACTGGTATTTAATTTATTACAAAATCTATTTAAATCATATTTATCTTTACTTTTTTTGAATGTCATAAGGCTAACCAACTCTTCATTATGGTATAGTCCAACCTTCACAGACGAAGAAGCATATCCTTGTATATGGTTCTTATTTAAAAACTCCTTGATAACATTATTATCACATACTTCTTTAATAATACATTTCCTTGCCCATATCTTATAAATTGACATATTAATCTTGTTCAATATCATTGATTTTATAATTTCGAAATTATAGTCCAAATTATCTTCCCATAGATGTATAAGTTGTATATTATTACTTTTGCACATGTCATACTTATCCTTGTGATAATTTTTGCTTTTGAATATTTCAGAATGCCAATATAGTCCATTCACTTCAAAAGCAATATTTAATTCTGGTAAATATATATCCAATTCTTTGTTTAATATTCTATGGTTTTGTATTATAACACCACTATAATTATCATTTATAAAATTAAATACTTTTATTTCTTTCCCAGATTGGTGCTTATCTATCTCATTGCATATAGTACATATCTCTGTATTAGTTTCTCTTCGCTTGTAGTATAGAAAATAGCTTATATCAAATTTATTATTACAACTATTACAAAAAGCTTCGAACATTCTATTATCACTATCAATAGATAAAATATCACCTCTGTCTAATATTTGTTTATGTTTGGTTCTTAATACACTGCTTTTTATTTTATTAGAAATGTCTTTATTCATAGAGGGATTTCTTACGCCATACCTTTTTAAATTAGTATTTTTTATTTTGTCTCTTATTTCTTTTGAACTAAGAACACTCTCTACGCCATATTTTTCTAAATTGTTGTTTCTTCTGTTTTCTATAAAGACTTTGTCTAGGAATATAAATTCAACATCATTATTTTTAAGACATGTAGATATCTTTTTTTCTTTAACACTATCTAGTGAAGAAATATTCTCTACACCATATTTTTTTAAATTGCTATCTTTCTGTTTCTGTAAAACATTATTATTCTTCATATGGTGTTCCACTCCATACTTTTCTAAATTACTAACTCTTATTTTATCTTTAATAATATCAGACTGTGATACATTATCAACACCGTATTTTTCTTGGTTGCTACTTTTTATTTTATCTTTAACACTGTCTAGTTTAAACACATTATCAACTCCATATTTTTCTAGATTATTCTTCTTCATCTTACAACTCCTACATAAGTACACACCTGCTTTATATCCATATGATGTATATAATTTCATTGTTGTTTTCTTTTCATTAAGACAATTATCACATATGGCAGTTATTTTAGCCTTGCTATACTTTCCTAAATTAGAAATATCTTCTTTTATCATAACTTATATATTCATTTCAAACAATAATGACCCAGTGTCATAAACTCTATAATACTTCCTATCATTCATTATTTGGTGTTCTGATTTATCTTTGTCATATCCTTCTTTAACTAATACATCTTTCCTAAAGTTAAATCTATTTATTCTAAGACCTTCATCTTTGTGGAAATAAAAATAATTAGGAACAGTTTCTTTTATTTCAATAAATCCTAGTTTATTATATAAATTACCAACTGACCAATCTTTACTAGCATAAGAAATTATTTTAGTAGGTTTATATTCCCTTATAAAATATTTCAATAATTTAGATGATCCACCAACAATAGTGGTGTTTTTACTACTACAAAACCTTAGTAATTCGTAATGATTATCTGGATTTGTCTTATAACCTAAATTCCTCCTTAACTTAGAAAATGACATAACAGATACTAGATTGTCATTATAATATAGACCTAGCTTATATTTGGCTGGTGCATGGCCTTGTAAATGATTTTTATCTACAAATTTTCTATACACATTACTATTAACTTCTCTTATCTCACATTTTCTGCCCCATATCCTTTCATTAGTTTTGCTAACTATGTTAAGTACTCTACTTTTAATTATTTCTTTTTTAAATTTCCAATCATCTTCCCAAATGTGTATTATTTGTATCCCTTTCTCTTTGAAGAAATCGTTTTTAGATTTATGATAACTATTTTCCTTATACCTCTCAGAATGCCACCAAAGACCGTTGCATTCAAAACCTATTGATAACTCTGGTAAATACACATCTATTTCATATTTTTTAAAATCTCTACATTTATCTTTTACCTCACCGTCATAATTTTCTTTGATAAAATCACATATACTGCTTTCAAAAAAAGAATCATTGTTATTGGGGTTACAATTTAGACAAGGCTCAATATCAAATCTATTTCTTTGGTTAAATAGTTTACTAGAAATATTAAACTCTTTTTTACATTTACTGCATAATAATTTAAAATTACCATTGTCTATATCTATTACAGAAAACCCAGCACTTGTAATTCTATCTTTAGTCTTTTCAAGCCTAATACCAGGTAGTACCTCTTGTAGTCTAGTACTTATTTTCTGTTTAATACTTTCTGCATTTGATATGTTTTTAACACCCCATTTATCATTTACTGTCTTTGACCTCTTATTGTTTATTTCTCTTTTTTTAGTATCAGAAAAATTAGACTTTGTTATGTTAGCACTTTCAGTCATTTTCTTCCTAGTCTTTGGATTGTTGTTACATTCTATCATTTTCTTAACTCTCTTATCCTTTACCTCTTTAAATCCATGGCTATACTTGGTAGCACAACTTCTACTACAATATGTTCTGTAACCTTTATAAAATTTAGTGAAACTTACCTTACTATTACAGTTCAGACATTTTGGTTTTTGTTTTAATTCATTTTGAAACAACCATATTTTTTCAGATAGTGTTATGTCATCATCTTCTATTAAGAAGTTAACCATTTTATTATAGTATGATGGGAACTCACTTTTTAGCTTTTCTATAGTAAGTCCTCTTGTTGTCTTGAATTTCATATGGATAACTATTTTAGTATATATATTAAATTCGGTGAAAGTTCTCAAAATTAACTAAAAAATCCGACAATCGTATAAAAAATCCACCTTTTTATTTAAGGAGAAATAACTCATTATATATACGATATAGGAAAAAAATAAAATCTAATAAATGAAACCAGTATTAATAGTAGAAAACTCGACAAACTCCTTGATTAAAGAATCTAACGGTTCTGCTAAGAAGGGTGAATATGTTATGAATGGGACTTTCACTGAATTCGGGGTAAAAAATCGAAACGATAGAGTTTATTCAGCAGATAAGTTTCTCCCAGCTTTGGGCGAACTTAATGAAAGAATGAATAGTCTAGGAGTTGTTTATGGTGAGTTTGATCACCCAGATGTATTCGATACTTCTTTATCAAGAGCTTCGCACATAATTAGAAAGGCAGATTATGTACAAGAAAAGAACTCAGTAGAGGGTGAGATTATGCTTTTAAGTACCTATTGGGGAAAAGAAGCAAAATCATTAGTAAATGATGGTTGTCCTGTTTTTGTATCATCAAGAGCAGCGGGTGTTACTGAATCTGACGGTTCTGTATCACTTAAAAAACTATTCACTTACGACATTGTAGCAGATCCTGGATTTGCATCCGCTAAAATGAATGTTACCGTACTTAATGAATCATTAGGCTACAACGATGCCAAATCTAACTTTAGGATATATGAAATGTCCGATGAATCAAAAATAAACGAATTATTCAACATGAACAAAAATGAATTTGTAACAAAGAAACAATTAACTGATTACTCACAGTATTTAGTTAAAGAGCTTAACGAAACTAAAAAGGAAGTTAAGGGAGCAGTAACTAAGGGAAGTATGAACCCTAAGAAACTAGAACAATTATTAGAGTATTACGAAGAACTTAATACTACTAACGAAAAAGTAATAGGATACTTAGATTATTTATCAGAGAAAGTACAAGTAATGGTTAATGAAAATAAATCATTAAAGGAGACAACTGGTAAACTAGCTAAGCATAACGACTATTTAGCAGAGAATTTAGAAAAAGCTATTAGCTATTCTGAATATGTTGCTGAAAACTTAGATAAGAACATTAACTATTCAGAATACATTGCTGAAAATTTAGACAAGAACATTGCTTATAGTGAATATGTTGCAGAAAATCTAGATAAGAACATTGGATATTCAGAATACATTGCTGAAAATCTAGATAAGAACATTAATTATTCAGAATACATTGCTGAAAATCTAGATAAGAACATTAATTATTCAGAATACATCGCTGAAAACGTAAGTAAGAACATTTCTTATAGTGAATACATTGCTGAAAATGTAGATAACTCTATTAACTATTCAGAGTACCTAGCAGAACACCTTGATGGTAATATTGCTTATTCAGAATACATTGCAGAGAATCTAGATGACAACATTGCATATTCAGAGTATATCGCTGAAAGCCTTGACAAGTCTGTTGACTACCAAGGAATGATAGTAGAAAAACTTAATGGTGGTAAATTATTTGAATCTAAAGGAGAGCAATTCCCAACACTAGAGTCTGTTGGATTTGGTGTTCAAGAAGGTATGCACGATGAAGAAGGTATGCACGATGAAGAAGGTAAGCATGATGAAGATATGCATGATGAAGAAGATATGCACGATGAAGAAGGTATGCATGGTGAAGAAGGTGCTAGAAAGCAAACTGGTATTGCTAAGACAATGGCAGAAGTTGCTCATGCACACGAAGAAAAAGAAGATGAAGATTGTGAAATGGAAGAATCAGAATTAAGTGATTCAGACTTATCAGAATCTATTGATAAATTAATCGAAGAGGCTAAAAAACGAAAAGTTTCTGAGACGAGTGATTTGAATTTTTTAAAGTTCTTAAACAAATCACAAATAGATAGTTATTACGCTTTAACTAACGAAGAACAAGACAACGTTAAACTACACATAAACGAAAGTAGTTATTTCACACAGAAAGACGTTCTAAGTTTAATAAGCGAATCTTTATCAACAAAGAACGAAACTCTAGAAGACAGAGTTGTCAGACTAATGCCTGATAGTATCAAGCCAGTCTGGGAGCAGTTAGATGGGACTTCTAAAAAGTCAGTGCTTTCACAAGCTAGACTTTACCCAGAAGATAACATGGTAACTGAAAGTCAAGTTGAGCATTTCTGGGATACTAGAAATATCAAGAAAAACGAAGCGACTAGTAAGAAATTAATTTCACATGATAAACTAATCCAAGAGGATAATTTATCTGATGATGAAACTAATGCAATATTAGAAAGGTTCAAAAGTCTATAAAAAATCCACCTTTCAAAAAAAGGTAAAAAAAGGGTTTATATATAGATTATATCAAATTTAAAAAAAATAAAACAAAAATTATGTCACACATTAGAATAGACAATCAAAAAGCCAAGAAGAAGTGGACACCAGTTCTAGAGAACATGGGTGTTTCTGGCGACAGAATTGACTGGATGAGCGAGTACGCAGAATTCCACTCAATTAATGAAAACGCTTACGCAAACGCATCTAACGTATCAGGTATGGGAGGTGTTGTAGCTGCACAGCCATCAACATTATCTGGTTCAACAATCGGTAATGCTTTTGGACAAAACGGTGGATCACAGGGATCTGGAGATGTAGGCCAAAACTTACTTCCAGTAGCTATGAAGATTGCTGCACAAACAATAGGTTTAGACCTTGTTGCAGTAAAGCCTTCTCCTGGACCAAAAATCGATTTACTTTACGTAGATTTTAGATATGATGATGCACATTTAGGTGATTCTGACGAAAGACCACAAGTTTTTAAACTTAATGCTGATAATATCGCAGATGTTAGAGCTGCACTTAAGGCTGAACTAACTACTGCTGGTATTGTAGAATCACAAGGTGGTTTACAAAACGGAACGCTTTTCAATGCTATCGCTGATGGTGTTATTACTACAACAGAAGCAGGTGATAAAACAGGACAAGTAGAATTTTTAGGATTTTCACGTATTGATGGATTCCCAATGTTTAGAGCTTACAGACAATTTAACACATCTCATGGTGCTGTTGGAACTGCTGGATCTACATGGGCATTTGACCAAACAAGAAACACTTTTGATTCAACAACTGCAATGACTACTCAAATAGTAGCTGTTGCTGGTGTAACAGTATCTGGTGCAAAAGTTGAACTTATTTCAGCACTTGAAGACCAATTACCAGGTTTTTCTGCAAACTGGAATACAAGTGAAAATGGTTTTTCTGGAAACTATCCAATGGATAGAGAGCAAGATGACAAGAGATACGCAGGTATCATTGGACCGAAAATTTCTTCAAAAACAATTGCCGTTGGTACTATCGAGATAACATCAGCACTTAGAAGAACTGAAATTGAAGATATCAAAGCCAACACTGGTATGGATATCGTTCAAAAAATGGAAAGCATTCTTGTTAATGAACTTTCTCAAACAATATCTAAGCAAATTGTTGCTAAAGTATTTGAAATGGGAGAACTTAACAGAGAGTCTGCACCATTAAGAGGTGGAAACCCATTGTTCGATTTAAACACGAACTATGCAGGTGCTAACGTAGGTGGTGAGACAACTCACGCTGTGCAAAGAAAGCTTATCACAAAGATAATGCATGCATCTAACTACATTGCAACAGAAGGACGTGTTGGACCAGCACAGTATTTAGTTACTAATGGTGGTTTAGCAGCAGCTTTATCGGATGTTTCAGGTTATACTCTTAACCCAGTAAAATCTAAACTAAACGGAGCTGGACAACTTTACCCAGTAGGTTCTATCGGAGATATATCAATATATGTTGATCCATATATGAAGTATAACGACAACAGAATTGCTCTAGGTAGAAAGAACAATCCTGACCAACCAGGTATCATATTTGTACCTTACTTAATGGCACAATCAATTAGTGTTATTTCGGAAGCTACCTTTGCACCTAGAATGTTATTACGTTCAAGATACGCAGTAGCTGAAGTAGGCTGGTTCCCACAAAAGCAATTTATGACTTTGAGAATTACAGACGAGAATGGATTATTAAACTAATTCATAAGAATATAAATAGGAAAAGAGGAACAATTAATTTGTTCCTCTTTTTTTTTGTTAAAAACTTTGCGTACTATTGTGCTATAATACAGTAAAGAATCCTATTTAATATATAAATTATGTGGTCAAAATCTGGTAAGAAAATAACAAACGAACAACTTGATACTAGGCTATTAAATAATTATCCTAATATTAAAAGGGAGTCAGACTATATAGATTCAAAGACTGCTATTAAATTCTCATGTACTAAATGCAATAGAATATATAAGAAAAAACCCAAAGAAATCAGTAAAATAAAATGTAATTGTACTGATAGGAGAATGAAATATGAGGAATCTTTAAGAACTAAGGATATAGAACTTTTAGGTAATTATATAAGTATGAGAGAAAAGACTTTACATAAGTGTAAAACATGTGATATGGAATTTATAACAAGTCCTAAATCTATATTAAGTTCTACAAATGGATGTCCGTCATGTTCTGGTAAGATATTCTCTATAGATAAATACAAGTCAATACTGCCTAATAATATAAAGCTATTATCAACAGAATATAAAGGATCGCACCATAGGCATAAACACCTCTGTACTGATTGCAATACAGAATTTGATACTAAACCTAATTATATCCTACATATGAACACAAACTGTCCTGTGTGTTCTAAATCAAAGGGCGAGAGGGAAATAATAGAATTTCTAGACTTAGTTGAAATCAAATATGAAAAAGAATATGTTGTTAAGATAGAAGATAAGAAGTTAAGGTTTGATTTTTACATAGAGAGTATAAGGACATTTATAGAGTATGATGGAATACAACATTTTAAACCAGTTGATATATTCGGTGGGGAAGAATATTATAAAAAGCTAGTCGAATATGATGGTTTAAAAAATAGATGGTGTATAGATAATGAGTTTGAGTTAGTAAGGATACCTTATGATTTAGATGTATTTGAGTATTTATCTTCACATTTCACAAATTAATAAATTATGAAGGATAAAATAATAAAGATAATAGATAATAAACCAAGTAGGTTAAGGGAATCATATTTCATAAATAACCATGGTGATATATATGATAAAATAGTTGAATATACAATAGATTTAGAATTATCGTTTAAAGAACGTCTTTGGTGTTTTGTAAATAAAAAAACATCTTATGTACTGTGTAGTTCTTGCATAAACAGAGTTAGCTTTAATAAAAAGTGGACAGAGGGATATAAGACGTATTGTAGTACTAAGTGTGCACAGAGCAGTAACAAGACCAAGGAGAAAAGGAAAAAAACTGTTTTAGAAAAGTATGGTGTTGATAACATAGCTAAATCACAAGATATTAAAAAGAAGCAAGAACAAACAAATATTGAGAGGTGGGGTCATAAGTCATCATTTCAAAATGAGGAAGTTAGAGAAAGGTGGAAAACAACTATCGAGGAAAAGTATGGTGTTGACCATTATTTCAAAACAGATGAATTTAAAGAAAAGACTAGAGAGTTTTCCTTAGAGAAGTATGGTGTTGACCATCCATCTAAATCAAAGGAGGTTCAGAATAAAATAAGTCAGACTAATATAGAAAAGTATGGTGTTGATCATATTTCTAAAACACAAGATTTTTGGATAAGTTATAGGAACAAATCGGTTGAAAGATATGGTGTTGCACATCCTTTAAAAAGTATCAAGATAAGAGATAAGATAGAGGATTCAAATATGGAAAAGTATGGTGTTGATAATTACTTCAAAACTACCGAATTCAAAGAGAAGTCTAAGAAACATTTTTTGGATAAGTTTGGTGTTGATCATTATACAAAAAGTGATGAATATAAGACTTACTTAAAATCAGATAGATATAAGAACGTGATACTTAAAAATAGAATAAAGTTCTATAATGATAAAGGATTTACGTTCATTTCTAATTCAAGTAGAGAAGGATTTGTTTTATTAAGTAAAAATAATAGTTGTGGTCATCAATTTGAGATACATCCAACAACATTACAAAGAAGAATAGATGCTAGTATAGAAACTTGTACTGTGTGTAATCCAATAAACTCTGGGAAATCTAGTCAAGAATCTAATATATTAGATTTTTTAAAAGAATTAGACCAAAATGTTATACATAGTGATAGGACTTTGATTAGTCCTTACGAAATTGACTTTTTAATAAAGGAAAAAAAGATAGCAATAGAGTATAATGGTTTATATTGGCATTCTGAACTTAATAAGGACAAGTACTACCATTATGAGAAAATGAATAGATGCTTATCTAATAATTATGACCTTATAAATATATGGGAAGATGATTGGTTATACAAAAATGATATTATAAAATCAGTTGTTAAGAACCGATTAGGTTTAATAACAGATAAAGTATTCGCTAGAAAGTGTGATATGTTAATAATAAGTGATAAAAAGTTAGTAAATAATTTCCTTGATAACAACCATTTACAGGGTAAAACTAATTGGTCAACCGCAATAGGATTGTTTTATGACAATGAATTAGTATCGGTTATTGCATTTCATAATAACAAGAAAAGAATAGAGTTGGTAAGGTTTTGTAACAAGATTAACCTTGTTGTGGTTGGTTCTGCATCTAAGCTATTTAAAAAATATATTAAAACTTATGATGTAGATGAAATATATTCATTTTCTGAAAGTTCTGTGTTTAATGGTGGTTTATATACTTCTTTAAACTTTGAATTAAATGGAGAGACACCAATTAACTACTGGTGGAATGTTGGTGGTATTAGAAGACATAGATTCTCATTTAATAAAAAGAAACTTATAAAAATGGGAGGTGATTCAAATAAAACTGAAGTAAGTATTATGCACGACATGGGTAATTATAGAGTGTGGGGTTGTTGTTTAAAAAGGTGGGTTTGGAAACGTTCTTGATTCTTAAATTAATATATACTATATGAATAATACAAATTATAACGATATTAGAAAAACATTTTTAAAATTAGTTGATAAAACACATCCTCATTCTACTGAGGAAGATTTACTAAATATATTGCCCCAATTGGAAAAGGATGAGTTTGGGAATTATTATAAAGTGGTTGGTGATAAGCCTAGTACAATGTTTAATTCACATTTGGATAATTATGGCAAGGAGCAAGTTAATACAAATCCTTTTGTTAAAAATATAGAAGGGAATGATTATGTGTTCTCAACTAATACAATTTTAGGGGCTGATGATAAGGCAGGTGTTACATTGATGCTATATATGATAGAAAGGGGTGTGGTTGGGTTATATTACTTCTTCATAGGCGAAGAAGTTGGTGTGATAGGCTCTAGTGCCTTATCTAATTCTTTTGACAGTAATAGACACCTAGACCATATAACTAAGTGTGTGAGCTTTGATAGGCGTGGTATAGACTCTATAGTAACACATCAAAGTAAAGAGAGGTGTTGTAGTGATGTTTTTGCTAATAGATTAAAAGATACATTCTTAGAAAATGGCCTTAAATTTAATTTAGATGACAGTGGCGTTTATAGTGATTCTGCATCGTTCATTGGTAAGATAAAGGAGTGTACTAATATTTCTGTTGGTTATTATAATGAACATACTACGGATGAAAAGCAAAATATATCATTTCTAGAATCACTAGCAAGTGCATGTGTGTCTATAGACTGGGAAGGTATACCAATTGGGAACATATCAGAAAATTTAAAATATATGAAATCTTTCAATAGTTTTAAAAAAGTTAAACTTTTTTGATATTTCATATATAATATATATATTTGTAAAATACTATGGGGAAGTTCTAGAATTGATTTATGGTGAATTAGCAACTATGCAAGTATCGGATTGTTATTTACCCGATTAATAAATTAAAATACAAATTTTTTAAACGGAAACGTAAACAAAGTAGGAACTCGTGAAGATTTAGTAGCGACTCTACAAAACAACATGATCCAAGTAGAGGATCTAGCAACTGCATAACAGTAGTTTCTAAAAAATCTGCAATTGGCACTATACAATTAAAAATATGGAACAGTTTTTTAATAATTTTTAGAGTTTATCAAAAAGATTATATATTTTTTTAGTTTAGAAAAACTAAATAAACTTGTAAATGATTAGTTATTAATAACTGTTGAAGACATGGTGGGCGGTACACCATCTTCTCCACAAAATAAAACCCATCTAATGATGGGTTTTTTATTCATATTAAAAATGAAGCATAATAAACACTTTTTCAGAGATAAGTACAATATATCATTAGCTATATATGATGAGTATCTTAGATTTGGAAGGACACCATATACATGGGATAAATCATATTCAACACACTCTGAGGCATCAGTTATATCGAATAAAGTTTACTCTTTATACACAGAAGGTTGTAACAACTTTAGCAATAGATCTGTTGCTCCTAAATGGTTTAGAAAAAAACTTAATAGGACAGAGAGACAAAAAGCAAAGCAAGATATTAATAGAGAGATAAATGGATATGATAAGAGATACACACCAAGATATGTTGGTGCCAACTATGACTTTTTTTAAACAAATAAATAAATAAATTATGATTGGAGTATTTAGAGGGGATAATCACTTTTTGTCTAACTTCTACCCATGTGAGATAGTGGAAGATGATATAATATATTCTAGTGTTGAGCATTATTATATAGCTATGAAAGTAAATACTAGTGTTTTGTTTCAGAAGAAAAGATATACTGTAAATGAATTTAGAGTAATGGTATCTGAGTTAGATAATGCTAGTTTAGTGAAAAAGGTTGGAGAATCTATAAAGCCTAGAAATGATTGGAAGCAATATAGGTTTATTGTAATGAAGTTTGGGATAACTGAAAAATTTAAGAATAAAGAGTTAAGGCGTAAACTAATTGCAACTGGTAATCAAGAGTTAGTAGAGGGCAATTGGTGGCATGATAACTATTTTGGATCTTGTTTTTGTGATAAGTGCAAAAATATAGATGGTAAGAATATGCTAGGCAAGATGATAATGGGTGTAAGAGATGAGATAACTGGGAATGGTAAGAAAGGATTAGAGCAAATATTCTTTTGATTATTTAACACAAATTTTCAAACAAAACAGAATATTTGGCATATAAATAAAAAACATTTTTAATATGGCAAAGAAAAAAAGCAATAAAGATTTCGAATTTAGTAAAGTAGGAACTATACTAGATAATATTTCAAAGAAGGTTCCTATTTACATTGAGAAAGAAATAGAAGAAAGAAGTTTTATTTCTACTGGTGTATATATCCTAGATGCCGCACTTTCAGCACATATGTTAAACGGTGGTATACCTACTAACAGAATTTCTGCATTTGCAGGGGAGTCTGGATCTGGTAAATCCTTTTTAGCATACTCTGTTGTGAAGAATGCACAGAAACTAGGATATTCATGTATTTATATAGACACAGAACAATCTATAGACTTACAAGATTTATCGAATTATGGCATAGACACCAATCTAGATAAATTTAGACTTATTAGGTCTAATAAAGTCGAAGATATAAATATGACATTAACACAGCTTGTTGATGACTTAAAAGACCAAAAGATGGCTGGTAGCAATCTACCCAAAATACTTCTAGTATTGGATTCACTAGGTCAAATGGCATCTAATAAAGAGAAGCTAGATTTATTAAAAGGTGATATAAAACAAGATATGACAAAGGCAAAAGCCTTAAGTTCTATGTTTAGAAGTTTAAATACAGATTTAGGTATTTTAAAAATACCATTTCTAGTTATAAACCAAACATACAGAACACTAGACATGTTCCCAAAAGAGATGTTAAGAGGTGGTAATGGACTTTTATATTCTGCATCTGTTATTGGATTCTTATCTAAGTCTAAGTTAAAAACTGGTGATGAGGATGATATGGATCTTGGACAATCTGGTATCAACGTTCTCTTTAAAACTAGCAAAAATAGATTAGCTAAGCCTAAGAAAATAAGATTTGATATTTCGTTCGTAGATGGTATGAATCCATATACTGGCTTAGAAGCGTTCTGTAGACCTGAATACTTTGAAAAGATAGGAATTGGCAAGGGTAAGATGGAAGTTGATAAGGATACAGGTGAGCTATCATTTAAACCAGGTGGTAATAAATACTACGTGAGGCATTTAGATAAATCATTTTTCCTTAAAAAATTACATAAAGCAAATATCTTCACAGATGAAATATTGGAGATAATGAATCCTATTGTTAATGATTATTTTAGATTCAAATCTATGGATGAGATAGAAGAAACTGAAAAAGAATTCAATAAGACTATTAACGATGCTGATGATGATGATGATGATACAGATGGATTCTCAGATGCAACTGATGCAGAAGATTTATTTGGATAAATAATAAACTTATATTAAATAAGTTGGTGGAAGGTGGACAAATCAAGTCAGCCCCAAAAAACCTCATCTCTAAGATGGGGTTTTTTTAATTGTAGTCAAGTATGACCTATAGTACATAATAATTGACACAAACATAACAAATAATTGGATAAGTACTAACATAATCCAAAAAATATCAAATACAAATGATAACACAACTGCCAATAAAATAAAACCTAGTGATATATAAAATATTTTAGGAGATTTCTTATCACATTTTTTTATCAGAAATTCATTTAAATTAGGCTTGATTCTATAATATACACTTTTTAGCCTTATTAACTTTTTGTGTCTAATACAAGAATCACACATAGTATATTTGAAATCATAACCTATTGCTACAATATGTGTCATATAATCTTCATCTGTGTCGTGTATTCTTTTCTTACACGAATAACAATTCTTACCCATCATTATATCTGATAATATGCTTACTCTTCTTTTTTGGTATATAGAAAATATAAATAATAATATAAGAACCACAATGCTCAACAACAACGACATAATCATATTTTTTTCACAAATATAGTAATTTAATTAATACACAACACAGGGAAGGGTATATATTAATATATAATGTATGAATTATGTAGCAATAGACCCTAGTCTTATATCAACAGGTTTGGTAGTATCTAATAAAGACACATTTAAAATATACAATTATACTAGAGAAAAGGATGTATATGGTAAGAAGGGAATGAAAAAGTGGTTTAAGATGGCAGAAGAACATGTCATATATAGATTTGTTGAATACCGTGAATTTGGAGACTATTCTGAAGGTGAACTTACTAAATTAAAAGACTATGATAGAATAACAGATACTATAATAGATGATATTTTAGAAAATATAGACATAGACGAACCAACTGAAATAGGGATAGAAGGATTTAATTTTGGAGCAAAAGTTGGAGACCTAGTGGACTTAGTTGCATTCTCCACACTTCTTAGGAAGAAGTTGTTTGATAAAGTTTCTAATAATATTTTTGTTATGTCACCTAGCACTTTAAAACTAGAGTCTTGTAAACTAACTTATGAGCCTATAGTAAGGGAAATTGGTGGTAAGAATCCTAGAACTGATTACAAATGGAGAAATAAAATAGGCATATCAGGTGGTAATTTTCAAAAACCAGATATGTACTTGGCAATAGTTGAGAATGAAAGGTTTGATGATTATTGGCACAAACACTGTAAATATGTAAAAGATGATTTAACATCTGTTAAATCTATAAACAAGCCATATGAGGATTGTAATGATGCTTACCTCATATATAAGGTACTAGAACAAAAAAACTCACATTAAATGTGAGTTTTTTATTTTAATATAGAGTTTCTACTCATACATATTTTTGGATATATATTCAAGAACTTCATCTGCTAACTCTGGTGTTATTCTCCCACCTTGTTCAAGCCATTTTTCATAGGTTTCTACTTGTTCGTTGGTTAATTTAGTAAATAAGCCTTTTCTTTTCATCAATTCTAATATACCAATTCTGCCATAATTAACTGCGTATTTAATCATAATATCTATTGTTCTCTTAACATTTTCTATTACCTCTGGTTGGTCTAATATTACCTTAGCAGATTCTACGTATGCATCGCCTAAGTTTTCTTTGCTTTTCCAGGTTCCTTTAATACATTCTCTTAATGGTCTTGAGTTAGACATATTAGGATCTAATCCAGCATCAAAACAGTATTGTAGAGCCTCTGGATTATTTATTATTCCTTTAAGTACATTAGTGGTTAAATCCGAACCATAGCTAACAAGTAACTTAACAGTATCAAAGTCTTTTGCTTTTGATATTGCTGCATTTGATCCAGATGCTAGATTAGGTGATGCACCATACTCTAAGCATAGTTTAATTTTCTTATAATCACCATCTTCAGTTGCATTAATTAAGGCTTGTGAGGAATTTTTATTAATGTCAGCACCATCTTCTGTTACAAGCCTTTTGATATCATCTATTGATAATCCCTTTTTTATTATTTCTCTATCTGCTTCTTTTGCTCTCTTTCTTTTATCTACTTCTTCTTCACTCATTGGTTGTAATATATCAAATAGCTTGTAATCTAAGTCATATTCATTCTCCCATGAGTTAAGAATAGCTCTAAATCTATTACGTATAGGATTATTTTGAACATCTTGACAAGCAGCAGAACTTATACCCTGATCGGGTTCAATACTAACACCTATTGTAGATAAATTTTCTACTTTGCTTATGTTGGTGTTATAGATATAATATTGTTTATTAAACTCACCAACATAGTGATTCCAGTGGTGTTGTGCACTAACTATACAGTGGTCTCCAGCATGTGCGTTTAACATATTATTAGCTGGGAATGAAAACACAATGACAATGATTATACCACTATCATCCAAAATCAATTCACATCCCATTTGTCCAAATCTATCATTTGTTTTTTCTATGATTCTAAGTCTAGATTCACGCTCATCAATATTAACTACTGATGTTTTGAGATGTTTTTTAGCATCTATTATAAAAGCTTTTAATGGATTTGGCTCTTTTTCAAACTTTTTAATACGACTTGAATATACCATTTTACCAAATGTAGGATTAATATCACCATCTGTTGTAAATTTATATGTGTCTTCTATCATACCCCCAAAGAAATTCCGCCAAACTTTAGCCCTAACTTTTTCATCATCACTAACAGTTTCAAGAAATCCCCTAGCAATTTCATCCATGTCATTCTTCAATAGTTTTGGTGCAGTATCATACTGATCTCTCATCTTTTTGGGCAAACTATCTAGTACAATCTTAACTCTTTTATACTTCCCAAGTTCTGTCATAGCATCAGTTATTGTCTCAAAATTTGTGAGTGGTCTTTCGGTATCTGGTGTGCTATTATCTATATAAGTATCATCGATAAAATTAGCATCAAAATTTCTACCAATTTCTGGCATTTTTGATAACCTAGGAAGCAAACTCTTGTATTCTTTTAACTTACCTGATAAATCTCTAAGATCCTCTAATGGTGCTTTTTCTATATAAAACATATATGCAAAGTTGTACATGAATCCAAGGTTCTTTTGCCCAACAATCTCTCTCAGTTCTTTAAAAGTAGGACTCTTTTCAAGTTGTTTAAGTTCATCTGGCTTCATCTTAACACCTTTCATCTTATAAGCTAAATCTCCTCTACTTTCTCTAGGGAAATCTTCTAACCTAAGTGTAATTATATCACCCTCTTCCATCTTATATTTTAAATCATCAGAAAGTAAGTTAAGTTCTTTTGCTGCTATTTTAATAGTCTCTCTTTCCTTTATAAGCTTTTTAGCCCTATCTAAGTTTTCGTTTATAGGTTCTAATACTTCGTGTTTGCTTTCATTTCTAAAACCTTTGTAATTATGTACTTTCATTTTTATTATTTTTTATTTCTATATTGGTGGTTTTCCTTAATCATATTTAATTCTTTTAAGTAAATCTGTGTAGTAATACTCTCGTTATAAAATTGTTTCAAAACAGAACCAATATCTTCCATTCTCTTAGTATTACCAGAATCCAAAGCATCGTCCATTAGTGCTAATAAATCTTTTTCTGACATAGAATCTAAATCTTCTCTGTCATAGTCAGACTGCTCACTTTCATCGGGCTTCGTCATCCCAAGTGCATCATAATCTAAACCTGAATCATCATCCTTGTCATCATGTCCTATAACTTCACCAGACTCATATTCTTTTAATTCAGAAACTATTTCATTAACAATCTGATCTACTTTTGTTCTAGCATCACTACTTCCGTTAAGAATACCTCTAAATAATTTAAGAAATTGCTCTTCTGTCATATAATTAGGATCTAACATTTTACCATAAACATAAAGTCTCATAACTCTACTATAACTAGCCCTAGGACTCTCGTTTATAAAATCTCTTAAAGCACTAGCAACCTCTGGTCCAGTTCTAAAATCCTCTGCTTCATCCTGAAAAGTAGACACGTTAAATTTCACAGTCCTAGCATCAGACATTTCCTTTTCACTAGCTCCTTCACCTGGTTGATAAATCGATGCTATAAGTTCTAATATACCCTTAACCGCTTCATGTAATAGCATTGGGAAGTCTATACCCCTAGCCTTTATAGTAGGTGTGTATTCAACATCCATATCTTCTTCCACTTCATCCTCATCACTACCTATAATTTTGTCTATATCTAATTCTTCTTCCTCTTCTTCTTCTTTCTTTTCCTTCTTTACCCAGTCAACCTTTACAGCACCAGCCATCCCACCAGGTTGGTTTTCCATCATATTAGCTTTCGCATCTACTGGTACTAACCAATCTAATCTCTCTGCTAGCTTAGTAATATCATTCCAAATTTTTAATATTATATCTGAATTATTGCCAAAAATAATATCTATTTCTTCTTTTACTTCTGGTAAATTAAGAATGTGTTTTGTATTCTTGGCTTCCCCTTGTATTAATACATTGGCAAGTTTAGCCTTATGTATCTTATTAATAAGGTCTTTGTCTTTTATCTCTTGCATTTTTTCTTCATCTTCCTCTTCTTCACCCATAAAATTTGCAACATCATCACCAGATTCTGCAAATTTTATATCTAAATCAACACCATCTAGAATATCACCAAATTCATTTCTTATGACCTTTTCAGCCAATTGTTCTAATGCTTCTTTATGTGGTATAATGAGTCTAGACGACTGTTCAACTAATCCCATTATTCTTCCAATATGTGGTCCAGGATTTTCACCAGCACCAGCACCATACTTAGCTCTGGCATCTCGTTCCATATTTTTTAGATAATCTACATCTCCTTCTTGCTTACCACCTTCGCCTGGTATGCCAGGGTTTCCTTCAATACTAACTTCCTCTAGGAATTTATCAAATTTTTTAATCATTTTTTTTTATTTTTTTTGGTTTGTTAATTCAACGAACTTATTTATAACGTCTTTCTCAGTTGCTTTAACTGGTTCTTTTTCACTAGCTTTAGGACTTGGTCTAACTCCTGGCTTATCTCTTCTAATTGGTCCTGGTTTAGATGGACTAATCCTTCTGCCTGGTTTTACACCTGGATCAACCTCTGGTTGTCTATTAGGACTACTTTGTTGTACAAATGCTTCAAACTTTTTTATATTTTTCATAATATTATGTAATTTTTTGTATAGCTTATATATTAAATAATTATTCTTGCTTTATTACAGAAAAAGGAACTATTTTTTTAATATATATGATATGAAGAAATTTACAAAAGTACTAGAAAGTAAAATTGATAAATCTTATAGAATAGATGCAACTATAGAATTAATGCTAAGTGCAGAAAATGAAGGAGAAGCTGGTTATCAAGCAGATTATATACTAGCAGCAGTTGATAATGTAGAAACCTATGAAATATTGTTAATAGATAGTGATGTTAAGAAGGTGGATAAGAAAGAGGTAGAAAAAGACCCAAATGATTTAATTGAAAAATGGAATAGTAAATTTTCAGAAAAAGAAGCTAATGAGTTTGATAAATACAAATGGTTTAGTGATATGAAAGAAGAAGGTTTTAAGTTAAGCGATATATATGAACTAATAAGAAAAAAATAATAAATTATGAAAAAATTTTCACAAATAAAAAAATCTAGGATAACTAAAATAGTTGAGGATTTAGAAAATAATGAGACTGATGAAGCTACACAAGTAGAACAAGAAGAAATTCAAGATGGTGATAGTGATGTTATAAAGTTTTTCTCAAAAATATTCGAATCTAGAGAGATGGCACATGTTTATCACTTACAAGTAAGGGGTGAGGAAGGTTCAAATGCTGCACATAAAGCACTTGGGGATTATTACGAAGATATATTAGACTTATTAGATGATACAATTGAAGTATATCAAGGACAGTACGGTGTTATTGGTTCATATGAGTCAATAGATACTGATGAAACAAGAACTAAGGATTTTGTAGTTTATTTTGAGGAAGTGGCAGACTATATAAAACATGCTAAACAATGTTTTTCAGAAGAAGATACACACATACATAGTTTAGTTGATGATATTGTATGCTTAGTATACAGAACACTTTATAAACTTAAATTCACTAAATAGTATTAGTTTTCTGAATATAAGAAATCCCTACCATTATCATTATAATTTAATAGGTTAGATATAATTGTATCAATCTTATCAATTGTGTCCTCGTTATTCTTTATTGAAATTTCTAAAGCTACTATAGAATCATCTATTTGGTCATTACTTGTTTTAGAAGAACTCTTATAGTTGGACAACTCATTAGTATATGACTGTAATGTTTTATTTTTATCATCTAGATTTGATAACATATTGTTCATATCTTCTATTATCTCACCAACTCTTTGTGTTGATATGTTTATATCTTCTTGTGATTCATTAAATCTCTTTATTTTCATAATTAAAGGTTTGATTTTTAATATATATTAAATATGGAAAGACGAAATAGGCTAATACTAGAATTTACAGAATTTAATATGCAAAGGTTCAATTCTGATTCTGTTAGACCAGCAGCACATGTGGATAATCCACAATTATCTACAAACGCTTTTGATAAGCATCAAGACGGATTAAGACAAGCGATGTCTAGAATTGATGATATTCTATTCACTCTAAAAGGAACTACTGCATACTCTAGTTTAAGAAGTAAGTTAGCATTAGAAGACCAAGATATAGTTAGTATGAAAATTCTTAGAATATTAAGGGCTAATAGCGTACACTATGATGCTTATGTTTCTTTTATAATAGACGAAGATGAGTATTGGGGGAAAATATCTAATGTTTTAGGTGCAGAACCTAATTTCAAGTCAGAAGTTTTTAATGACCTTGACCTTTATCAACCAAAAGAGTGGGTTATTAAAATAACTGGGATAATAATAAAAACAGTTAAAAAATGGTTAAAACCAGAACCAGGTATTTATAAACTAATTAATGATGAGGTTACTTGCTACTCGGTAGAAACAGGTAAGCAATTAATAATGTCAGAAGGGATAGAAATAGAACTAATACGTTCACACGATGATAAGATAATTATAAAGCACGATAATAATTACTATAACCTAGTCGATGATAACTATATTTACTTTAATTGGTGGTTTGAAAAAATAGACTAATTTAAGTTAACTATTCACACACAACGTCACAAGTTTTAAACTCTACAATATCACAACTTACAGTATCTATTTTTTCTAGCTCATAACAATTTATACTAGAGAATAAATTAGACTCCCTGTACAATGTTCTGTCCCTCAGTTTCTGAGCTAAAAAAATGTCATCTTTTGCTCTAGAATATGCAAAACAAATCGCTTAGACATCCATCTATCTTTAACTTTTTGCCTTAACTCCGTGAGGATTCTACTTACTATTTCTTTCTTTGACATGTTGCAAAAATACGTTATAATTACCTAAACTCCAAAAACGTTAAAAAAGGGATGCAGAAAAACTACACCCCTTGAAGATAGAAAGGAAACCCAAAAAACCTACCTATTTATTTTTAACTATTCTAGCAATTGCTTTCATCTAATACTAGACCATCGCTATTACATTGTAGTGATTTAGACCCATCAGAATAAAAAGCTGCACTTACTGTTGATGACCCATTAGAAGTGGAGTACAGAGTTATGCTTCCACTAAGAGTAGCACTTTCTGAATATACTGTTTTAGCTGCCCCTACTTCTGCACACGCATTTGCTTTATCGAATGCTGATGTAACTGAGTGTGCAGTTAAATCGCCTACATTAAATGGTGCCCCTTCTTGTGTTATGGTATGAGATTTAGTTAAACTACCTGTATTTGTAGAAATTGTAATTTGACCACTTCTATCAGATGTGGTTGGGTTGTCACTAAGTACTGAAACAGATATGCCGTTATCAAAACCAGCAGTACCATTATAATTATCATCACTATTATTAATTTTTACCCAACTAATACTTTGAGACATTGTCCAGCTAGTGTTAGAGTTTACAGCCATTCCATAACTTCCTTGACTAGGGTTTACTGTTTCATTTTCTGGACTAACTGTTAAGAAGTCAGAACCTCCTTCATCATCATCTAAATTTTCACATAACATAGCATTCCCTATTCTTTCCCCGTCATTATCAACTTGTATTACATCCCCACTTAGACTGTAAAACCCTTCAGGCACTCTAGTTAAACCATCTGGAGTAGCATATAAAATAGTACTACTAGGGAAATTAGAATTATTTGTAAATATGTCTATACTAGGTGACCTACTGCACGAAGCAGCTGCACTATACCTTTCAAATGCTACATAATAAGCAACTATCTGAGTACTTTCTTCAAAAGCTTGAATTATTTTGAATTCTTCAATAAGAATCTCATCTCCCTTAGTTGCTGTGACTACTAAATCATAGTCTCTGATACTATTCCCATCGTTGCTTTGTATATTGATAGCAAATACACCATTACCACTACCGCTATTACCGCCACTATTAATCTCAAACCAATAAGGTGTTCCACCTACTTCCCAATCTGCATTTGACTTTACTTGAACAATTTCATCATCTGGTAAAAACGCTATAACATTTGCAGAAGTTGGAATAAAAGTTAACTCAATCGCTTCTTGTTTTTTGTTAGTGCTTTTGTATATGTGTCTTTTGAAACTATTCATATTAATTTTCTTCTTTTAAGCTTCCTGATAAAAAAACAGTCTTTACGTTATCTATCTCTATAATTTCTATAGCAGCACTATGTCCCTCGCCTTCTATTACTTCTGTATAGCCTGAGGGTTGTATATCAGAACCGTTTATGGTTACGGTATTCGTTCCTTTTTGTATGAAACCTACAAAATAATTGTCTGTAGGGATTCCAGTAGTGGGTACTGTTACTGTTATGTCATTATCTGTTGCGTTTAATACAATAACATAATTATCATCACCTGGTGTTAGTTCGTAATCTTCACTTTCAACTCTATTAGGATTCTTATTTTGTATAAACGCTGGGCTAGATGTGCTTGTTTCAGTTACATTTGACTTTACTTGTGATGGTTCTGGATTATAGTTGTCTGACGATATTATAATTCGTTCTGTCCATGCAGTCTCTCCAATAGATAGGTTTGCACTACTTTCAAATGTTAGATACTCATTGACTGTTGAGTCTAATTTACCTAGTATTGTATAAGCACAAGAAGTGTATGTTGAGACAATTTTATGGTATATGTATATTCTTCCTTGATTAGTACCAGTTATCTCTTTTATTATCCTAAACTCATCTGTTGGTTTTATTTGTGTCTCTCCATAGTTACATATATTGGCATATACCCTTGTCTCTGATTGTTGTTCTTTAAAGCTTATATGAACATCTGTATTTATGCCATAATTTAGTTGACTACCACTACCATTTATTTTAAGAGTAAAGTTAAAAGTGCTAAATGTTGAGTAGCTGATGCTAAATACCTTTAACCAATCCCCTTGATTTGTATTACTAGTTGATGGTGATTTAAATGAATAATAGCCCTTATCTGAAATAAAGTTAGTAGATTTAATTGTTCCTACAACATGTACTTTCTCTTCAGGACTAGCTGTGCCTATACCATAACGATCACCATCACCACCATTTTCTGATAATGATGTTTTAGTTAAAGACCTTTGCCAATTCCCATTGACTAATTCATCTATCACAAATCTACCAAAATTCCCATTTGAATTTTCTGAAACTGATCCTACTCTGTATTTATATTCAACATCAGAATCTCTACCTAGTATAACATAACTTTCTCTTTTTGTTGCAGTAGGATTATAAGGATATGTCAAATCTATTATATTACTTATTGGGCTTCCACTATTGCTATTACTAATTTTAACATTACCAGCAACATGTACTTTTGCACTAGGATTAGTTATACCAAAACCTATATTACCACTTGGTGTTACTCTCATCCTATTAATATTAGATGTGATAAGATCTATTGTGTTATTAGCTGAGAAAGCAAGATATGATTGAGGATCCCCAACATGTCTCAAATTCCTTGCTATATACAAATCATCACCACTTATAGTTACACCACCATTCACTGCTAATCCAAATCCCGCTAGTGGTGGTCTACCTATACCAATTCTATTCACATCTTGTGTTATAATCGAATCACCAATTGTATTGGTTGATGTGAAAAGCCCAATCCTCCCAACTGTTCCATTAACAACACCTGTTGATTGATTTTCTTCTACCCATTCTGAACCATTCCAGAAAAATGAAGAACTAACGTTACTATCCCAGACTCTTAATCCCTCATATTTATTAGTTATTGAGTCTCTTGTGGTGTAAAAATTATTAGGACCAACAACAAATCTATTGTCTATTGGTTTATTTACTTTTAATTCAAAATTATCTATTAATGGTGTTGACATATAGTATATATATATTTTTTTATTCTATCTTTAACTAAATTGAATTAAATTTAAATTTAAATTCAGAGGGTTTTCCTAGGCTATAAGAATTTGTTGAGTAGTATATGTAATAATCTTTTGATGCCCAGTAACCTAGCGGTGATGAATAAGATATTATCTCAAACTCATAAGGTATAGAACTATCATCAGCATAAGTAATATCAACCAACTCACCATATTCAACTGGATATAAAAAATAGATATTTCCTTCGCCAATTATGTTAATATTTTTATTACTCTTATCTTCTACTAATTTGTCTAAAAAAGATAGATTGGAATTTGTAATTGATGTAATTGTATCTATACCATAGAAAATTGGATATACACCCTTTATTGAAACATCATCTGTATTTTCTTGATTAGAATCACTTACTATTATCTTATAATTCTGTGTTGATGTATTGATTGGTGATATAACTATTGCACTTGCTATACCAATAATAGTCTTGTAAGGAATTCCTTCTATTGGTGGATAAAAACTAGGATTCATATTACTTAATATAGTTGTTATAGTAGGTGAGGTCTTTTTAACTATGGTATATTCTATCATTGGATTTGGAAATGTACCAACCTCGGCAACCCCATTATCAAATGGTGGTAATAACACCAATGAACTAGTAGGTGCTTGGTTTGGATATATCATTCTTTTAAGCATTTCTGTTATGCTATTAGAACCAAAGGTTTCGCCTTGATTAAGTCCACCAAAATCAATAGGAAGCTTTCTACTATCAGTAAAATCTAGACTATAATCATTTATATTTACATCACCATATATGTTTAGTTCAGAATCAGTTGTACCAACATTATTTAAAAACAATGTAAAGCCACCCCATTCTAGTCTCTCATTCTTATAAATTAAGAGTTTATTATCTAGGTCTAAAGAATTACTATCAGAAACTTTGGGAAATGCTAGATTATTTATGTATGTATTATTCTCAGATTCTAAATTCACAATACCTTTATTTACTATATTAAATGTTAGTGAGTCTACACCACTCACATATTGTGTAGATAAATAAGGTGCTATTGAATGGAGTTCGCTATCAGTGCTAGCTAAAAATGATAGTTTAGTCGTGTTTTGTGTTTCTAAATCACCTTTTGTATTAAAGAAAAAAATATCAGTATCACTTTCCAGTAAATTCTCTTCCTCTGTTAATATATCATCTGATTCAGAGTAAGATTCTCCATTTAGTGTATATGACCTTTTACCCAATAATATTTTGTATTTAGCATCTCTTCTAACACCTACTCCTATTGGATTTAAAGTATCTACACCTATATAGGTAGTATTACCAATATTAGTCTCTTTAAAAGCAGTATTAGCCCAAATAGATAGTATAGCATCCCTTATAGGTCTTGGATTAATAATATTGTCTGCATTATCTAACAATGTCGTCAATAAATCTGTTTTGTCAGAAATGCTCAAATCATAACTAGTAGATTCTGTTGTTGTTGAACTATTTATTGTATAAGTTGACATAATTAATATATTATTTGTAGATTAAAAGCATAATTTGTAGTTATTCTATTGATACACCTATATACTCTAAAGCCACCATAGTATGTAAATGGTGATGATGGTGTTAGTGTGCTTACTTGAAATGAACTTAGTGGTGTATCATCTATATCATAAATGACAAATCCATTATTGTCTTTTATCTGTTTAACAGGTGGGTATATAACTGATTGAGCAAATATGATATAACCTTGACCATCAAAAGAGAGACTAATTATGCTATCCTCTTCTGGATAAGTATCTACTATCTTAATAGTACTAGCATCCTCTATAATTAGTTTAAAACTCTGTGGTGATATTGCACTAGATGCTATATCATTATCATCAGTTATTATGGTAAAAAAAGGCTTTATCGATTCTAGTGTTATTCTTTTTTTATAATCATATCCATCTATACTGTTGCTAGGTGATAATGTTAAATCACTCCTTGTAGAAACCAATAGTTCATATTCAAATTCTCCTGTAAATTGTTTATTTATCTGTGTTGTGATAGAACTACTGAATGTGTCTCCTGGTATATCTGATAATGGTCCACCTTGTGTTATAATGTTCCACGCACCAGTATTAGGTATATTTCTTATAAACCAACTTGAAACTCTTTCTGAAGGCTTTCTAGGAAATGATTTTATAGAAAATGTGAAAGACTTGGTATTAGTATCACCGATTTCTACATATTTATTATTACTTGGACTTAAATCAAACTCTAATTCTGGATCTATTTCTGGATATAATACTCTTCTAAGTATTTCTGATATTGACCAGTCTTGTGGTGTAGCCAAATCCCCATTATCATCAAATGAATTAGCTGGGAAACTTTCACCTTGTTTAATATCTCCTATATCCTCTGGGACTATATCATTTTCTATAAATTCTAATGAAAATCCGTTCAGATTAACTGGACTACCATATATGTTTGTTTCTGAACCAGGAGATCCAATTTGTACATCACCAGCCTCTAGTTCAGCCCATTCTAAACTACCAAATGGATATACCCCAGAATATTTAAGTATCTTACCATTTTGTGCATTTGTGCTATTATCAGCAATTGTAGGAAACGATATCCCATTAATATTAACTATATCAGATGATGATATATTTAAAGTACCACCTGGGTTGGGATTTACTATATTAAAGCTTAGAGTATCAGAACCTTCTTCTCTAACTGTTTCTAAATATGGTGAGCTTGGATATAATAACCTATTTGTGCCAGCTAATATAGATATTTTAGTTTTATCTTGACTGACACCGTCTTGTTTTGTATTAAAAAAGAATATATCAGTATCTGATTTATTTAAAAGAGCATCACTCATCACATCAAACGACCCAACACTTCTCTTCCCTAGTAATATTTTAGCCTTTACATCTCTATTTACTGGGTTTCCAGTATCTATACCTATGTACTGATTTTGTCCAGTAGTAGAGGTGAGTTTAAAAGTAGAATTAGCCCAAGTTGTAAGGAAAGCATCCCTAGCATCTCTTGGACTAATTAACTTTTGTGTATTATCTGGTAGAAGTTCTAACAATCCGAATAAATCTTCTTTGCTAGTACTCTCTATTACCTCCCCTATGAAAATACTATATGTATTTGGCATTATAAATATATTTTTTATTATATATTAAAAATGCCACTCCATATATATTCTATACAAATAAAAATTCAATTTTCATCAAATCTTTTACTTTTGCAGTCTTAAGATTTAAATCTTCAAATTTTATTTTATCAAATTTTATTTTATTTTCTATAAGTGATAGCTTTTCCATTTCCTCAGTAAATGATTTAGGGTCTTTTAGTTCTACTGATCCCTCTATCTCTTTACCATCTTGGTCTTTGCCTACTATAGGATTTTCTTCATCATCCCTTTTGGCCCATTTATCTAAAATCTTTTTCTCTAGCTTATTTTTATCCTCAACAATAGAAGATAATTCTTTGATTATTCTCATAAGTTTAAAAGCAACAGTTGCATTTATATCCTCACCAATAAGATGGTTTATAGATTCAATAGTTTCTTGTGTTAGTTGTGAATTTTTTACTGTTATTTTCATAGTTATATATTATTTATTGTTATATGAAATAAAAATAAAAGGTTTAATATTTAAGGATTTATTTAAATAATATATAAGCCAAATTAAAATATTAATGGAATTAGCACAATTTTCACAAAAATTTTTTGGAAACGAAAAAGTAATTAAATTAAAAACATTGCCTTCATTGGGTCTGTTCTATCAAGATGACTTCAGTATGAAAATCAGAAAAGCTAGTATACAAGATATAGAAATGTATGAGAGTAATTTTATAAAAGATGATATATCTATGGTAATAGCTAAAATAAAAACTGTTGTTATAAACAATATAACTTTTCAAAAAGGATATAATTTTGGAGATATAAGAAGCATAGATATAGTTTTTATCTTCATTGAAATAGTTAGACTAACGATTGGTAAAAAAATAGGATTTGATTATATCGATGAAGATACAATAGAGAGTAAATATATTGAGTTTAGCCATAAGAATTTTAACTACATAAATTTAAGCAATGACACAATGTCTATGTACAACAATAAAGATAAATGTTTTGAAATCAACGACTATATCTATTCCCTGCCAACAATAGGTGTTGAAACATCTCTCAGTAAATTTTTACTCAAAAAAGAAATAAACGGAGAGAGTCATAAATATTCTGATTTATTCTATGACTTCACACATTTTCTCAAAGATAAAAGAAACTTATCATACGATGAGGTAGATAACTTAGTTAAGATATTTAATGAGGATATAGAACATAAAGAAATTATAAAAATGATGGAAATACTAAATGTTTTCAAAGATTTTAACAAATATTCTTTAATTAAAGATGGAAAAGAAGTAGGTGTTAATGCTAGGATAGATTTAGAAAACATATGGAAATAAAAAACTCTCAATATATTATATTGAGAGTTTTTGTCTTGCTTAGTAATTAAATGTTAAGAACCACACATTAAACAGTCATCATCATCTTGTGCATTTCTAGAATTTTCAACCATAGTTTGGAATTCTTTTGGTGACATTTCTGATTCATCAACTTTAACTTCTTCTGTTGCTTGTTTAGTGGTAAATTTAACAGCATCAGCTGCTCCTTTATTCCTTAGATAATATATACCAGTTTTTAGACAAGATTTTTTATCCCTGTAAAATCTAGGAGTGCCATCTTCATTATAAATGATTTCTATATTATCACCACTTGGTATAACATCTTGACCTCTTTCGTCTTTTAAGAATTTTCTTCTACCCCATCCATAAAAATGCATAGCAGTTAGCTTAGCAAAGTTTGGAGAATCCATAAAAATATTCATAGATTGTGTTTGGTCAACAAAAGCTCCCCTATCAGCACACATGTCAATAACATCCTTCTGCTTAACCTCATAAACTGTCTTAAATATCTCTTTAAGATTTGTAGGTATCTCTGGTATGTTTTGAACAGAACCATTTTCTGTTATGATTTTCTTTCTTATATTATCATCCCATATACCTTGTTTAACTAGCTCTTTTACAAGATACTTATTAACCATAATAAATGTACCTGATAATGTTCCTCTAGAGTACATATTAGAGGTCTGTGCTTCATAAGATGCCTCATTACCTAGTATTTGTGCAGTCGAAGCTGTCGGCATAACACACGTAGTTAAAGAGTTTCTAACACCATGCTCTAATATTTTAACTCTTAGCTTTTCCCAATCCCATCTTTTTGTTGGTGTAGCACCCCATAAGTCAAACTGAAATTTACCCTCTGATAAAGGAGAACCTTTATAAGTCTCATATGTTCCTTGTTCCTTAGCCAAATCGTTCGATGCAGATAAAGCTCCGTAATAAATAGTTTCGAATATTTCTTTATTAAGTGCTTTAGCATCATCACAGTCATAAGGAATTCCGATTAGGAAAAATACATCTGCTAATCCTTGTACACCCAAACCAATCGGTCTGTGTAATATATTAGAAAATTTAGCATTTTCAGAAGGATAATAATTATAATCAATTACATTATTTAGATTTACAGTTGCAGTATAAGCAGTTTCGTATAGCTTTTTATGATTATATGTTTTATTCTTATTCACAAACTTAGGTAGTGCAATAGATGCCAAATTACAAACAGCAGTCTCATTAACACTTTCTTTGCCATAAAACTCTCCTAGATTTAATTTTTCTAAAAGTTCCTTGTTTTCCAATATAGGCTTTTGTGCTTTTGTAATTCCCGTGGCTTCTACTATCTCACCACAATTATGAACTAATATGTTATTTGCATAAAAATTATTGTTTTTATTTACTGTAATATCATAAACAGGTCTATTTTTTACTCTTTCTATTTTTATTATGCTTCTACTATGTCTTTTGTTTAAATTTATTTTAACTATATCATCCACGTTTAAATCAATTGCCTTAATATATCCTCTGTTTTCAGTCCATATTTTATGATCTTCTGTACATATTATAAAGTTACCAGTTTCTTTGTCTGTTACTTTAATTGTTTCTGCATTATTGTTTATCATTCCTGAATTCTCAACTAGACACCACTCATCAAGACCATTCTTAACATCTCTAGATAAAACTTCTATTACCTTACCATCTTTAAACAAACCATCTATAGTAACCATATCAAGTTCTTCTTCAACACTATTAATCTTACAACTTACCAAGCTACTACCGTCTAAACAAAGATTGGAACTTTTGATAACACCAATATTCTTTTGATTAGACCTCTCATTAATAGTATCTTTATAGAGTATATAAGGTGTACCAGTTTCTATTTGAGACTCTAAGATTTTATTCCAAACTTCTCTAGCCTTAACAACCTTTTTATATTTTCCCTCACTTTCATATTTAAGGTATAACTCACGAAATTCATCACCATAAGTGTCACCCAATCCTTTACATTCGTTAGGACAC
>Ga0307974_1000024_pt1 | contig 77326 bp, 79 predicted proteins | sample OrgLakmetagen784_FD_201812 | JGI IMG/M metagenome (GOLD analysis project Ga0307974, IMG submission 201812) | Saline water microbial communities from Organic Lake, Antarctica - #784 | ecosystem: Environmental > Aquatic > Non-marine Saline and Alkaline > Saline | place: Antarctica: Organic Lake... | reverse complement strand
TACCTGCCCGTTCTAGCAATTTGCCCTCGGACAGGGGCAAATTGAGAACAAAGTTTTGTAATAGGGACTTACGTAAGCACTTTTCCTGCCCGCTCTAGGAATCGACGGCGGGCAAAAGCCGCCGATTCAGAGCAAAGTAAACAATAGCCCCTTGCGGGGCTTTGTTTACTTTTTCTGAGTGTACACTGTGTGTTTTTTAGCTACAGGATTGAATTTAAGTGATTGATACTTTTTGCTCGGGTCTTTTTTGTTTTTGTTGTTAAACCGAGTGTAGTATACGTGTCCTTTCCCAACCCCTTTTTCGTCGCCTTTCGACACCATCTTTATAAGTAATTCCTGTGACATAGTCGGCAAATACTACCAAAGCCTTCACGAAAGGTCAATACACTAACTGACAATCATTTTAATCAACAGTTCACGCAGTGCAATCGACAAGATGCTAGATGTGGGGTGGTATCATGGAGGGAACCGAAACGCTGAACATTCATATTATTAGTCGCCTTAGCGCACAAACTTCAATGAGAGTACTGACCTTTGGGTGGGAGTTCCCACCACAAAAAAACGGTGGCCTTGGTGTTGCCTGTCACGAACTCACCAAAGAACTTCTCCAAGATGGAGTTGAGGTCATTTTTGTACTCCCGAAAACCCAAGAGACTATCGGCGATGCTCGTTTTTTGTTTGCCGACGACGAACGTCTGGTCAAAGTGCTTCACGCAGATGTTTCTCTTTTGCCGTACATGCAAGGCGACAGCACGATAGATGTGATTGTTGGGTACGATAGTGAAGGAAAACCAATCATTCGTTCACGAACTATCATCGAAGAAGCCCATCGCTTTGCACACCAAGCTGCTATCATCGCTAAGACCGAAGAATTTGATGTTATTCATGCCCACGACTGGACCTCATATTTGGCAGGAGTGGCCGCAAAAATCGCCAGTGGAAAACCACTAATTCTGCACGTGCACGCCACCTCGTATGACCAAGCTGCTGGTAATAATGTAGACCCTGCCATCTATAAAATTGAAAAGGAGAGTTTTGCTATGGCTGATAAGGTCGTCACTGTTAGCGAGTTTACCAAGAACATAGTAGTGAATAAACACCACGCGCCGGCGCAGAATGTGGAGGTGGTGTACAACGGCTGCCATATGAACGAAACCGCAAAACTTCCACCCACTCTCGCCGAGCTCAAACGACAAGGAAAGAAAATAGTGCTGTACCATGGTCGTATTAGTATTCAAAAAGGAGTTGATCACTTTATTCGTGCGGCCCGTCGAGTAGTTGATGTCGATCCAGATGTGGTGTTCATTGTGTCTGGTTCCGGTGACATGCTCACTCAAGTAATAGAACAAGTCGGAGCAGCCAAATTATCAAACAATGTAAAATTTGCTGGAGCGCTGTGGGACGAAGAGCGAGACCGGATGTATCAAGCAGCGGACCTCATGGTCATGCCGTCAGTATCCGAACCATTTGGTCTGGTGCCATTAGAAGCACTGCAGCATGGGACCTCATCGTTGGTGACCAAGCAGTCGGGAGTAGCAGAGGTTTTGACTCATGCACTCAAGGTAGATTTTTGGGATGTTGATGAGATGGCCAATCAAATCCTTGCGAGTTTACGGTATCCTGCAGTGCGAAGGCAGATGGTGGCCGAAGGTAGAGAGCAGATGCGGTCAATGTCGTGGAAAGTTGCTGCACAAAAAATGCAACAACTCTACAGAAGTCTGTTACAATTTGTTACATCATAGCCATGCTCACTGTCTGTCCTTATTTTCATGTTCATCAACCGTATCGGGTAAAAAAATACCGAGTGTTTGATATTGGAAACGACACAGAATATTTTAATGATAGCAGTGAGACCGATTTAAATAATCGACGTATCATCGAGAAGGTGGCTAATAAATCTTATCGACCCACCAACAAAATTCTCAAGGAGCTCCTTGACACTCATCCTGAGTTTCGTTTCAATTTATCTTTTTCGGGTACCGTGCTCGATCAATTCGAAGCGTATGCACCTGACGTGCTAGAGTCATTCCAAGAATTAGTCGCCACTGGTCGAGTTGAAATTTTGGCCGATACGTATCACCACTCTCTGGCATTCTTTTATTCTGTTCCAGAATTTAAGCGTCAAGTACAAAAGCACGAACGGCGCATCAAGCAACTGTTTGGAGTAAAGCCACGAGTGTTTCGCAACACTGAGTTGTCGTACCGTAATGACTTAGCCAAGTGGTGTGAAGACAATGGTTACTTGGGTATCATGTCTGAAGGTTGGGAGAAGTATTTGGGGTGGAGAAGTCCCAATTATGTCTATCGTCCAGCTGGCTGCAGCAAGATTAAAGTCCTTCTCAAAAACTACAAACTATCTGACGATATCGCCTTCCGTTTTGGAAACAAAGAATGGGTTGATTATCCATTGAACGCCGATACCTATGCCAACTGGATTCATGCTCATCATGGTGATGGTCAAACAGTGAACTTGTTCATGGATTACGAAAGTTTTGGAGAGCATCAATGGGAAGATACTGGTATTTTTGATTTTTTGCGAATCTTGCCAGAGATGGTACTGCGACACCCAGATACTGGTTTCAAGACTGCTACAGAGACGGTAGAGGCCTATGAAGCGACAGGTGAGTACGACGTGCCAGATATTCTTACCTGGGCTGATACAGACCGAGATCTCACTGCCTGGATTGGTAATGACATCCAGCGTGATGCTATCGAAGCTACCTATAAAATGGAAGAGATGGTAATGAAGACACGAAAACGTGACATCATCGAAAACTGGCGCAAGCTGCAAACTTCTGATCACTTTTATTATATGTGTACCAAGTGGTCCAACGATGGTGATGTTCATGCATACTTCTCTCCGTACCAATCCCCATATGAAGCCTACATCGCCTTTATGAACGCCTTGGGTGACTTACAATTGAGAGTAAGCCAAGTGGCGATGGAGCGTGAGCTCAAACAGCAGGCATCTGAGATAAATAAAAAAGCCGAACAAACTAATTATCCGGACGTAACAAAACCACCTGATGAAAAAGCAACTCATGAAGCTCCTGAACCTCAGTCCACGCAAGAACCAGAACCAGAACCAAGAAGAGAAGGTTGGTGGGGAAAACTCATCAACAAAGTCCCGTTCTTTAAAAGCCCTCGACAACAGAGGACAAGTTCTTAAAACCATGTCAACAACTAAAAAAACCGCAACAAAAAAAGGTGCCAAAAAGAGTCCTGCCAAAAAAGCTGCATCGAAAAAAGTGGTGAAGAAAACCACCAAGAAAGCACCAGCTAAAAAAGTCGTGAAAAAGACTGCAACAAAGAAAACTCCAACCAAAAAAGCTACCAAGACTGCAGCGAAAAGCAGATCTAAAAAAGAGCTGGTCGTCGCTCCAGACGAGGCATCTTTTTGGGTAACCAACGGTGCGGTACTCAACAGTTTACTCGCGCTCAGAGATGCGTTGGATGAAATGGAAAAAGAAGTGTACTCCTACCACGTGTCAAAGCAGCACAATGACTTTGCAAACTGGGTTGACGCAGTCTTGTGTGATCAGAAATGTGCTATCGAATTAAAAAGTGCTCGCACACCAGAAAAAGCCAAAACGGTTGTCACCAAGCACCTTAAAGTCTATTCAGTTTAGTTCATGTCGCGATCTGTTACAGTAGGAAATGGAAAGATGCTCGTCGGTCTGGATAATCGTGGTCAGGTACGCGACCTCTACTTTCCGTTCGTAGGCGAATCCAATCACGTGAGTGGTGCAAGTGGCAGCAATGTTCATCACATCGGTGTTTTTGTTGACGGAGAAATCTCGTGGCTGGATAGTTCTGACTGGAAAATTTCTATCGGTTCAGAAGAAGATACTTCAATTGGCTCAATGTTTGCTGAGAACACCAGGCTAGGAATTACTCTTTCGAGTCGCGATGCAGTGCACAACGAAAAAGATATATTTTTGCGCCACTTTACCGTGCATAATTTACGTTCCGAAACCCGTTCGATAAAATTATTCCTCGCCCAACAGTTTCGGATTCATGAGTCGAGGCGGGGCGACACCGGATTTTACGATCCTCGAGTCAAAGCAATAGTGCACTATAAAGGTGATACGACTTTTTTGGTCAACGCGATGGCTCAAGATCAAATGTTTCAAGAGTATAATATTGGTCTATTTGGTATTGAAGGGAGAGAGGGTACGTACCTTGATGCAAACGATGGAGTACTTGAAAAAAATCCAATTGAACACGGTTCGGTAGACTCCGTGCTTGGCCTCACTCTTTCGATTACTGGTAACGCATCTTGCGATGCGTACTATTGGCTGGTAGTAGGCAAGTCTATTGCTGAAGTGCACGAGCTGGATGAGCATGTGCTGCGCGAAGAGCCTGAAAGACTCATACACTCAACTGATGCCTTCTGGAAGGCTTGGCTCGACAAGGAACAAACTGATCTATCCATACTGCCAAAAGAGTTGCGCACTTTGTACCGACGTTCACTATTGGTGATGCGAGTACATACCGATAATGGGGGTGGTATTATCGCCTCCAGTGACACCGACATGTTGCATCATGGTCGGGACACCTATAGCTATGTGTGGCCACGTGATGGGGCGATTATCGCAAACACTTTTGACAAGGCTGGGTACGCTGACGTAGCACGTCGCTTTTATGGGTTTGTTGCTAAGTGCTTGGAAACAGATGGATACCTTATGCACAAATATCGTAGTGATGGAGTGCTTGGGAGCTCGTGGCACCCGTGGATTATAAATGGTGAACCAAGACTACCTATCCAAGAAGATGAGACGGCGACCATTATTTTCGTACTATGGGAGCACTACGAAAGGTACCGTGATATCGAATTCATAGAATCAATATACAACAGTTTTATCGAACCGGCGGCAAACTTTATGTGTGAGTACATCGAGCCGACCACTGGTCTACCGCAAGCCTCATTTGATTTGTGGGAAGAGAAATACGGCACGTCTACGTACACAGCAGCTTCAGTGTATGGAGGATTGATGGCAGCGGCCCAGTTTGCCAATGTACTAGGAAAGGATGAAGCTTCACGTACGTATCAAGCTATAGCTCAAAGAATTCAAACAGCCATCGGCAAGCTATTATTTGATGAAAAAACCGGTGCGTTTGTAAAGCAAGTCTTGCACATACCAGACGGAGAGCTGGAGTACGATCGAGTGGTCGACACGAGTAGTCTGCACGGCCTCCTTTTGTTTCGAGTGTTTGCATATGACGATGAGAAAATCACTCGCATGGTCAAGGCGGTGGAAGATAAGTTACAGGTTCACGGAAACAGTAAAGGATTTGTACGGTACGAAGGTGATTCGTACTACAAGCAGCAGGACGCTGCTTCTCCGAATCCTTGGGTTATCTGTACGTTATGGATAGCACGCTATTATATGCAAGCGGCCAAATCTATGGAAGATTTGCAGTATCCGTTGGAGCTTTTGGAGTGGACCTGCTCCCACGCTACCAACAGCGGTGTCCTCTCAGAACAAATGCACCCAGACACCAGAGAACAACTTTCCACTTCACCATTGGTATGGAGTCATTCAGAGTTTGTGCTCTCGGTGCAAGCATATTTGGCGAAGGTAGCAGAGCTACAGGATAAGCAGTAGCAACGCCAGTAGTTGCCTAGAACACTCACTTAGATATCGCACAGTCTTCCACGTACTGAGTTCAGTAATCCTGCCCGTGCGCGTAAACCCGCAGAATCAGGCAGATTCTGCGGGTTTAATGCGTTTTGATGGTATTTCGTAGATTTAAAATTGACGTGTCCAAGTGAGTGAAGTGGGGTCGAAAGTACCGATTTTGGTGCGGTGGATGCTCCAGGCAAGACTTGCCGTGGCAGGAGTGAGTCTTTGGCCAATGAGGTGAGCGAGTGTGCGCATGTAGGTGCCGCTAGAGGCAGCACAAGTGAAATGCGCGATGTTGTACTGCTCAGGGAGTGAGTCATTATTCAAAATAGCTTCCCAGTCTTGGCGCACGTCGACGCGCCGAAAGTCATTACCCAAGGCCTTCCGGGCCTCGGTGACTTCAGGGATTGAGTCAATTTTTGTGCGCGCTTCTGCGCATACTGCAACTCTAGATTTAGTCTCTATAGAATCAAGCTGCAACGAATACACCACCGACTGTTTGGTTGGAATCTCGATTTCATCTAAGCGTCCCTCAAGGGTCCACATGTGTAGCGGCTTGCCCTGAACTGTTTTGGCGGAGAAGTGTGGGTAGGGGAGTTCGATGCTTCCGGTTAGTTCATCGCTTATTTTAGTAAGCTGACGCGGTAGCGGATGAGTCAAGTCCGCTGCAGAGTCAGCGGTCAGCCGGCCGAGCACATCATGACTATCAGAACTAATACCCAGTAAAACAGAGAATTCATATTCTTTATCCAGTCCATGATAGGCAGTTTGATTTTTGCACTCATCACCGAGCAGTACTAACAGTGTACCTGACGCCATCGGATCGAGTCGCCCAGCGTACGCCATTGAAACTCCAGCAAGCTCTGGGTGTGTAGCTCGGTACGCTTCGGCACATGACAACGGAGTCTCACCAACTGCTTTATTGAGTAGAATATATTTCTCCATATAAGGTATCATTGCACGTATATATGTCTCAATCAAAGGCAGTCGCAATCTATTACGATCAAGAATGCGCTTTTTGTAAGCGTTCGGTAGAATTACTAGTGAAGTACGGTCGAGCTAGGGTCTTTCACGTTGGTCCTGCGCAAGCTGTACCGGAGCTATTTCGCGTCATGCAGACATATGACTCATGGGTAGTGGTAAATGATCAAGGGGAACAATTCACTACCTTTCAAGCGGGGGTTGAGATTGCTCGGCATTCGCCAATCTTGAAGTGGTTGGTACCTCTCGCTCGGCCGCAGTTTATGCAAAAGATAGGAGAGTGGACGTACCGCAAAGTGGCACAAAATCGCTCTCGCATCCCATTACCATAGCCAATTACCCCAATGGACTCCCTCCCAAAAACTTATTTAGCATCATTAAGAGAATCAATCCTCCCAGTGCCAATAATAGGTATTTCATAAGTATATGTAAGTATATATCATTGATGAGGTAGGCGATGGTTGATTATCAGATACTTCTGTGAGTTATCAAGACTGTTTTGCTTGACGCTATATTTTAAAGGTGTAATATGCACTCGCATATGGTTGTCTGCACTTTCGTAGGTGTCCTTGTGCAGGCGGACAACACTCCTTTACATTTTATTTTTAAAGTACTACGTGAGTCTCGCACCCTATAGTTTATTTTATATTTTGGTTTATGACAGTGATTGATACAGTCTTGGCGACAGAAAAAGCGTCAACACAAAAACTTGAAGAAGCAAAGGCCGCCGCCGCGGAAACTATTCATGTAGCAAAAAATACTCAAGCAACCAAACTCGAAGCTGAAAAAGCTCGGTTACGAGAAATTGAGTCGGCAGAACTAGCAGCATTTGAAAAAGTAATTGCCCAAAAGGTGAAAGAGACACATCACTCAGTCGAAAAAAAAGTTGCGGCGATAGAAGAGGCATTCACGTCGAAAAAAGACGTGATTGCTCAGAAGATTAAGCAGTCTTTCACGTAATCATCCATATGGCTGTTGTCCCGATGCAAAAAGTACGAATGGTAATCCATCGCAATGACGTGGATGCTTTTCTGAATGTCATGCAGCGAGTAGGAGCGATGCAGTTTTCAGAAACTCACGTTGACGACACTCACGATACAGCCTCAGAGTATCAACATGCGCAACTCTTTCCTCGTGTACAACATGCTGTGTCATTCCTCGAGTTGTATGCACCGAAAATGAGTCTCTGGAAAAAACTTCGTACCGGTACCCAAACCATTCTTTCTGAAACTGAGATCACAAACAAAGCGAGTGATACTGATGCCGTGCAGTCAATTGTTGACGATCTGGAGGCTGTGCAAGTAGAGTTGGCAGAAACTACAGAAAAAGTACGAACACTTGAAGAGCGGCGTCAAATATTAGAGGCGTGGAAAACGCTACCTCTTCGATTGGCTGATCTGGCAACTGCGAAAACAATTACCTATCTCGTTTCTACTGATGAGGCAAAGTCTGATTTAGAGCAGGTGCTGCATCAAACATTAGCACAGGAAAACATATTATTTTCAACTACGAAAGTCTCAGACTCGCAAGTGGCCCTGACGGTACACAAAGACGCACAGCAAGCTGACCTGTTGAAGCTCGTGGAGTCTGCTAAAGGCCTGTTGGTACCAATTCCTGTCGGCACTGAGACTCCAGAAGTTGAATACACCAAGGTGTCCCAAGAGCTGGCCGCAGCAAATGGAACGGTTGCACTACTGCACGATCAGGCGGAGCATTTTGCCATTACGCACCTCAAGACATTGCACATTGCGAGCGAAGTACTCGTGTGGGAAAAAGACCGAAATACCACGCTAGGGTCAGGAGTAGCTACTAAACAGACGGTTGTATTCGATGGGTGGCTTAATGCAAACAAGCGAACATCTATTGAAAATGAACTACAAAAAAAATCAGTTGCGGCAGTATTGTCTGAAGTTGAGCTGGAACAAGGAGAAGAACCTCCAGTAGATATTCACAATAGCGCTTTTGTGCAGCCGTTTGAAGTGGTGACACGTCTATACGGGATGCCAGGACACAAAGACCTGGACCCTACTATTTTCTTGGCTGGTTTCTTCTTCTTGTTTTTCGGTTTGTCGCTCACTGATGTGGGGTACGGCATATTCTTAATGTCGGTTTCTGTAATGATTCTCACCCTTTTTCAGGTACCAACAATTGTTCGTACGTTTGCCAAGTTGCTATTGTTTATGGGTCTCAGTTCAGCTTTGGTGGGGCTGCTGTTTGGCGGATACCTTGGTATCGAACCAGAATCTCTACCAACGGCACTCAAAGCAATCCAGGTGTTTGATCCAATCGGCAACCCGTTACCTGTCTTTTACCTCGCCCTTGGCTTGGGAGTATTTCAGGTAATGGTCGGTTTACTCCTAAAGATATACAGTGATGCGCGAAACGGCGAGTTGCTCAATGGTATCTTAGATCAAGGTCCATGGCTTCTGATGTTTGTGCTGGGTATTTTGTATCTCGGCACAGTGACTGGGTACGTAAACTTGCTTCTTCCAGCTCAGTTAGTCAATCTCATGTATGTTGGGGTCGTAATAATCATCCTCGCGAGTGGGAGAAAGGGTGACACTATTTTGGAAAAAGGACAAAATGCAGCACTGAGTCTCTATAATAGTATTGGATATTTTTCGGACATCCTTTCCTATTCTCGATTATTGGCGCTCGGACTGGCCACCACAGCCTTGGCCTTTGCAGTAAACCTGATTGCAGAGATTGTCAGTGACTCAGTACCGTATCTTGGTCCAGTTCTGGCAATAGTGGTGCTGGTAATCGGTCACTTGTTTACGTTGGCGGTCAACACGCTTGGAGCCTTTATTCATAGTGCTCGATTGCAGTTCGTAGAGTTCTTTGGTAAGTTTATCGCCGGTACAGGCAAAGAATTTAAGCCTCTGAAGCGAACTGAGCAATACATTACGGTCACTGATGAATGACCGTGATGAACGAATGAGACTTTTATCATAATTATAATTTTAGTACAGAAATAAACGCTTATGGAAACACTTATTGGAGTCGGACTTGTCTTTGCGGGAGCAGCTATTTCAGCAGCCCTTGGATTTAGTGGTTCAGCTATTGGGATGGGACATGCTGGACAAGCAGCCGCAGGAGTTCTCGGTGAAAAACCACAATTATTCGGAAAAATGCTTTTGATGCAAGCTCTTCCAGGTTCTCAAGGTATTTATGGTCTCGTGGGAGCATTCTTGATTTTAAATTTCTCAGGAATCCTCGGAGGTGATGGGTCAGTAGTAATTGATACTGCTACCGGATTGCAGTATCTGATGGCTGGTATTCCAATCGGAGTGGCTGGGTATTTCTCAGGTATGTTCCAAGGAATCGTAGCTGCATCAGGTATCTCACTGATTGCAAAAGATGAAGCAAATATGGGACGCGCAATTGTGCTCTCAGTTATGGTTGAAACCTGGGCTATCTTCGGTGTTCTCATCAGCTTCATCCTCTTGATTTCTATTGCTAGTTAATTTCGCGACTTATGTCTGAAAACACGCTCATTGAAAAAATTACCGCTGATGCCGATGCTGAAGTAGAGGTGGTCAAAGCACAGGCGGAATCTGATGCTGCTGTTGTTGTGCGTGAGACTGAAGACAAAATTGTTGCGCTCCAGGCTGACGCAGCAGTGCTGCTAGAAAAAAAGAAAAAACAAATGGAGTTGGTGACTACATCTCGTGCTAAACAAGCTGGAAACATTGCGCTACAAAACGCAAAACGTACACAGATTGATTCAATCTTCACGTCTGTGTTTGATGAGATGGTGCAACAGTCTACAGGAGATTATGTAGCTTTTTACACAGCGAAAGCTACAGAGCAGCTGCCAAAAGATGTCACTGCCGTAAAGGTGCAGGCACCAGCTTCCCGTCTTGAAGAAACAGCCACAATCCTCTCATCACTGCAGCTAGACGTCACTGTTGAGTCGAGTAATCAACTCTCGGCCGGTCTCATTCTGTTTTCACAAGACGGAGTGTACGATATCTCTTTCGATCGACTATTTGCTGAAAAACGAGCTGAACTCGAAATGGTAATCGCCAACGAACTGGTGTCTTAAAGTATTCACATGCAAACATCTTATATCTACAGTACAAGTCGCCTCAATACTCTGGCTCAATATCTGCTTACCGAAACTGATATTGATCGGTTGATGGTGGCTGAGCCAGGTGAAGATTTGCAATCTGCACTAAAAGAAACCTACTTGGCGCAGTACGTACTACAAGTACCAAATGGGGAGATCTCAGAAGCAATCGAACAAACCTTGATAGATGCAAAGCAACTGATTCACCGTATAGCACCAAACGGGCATATGTTTGAAGTGCTCTGGGTCCAATATGACATTCATAATCTACGTGTGTTTGCCAAAGCACAAGCTGCTGGTCTACAATATGATGAGTGCAAAGTGTACGTATCAGGGAGGGGAACGTATGACCCTGCAGTTTTGTTTGAGTATGCTGAAAAAGGTGAGCTCAATCGCCTGCAGTCTGACTGGCAACAAGGATTTGACGTGGCGCAACGCTTGGTCGCAGCAGGCGAGATAGATAAAGTAGATGGAGTATTCGACGATCTCTTTTTTGCAGCTATCAAACGAAGCGCTCAGTCATCGCAAGATGCCTTTCTGACGAAGTACATCCGCGGAGTGATTGATATGTACAATCTAAAAAGCAGATTGCGAGCAGTCAATTATCCGCAGATACCTTTTACTCCTGTGTTTATTACTGGCGGTACATTTGCGGAAGCCGAAATCGAAACCAAAGAACAGATTTTCTCAGCGTTCGAGAAGCTGAGTGGTATTCAATTTTGGAAGTCAGCAGTTGAGAACTACACTCAGACGGGTAATAGTAGCCAAATCGATGCTCGGGTGGATGAGTATTTGCTTATACTCGCCAAACAAGCAAGCTTTGATATGTTTTCTTCTGCTTCGCTAGTGTTGTACTATCTGCAGTGTCGCCAGGCAGCCGCCAATGTACGTACTATTGTGGTGGGAAAAAACAGCGGTATGAAAGAAGGAGATATTCGCGCTAATTTACGCATGGCTTATGTCAACGAGTAACAATCAATACAAAATTGCCATCATTGGCCCCAACGACACGGTTTCTGGCTTTCGAGCGCTCGGAGTTGATGCGTTTGACGCACAGACTGGAGAACAGGCCCTGGAGAAATTGAAAGAGCTCAAAACTGCCATGATCGAGTCTGATGCAGCACCAAAATACGCAGTAGTGTGTATCATTGAAGATTTACTACAAAACGTAGACGCTGCTGAGTACGCCAAGGTCGTGAGCGGACCCTTGCCAGCCGTTATTCCGTTGCCAGGACCAGAAGGAAGTAAGGGCATTGCTCTGAAACGACTGAGAGCATTGGCCGAACAAGCTGTTGGCTCAGCCATCATTTAATCAAATTTATTACTGTATTCACCAACCATTTATTATGACCGAAACACAATCAACAACACAAGACACAACTGGCGTTATCAAGCGTGTCACCGGACCGCTTGTGCGCGCCACTGGTATGGCTAAAGCGAAGCTGTACGAGGTAGTGCGTGTCTCTGAAGAAAAGCTGATGGGTGAAATCATCGAGCTACACGGAGATGAAGCAGCGATTCAGGTGTACGAGGAGACTGCAGGCATTGCTCCTGGAGACCCGGTGTATCGTACCGGGCGCACGATGTCAGTAGCACTGGCCCCAGGTCTTCTTGAATCTATTTACGACGGTATTCAGCGCCCACTGCGAATCATCGAAGAAGTCGCAGGGAACTGCTACATCAAACGAGGGATTGAAGCGGATCCAATCGACATGGAGAAAGTGTGGAAATTTACTGCTACCAAAAAAGCGGGTGATACCGTGGCGGCTGGTGACGTACTTGGTGAAGTACAGGAAACATCTTTGATTACGCACAAAGTAATGGTACCACCGGGAATGTCTGGTGAGTTGCTCGAGGTAAAAAGCGGTGACTTTAAAGTAACTGATGAGATTGCTTCGCTCAAAACTGCTGATGGTACAGAGTCAATAGCCATGTTGCAGTACTGGCCAATTCGAGTCGCTCGTCCAAAAAACGCTAAGATTTTCCCAACCGAACCACTGCGAACCGGTGGTCGGTCTATCGATACCTTTTTCCCGATAGCAAAAGGTGGGGCCGGTTCTATTCCAGGTCCATTTGGAGCTGGTAAGACTGTGACACAGCAAGGGATTGCCAAATACTGTGACGCTGAGATTATTGTCTACATCGGTTGCGGTGAACGAGGAAATGAGATGACTGAAGTGTTGTCAGAATTTCCACACCTCATCGATCCAAACACGGGAGAGACTTTGATGAAACGAACTATACTCATTGCTAACACCTCAAACATGCCAGTGGCAGCGCGTGAAGCGTCTGTGTATACAGGTATCACAATTGCGGAATACTACCGTGATATGGGCTACAACGTAGCTCTGATGGCCGACTCAACCTCACGCTGGGCTGAGGCGATGCGTGAAATCTCCGGACGACTTGAGGAGATGCCGGGAGAAGAAGGGTATCCGGCCTACTTGTCTTCACGCACAGCTGAGTTCTACGAACGAGCGGGTATTGTAAAGGCACTGGGAAGTGAAGGAAGAACTGGTTCACTGACTGTAATCGGTGCGGTGTCACCTCCAGGTGGTGACCTGTCTGAACCAGTATCTCAGGCGACTCTACGTGTAACGAAGACTTTTTGGTCACTTGATTCAGGCTTGGCGTACAAGAAGCACTTCCCGTCAATCAACTGGCTGACTTCATACTCACTGTACGTAGAAAACTTTGCAGACTTTTGGCGAGATGAGATTGCTCCAGACTTTGCTGCCAATCGAGCGACAGCACTGACCTTACTTGAGCAAGAATCAAAATTGCTTGAGATTGTACGACTGGTAGGAATGGAGTCACTCTCCGCGAGTGACCGACTGGTGCTCGAAGTGGCGCGGATGATTCGTGAAGACTTTTTGTTCCAAGACGCATTCTCACCCGAAGATGCGTACACCCCACTGAAAAATCAATACGGACTCTTGAAGTCAATTATTACTTTCTATGAAGCCGGGAAAGAGATGGTCAATACACCAGACTTCGACTTTACTACGTTTTCATCACTACCAGTGATTGCAGCGTATCAAGAATTGAAAAACAATCGGGAAGCAACCGAAGCAGATTACGAGGCTTATCAGGCTCGCGTCCGCGAGGAAGTAAGCGCATTGGTTAAATAAATTGTTTATGAGTGAAAAAGAATATACATCAATCTCTGACATCGCTGGTCCACTGCTGGTAGTGGACGGAGTTGAAGGAGCAAAATATGAGGAATTGGTAGAGGTAAATGTACCTGGAGAAAAAACACCGCGATACGGTAAAGTGCTCGATACGGCAAAGGGAAGAGCGGTCGTGCAGATGTTTGCCTCAACCGCAGGGATGACAGCTGAAAATACTCGCGTTCGGTTTAAGGGAGAAACTCTTAAGCTTGGTGTATCAGAAGATATGCTTGGACGAGTATTCAACGGAGCTGGAGAAGTAGCTGACGGTGGTCCTGAGTTGGTGCCAGAGCAGCGCCGAGATATTGCTGGTGAGCCAATAAATCCTTACTCAAGACAATTCCCGAACGACTTTATTCAGACCGGGATTGGCTCTATTGATGTGATGAACACATTGGTACGTGGCCAAAAGCTGCCAATCTTCTCAGGAGCTGGCCTTCCGCACGCACGACTGGCAGCTCAGATTGCCCGTCAGGCATCAGTAAAAGACGGTGGAGAGTTTGCGATTGTTTTTGCGACGCTAGGAGTTTCTTTTGAAGAAGCCGAGTACTTCCGTCGCGAGTTTGAAGAAGCTGGAGCGCTCGAACGATCAGTCTTGTTTATTAACACCGCTGCGGACCCAGTAGTGGAGCGCATCTCTACTCCACGCATGGCGCTTACTACCGCAGAGTACTTAGCGTTTGAAAAAGGCAAGCACGTGCTGGTTATTCTGACTGACTTGACTAACTACTGTGAGGCGTTGCGTGAAGTATCAGCTGCACGAAAAGAAGTACCAGGACGTCGTGGCTACCCGGGATACCTCTACACTGACCTCTCAACTCTGTACGAACGAGCCGGAAGTATCAAAGGAAAGACAGGTACAATTACCCAAATTCCTATCCTCACAATGCCCGATGACGACAAGACTCACCCGGTACCAGACCTCACTGGTTATATTACCGAAGGTCAGTTCGTGGTTTCTCGTGAGCTGTATCGAAAAGGAGTGTTCCCTCCAGTGGATGTTCAAGGTTCACTCTCACGACTGTGGTCAGCTGGAGTAGGGGAAGGTAAGACACGAGAAGACCATAAAAATCTCAAAGACCAACTCTTTGCCTCATACGCCACCGGTCGAGAAGTGCGTGAGCTGGCAGTCGTGCTCGGAGAAGCATCGCTTGATGACTCAGACCGAGCCCACCTGACATTTGCTGATCAGTTTGAAAAAGAATTTGTTGGCCAAGGTGAGTACGAAAACCGCTCGGTAGAAGAATCGCTCGATATTGGTTGGAAGCTACTTGGACTGTTGCCACGCAACACTCTTAAGCGAGTAAAGCCAGCTGAGATTGACAAATGGATGGGCACAGAAGTTCCAGAAGTCAGTGAAGAGCCTGATACTACCAGCGAAGCGGAGGTAGCAGTTGGGGCACCAAAGAACAAATAGGACGCTTGGAGCTTCTCTTCTGTAAAAAACTGTGCATACTAAGTATAAGCAAATAACCTTTATCAATACCTATGGCAATATTGAAAGTCAGCCCAACCCGCATCGCTCTCTTGAATCAGAAGAAAGAACTCAAGACTGCAGAAAAGGGACATAAACTCTTAAAGGATAAGCGAGATGGTCTCGTGAAGAAATTCATGGCGGTCATTTTTGAGGCCAAGTCACTTCGTGAGTCGGTTGAGGCGCGGCTTGGTTCGGCGTTTGATTCATACACTCGAGCAAGCGGAATGACTGCCGCAGCAGCATTGGACACAGCTTTTATGGCTCCAAACGCCAAAATTGACCTAGGGGTAACCGTCAAGAGCGTAATGTCGGTCAAAATTCCTGAGTTTACTGTCGAAAAGACCGGCTCCGCGTTTTCTTATGGTCTACTCGAGACCACCGGAGATCTTGATAACGCGATGGTGAAATTTGATGAAGTGTTCGTAGATATTTTGCGCCTGGCTGAGCTTGAGAAAACAGCTGAAAATTTAGCCGAAGAAATTGAAAAGACGCGCCGCCGTGTATCGGCCCTGGAAAACGTCCGCATCCCAAACCTCAAAGACACCATCAAGTTCATCACTATGCAGCTTGATGAACGAAACCGAGACGCTGTGGTTTCAACTATGCGCGTGAAGGCGATGATTGTAGCGAAGGAGAATCTTGAGCAGGTGTCATAGAATCGGTCTCGGGAGGTGTCATTGAGACTCGCCCTAGTCCTCACTAAAGAATATCGTTGCGGAGTTCTCCCTACAATGACACCTCCCGCGACGCTCCAGCCGTCGCAACTTCATCAATGTAAGCCGGTTTTTGTAAAAGAAATGTAAATTAAAAGAAACCCCACCAGTGAAAACCGGTGGTTTTTCACTGGTGGGGTATTAATTCTGCTTTATGTAGTAAGCGGCGACTGAAGATGCGCAGTTTTCTACAAGTCTAACCTCCATTTCTGTGCAATCCCCAGTTAATTCGCCATTCTTGACGATGCACCATAGCGTTTTTCTGTCAGTAGTCAGAAGGAACACTGTTGTGAGGTGTCCATCAATAATCCTGCCAGGATAGTGGGTTACCCCCGGTCCATGAGTTGCGCCTTGACTACCTAGGCAGACTTCATCGGCCAGGGCTGTTGTAGTGGACAAAGAGGTCGTTGACAAAATTACGAAAAGAGCGATACGAGCGTTCATTGGGTTACCTTTCGTTTTTGGTAAGTAAACCGTAATGGTAACAAAATATATTATACGTAAAATACAGCAATTATCAATATTACGGAGTGTGCTAGCAATTCTGTTGAGGCCAAAAAACAGAATTGTGAACTTACCAAAGTATTAATAGGGTGCAAATCGAATACAATAACGGCAATGCTTTTGTGGTGAAATACAGAACAACTAGTACATTCCTTTCTTCATCTAGAAGTTTCTGGATTTGGTTAGGAGGGAAGTGCGGCATCAAACTGTGCGAGGGCAAAATGTGTGAGAGATGAGTACTTGGCATAGAACACTTCTATGTATGCACGACAGATAAGTACGAAATGGTTTTCTGCGGAAGGTTGTATCACAACTCAAAAAGCGCCCCCTGGCGGGAGCGCTTTTTGAGTTGTGATAGAACAGATTTAGTTGGTTAGTTCAGCATTGATTTCAGCTTCAGCCGAAACGTCTGTGGTGTCGTCTGATGAGCTGCCCTCTTCTGTATCTGACAGTCCGTCATCGTCAGAATCTGCGTCGTTTGTTTCAGGATCGGTGTCGGTTTCTGACACGTCGCCCTCGTTGGATCCTTCTAAATCCATCTCTTCCTCTGTAGCTTCTTCAGCTACCGCCTCATCTACAATCACATCTATTTGGGTATCAATCTCGGCATCAGCTTCGTAGTCTTGAATCGAATCTTGGACCGTTTCTTCTACATCTTCGATGGTGTCAGCGACTATGAGGTTGAGTTTTCTACTACTCCGACTACTGCCTTGCTGCAATTGTGCTTTCACGTCCGCTTCGACAGCGGTGTCGTCTACTACTGTGAGAGTTGCTTGGTACCGCACCAGGGCATCTTTCAGCCGTAAGAGTCCCTCTGCCAGACTCGTACGTTGCTCTGGGGTCAGTTGTACTTTTTCTGAATCAGTGGCCGCTGCGTTGATAGCGTCCAGTCGGGTAATGATTCGTACTTTTGCTGCAGTTGCTTGTGCTGGGGTGAGGGTGCCAGCAGTAACCTGTGCGTCTAGGGCTGCCAGTTCATTTTCGAGTTGGGTGATTTCTTGGTCGATATATACTACAGAGTCAAAGGTGTCTCCTGGGTTGAGGATGAACCACCCAATGCCAATGGCAATGATTGCGACAATTGCAATGATAATTTTATTCATCTGAATTTTTTATTTGATAATGAAACAGGGCTCTGTTTCTAGTATACCTTTAATACATTGATAGGAGTAACGTGTTCTTGCTCTATGACGCCCAAACACGACAAGTCTTACACTGTTTCAGTAGCAAAAAATGAGGCGGTGCTCCTGAGCTGTTTGGTGTCTGGATTATAAAAGGCTACGGCGAGTTTTTCTGATTGAATCATCGCTTGCATTTCTTGTGCTGGTGCAATTAGTGCGGTGGTAGCAAATACGTCGGCTTCGCACGCGGTCGTAGTTTTTACGAACGTAGTCATCTGTGCCTCGTTGTGCGAGTTGACCAAGTGACTATGAGTTTCCCCGGTAGGAGATTTCCACTGACGTTTGTGGGGGCTGGAAGAAGCAAAGCCTTGGTGGAGGAGTTGCGTACTTTGAATGTAGGTTTTTTCTATCAGCGGATGCTCCAAGTATATTTCTACAGCTTGCCCATGATTGCTGGTGGCGTAGATATCTCCTCCAGCATTGACGACAAAGTACTGGATTGAGTGTTTAGATTGTAGCCGCAGAGCCACCTCGTCAACCAAATAGCCTTTTCCAAAGCCACCAATATCTATATTGCCTTGGTGCAGTTCTACGACATCAGGAGTAATAAGCAGGTCTGCGATGGGATTACCTGCAGTCAAAGCAGTTTCGTCTTGTGGCGTAAATGAGTAGTTTGCGTCATAGCCGCGAGCTTCTAAGATATGCCCAGTCAGAATGTTGAAATGAGTATTTGTGCGCAGGTAGAGGTTTTTGCCGAATGTAAGGAGGGTGCGGCAGTGCTCGTCAGGATTCTCTAGTTTGCGCTGTGTGTTGAGGGTGGAAATGAGTGATTCGGTTTTGAATCGCGAGTAAGTATTTTCAAATGAAGCAACAAAAAGCTCGATATCGCCAAGAATGGCGTCGAGCGTCTCGTCTGATGTCTCATCAAAGACTTCTATCCACCAAGTTGTGCCAAGAGCTTTGAAGGAGTGAGGCATCTTATACCTGGGCGCTGATTTTTGCGACAGCCTCATTAAACGCTTCAGAGGTCAAAGAAGCTCCACCTACTCGGGAAAGGTTTATGTCAGATAGTGATTGTCCAACCACTTGACTAGAGAATACGCCATCAAACCGCTCTTGATGAGCATTTGAAAAACCTGCGTCGCCATCGTACTGCACATCAGCCGCGGTCACGATACCCGCACTGTCAACTGTCAGATCAACAGCAATCTCGTGTGAGGTTCGAGCTGGAGTGAGGTAAGAAGCGCTGGCACTGTACTGAGTTGGACTGTTTGTTGGTTCTTCGGCTTCATCTGGTGCGGCTGTGTTTGTTGGCTCAGTGGTCACCTCTGATTCCGCTTGGGTTGCTGGTTCAGCTGCTGCACCTTCTTCTGAATTGACTTCTTCACTATCAATCCGGGCGATTTCAGTTTCGGTTGAGACAGTTGCGGTGGATGAAGGATTGTCTGAAAAAAAGAATACTCCACCTCCAATGATTGCTACCAGTGCAATGATTCCTAGTACGATTGGCATAACTCTGTTTTATTAATGTAATATCGGCTATTATACAGATATACTCGCTTTTATAAAGGATGCTTATGAATATACTACGCACACTCACAAAGCCTATTTCAGCGCGCTTAGATGCGATGGGGATGTATCGAGTGGTCTCTGGCGGCTTGTTGTTGCTCGCGGGTATTGCCATACTGTTTGGTTTTTTGGGCTGGATTCCATATGGCGGCGTAGAGCTTATTTTGTCCCTAGTGGCAACGGGATCTACAGCAATACTGGGTAATATACTTTTTGCAAAAATGTGGAATGTGCATGCCAATCACGAGTCGGCAGTAATCACTGCGCTGATTCTCTTTTTTCTGATTCTCCCGGCTCAGCTGAGCGAATGGTCATATTCACTGATTATCATCGCGGTCACGTTTTTTGCAATTGCGTCTAAGTATCTGTTGGTCTGGCGCAAGCAACATATTTTTAACCCGGTGGCGACCGGTTTGGTGGCAGTGGCGATTTTGTACGCATTCTTTCCATTGCCACCAGGGTACTTTGAGTCTGGCTGGTGGATTGGGCAACCGATTTTGTTCTTGCCACTGGTAATAGTGGGTGCTGCGGTGGTGAGTAAGGTGCGCAAGTGGACGCCCGTTACGACTTTTTTAGCGGTCGGGTTTACGGTGTTTTTGATAGAAGAGTGGCGTTTTACCGGAGAGTTTTTTTCTGGGTGGGAGCGGTTTTGGTTGTCCGGACCAAGTGTGTTCTTGGCAGCCTTCATGTTGACCGAACCATTCACTATGCCGCCAACCAAGAAACTTCAAGGCTGGTATGGGGCTGCGGTTGGGGTTTTGTCACAAACGACACTATTGATGCCACTGGTTAAAATGACCCCAGAGCTGGCTTTGCTACTGGGAAATGCGCTGGTATACCCGTGGCGACTACGCCGAAAACTATTTCTCGCTCTGCAGTCAAAGCAAGAGATTGCCAGAGATACGTGGGAATTTACCTTTACTAAACCAGATGGACTTTCATTTCAGGCCGGTCAGTATCTAGAGTGGATGTTGCCGCACAAGCAGACTGACAACAGAGGGGAGCGTCGATATTTCACTATTGCATCATCTCCGACTGAAAGCGTGGTTAGACTGGCCTTAAAGTGCGTAGAAAATGGTAGTAGCTACAAAGATGCTCTGGCGCGACTCGACGTGGGTGAGCAGATTATTGCTAGTCAGTTAGCAGGGGATTTTCTCTTACCTAAAAATCAGCAAGAGAAGCTTGGTTTTATCGCCGGTGGAATTGGGGTCACCCCGTTTTCGAGTCATATTCGCTATATGCAAGATACTCAACGTGTTCACGATACAAAATTATTTTATTGTGTAAATACTCTGTCTGATCTGGCGTTTGCAGACGATTTTGCAGCCGCTGCTCTTGTGGTGCCGCTTGAGGTGATTCCAGTGGTCGCCAAACAAGAAGTGCCATATCCAGCCGAAGAAGGTTTTGTCACCGAAGAAATGCTCCAAAAAAGAGCGCCTGACTTTAAAGAACGCCACTGGTACCTGTCCGGCCCACCACCGATGGTCAACGCCTATGATGAGTTGCTCAAAACAGCTGGTGTGCCGGCCGGGCAGATTACCAAAGACTTTTTTCCTGGGCTGGCGTAGTCTACCAGTTGATTGGTGTGTGGTCGTGCTTTGCCAGATATTGATTGGCCTGCGAGAAATGTTTGCAGCCAAAGAATCCACGATGAGCAGACAGGGGAGACGGGTGGGGTGCAGTAAGTATCAAATGCTTCGATCTGTCTATGACAGCCGCTTTCTCTTGTGCATGTTTTCCCCAGAGCAGAAACACTACATGCGATTGCTCTCGAGCAATGACTCGTATTACTTCGTCAGTAAAAGTTTCCCAGCCCCACCCTTGATGAAAGCCAGCTGAGCCAGCTTCTACAGTGAGCGTGGTGTTGAGTAAAAAAACTCCTTGTTCAGCCCAGTGCTCGAGATTGCCACTCTCGGGACTGTTTATGCCTAGGTCGGTAGTAATTTCCTTATAGACATTGCGTAACGATGGTGGAACCTTTACGCCGTCTGGTACAGAAAAAGCTAGTCCGTGCGCTTGGTTTTCTCCGTGATATGGATCTTGACCGAGTATGACTACTTTTACCTCAGACAGTGGTGTTAATGCCAATGCGTTAAAAATATTTTCTTTGGCCGGATACACTGTGCGGTGGCGGTACGCCAGAGAAAGTGCTCGGTGTAAATCTTCGAAGTATGGTTTTTTCGTCTCTGGTTCGAGATGTTTTTGCCAGTCAGGCGGTAGGATAAGCTCCATATTAGTTTTAGTATACAGTGTTATGCTAAGAGTATGAAAGATTCAAGAATTCGAAGCGTGGTAAAGGCGCTTACCTGGCGAGTAATAGCGACGAGCACTACTATGTCATTGGTGTACATTGGCACTGGTGATATAGAACTTATGGCCCATATTGGAATAGCTGACGTGTTGATTAAACTGCTGTTCTATTTTGTACACGAACGAGCGTGGGGCCGAGTAAGCTGGCATCGAGCCGTGCTCAAGGCATAAATACAGCAAAAGAAAAAGCCCACCTTATATCAACTATATTTTATATAGAAAATCTAAAGATGGGGCTTTGTTCGCCACAATGAGCGTATTACAATTGTGCTGACAGGAACCGAATGTCCTGTTCTATGCGCTGTAACGCATGACATTTGACTGACCAAAACCATCGAATGTGCAAAATGGCCAGTCGGCGCTTGTCGCGCTTTTTTGAACCTCGAGGGAACTCGCTTATGAATACTGTACTGAACATCAGCTCATCAGCTTCGATGGCGTATTTGAGATAGCGCAGCCTGGCTATTTTGGTCTTGATTGAAGGTGTGTTTGGTAGAAACTTGTTCCGTGGGATTTTCCTCGAAGGACGTGGTCCGAGCAAAATACAGATTTGTCGGTGGTCTCTCTGGTGCATGGGGTTCTCCTTTCTGTTTGAGATGATACAATTTATTATTGATATGTCAATAATTTGCGAGTGGACATATCCCTGCTCAACATATTCTGAGCGTCTGCGAGGTACCAGTGCTTATTAAAGGCGGTGAACATCCAAGCGTGTGAGGAATATGTTGAGCAGGGATATGATAGTTTGCGAGACATTAAGATTGGCACCCAGGACAGTAGTGTGTCCCGCGGCCAGCACAGCGGATTTTTTTGATTACTGCACCGCACCGTGAACACACCTTGCCTTGTTGACCAAATACTTGTAGGTAGTCAGTAAAATTACCGGCCGCTCCGCCAGTATCGACAAAGTGCTGGAAGGTGGTGCCGCCCACGGCGATAGACTCATTCATGACGTCCCTCGCGGCTGCACACAGCACCACCGCCTCTTTCTTCGTGACCGTATCTGCACGTCTGGTCGGACGGACCTGGGCGCGCCACAGCGCCTCATCAACATAGATATTTCCGAGACCAGAAATGAATGTTTGATCAAGGAGCGCGGCCTTGATAGGGGTTTTACGTTTTTTTAATCGAGCTGCAAACCACAGACAATCAAATCCTGGGGTGATGGGTTCGGGTCCAAATCTCCCTCGCGCGAGCGCGAGCTCCGCCGCTGTGGCGAGTTTGGTGTACCCAAACAGTCTCATGTCATTAAAATACAGGGTTGAGTGGTCGGTGAAGTGAAACGCCACGCGAGAGTGTTTATGGGGGAAGTCTCGTCCATCAGATGCGTTCATGGAATGTCCACCGCCAATCACTTCACCCTGAGTACCAACAAAAAAGAACTGCCCAGTCATTTTTAGGTGAGCCAGGAGAAATACGTCAGTCTCACCGACAAAAGAAAAAATCATCAATTTACCCACCCGATCAATATCGGCAATAATCTTTCCTCGCAGTACATCTTCTATCGTCTCGTCATGATTTACTGATTTCGAATGAAAAACTTCAACCGATTCAACGGTTTTCCCAACAACTTTTTGTTGCAATTGCATTCGTACAGTCTCTACTTCGGGGAGCTCTGGCATATACCAATACTATCTCACCACTGGAGAATAATATAGTTGAAATACCTAGGAAAAAATGTAGAATAGTGTCACTTACATTATGTAAGCACATTCCGGTGTAGCTCAGCGGTAGAGCAGTTGACTGTTAATCAATTGGCCGCAGGTTCGAATCCTGCCGCCGGAGCAGAAATTTATAGTCATAGTTAGCAAAGTAATTTAATTTTACTTTGGCAGGACGGAGAACTTTTGTTGCAACTTATCCCTAAGTCGATACTTGCAGAATTGACTTTAACTTAAATTTATGTTATTGTTATGAAAGGTTTTTAAGATGTGTCCTTAACACTCTTAGCGCTTTTTGGAGGTAATCATGCGCAAAATTGTCCTTTCCATCATCGCCACGCTTTTCATCACTCCTGCTTTCGCGGAGGAAAAGGAATGCGCCGAACCGGCACAGCCCCGCGACATATTCATCGAGGTGGTAGCGCAGGCATATCCCAACATCGACGCGAATCAGGCTGCTTCCGTGGCCAGCATGTACGAGCTGGCCTATCATCAGGATCAGCTAGCGAACGACGAGGCAGTGACATCGCAAGAACGCCAGTTCGCCGAACGGACCAAGCAGGTCGCGATGCGGATGGCAGCTATTCAGTTGCAAGTCTTCGATTCGCGGCCGCAGATGCAGTCGGTGATTGAACGAATGGACGCCGAAGCAGCGGCAGGTCTTGAGCGGGTTTCGCCCAAACTCGAACCTGATGTCCGTCATGCGATGAGTACCATGGCGGTCATCGGTCTCGCTTGGGGCGACCTCAGCACCGATATCATCCAGCTGGGCGCTGAGCGCTTCCTTGCCAGAGCTGATGCTGGCAACATCACCGATGAATCACACCAGGCGAAGTGCACGCTCAAAACGGCCATGGACGTACTGGGAGGTGTCGCGGACTTCTTTCCTGGCGCTGTGACGCTCGCCACTGTGGAGCGTCTCAACTATTGAACGTTTCCAACGTTCACATGGGCTGCCTTTTGAGGTGGCCCTTTTCTTTGTCTTATGTAAAACACCTTTTGCATAATTTACTATATAAATATTTTTTGTTATCTACTGACACCCAACTCCTCCCACTCCCTCACGGCCCACAGCCAGCCAATAGTTCAGAATACGTCCAGTGAGTGGAGCAAATATTGACAATAAGCTATTAATAGCGTATTATTTTATTAGAATACAGGAGAGTTCCTGTAAACATGGGAGGTGCATTATGTATGCTGGTTATGAATTAGCTTTTGGTGATCACACACGTTTTTCTGTACGGAAATCAGAGGCGCTGCAAGAGTGGTTTGACGGAGAGTCTGAAAAAGCACTTTTGTGGAGTTACATTGGGGGTGATTTTGACCCTCATCCTGGCTATGTCGCTCTCTTCTCAAACAAAGACGCATCCAGTGAAGGGTTGGGAAGACTACGCCAGGTGCTCGCAGAAGTACTGAAAAAAAGAGACTTTCGTAACGGTGACCTGGTCGACGGATGCACTGTGTGTTTTGCGCCCCGCCAGATGGGACCGAGGGTTGCGATTCTGATCATTGAGGGTGACTGCGGAATGATTACGGATAAGGGGTGGACTGAAATCCTCGAAAACGTGGCCGCTGAATTAAAAAATTCTACAGCAGATTAACGGCACTCAAACCCTTGTTGCTGCAGAAGTATAACTATGCTGGCTGTCTACATATTTGACCGTCCTGGGAAGACCTCCTGGTGGCGGTCTTTTCATTTATAAAAAAGTTCGAACATCCTCCACCCAGCGGAGCAAATAAAAATAACTCTATTTTATAGGGTTATTTTTTTATTTAAATCTATACCCTTGAGACGAAAGATTGTGATACAGGAAGCGATAGCTACTCAGTGCGTACGAAGAATACATACCGTTGTGACCACACGCACAGCCAATATTGTAAAACAACACTTTCACTTTATGTTTGTACTATCAAAGTTGCTGATAAAAACTGTTTTTATAATAAACAGTATAACTGAGACACACCATCACATGCTCTAGGTAGCCTGGGTGTACTGCGCACCTCCTCTCTTTTCTATAGCGTCAACAATGTGCTGTACTATTTCATGCAGGGGGGTACTAGATTTGATGTACATACCATCTATGTCTAGTTCGGTAATGCGTGCTGTTTCTGGTGTTGAACTGTTTCTATTGGTCACCACAATAACAGGCAACAATCTGCCTTGTTCATCCTTTTTTATTTCCTTGACCATTTCGTAGCCGTCCATTTTACTCATCATAATATCAGTGACAATCACGTCGAAGTCATAATTGTTTTCTTTTAGTTTGGCTAATCCGTCTGTTCCATTATTGGCACGGGTGCAAAGTGCACCTTCTGATTTTAACTTGCGAGTAAACATGTCACCGATGAAGTTGTCGTCCTCTACAAGTAATATTTTTTTTCCTTCTAGTTTCATATCAGTTTATTTAATTGGGAAAGTAATGGTAAATGTTGTGCCTTTGTTTTGGACAGACGAAAAGTTTATAGTGCCATCAAAAATCTGAATGATTGATTTTACTATATAGAGACCGAGACCAGAACCGTTCGGGGCGAATTTTATAGCGTTTGAGGCTCGATAAAAGCGGGCGAATAGTTTACTTTGCTCACTTTCGGGAATACCGATACCACTATCTGCTATCTCTATGATTATGTTATCATCTTGCGTTCTGGTTACGACAGTGACGACAGCATCACTGGATTCTGGATTGCTGTAATTTACCGCATTTTCAATCAGGTTTTGGAACACTTGATACAAACGTGGCCTATCAGCGTGAATACAAATCCCAGATTCCTCGTGAACCGAGCTTTGTAGAGATACTGCATGATTTTCTGCGTACGGTTGCAGGTCTGCAATAACTTGCTCTAGTATTTCTTCAACTGGAAGTAGTTCTATTTTTATACCTAATCCTTGCTGGCTAATCTTCGTGATGTCGAGCATTTGGTTGATGAGTGCAATCATATTCTCATTTGATTGAGCTGATTGTTTGACGATTTTATTCTGTTCATCGGTCAGAGGGCCAAAGGTTTCGTCGAGCAACATTTCGGTGTTGCCTTTTACTACAGTCAATGGCGAGCGGAGTTGATGGGAAGCAATGGCGAGCAGTTCATTTTTTGAGCGCTCTAATAGCTCTCCACTCGTTACATCTTTAATCCAAATCAAATATCCGTTTTCATTGGCTAATACTTGAAATTTGAACTCGTACCATGATTTTTCCACCTCGACATCTTTCAGTTCGTCTTCTACGCCCGCGACGCAGCAGCGTACGTATTCTTCAAGTGGGTAGGGTGCAAATTTTTCATAGAGTGCGGGGAGTATATTTGCAAATAAAGGTTCGGTTAAGCCGATAAACGTGGTTGCGGTAATATTGACAAACGCGACGTTTTTATCGCGATCGAGCAAGATGGCTCCCGTTTCCATGTTTTGAGCAATTTTTTCGAGTTTGCTCCGTTCTTGAGATAATTCTTGCGTACGCTCCTCAACAATTTGTTCAATAACTGCCTTTTCATTTCGTAAAGCTTCGTTGAGCTCAGTGAGTTCTTTCGAGCTAATTTCAAGTGAGCGCTCAAGAAGCTGGTATTCGCTATCACGTCCCTCATAAGTTTCGCTTATACGGGCTAGTAAATTGTGAAACTCGTTTGTGTGTGGGGTATTTTCACCATATATTTTTTCGACTTGTCGTTGCAGATTTTTGTGTATGGGCATGAGTTATGTTTCTTTGAACGCAGTAATCGTCATGGTTTGGTTGTGCAGCCGACATTGTTTTTCGGTTGGAGATACAGGGGATATTTCTCCGTAGGAGTAAAAACCAGTAATATAGGTGTGGTCTCCACTGCCGATAGTTTCTTTTACCGCTTCTGTTTCGTCCTCTATACGCTCTTTAAAAACAAGCTTTCGTCCGACACAGCTTACCAGGAGCAGTAGGTCTGGATCCATGCCTTGTAATCCTACTTTGCTCATATCTGCAGCCCCTGCAGCGCCATCGACCAACCGTTCAAAGTTTGCTTTCATCAGCGTTACTTTACTGCCTTGTGGTATGTCGCCAGCAAAGATGAGACTTTGCTGCTCTTCGTCAACGTAGAGCAGGGTCCGGACCACTTCTGTGCTTTCATTATCATGCTCCAGTTGTACTTTTAACGGAAATAATAAACCTGAGCTCGGTAGGTCAGCTGCTCGCTCCCCGAGGTATTGTTTGTATAACGCGAGGGCTGGTTTGTCATCCAATTCATACAGTACGTTTTTTTCCGACCGAGTCACCAGACGAATTGGACCAAATGAATCCCAGCCACCCAGAGACCCATACCCAATTTGAATATTTGATCCATAAAGTCCAATTAATACGATGTTTCGGGATTTAGGAATTTCGTCCAATCCAACTACTGTTTCTGTGAAATCAGGGCCGTCGCCGACCAAGCCACCAGTAATAGTCACTGTCGGAGGAATATTTTTTAGGATGCCTTTTACCAAACTGGTTCCATTAATTTCTAGACCATCTGAAAAAACAAGCACATGACGTAAGTCTTCTTTCTTAAGTTGTGCAGCCAAAGTAGCTCCCATCTCTTCGCCGTCGTCTTCTTTAGGGATTGTGCCCGATTCAAATGATAATTGAGTTTTTTCAAAATGTATGGCACAGACAGACAGAGAGTTGTCGCGAACCATGGTGTCAGTTATCTCACCGGCGGTAGAAGCAGCTACGATGCGAGCATTGGGATACCATTCCCGCAGCGTATCAAAATGGTGTGGCGTGGTGACTTCTACTCTACCCCCAAAGACTAAGACTAGTTGAGGTTCGGCATTCTCCAGTGAGCTTTTGATTGTTTTCCACCCATCATTCTGTGTCCACATCTTTTGTTCCAGTTTCATAAAAATCAATTAATTACTAAGACTAACCAAACCATACCAGATTTCATAATAGCATGGTGCGGTAGCAGTAGATGGTGATCAGCCTAGTAGATAGAACTAAAGTCAAGGACTGTGCCTGTGTCATTGTTTGGTCCTCTGAAGGACTTTTTCGCAAACAAAAACCACCGAGCGGAAGCTCGGTGGTTTTTATGTTTCTGTAATGTCGATCTAATTATTCACTTTCTGGTAGCAATACACTGTCAATCACGTGCACAACGCCATTAGTCGTCTCGATATCAGCGGCAGTTACAGCTGCTGAACCGTTTATAGTTACTCCTGCGTTGTCTACATTGATGGTGATGGTCTCGCCATTGACTGTCTCTACCACCATTCCATCGGTTAAGTCACCAGACATCACAGCTCCTGGTACCACATGGTATGTCAGGATATCTTGAAGCCGTGTCTGGTTTGCTGGATCAAGTAGCGTCTCGAGCGTTCCGTCTGGTAATGCTTCAAAAGCTGCATTAGTTGGTGCAAAGACGGTGAATGGCCCTTCGCTTTGTAGTGTAGCAACGAGCTCTGCCTCCGTTACAGCGGTCACCAACGTGCTGAGACTCGGTGTGTTTACTGCTGTGGCTACAATATCTTGCTCCGTTTCGACTGTTACTACCTCAGTATCCATTTCAGACTGTTCATCAGTCATGGTGTTATTCTGAGTAGCGGTTTCCACTGTATTGTTCATTGGAGCAGGGGTGTTGGTTGTGCTGCTAAAGTAGATAGCCCCTCCGACGAGTACAACTGCAAGTACTCCGATAATTACTGCGTTTTGCATAGGTACATTTTAAGAAATAAAACGCTTGAATAGCGCTTCCACTTACTACGAGCCTGAATCGCGGCTATTTCGTGAATTTTCAAAAAAGTACAAGTTTACATATATGTAAAGTGTTAGAACACCGCGTCTCTACCCATCATCTACTCAATCATCACTTTTGCGCCTAGTTTGAGCTTGTATTTATTTTTAAATGTGGTACTCTAAAGGTTCAAATCGAAAGTGTATAAAACAAGTTTTAATACATTCTCTGGAAGGTTTGAGATTTAATTAAAATTGTTAAGTATACAAATATGCAAACAGGAACTATCGCTCGACTAAACAACGGGTACGGATTCATTACTCGAGAAGGAGAAGACAAAGATCTTTTCTTCCACGTAAACGAACTACAAGGTGTAGCGTTTGACGACCTACGAGAAGGAGACAAGCTTACTTTTGAAGTAGGTGAAGGTCCAAAAGGACCAAACGCTGTTAAGGTAAGCCTTGCACCGGAAGCTGCCAACACAGACGCTGCTCCTTCTGAAGGAGAAGCTGCTGCGTAATCAACTCAGCAACATAAAAACCGCCTCATTCGTGAGGCGGTTTTTATGTTGCTACTTGATAAGATATGGTGGATGTGGGTGAGTCTAGTCACGAATTGTTATATCTATATGAAAAACTAGCAATTCCTGTTGCGTAAATGTTAGGTCAATTGTTCAATATTGACACAGATAAAAATATATCTTTGACTCAATGTGTATGTCTCATTTTTATAGAGCATCCGTAGTACAATAGAGAGGCTTATACGATTACCTTTGAAATTATGTTTACTTTGTACTACAAACCAGCTTGTCCGTTTTGTCAGCGAGTGCTCGAACTGAGCGAAAATCTCGGAGTCGATCTCGATCTAAAAGACGTGTCTGATGATGAGGTATTCGCACAGGAGTTACTGGAAAAGGGGGGTAAAAAACAAGTCCCATTTCTTGTGGATGCTGAAAAAGAAGTCTCGATGTATGAATCAAACGACATTATTGAATATATCAGAGAAAATAGACCAAAAAATGAAAGCGCGTCTAGTGCTGCGAAGCCTCGTATGCACGTGAGTAATGCAGTATGTGAGTCTTGTGAAGGATAAAGGTTTATAAGAGTAAGCAATCATTCAATGGAATTTCCAATCATAAACTTTAAGTACAACAATCTAAAAGAAGCCGAGGCACTTGCAGACCTGATGGGACAAAAAATGCAGTCCTTGACCAAGTTCCTCAATGAATCACAATCTATTACCTGTGACGTTGAATTTGAAAAAACTACAGCCCAAAATACAGGCAAAGTGCATAGAATTGAAGTGAATCTCATGGTTGACGGAACACTCTTTCGAGCTGACGCGACTGAAGACAACTTTGAGATGGCTACCGATGAGGTGCGAAACGAATTAGACAAGGAATTGCGCCGAGCAAAAGACAAGCAAGTCACGCTGGATAAAAATGCTGGCCGAGCCGCCAAAGAACAAATGCTTGATGCTACGCAATAGACTGTAAGTATTGGCTAAAATCCATTTCAGATTTACCTTCTGGAATGACCCGAAGCAAGCGGAGCGAACCACCTAAGGTGAGCTCCGCTTTTGCTATTTTGACTCGTTTTTGATTGTGAATAAAAAAGGTCTGCCCGATACCTTCAAACGCTTGAATAGTGTGCCAACAGATTGTGGCGGGTGTACCGGTTGGGAGTTTTGTGGGGTTTATGCGTAACTCACCGTCACTCTTGGTTAGTTTTGGGCAGTAGGTTGCAAGTGATTCGTCTTGTTCTTGTGGCGAAATTTCATCGTGTACCCAGGCAGGCAGTACGTCTGCCAACAGGCGACCGCCCATTTTGGCCAAAAATCCATCTAATACCGGTCCAGACAACGGCCACTTGTTCGCATTGGGTACAAATTGTTCTTGTTCTAAGATTGGTCCGTGATCCATTTTTTCATCCAGCAACATGACAGTGACTCCGATGTCATCTACTAAGTTGTCCTTGATGGCAGTTCTGATTGGACTCGCTCCACGCAAAGAGGGGAGTAATGAGGGGTGCACATTGAGCACACCTTTTTTCGGGAGCTCTAAAAACCACTGGGGAAGAATAAAATTGTAAGCCACCACCACAAACACATCCCAATCATGTCTGAGCAGTCTTTCAAACTCGGCCTGCTCTTTGTATGAGTTTGGTTGAAATACTTCAATATTGTTTTTGGCCGCCCAGATCTTGAGTGGGGGAGCGGTGAGTTCTTGTGAGCGTCCAACCGGTCGATCTGGGTTGCACACAATGAGGCTGGGCAACAGCCCAGCTTTTTTCAGCTCTTCGAGCACTGGTACCCCCAGCGGCTCACCTCCAAAGTAGGCGAATTTGATATCAGGATTCATAGCACTACTATAACAAAGTAACAGAAACACCCAAGCCTACTGCTTGAGAGCGACCGTGGGTACTAATTGCTCGCACGAGTGTGTGTGCATTCGAACGTGGGAAAAAGTAGTAGGTTGGGATGCCGCACATATTAATCTTCGTATTCATCAGAACCATCCAGAGGTGCCTCACCTTTGTGCCAGATTTTGTTTGAGCGATCGGTAAAGAGGATTCCATCGAGGTGGTCGTTTTCGTGCTGAATAATTTGAGCTAACAGACCACCAGCACCACGCGTAAACGGTACTCCGGTTTCATCGAGGGCCTCGATAGTGACATTTTTGTGTCGCCACACCAGTCCATAGGTGTCTGGGATGGATAAGCACCCTTCGCCCACCTCACGGGTTTTTTTGGAGACTTTGGTGATGCGTGGGTTGATTGCTATCACGGTAGGGAGCGCATCGTCTCGCTCACTTTGGTCTTCGATAAGAAAGATTCTTTTACTGATGCCGATTTGCGGAGCTGCAATGGCCACTGCAGCGTAGCCGTCTACGTCGTAGGTTTTAATGGCTGTACGCAAATCTTTGACAAGTTTTTTTACTACTCCATTATCAAAATCCTCGGTCGTGATTTCCTCTGCAATAGTGTGTAGGGCAGGGTGGTTTTCTGGTACAAGTTTGGCCATAGATACGTAAAATATACGGGAAAAAGAGAAAAAAGAAAAGAGCCGCTCACACAGCTCTGATCCAGAGTGTGTGGCGGCTCGCGTGTATCAGCACGTAGCCGCGAATGCGACGATACGATTGCCTGCCACCTCAAAACTCGCCTGTTTGTTTGCTCCTTGGCAGTCTGCCATGGTCCACAAACGCAGCTTGTGTGGCGATAGCCTCTCCAGCATCTCTCGGGTAATACCCGCGTCAGGAGCAAACTCGTTTGCGGTAGCCAGCAAGCTGTCGACCGCCGACTGCTTATTAAAAGCAAGTGCGGGATTGGCGGAAAGAAGTAGTAGAAGTGTAAGAACAGACCTCATCTCAATCTCCTGTTTTATTTTAGCTGGATATATTATACATAAAAAAATATAAATGTCAATATTTTTGTTACTATCATATCCCACTCAATATATTCCTCACACGGTTCGATGTTCATCGTCTTTAATCAGTACTGATGCCTCGCAGACGCTCAGAATTTGTTGAGCAGGGATATGTCTATTGTGTTCAGTAGTCTACTAGAGTCGTCCAGGAATTGATGGTGGACTACAGTCGCCGATTAAGATGTTGCGTAGATAACGCCGTCTCGCAATTCTGACTCGGCTTGACCTAGTTTTTAGGGAGAAGAATGTCGACTATAAAAGCGGAAATGCTCTTGTGGTGAAAGCCAGAATTGAGACGTGAATTTGCACTGTACCTTTGGGTATTTGTTCATTACACAATTCGCTCCGGGTTAATTTCCACTTTTACATACGGCGGCACGCGCCTGAGGAGAGCGATTAATTCTTTTCGTTCATCTGGCTTGTTTACAGGGACACGTATTAATCCATGTCGCAGTGTCTTCTCTTTAGAAGAATTTGGATTGTTGTAGTATTGCACTACAAATGCATCTAACAATGCTTCGACTGGTTTGCCGAGCTCGGTCACACTCGAAATATTTCCAATCCAACTCAAGAGGATAAAGGTGCTGTATGGCGGGTATTGCATCATCGAGCGAAGGGCAATTTCATCATCGTAAAAACGCTCAACAGCACCACGAGTAGCGTGTAGTAATAGATTATCTGATTCGGTGCGGGTCTGGACAATCACTTCTTTTTTGGTGCATTCGCGCAAGCGCATCAACAGTCGGAATAAGTATTCATCTGCTCGCCAAGTGGGGATAGACCGGGTCGCATCGAGCGAAATCACTGCGCTCACGTCCACACCTAGACTCAAGTATGGTAAAGCAATCTGAGTTCCAATCAGTAGTCCATTGCGTTTTTGAAAGAATTCGGTGACGATTTTTTGAGCTTGTTTTTGCGTGGTGGCGGTGAGATTGTCGAGTACTGTGATATCACAGTCCGGCATGATTTGCTGCCATTCGTCGGCTACCTGTTGAATACCGATACCACGCTCCCTGAGTCGCCACGACCCGCAGTGCAGGCACACATCAGCCGCTTTTTCGCGTCGACCAGATGTGCTCGATACAAACCAACGCTCTTCTTCACCATTTTTCATTGTTCTAACCAGCGAGTACGGGGTGTTGGAGTCTGGACAGCGAAAGATGTAGCCACAGTCGATACACGCAATAACTGGGGCTAAGCCGCGTCGAGCTGAGTAAAAAAACACATGACCCCGACCCTCTAACGCTCGTTCAACACTGACTTTCAATTCTTGAGAAAAGAGCTGAAATGGCGCCTCAGAACGAGGTTTGTCTTTCTGAGTGATAATTGAGAGTGGGGCGGTAAAGGCAATGCGTTTTGCTTCATCCCCATAGGTAAAGTAAGTGTCATCCCGACGAGCTACTTCGTCTTCAGTGCGGGGAATCGTGTCACCCAAGAGAATCGAGCGTTTTGATACTTTAGCATAGGTAGTGAGGGCAGTACGATGGTCCAGGTATGGTCTTTGGCGACCTACGTAGTGTCCACTGGCTGATTGCTCAATGATAATAGAGGATACATCAGCACGATCTAGATAAGCAAACGTGGGAGTGGTGATGATTAGCAAAGCTTGAGCCTCCGACTCTATTTTTGCATACGCTACGTCACGCTGTCTTTTTGTTTGACTGGGAGATAGGACTACGACTCGGTCTTTTATTCCCAGGCTCAAGCTGGTTTGCGCAAAATTTACTTCAGCCGCGCTGGGCACCACAAACAGCACAGATCCCTTTTGCGCAAATATGCCTCGAATGTGGCTTTGGTATTGTAAAAATCTATCTTCTAATTTTGCGGTGAGTATGTGTGGGGTTGATTCTTCTGAATGTTCTTTTGTACCAGTTTGAGGGAAGGGACGACTGCCGTTACGAATGTCTGGAGGCAGGAGGGTGAATAGCAGTGAGCCAGCCGAACTCGGGTACACATCTGATAATGCTTCAGCGGTAGCCTGGACGGCTTTTGGCAGCAATGGTGGATTTTTTTGTTCTGGGAGTTTCCGCAGCGAAAACGAGGCGGCCTTGAGAGCCGTTTTGGTGCTACTTACTGGTTTGGTTTCTGTGACAATGGCCGATTGGTTTTTTCCCCGAATGGGCACTTGCAGAAAACTGCCAATCTCATATTTAATACTAGAAAAGTACGATAGGGATTCAAGTCGGGTGCCTTTTATGAGTGGAGTGACCTGAATGACAAACATGTAGATTATCATTATAACAAAAGACTTTCGACAATAAATCTTGTCGAAGGTCTGAGCCTGTGGCTCGATCTATCTGACGTATCTGACCAGCCAGTACGGAACCACCGGTGAAATCCGGTCTCTGCAGTACATTGTAAATTCATCACCTCGCAGCCACCGTTGAAGTGACTTCCATTTGGTTGAGCAGTTGCATGTTTGGCAGTGTTGGCACAGATTTCTACGTCTGCCCATGCAGACAGCAACCGCTGCGACGAGGGTGAAAAAACCAGTATGCGTAGCCTTTGCCCGCACTATCAGGCCAAACTGCGGGCAAAGACATTTTCGCAGTTCTTGATGTTTGTCATCTTGGCTTACTGAGTGTCATTTTCGGTCAAGATACTGGTCAAAGTGCTCGCAATACATCCATCTCTTAAAACACTAGAACTCATCTAGATAGTCAATTTGTGCGCCCAAGCTTGCTAGTCGCTCAACCAGCTTCTCGTACCCACGGTTGATGCTGTAGATATTGCGCAGGACTGATTCTCCCGACGCACACAACATGCCAATCAAGAGAATGGTGGCTGGACGTAAAGCCGGAGGACAAATGAGCTCGCTGGCTCGCAGGGGGGTGGGTCCGTTGATGTAGATGCGGTGTGGGTCAGCCAAAACGGTCTCAGCGCCAAGTTTGTCGAGTTCGGTAAAGTAAATGGCACGTTTTTCGTAGACCCAGTCGTGAATCAGCGTTTGTCCATCTGCTTGGGTAGCTATCACTGCAAAAAACGGTAAATTATCAATGTTGAGTCCGGGGTACGGTCGGGCGTAGATTTTTTCATGGAGTGATACGAGTTTTGATGGCTTGGTGGTGATGTCTACCAGTCTGGTCACACCGTTGTGACTGAGGTATGGCTTAGATTGTTTATACACAAAGCCCATCTTCTCAAGCTTCAACAACTCGAGCTCCAGGAAATCAATTGGGCAGCGAGTGATGGTGATGCTAGATTTGGTCACGATGGCAGCAGCGAGAAAGAACATACTGTCGGTCGGGTCTTCTGCGAGGGTGTACTCGATGTCTTGATTAATATCTTGTATTCCTGTGACAGTCATGGTGGTCGTGCCAACCCCTTCGATTTTTACCCCAAACAACTGCAAAAACGCACAGACTTCTTGCACCATGTAGTTGGCTGAAGCGTATTTGATGACGGTTGTTTCTGGTCGCCCGGCCGCTGCAAAGAGTGCGTTTTCGGTCACCGTGTCACCCGACTCGTATAAAATGATTTCGCCAGGTATTTTGGGTGTCTGAGTGACGTTAAACGCATCCTCGGTGGTCTGTATGTCGATGCCAAAGTGCTCAAGGGTATAAAAGTGTGGTCGAACGGTTCGACTGCCGAGTTTGCAGCCGCCTGATTGCGGAAGGGAGAAGGATTTGAGGTGGTGCATCAGTGAGCCAATAAACATTACGATGCTGCGAGTCCGCCTTGCTGCTACAGCGTCGATGTTCTTCAGATCGAATTTCTTAGGTGGGGTGATGATCATGGTGGAGTCTTTCCAGTCGACTTTTACCCCGATACTTTCCAAGACTTCAATAATCCGGTGCACTTCTTCGATGCGCGGGATGTTGTGTAGCGTGGTAGTACCTTTATTGATGAGTGACGCACACAAAAGCGCCACCGCACCATTTTTTGAAGTGTTTGTCTGAATCGTACCTGAGAGCTTTTTGCCGCCAGTGATAGATACATTGACGGTGCCGGGGGAGAGTGTGATGAGGTTTTTGCCAAGCGCGCGTCCGATTTTTTTGAGCATGTCAGCGCTGACGTTTTGACGGCCTGACTCTAGGCGGGCAATGGCGCTTTGGGTAGTGTGGATCTTTTTTGCTAAGTCAGTCTGGGTCAGCCCAGCGGTCTCGCGGATGTCCGCGATTCTCATTCCAATGTGTTGCATATGGATAGTAGTATAGCAGATACGCTATACAACATGTGATTTATAAACATTGACATATTTTTCGAATTACGTATAATAAGTCAGTACACATAGACACACGAAGGAATCTCTAATGAAACAAGTTCTTCTTGCTACTGCGCTTTTGTTGCCTGTGCCAGCGATGGCAGCTGACAAAGCCGACCTGGTCGACCAGATAGTGGTTTTGGTTGATTTACACCAGCCGGATGCCGGTCTAGATGCGGAGAAAATGCTGCAACTTTCTGAAGGTGAGCTGAGCTTCATGTTTGAAGGTCTGAAATGCGAAGCAGACAGCAAGCCAGAGGTAAAAATGGTAGTGGGTGAGTTTCGTTTGACAGTTGTCGACGGAATCATTTTCACCTATTTTCTCAGTTGCGCGACTGAGTCCAAGTGAAGTGTACGCCGCCTTTAGGAGACTTTCCTAAAGGCGGCTTTCACTTTTGCTAGTTTCTTAAATTCTAGTACTATAACAGTGCGTTCTTTGATTCGCCGGCTGGGCACAGCCAGTGATTCAGGACTAATTTCTTAATATGCGCTTCGGCCATTTACACATTTAATGTTTGGTAATTTTACTCCTAAAGTAGGTATTGATTTGGGTACCACGAATATTCTCGTATTTGTACCTGGGCAGGGCATTGTACTTAATGAACCATCCGTGGTGGCTGTGTCTGATGACAACAAGGTCTTGGCGGTTGGTGCCGAGGCCAAGCTGATGATTGGTCGTACTCCAGAAAACATTCGCGCCTATCGACCAATGAAAGATGGTGTAATAGCTGACTACCGAGTGACTGAGGCGATGTTGCGGTATTTCTTGCGCAAATCAATGAGTAAGTATCACCTCTTTCGCCCTGACGTGATGATATCGGTCCCGGCGGGAGTAACTTCAACTGAGCGTCGTGCAGTGGTAGAGGCGGCTATGAAAGCCGGCGCTCGCAATGCGTTTGTGGTGAAGGAACCAATTTTGGCCGCCATTGGCGCTGGGGTGCCTATCTATGAACCCCAAGGGCACATGATCGTTGACATTGGAGGTGGGACTATCGACGTAGCGGTGATTTCTCTGGGTGGAATCGTTGCGGCCAACTCAGTGAAGTGTGCTGGCAATAAAATCGACGCGGCTATTATTGATTACATAAAAAAGACCCGCAATCTCGCCATTGGTGAAAAAACTGCTGAAGAAATCAAGATTACTATCGGGTCAGCCCTACCACTAGAAGAAGAGCTGACGATGGATATCAATGGCCGCGATATGCTCACTGGACTGCCACGTACGACAGAAGTCAAAAGTAACGAAGTAGTCAAATCTATTGGAAAAGAGTTGCGAGAGATGATCAAAGCTATCAAGGATGTGTTTCAAAATACTCCACCCGAGCTCGCGTCGGATATTATTGACGGTGGGATTATTATGACCGGAGGTACCTCACAGTTGCGAAATTTCCCCGAACTAATCCGTCGTCGGACAGGGGTAAAAGCAGTAGTGGCTGACCAAGCCCTCTTTTGCGTAGTAAAAGGCACCGGAATAGCCCTCGAACACCTCGACGTCTACAAACGAGCAGTCTTGACCAAAAGATAACCCACTACTTGCAAATAGGCGCTATTTCGAGGGTAGTAAAATCAAGAGACTCTACAGCCTCTATTGTTGATTACGGTTTTGCTATTAATTAGCAGCCAGAAAATACTTGGTGTTTTGTAACAGGGACTGTTTTTGATATAAAAAGTACCCAGACCGAAGTCTGGGTACGCGCACCACCTCAAAGGGGTGATGTTTTAACGGGAGGAAGGTGCTGTTTTAAGCAACCTTATCGACACAAACTGGTAATTCAGGAAGCCAAGCAGCGCCCCTGCACTTGCGCCCATGAAAACATTGCCGAAGTGGTAGCCGATGGCCGCGCCGATTGCTGCACACAAGAAGCAGATCATTCGACGTCGCGAATGCACATACACAAAGGTGAGAGCGATGAACTGTGTAGCTTTTACCACCCCATTCCTTGCGACACAAGCTGTGTGCCTGATTGCTGCTGGTGTGCGAGCCACGATATGTCGCAATGAGCGGTAGATTGCAAGCGATATGGCGAGTGGGTTCCATTGAAGCATGAAACACCACCCCAACTCGGCTAGTCTGTGTAATACTTTCTCACGCTCCGCCTCGTCTTTGGTCCGGCGCGGGATGACGCCTACCGTAAGCAAGGTCATACCGATAGTGGTAAGCAGTAATGTCCAGAAAACGAGAGACATAGGCGCCGCAACTGCAATAGGCGCTTCAGCTGTGTTTGCCACACTCGCCGTTACCGTTACTATGCCGAACAGCATTAGGGGCAATAAGATCAGTGTAAGGAAACCACAAAGAACGATTGCAAAAGTCTTCCACCACAACCTGTCGGGACGCCAGGCTATCGTCTTGCGATACGAGCGAGAGACCCCAGCGCAGAAGCGTTTGAAGTCAACGGCAACATAAGCCATTAAACCACCGGCAAATGCACCGATAACCCACAGGTACGATCCATACTCGAACCGTGCCGCAGTTTCCATTGCGATCATTGTTCCAATGAAAGCGCCGAGAGCGCAGGCAAAGGTGACGGACAAGGATGCGTGTGTCAGTTTCATATTTTCCTCCATGCAATTAAGGTGCGGTTTACTCGGGCATTTTGCTCGAGTTTCTGAAACTACCATGACACATTTATACGATAATTGCAATCTGACCATGGAGGTCCGACTATATGGTGGATACTCAATATAAATAACAATGCCTCGCGGTACACTAGAGCTAATGGAAGGAGGGCCAAAACAATTTTCAAATCCACAAGAAGAAATCGAATTCTTGCGTCAGCAAATCGCGAATAAAGAGCGGGAGCTGCTTGATCGGAGTCCAGAAGCCGATGATAGTGATATTGAGACAGTGGGGAAGATGCAGATGAAGGAATACCACACCTTTACTCCGAAACGGATTTTGCATCCAGAGTATGAGCTCGAAGGGCAGAATTTGCATGAATCAATCAAGTTGGTAGAGACTGCGAGCGATCCAGCAGAAGAAATTTTTCAAATGGCCTTGGACAAAGGTATCAAAAACGCGCTGACAGTACTCGAAAAAACTGACAACGCTTATGTGATAGACGAGGTACATAGACGACTAATAGAACATATCAAAACCGGAGCTTCGATTGCTGATCTAAAAGACGGGGTGCCACCATGGCATGTATTGCACATGACGCTCTACGAAGTAACACTCCCTGCCCAAAAAACACCCGACGGGGGTGAGAAGTCGCTTGAAGAGCTCGTCGGTATGATGCGACAGTTATTTGCTGGCTTACGCACGATTGGTTCTGCTAAAGCAGGCAATCATTTCGTGATAGAAGTGGCTGTAGCAGACAAGAGTGACGATATTGTGTTTTATGTGGCGGTGCCAAATGACTTTAAAAGTCTATTTGAGAAGCAAACGCTCTCACTCTTCCCGCATGCAGTTTTGACCGAACAAGTACATGACTACAATGTGTACGTGGACAAAGGCCACACGGTGATTGCTGACGTCACGCTCAAGAAGCATCCGGTATATCCATTAAAAACCTCCGAAGAATTTTCGGCTGATCCGTTATCGGTGATTCTCAACGCATTTTCTAAGATAGAGCGAGAAGGTGGGGGAGCGGCGATTCAGTTTGTGATTCGACACCCTAGTACCAACTACCGAAAAACATTTTCTGATATCAAAAAAGAAGTCGAGAAAGGGATGTCACCAGGAGAAGCTATTTCACGCAGTACTATAAGTGGAGCATTGTTCTCGACGGTCGGAGACTTGTTTGCTGGCAAGAAGTCGCCTGAGGAACTGAATAAACCAAAAGAAACCGACACCACTGCAGTCGAGCAATACACCAAGAAGCTCAGTTCAGATATTGTAGAGGTAAATATACGCCTGGTCGTGTCTGCAAAAGAGCAAAACCGTAGTGCCCAGATATTGTCGGAGCTCGAATCAACGTTCAATCAATTCGATACCACAGAAGGGAATCAGATTGTGTTTAAAACGCTCGCAGGAAGTAGTCTGAGAGCTGCTGAAAAGGCTTTTTCGTTTCGTCAGTTGGCAAAGAAAAACCTGCTCCCGTTGTCACTGGCGGAGTTGGCTACGATGATTCATTTTCCGGCCGAAGGAGTGAGTGCAGCGCCGCAGTTTAAGCAGTCTCACTCAAGTACAGCACCCGCACCAACCGATATGCCAACCGAAGGCACTTTGTTAGGTGTGAATAAACACCGCGGTATTGAAAAAGAAATTTACGTCACAGATACAGACCGGATGCGTCATTTTTATGTGATTGGTCAGACAGGTACTGGCAAGTCTATCTTTTTGCAAAATATGATAGTGCAAGATATTCAACGTGGTGATGGGGTGTGTATGATCGACCCCCATGGTACTGATATCGAAGACGTAATGGGTACGATTCCACCTGAGCGAGAAAAGGACGTGATTTATTTCGACCCTTCGCACCTTGATCGCTCCATCGGGCTGAACATGATGGAATTCGATCCTCAAAAACCCGAACAAAAAACATTTGTTGTCAATGAGTTGCTATCGATTTTTCAAAAGCTCTACGGTGCAAACCCAGAGTCAATGGGTCCAATGTTTGAACAGTACTTTAGGAATGCCGCAATGCTCGTAATGGAGGATCCGGAGAGTGGGAACACCCTAATGGATATCGGGCGAGTCATGGCCGATGCCCGATTTAGACGCAAAAAGCTAGAAAATGCCACCAATCCAACCGTTGTTTCGTTTTGGAAAGAAATAGCCACAAAAGCTGGTGGCGAGGCGTCTTTGGAAAACGTCGTGCCTTATATTGTTTCCAAGATTGACCCACTAACCTCTAATGACTACTTGAGACCGATTATTGGTCAGCAACAAAGTGCGTTTAACTTCCGTAAGATAATGGATGAGCGCAAAATTTTGTTGGTAAATCTCTCAAAAGGTCGCTTGGGTGAAATAAACGCCAATCTCATCGGTATGATTTTTGTGGGTAAGATTCTCATGGCTGCTTTGTCGCGGGTTGACGATCCAACCAAAGGCTTTGCACCGTTTTATTTGCACATTGACGAGTTTCAAAATATTTCTACACCATCTATTGCAGCTATTTTGTCTGAGGCAAGAAAGTATAAACTAGGGCTCACTGTCGCCCACCAGTTTATTGCTCAGCTTGATCCGGTTATTCGTGACGCCGTGTTTGGCAACGTCGGCTCCATGGCCGCCTTTCGAGTGGGAAATGACGACGCGCAAGCCCTCGAGGCCCAGTTTGCGCCCACGTTCACTGCCAATGACATCATGAATACTCCAAACTACAATGCAGTGATGCGTATCCTAGCCAATGGAACCCCTACGCCAGCTTTTAGTGTCGCAACCACGCCACCACCGGCAAGCGACCCAAGTCGAGCTGGGCAGTTAATCCAAAATAGCTACCAGCAGTTTGGCCGACCACGAGCAGAGATAGAAGCAGAAATAGCCGCCCGGTACCAAAAGCCAGCTCCGCCAGTTCCACCAGCTCCCAACATGCTGTAGAATGTATTTAAATATGTCACAAGAAGGTCAAAATTTTTCTCCAGAGGATACTCTCGAACGACAGCAGAGTTTTTTGTTGAACGAAAAAACTGGACTGGAACGGTTTTGTGAATTTCTTGAATCTGAAGAAAATACTTCTGATCCCCTAAGTCCAGATTTACAACTTGAAGAGCTGTCATTTCCGGAACATGTCGTGAGCAGCCTGCGGAAAGCTCGGATGGAGTTCAGAGACCTTAAACGTTTAGCTCGAGAGGGTGCGTCTGTTGATGCAGAAGATGTGCCAGAGAATCTGGCTGAACGTATAGAAGATCAGTATCAAACCTATGTCGATGCGATGACCCATTTTGAACGATTCTGCATAGCCTATGAGACTGATGGTTCTGTAGACGATGATAGTGAAGCTGATGAGACACACGCTACTGTCTCTCTAGCAGACTCAGATGCTCCGACGGCAGAACCAATCCCTGCAGCCGACATCACACCAGCTACTGATGTGGAGTCAGAGCCACCACAAGAGCAGGATCAAGAACTAGAAGTTTCACCGGCCGAATCCTTTCAATCAATTCAGGAAGCTGTAGATCAGGGGCAAGAGCTGAGTCAGGCTGACAGGCTGCAAAGAGAAATCAACGATGATTATCGTAGTATCAAGCGCACCTATGACATGTATCTACAAAGATTTCCAAAAGATGCTCGCACACCGAGGGTCGAACAGGTCTTGGGTAAATTTCGCCAAGCACAGGCGTTAGCGGTTGCTGTCCGCAACAAAGCGAACGAATCTACTGAGTTGCACCCAGTGCCTCCCGTGGAGAGCTTACAAAGCTATGCACGTCGGATGGAGAAAATTGAAGCGTCCCTCGATACATATGTTATGAATTTGAGTGACTCAGAAGCCGGCTTTGAAGTAACTGAGGACACACCTGTGACCGATGAGGTATTTGATGTACCACTGGAAGCCACAGCCTTAGCAGTCGAACAAGCAGTTGAGGTAGATCCAGAGACTACAGTAGAACGTACCGCTGAGGTGGTCGATTATACACAGGCCGAAGCGAAGATTCGTGAGTTGGAGCAACTACTACGGACTCATGATGTTTTAACGGAGGACGAGAGAGGAACTGTGCAGTGGAGTATTGATAACCTTGAACATCAGATTCACAATCAAGCCAATGAACAAAAGTTGGCACAGGCATTGGCCATGGCTGATTCGTTGGCTGTTTCAGTAATTGAGCATCCAGAGAATGACTCGATTGCCAAACGAGCAAAAATACTACTAGCAAAAGCCCAGCAGATGCCAGATACAGGTAGTGATTTTGAAGGCGGGAATACCGGTGTAGCAATGGCAAATATGCTCGAGAAATTGATACAACAGTACGCAGCAGGAGAAGCGGTGCCACAAGAAAAAATCCAAGCAGCTTACAAAAATTTAGAACAATTCATTTCGGAAAATGAACGTAGCTGGTTGAGAGTGGGTGGTATGAGAATTCCTCAGGCAGGTCCCGATGGTGTCTTTGGAGCGCGGAGTTTTCGAGACGCTTTGGAGATAGATATGCGTAATCATCCAGATTTGAAAGATTCACCGGAAAAGCAAGCTATCGTCGATCAAATGATTCGCTTGTTGTTTGTGGTGCCAGAAGCTGGATTGACACTAAAGCAGGTCGCTCGACTAAACGAATTGGCGAAAGAATTAGATGTGATGAGTAATACGATTGAAGCTCGCAGACATGCACGATCAGACATCCCTGAAACACCCGCAGCTGCTGAACAGATACAGCCAAAAACGCTGGAGACAAATACTGAAGAGGGTGTCACCGACGAACCGACAATTCAGTTCAAGACACGCAGAAGGGGGGATATGAAGGTGACTGTAGACCCTGGAGAAGACAGCGGTGATGTGAAAATTACTGTCATGCCCAAGGAAGAAGTGAACACCGAAACCACAGCGGCGCACAGTGCAGATAAAAAGCGTGATGGCCAGTCAGAACCGGCTATAGATGTACAGAAAAAAACTACCGAGGGTAGTACTGTAGATGCCATTAATAATTCAATCCCACCAAGTGCTGAGACTCGAGCTGCTGCTCGCACCGAGTCTGTAGCAGCAGATTCACTCACTCACAAATATTTACTAAACCAGCCACGGTATCAAGTGTTCTTCAATGAGCATGATATTTCTCCAGCAGCCTTTGAGAAAACCTTGCAGGCCACGATTAAGCAAATTGACGAAAAGGAGATTGATTTCTGGACAGCTGCATTTGATGATCCATATAACAGCGCGTTTTCATATCTTGAACAGATGTCTTTGGCGGACGTCCAGGCCTTCAGCGCCTTGCCATCAGACGAGCGCCGAGCACGCTTGGCAGAAAATCAGGTAAAAAACGAAGCATATTTTGCTTGGATGGATATGCTTTCTGATATGCAGAAACTTAATGGTGTGACGCTAGACATGTCTTTTGGAGAGCTGTATGCGCAGTGGATGCTAGAAACTGAAATGAGTTACGATGAAGGCGACACATCAGCATCTCAGTTTGCAACTTAATTTAGACAGCCACACTCACTGTTCACAGACTCGACCACTACAGTACTAAAAAAGAATGCTATGATTATGTTATATGGCGAACGATAGTTCTTTAGGTTCTGCTGCAGATTCTTTCGATTTTGATACGCAAAGTGGGGTGATGCACTTGCTTGCTTCTGTGCGAGCGGGCGATATTTCTGCTTCCCAAAAAAACGAACTCCGCGACTTAGTTTTCCTCTATTCAAATGGCGGACATGATCAATCAGTCCGCAATAATCTAGTGCAAAAAATCAACCAGTATGCAGTGCAGGCGGCACCGCGACCTTCCTCTTCTGCTCCCAAAATCCATGAGTTTGGAACGTCTCGTCCTGCTCCAGCTTTTTCAGCTGCACCTGTTACAAACAGCGAAGTACAACCTGCGGTTGAAAATGCCCCAACAAACACCGGCACACCGAAACCAGTGCCAGTCTCCACACCAGAACCAGTACAAAAGCCAACACCAGAACCAGTCAATGTACCGCAGCCAGCTCAATCAGAAAGAGTACCAAAAGATACCTCAACTGATATTCCTACCAACCTTCCACGTGAAAATAAGTCTGTCGAGTCAGTAGTAGCTACTGAACAAGCTTCACCTAAGCCAAAAGAGACTCCTGCTCAGGATACGGCTCCAGACTCACAAGCAGAAAGTCTGCAGCGAGTAAAAGTCATCAAGGCATTGGTGAACGAAAAGGTTGGGAATCCAGTCAATCTAGTAGATATAAATAACGAGGTAGGTCGTGAATATATGGCGGCACTGCTTGATGCGATGAGGAAGCTTAATAGCGGCTCCTCAGCAATTTCGGCGATGCAACGGCTCGAATCAGCTTATGTCAGTGTGGAAGAAGCACTGGAGAGCCATGATGGGAGTCACGTTGCTCAGGATATACCAGCTGAATCAAATACAACCGCAACTCCTGATCCATCGTCTGTAGAACCTGCAGCCTCAGATGATTCTATGCCTGAGCACGCCACGCCTATTGAGACAAAAAAGGTAAATCGCGCAGATATTAATCAAGATACCCCTACTTTTACTCCTATTTCCATGGACCCCGCAGAAGCTCAGATAGATCATAAAGTTGAGCCGGTTGAATCGAAAGTGCCCGACTACGAACAACCAATGGACAATAGACCAATAGTACAGCAGACCCCTTCAGAAAAAGCAGTGACTCCAGTCAGTAAACTGACAAATGAAGAACCAGCAATTCCTCAACCAACCTCACTCCAAGAGCCGCAGACAACAGCTCCACAATCTGAGTCAAAAGCTGGTCCCACCTGGGGTCAAACAGTAAATACAGATACTCAATCTGCAAAAGCCTCCACCCAAAAGCAGGTGCCGGTTCCTAATAGATATCAAGCAGCGGCTCTCTCACAGTCCGAAGCAAAACTACGTACGCCAGACGATCTGCCTTCAGCATCAGACATAGAGACATCATCTGTGGCCGGTGACGCCTTGTTCACCCAACAAGTTGATGATGGATTGAATCAACTCCTTTCCGATTGGACCCTATTCAAAAAAAGTGGTCTGTTTGGCACTGGGCCAAAAGGGTCAGAGCACCCACTGTATCTTAAGATCAAAGATTTGCAGATCCCACTTTTGTTAGCTGGTCGTTTTGATGGTGCTACACGAGAAATCAAGCAAAGCATTGCTGACTATATGAATGGCTGGCGTTACGAGCAAGGTATCATCTATGAACAAGGAGAGACATTTGACCACTATCTCAGACGGGTAATTCGACATATTTTGGATTTGCAAAAAACTCACTAGCTCAGTAGGATATAATGATGAGCGATATGCATCACGCGCAGTTATTATTTGCACACGATATTTTATCTATTGATCTAGCGGCAATACATTTTGGGACTGATACTCAAGATACAGTCTTCGAGAAATTTGGTGTAGAGGAGGCTCAGCAGTTAGTAAGAAGTGCTCATGTGCGGCCGACTGATACCGCTCTATTGGTGTGTATCGTACGCGCGCAATTTATTACTTTAGAGGCGCAGAATGCGCTCTTAAAAGTTTTTGAGGAGCCGCCAGCCTCGACTAAATTTTTGCTCATTGTACCGAAAGACTTCGTAGTGTTGCCGACGCTGTTGTCGAGATGTGAAATTATCAAACACGAACAGGTGGCTAACAAAAACGGGCCTTTTACAGAGTTTCTGGGTGCATCGTACGCTGAGCGATTGGCAAAGATAGACAAAGCTCAAAAGAATAAAGACACTACTTGGCAGAGAAGTATGAAGCAGGGACTGGTAGGGTACCTAGAAACAAACACTGAGCATTTAAAAGAACTCGAGTACGCCGCCCGTTTATTGCTTACTCGAGGAGCATCAAATAAGTTCTTGCTTGAGCATGCTGCATTGACGATACCACCTCGAAGCAAGGGGTAAAAAGTGTTACAATTGGCAATTGAAATAAAATGAATATGGATACCGAAATAAAACAAAAGCTAAAAGAAGTGAAAGATTGGTTGCAACAAGAGTTCGCAAACATTCGTACCGGTCAAGCGAGTCCAGCTTTGTTGGATTTCGTGAAAGTTGAAAGCTATGGAACGCTCATGCCTCTCAATCAAATTAGTACTGTAGGAGTAGAGGATGCACGAACACTTCGCGTTTCTGTATGGGACGCTTCAGTAGTAAAAGCGGCCGAAGAAGCTATCCGTGACGCAGAGCTGGGTGTTTCGGTGGTGGGAGATTCCACAGGATTGCGCGTTATTTTTCCTGAACTTACCTCCGAACGAAGAGAGCAGCTACTAAAACTTGCAAAAAGTAAGCTTGAAGATGCTCGTATAGCTGTACGGGCGATTCGAGATGATTTTATGAAAGTGATTGAGAAGTCAGAAAAAGCCGGTGATATCGGAGAAGATGAAAAATTTACCAAAAAAGAAGCAGTGCAGTCAGCTGTAGATGAAATCAACCGCTCTCTAGAGTCCCTCTGCAATCAAAAAGAATCTGAGCTCAAAGCCTAATTGTCATGTCAGTTTTACTATTTTTCCTGGTTTTATTTGTACTCATATTGGTTCATGAATGGGGGCACTTCATTGTTGCTAAAAAAACCGGTATGCGGGTTGATGAATTTGGTATTGGTTTCCCTCCACGGCTATTTGCTGTGAAAAAAGGCGAGACAGAATATTCATTCAATGCGCTACCAATTGGTGGTTTTGTAAAAATTTGGGGTGAAAACTATGAAGACAAAAACAACCCAGCACCAACCGAAAAAACCGACCAGTCTCGTGGGTTTAGCGCGCGGCCAAAGTGGGCTCAGGCGTTGGTATTGATTGCAGGCGTTACGATGAATGTGTTGTTTGCGTGGTTTTTGTTTAGTCTGACGTTTATGATTGGAGTTCCGACTGCGGTTGATGAATCTGCTGCGTCAGATTCAGCACAACTCTACATTGCAGATGTTCTCGCCAATAGCCCAGCGGCTGAATTACCACCCGGCGCGGTGATTAACGAAGTGGCTGCAGGTGATCAGACTATTACCGATCCAACTACCTCCGAGTTTACCAGCCTGATTTCTGCAGTTGCGCCCGCGCCAATATCAGTGACGTATAGCTATTTAGAAGAGGAGAGTACAGTAGAGATAAATCCAGTCCAAAATGTCATTTCAGATGCACCTGATCAATACGCAGTCGGGGTCTCGCTCACGATGGTAGAAACAGTCTCGCAGTCTATCCCATCAGCGTTCCTTAATGGCTTGTCAGCCACCGGCAATGGTCTGATTGCTATTACAAGTGGCCTCTATGGATTGATTAGTCAGGCATTTGTGGGAGAGGCAGACTTTTCACAAGTGGCCGGTCCGGTTGGCATTGTAGGGATGGTGGGGGATGCAGCAGCATTTGGATTTGTTGCATTGCTGACTTTTACTGCAGTTATTTCCCTCAATCTAGCCGTGATCAACATGCTGCCATTTCCCGCTCTCGATGGAGGTAGACTGTTGTTTGTGGTAATTGAATCTGTCACTAAAAAACCTATTCCAGCTGTCTGGGCAGGCCGCTTGAACTTGGTTGGATTTGGCATTCTGATGCTTTTGATGATTGCCGTCACGTACAATGATATTATTCGCCTTCTCTAATTTTTAAGATATGAGACAAACACATTTATTTACAAAAACTCAAAAAGAAGTCCCTGCAGACGAGTTGGCAAAAAATGCTCAGCTCTTGATACGTGCAGGTTATATTCATAAAGAAATGGCTGGCGCATACCAGCTGCTCCCATTGGGACTGATGGTAGTGCAGAATATAAAACAAATCGTACGCGAAGAAATGACAGCATTAGGAACTAACGAAATGTTGGCGACTAACCTACAGCGAAAAGAGCTGTGGGAACGCACTGATCGTTGGGATAGCAAAAAGGTCAACACCTGGTTTAAGTCGGAATTACAAGCTGGAGGAGAAATTGGGTTGGCCTGGACACACGAAGAGCCAATCACCGACATGATGAAGAACCATATACATAGCTATAAAGATTTGCCGCGAGCAACTTACCAGTTTCAAAACAAGCTTCGTAATGAAGCTCGTGCCAAGAGTGGTGTGATGCGGGGTCGGGAGTTCATTATGAAAGATGCCTACTCGTTTGCTGCTACAGAAGAGCAGCACGATGATTTTTACGAACGCTGCAAGGTGGCGTATATGAAATGTTTTGAACGGATGGGAGTAGGCGACGATACCTACATTACTTTTGCCGCCGGGGGTGATTTTACTGAGTTTAGTCACGAATTCCAGACTGTCTGTGATGCTGGTGAAGATGTGTCTTATATAAGCAAAGAAAAAAATATCGCAATCAACGAAGAGGTGATTGCTACCGCTGATCTTGATAAGCTCGGGGTTTCTAAAGACGAACTGGTTGCAACCAAGACGGCTGAAGTGGGTAATATCTTTAATTTCGGCCGAACCAAAGCCCAAGAAGTCGGACTTTACTTTAATGACGAAGATGGTGAGCGGACAGCGGTCTGGATGGGGTCATATGGCATTGGCATCACTCGCATGATGGGCGTGATTGTAGAAAAATTTGCCGATGACAAAGGAATCGTCTGGCCAACATCTGTCGCTCCGTACCAAGTACATCTGGTAGGTTTGAACACTGATGATACAGAAATTACCGATTGGGCTGACGGAGTGTACGCTATGCTTAAAGCCAGAGGAGTGTCTGTGCTCTATGATGACCGAGACGCTCGCCCGGGTGAAAAATTTGCCGACAGTGACTTGCTCGGCATGCCGTACCGAGTAGTGGTTAGCAAAAAAGGGAAAGAGGTCGGAACGTTCGAGGTGGTGAATCGTAAAACGGGAGAAGTCAGACAACTCACTGAGGAGGAATTAATTAGTGATTTTACGTAAGTAAATACCCGCACGGGTGTAGTGAGAGTGTATATCAGAATTTGTTTTGTTGAGGAATATTCTGACATTGATATTAAAAGTGTACCTTTGCACTACACAATATCCTGACAAAAGAGTCTTTTGTGGTGTATTTTAGGGTATTTTTGAATTGAAAAGGGTTCCGCGGTACAATGTAAGAAATGAACGTTTTCTCTCGACAATTAAGCAAAATTCTCTCAGCGTTCTCTACCGATATTGCAATCGACCTCGGAACGGCAAATACACTGGTATATGTCAAAGGGAAAGGTATCGTGCTCAATGAGCCGACTATCGTGGCGATTAACAAAAAGACTGGTCAACTGGTCGGGGTGGGAAATGAGGCCAAGGCAATGCAGGGGAGAACACCTACGCATATTGAAGTGGTGAGACCGTTGGTGGATGGGGTCATTTCTGATTTTGAAGTGACTGAGGAAATGCTTGGTTATTTGATAGACAAGGTGCGTCGCGATATGCGTACCCTCATCGCCCCTCGCATTTTAGTTGGGGTGCCGTCTGGTATTACCAATGTAGAAATGAGGGCTGCTCAAGACGCTGCCAAAAATGCTGGTGCAAGAGAAGTGTTCTTAATCGAAGAGCCGGTTGCAGCCGCTATTGGAGCCAAGCTGCCTATCAGTAAAGCCATGGGCAGTATGATTATTGATATCGGAGGTGGCACTACTGATATCGCGGTCATTTCCCTGAATGGATTAGTCGTGTCCCGTAATCTTCGTGTAGCAGGAGACCACTTAAACACGTCCATTGTGACGTATATTAGGGACCAGTTTAAGGTGCACGTGGGAGAAAAGACTGCTGAAGATGCCAAGATTGCTCTGGCTTCTATTTCTCATTCTGAAGCCGGGAAAGAGTTGGTTGCGCGCGGCCGTGATGTAGTGACGGGTCTTCCGCGGGAGGTGGTTATTACTGATGCAGATGTGCGTGATGCAGTAGCTGGACAAGTCGACACCATTGTGGAGAATGTGCGTTCTGTGCTCGAAGAGACGCCACCAGAAGTCATGGCAGATATTATGCAGCGCGGCATTCACTTGTCGGGTGGCGGAGCACTGATTCCTGGTCTGGCGTCGTTGCTGGAACATGCCATGCAAGTACCGGTGATAGTTGTGCCTGACCCATTACGAGCCGTCATCCGTGGAGCGGGTATTGTAATAGAAAATCTCGAACAATACGATGAAATTTTAATTGATCATGAAGGTTCAATCGCAACGCAACTCTAAAAAGAAGCGTACCATCAAAAGCGCATTAATTGCGCTGTTGATTATTTGCTTGGGTTGGTTTGCTCCAGCGGCTTTTTCGCTCGTTTCAGCGGTGATCATGAGTCCATTTCACGCCACAAATCAGTGGCTACAAGAGTCATCGAGCCTCATTCCTACATTTATACGAGACCGGCAAGATTTACAAGAGGAAATCACTCGACTCGAAAACGAACTGCAAATCAGTTCTCGCACCAGCGTAACGCAGCAGCGCTTGTTTTCAGAAAATAATCGTCTGCGCGATTTGCTGGGTGCAGCAGAAGAGGACAGGATATTGGCTGGCGTGATTGCGCGTCCAGATACGCTACCGTACGATTTTTTACAAATTGATCGAGGGACAAACGCAGGAATTGACGTGGGAGCCCCAGTATTTGTGGGAACTGATATTGTAGTTGGGTTGGTGGTGCATACAGCCACAAATTATGCCTTCGTCGAGCTGTTTACGACTCCCGGATTTGAAGCGACCGTGTTTTTGAATGGGCCAGATGTGGTAGCCACCATGCAGGGGATGGGCGGGGGAGTGGCGCGGGTACGTTTACCCCAAGGGATTTCAATTCAGGTGGGTAATCTCGTGCTTGTACCAAGTGTTGAGCCTGGAGTATTTGGGCGGATTACGTATATAGAAAATGAACCGACCCAGCCAGAGCAGTATGGTTATGTGACACCAAATATTGCACTAAATAGTATGTATCAGGTTTCAGTCGGTAAAGTCTCGCAAATATCTCAATCTGTAGAAGCAATTGATAAACGAGTACGGGAAGAAATTGAATCTTCTCTGGTGGTCGAAGGGGTAAGTCTCGAGGTTGCTACAACTAGTACCACCACTCAGTCGGTAGCTACAACTACCCAAGAAACCCAAATATGACATTGAATCAAGGATTGTTAGCAATAGTGCTATACGGATTGATTATTATTTCTATCATGCAGAGTTTGCTTGTTCTTGGTGTGGCGGCGACAATAATATTTACTTTGAAATATAGCGGCGTCGCCTTAATACCGCTTGCCATCGTTCTGGATGGCTATTATGGTGCCTTTTTCACCTTACCACTGTTGAGTATCGCTGCCGTTGGTTGGTATGTTGTGAGTGAAGTAATCCGTGTGCGTATGAGTATAGTACAATCAGGAACATGAGTAGTTTAAAAAAGCGCTACACAACAACAGTAGAAGTGGAAGAGGTATTGCTTGATGCGTCAAATGTGCCGGCTTTTAATAGCGCCCGTCTCGAAGGCAAGCGTGAATTGCCGATTGGACAGCGAAATGTGCGTACAGTGGGTCTCATTTTTCTACTGATTATGTTGGCCTTTCTCTCTCAAATTTATTCGCTCCAGGTAGTGCAGGGGGATGAATACCAAGCAATTGCCGAAAACAATCGCGTCGACAAAGCGGTGATTATCGCGGAGCGGGGAGTGATTTATGACCGAACTGGGGAGTTATTGGTGTGGAATGAGGTGGATGAAACTGATGAATATGATTTTCCGATTCGTGCATATACCGACCGTTTGGGACTGGGTCAAGTGCTGGGGTATGTGAGTTATCCTAAAAAAGACTCCAGCGGCTTTTTTTTCCGCACGGATTATCTGGGTCGCAGTGGGGTAGAGCTGGCCTTTGATGAAACTCTGAAGGGTGGAAATGGTAGTAAGATTGTGGAGGTGGATGCGTTGTCGGAAGTGATTAGTGAATTTGCCATCGATGCCACAACTGATGGTCAGCCGATTGAGTTGTCTATAGACGCTGAGCTGTCAGAAGTCATGTATCAAATCATCGCCACCTCTTCTGCTCAGGCTGACTTTAGAAGTGGTGCGGGAGCTATCATGGACATTCACACAGGTGAAATATTGGCTCTCACGAGTTTTCCGTCCTTTGATCCAGAAGTGATGGCCGATGGTGACGATACTGCGCTCATAAACGAATATAACAACGATCCTCGGTTGCCGTTTTTGAACAAAGTAGTTGGCGGCGCGTATACGCCAGGTTCAGTGGTAAAGCCGTTTGTTGCGTACGCAGCTCTTGAGGAGGGAGTTATTAGTGCTGAGAAGGAGATATACAGTAACGGGCGCCTCACCATCCCAAATCCATACAATCCCAGCAACCCGTCCATTTTTCGTGACTGGAGATCACAGGGAAGTATGGGGATGCGCGAAGCTATCGCGTTTTCTTCCAACGTCTACTTTTATATTATTGGTGGAGGGTTGCCAGAAATCGCCGTACCTCAAGCTGGATTATCTTCACCACAAGCTGGCCTTGGCATCACCAAAATGGCAGCCAATTATCGCCGGTTTGGGATGGGCTCTTTGACTGGTATCAATCTCGCGCAAGAGCAGGCAGGAGTGGTGCCAGATCCAGCGTGGAAGCAGGAAGTGTTTGATGACGATTGGCGCTTGGGTGACACGTATTTTACCGCTATCGGCCAATTCGGATTTTTGACGACTCCAATTCAAATGCTGCGCGCGTATGCAGCGTTGGCAAATGGCGGCTACTTAGTAGAGCCGCACGCTCAAAAAGGAGTGGCCAGTGAAAAAAAAGATATTCAGCTTGACGCAGAAAAAATGCAAATTATTCATGAAGGAATGCGTATGACCGTAAATTTTCCCGGCGGAACTGCTCGTGCGTTTGAGCGCAATGATGTCGCTATCGCGGCCAAGTCAGGGACGGCTGAGGTGGGTGCAGGTAATGCGTATGTAAACTCCTGGGCGGCCGGTTTTTGGCCTTATGAGGAGCCTGAGTACGCTTTTGTGCTGATGATGGACAGAGCTCCTCGCAGTAATGCATTGGGAGCTACTCGCATTATGGGTGATGTAGTGGAGTGGATGTCGGTGCACCGTCCAGAATACTTGGGGATTGAGCTACAAAAGAGTGAGGAAGAAGGAGTTGAGTAATGGGTAGTGTCTTCAGAGCTGGTTCGTCCAGGAATCTGCTTCAAAAAAGGCAGATTCAGACGTCAGTTCGCAATAGTATCTTCGATACTCTGTTCACTTAATTTGACCACAGCGCAGTACTAAGTATAATTGAGAAAAATTTTACATTATGAATGACACACAAGCCTTTTTGACCGCAGAGAAGTTTGAAGAACTAAAGAAAGAACTCGATCACCTAAAGACTGTTCGGCGTAAAGAAGTAGCCGAGTCACTCGAGTATGCTCGAAGTCTTGGAGACCTTTCAGAAAATGCGGAGTACCAAGAAGCTCGCGACATGCAAGCTGCCATCGAAGAGCGAATCGGGTACCTAGAGAAGACTATTAAAGAAGCAAAGATTGTTGCCCAAGATAAACATGGAGACGCCATCGGCCTCGGTTCAGAAGTGACAATCCAAAAAGAAAAAGATAAAGACAAGAAAGACTACATCATTGTCGGTTCAGACGAAGCCAACATTCATGACCGCAAACTCTCATACCTGTCTCCACTTGGAGAAGCACTAATGGGCAAGAAAAAAGGCGACGAATTCGAATTCGAAACTCCAGTAGGAAAACAAAAGTACAAGGTGCTGAAAGTTGCTTAAAGCGTAATCAAATAAAAAAGAAAAGCCGGCTCGTTTGAGCCGGCTTTGTTTTTGGTGCGGGGAGTTTTGTTATTTAATGGTTCTTACCTTCAATGAGACGCATCCCCTGATTCATATGGTAGCCAAAGGTCACCAGGGTAATCAGTAAGATAATCCCGATAGAAAGTACTGCATCAGGAGTGCTATGAACTACAACTCTTATTCCTGGTGGAAAATCTACCACTCCTCCCAACTGAAAGATGAGCAATAGGACTGCAATTGCGAAGACACTCATCGAAAAGAAGATGTGAGCAAGTCCAAAGGCGAAGTTTCGTGACATTTTTTACCTCAAAGATCATTTCTAGGGAAACTATTTATAACACATAATATAATATTGTAAATAATTACGTGTGCATCTTTAAGTCATAAATACGTCTGTAGGAATTAAGCTTTTTCTTTTTAGCAAAGTACGTTACGATATAGAACTATGTTTTGGGCAGATAAAATTGCAGACGAGGTAGAAAGGAGATACGCAGACAGAATTGCTGCTGGAGAAGCTATTGTGGTGCGTGATGAGAAGACAGCCTCTGGACAGGTGCATGTCGGGTCGCTCCGGAGTGCTGCGCTCCATGCCATTGTCGCTGATATCTTACGTACTCGTGGATATAAAGTTGATTTCTGGTTTGAAATAAACGACTTTGATCCGATGGATGGAATCCCAAGCTACCTAGACAAAGAGGTGTATCAAAAATATATGGGACATCCGCTATTCAAGGTGCCTTCACCTGAGCCGGGATTTGCTAACTTTGCTGAGCTGTACGGTCAAGAGTATGTAGAGGTGGTCAATAAAATTGGCTTTGGGGCTGAGGTGTATCGAGCGACTGAGTTGTATAAAGCTGGCAACATGAATGAACAAATTCGTGCGGTTTTAGACAAGAAAGATATCATTCGCAAGATATACAAAGAAGTGTCTGGTAGCGAGCGAGCGACTGATTGGTATCCGTTGAACGTCATCTGTGAAAACTGCGGCAATCTCAGTGCAACTAGGGTCACTGCGTGGGATGGAGAAATGGTGGATTACACCTGTTCGTCTGACACTATCCAGTGGGCAAAAGGGTGTGGCCATACTGGACGGATGTCTCCGTTTAACGGCAATGCATCGTTGCCCTGGAAGCCGGAGTGGGCGGCCAAGTTTGTAGCAAAACACGTCAGTTTTGAAGGGGGAGGGAAAGACCATTACACCAAAGGTGGTTCACGCCAGGTAGCCGAAACTATCTGTCGTGAGGTGTTTGCAGCTGAGCCACCATATGGTGTGTTCAATGAATTTTTTCTCGTGGGCGGCAAGAAGATGTCTTCTTCAAAAGGGAATGCTGCTACCGCCAAAGAAATGACCCAACTGCTTCCGCCGCACATCCTGCGTTTACTTCTGCTCAAAACACCAATCAACCGTCAGATTGATTTTGATCCCGAGGGAGATTCGGTACCAGTATTGTGGGACACCTACGACCGGCTGGCAGAAAAAACCTGGTCTGGTATTGCAGACGATGATTCGCAGGTATTTACATTCTCACACTTACCAGAAGAACGAGACTCAGTTGTGCCGCATTTCCTGCCACGCTTCTCCCAGATTGCTTTTTTTGTCCAGATGCCTCATATAGATGTATATGCAGAGGTAGAAAAGATGAAAGGTGCCCCACTCAATGAAGACGATAATAAAGAAATAGATTTACGAGTTATATACGCCAAGCAATGGCTGGAAAATTACGCCGACGAAAAATTCATCTTTGCATTACAAGACAGCGTTCCAGAGTCAGTGAAAGAATTATCTGCCGAGCAGACGCACGCACTCGCGACTTTAGCTGAAAAAATAGAAAAGGCTGAAGAAATGGATGGTAAGGCACTGCACACGTTTATACACGAAGTCAAAGAAGAGTCCGGATTATCTCCCAAGGAATTTTTCAGTGCCATCTATACAGCTTTCTTGGGGAAAGAAAGTGGGCCCAAAGTGGGATGGTTTTTATCTACACTCGAAAAAGATTTTGTGGTAAAAAGACTCAGATATTTAGAGTAATTTAAAATACGCTTTGTTTTCAACGAAAAAGCCGACAGCTAGTCGGCTTTTTTAGTGGAGCACCTGTGTATAAAGTGGTTGCGGGTGGGGGAGAGTGGTATAGAATGTATGGGTGGTGGGAGATAGTGGTATACTATAAATAATAGTATGCAAGAGCTAGTTCGGGAATCCACCATAACTCATCTCCACATTAAGTTGTGGCGGATTCCCGGACTGGCTCGAAAGCTATCAAGTTTATGTTAATCGGCGAATACAAGCACACGTTGGATCCCAAGAAACGGCTGTCCATGCCGTCTAAATGGCGGAAGGAACTTGGGAAAAAGCTTGTCGTCACTCGTGGACTTGATAACTGTCTCTTTGTGTATCCAATCGCCGAGTGGAAAAAGATCACTGAAAAAATTGGTCAATTACCACTCGGTCAGGCGGATACCAGAAGTTTCAATCGATTCTTCTTATCAGGAGCGGTAGAAGTGGAGGTAGATTCAGTTGGACGTATTCTCGTACCAGACTTTTTGAAAGATTTTGGACAGTTAGACTCAAAAGTAGTTTTAGCTGGAATCCATAATCGTATCGAAATTTGGGATGAGAAACGATGGGAGACCTACAAAAAGGCCATCGAAAAGCAGGCTGATAGTTTGGCCGAAAAGCTTGGAGAAATTGGCGTCCTCTAAAATAATCTTCACGTATGCAGCACACCACAGTATTACTGCACGAAGCAGTAGCGGGTCTTGCAATAGCCCCAGCAGATACAGTAGTAGACGCTACGTTTGGAAGTGGCGGACACGCTCGGGAAATAGCAGCACACTTAGGTTCCGATGGGCTGTACATCGGAATCGACGCAGATGCCTCGGCATTGCAAATAGAAAAGGTCGGCGAAGTACAACCACGAGTTGAACTGGTCAATGACAATTTCAAAAACCTGAAGACAATATTAAGTTCTTTACAAGTTGAAAAGGTAGATGCCATTTTGGCAGATCTAGGGTGGCGAATGGAGCAATTTGCTGATGGAGCAAAAGGCTTCTCATTTCAGCACGATGGACCGTTGACAATGACTTTTGGAAATCCAGAAGAGTATCTGTTTACGGCAGCAGACATTGTGAATGATTGGGAAGAAGAAAACATCGCAGATGTGCTCTATGGATACGCTGATGAGCGCTTTTCTCGGCGGATTGCGAAAGGAATAGTTGAGGCTCGTAAACAAGCGCCAATAGAAACAACGCTGCAGTTAGTCAAAATCATAGAACAGTCACTCCCACGAGTGGTCTTGCGCAAAAAGACTCATCCTGCCACAAAAACCTTTCAAGCGCTTCGAATAGCAGTCAATGATGAATTAACGATTCTCCACCAATTCATCAAAGATGGATTCGCGGCGTTGAAGCCGGGGGGCACAATGGCCATTATCACTTTTCACAGTATTGAAGACCGAGTAGTAAAACACTCGTTCCGTGAGCTGGCTCAGACAGATCATGGCACACTCATCACCAAAAAACCTATTAGCCCAAGTGAGGAGGAGCTGAAAGCAAATCCTCGCGCGCGAAGTGCAAAGCTTCGCATAATTAAAAAAGTACCGTAGATATTATGAACAATCGTCGCGAAATAATTTCATACTCAAAGACTACTCTTAGCTGTCTGTTCTTGCTCGTACTGAGTGTGATACTTTATTTGTATTTCTTAAATATGTCAGTAGTACACGTAGTAATGCGTACAGAGTTCTCTCAGGAGCAAAATTCACTTAGAACAGAAATTGCTATGCTCGAAGCACAATATATCGAGTCGCAACATACCATTGCAGCTCGTATTGCGTCGCTGCAAGGGTATGACACTGATGTTGCAAAAATATTTGTCTCTCGTGAACCTGCGAGTTTGGTGCTTAGCGGTGAGTAGAATCATATGAGAAGGAAACAGCTCACCATAAGAGTCCGTATCCTAAGTGTAGCAGTGATTTGCATCGGGCTGATTTTATCTGCTCGCATGTACCAATTGCAAGTGGTACAAGCCGAAACATTTCAAGCGAGAGGAGAAAGTCAGTATGTACATACCAAAACCGACTTGTATTCTAGAGGCTCTATTTATTTTACAACCAGAGACCAGACCGAACTGTCTGCTGCTGCTATTCAGTCCGGCTACGTGTTGGCGGTCAACCCCACTTTGGTCACTCAGCCACCTGATGTATTTTGTAACTCACTCTCAACAGTCGTTTCGCTTGATATTGAGAAGTGCATTGAACGAGCGGGTTTACCAGGGAGAACGTATGTAGAATTGGCTCAGCAAGTACCGACTGAATTGTCTGGTCCCATCAAAGACCTGGGTCTAGACGGAGCATATCTCTATAAAGATCAATGGCGCTATTATCCAGGAGGTTCGATGGCAGCTCGGTCTGTTGGGTTTGTGGGGATGACGAACGATACTGATTCAGAGTTGCGTGGTAAGTATGGACTCGAACGGTATTATGACGATATTTTATATCAAGAGCGCCAGGTAATGTCGGTAAATTTTTTTGCTGAGTTATTTAGTAATCTTGGCGATTTGGTGTATGAAAAGAAAGGTCCGCGGACGGGAGATATTGTGACTACATTAGAGCCGTCGGTATCTCGTATGCTCGATACAGTGTTGATGGATACCAATCAAAAGTACGACAGTCGTCTCACTGGGGCTATTGTGATGGACCCTAATACGGGAGAAATAGTCGCCATGAATGCGGTGCCAGGTTTTGATCTCAACGACAAGTCAGATGCTACTATCGAACAGTTTCAAAACCCGCTGGTTGAAAATGTATATGAGTTCGGGTCCACAATCAAGGCTCTGACCATGGCGGCAGGCCTGGATGCGGGAGTAATAACTCCTCAAACTACTTATTACGACAGCGGTTCACTGACACTCGATACCTTTACTATTCGCAATTATGATGGGCGGGGACGAGGCACTGTCCCGATGCAAGAGATTCTGAATCAGTCGTTGAATACTGGAGTGTCTTGGATTGTCACCCAAATGGGCAAGGATTCATTTAGAGATTACTTCAAAAATCTTAAGTTAGGGAGTGAGAGTGGAATAGACTTGCCAAACGAAGCGTATGGGCTGGTAGATAATCTGGATTCACCGCGAGATGTTGAGTATGCGACAGCTTCGTTTGGTCAGGGTATCGCCCTGACTCCAATCGCAGTCACTCGTGCGTTGGCAGCGCTTGGAAATGGAGGGAAACTGGTGACCCCTCACCTAGTAAAAGAGATCCGTTACGATGACGGAGAAGTAAAAGAGGTTCGTTATCCAGATGGTAACCAAGTATTTACACCCGAAACAAGTGAAGAAATATCACGCATGCTACAAACAGTGGTAGATGATGCCTTGTTGCGTGGGTCTGTTGCTCTACCAAATCACACCATTGGAGCCAAGACCGGTACTGCGCAGATAGCCGATCCTGTCAATGGAGGGTATTATGATGATAAATTCCTCCATTCTTTTTTTGGATATTTTCCAGCGTACGACCCAGAATTTATCGTTTTCATGTATACTGTAGAGCCAAAAGGGGTGCAGTACGCTTCACAAACACTCACTGCACCATTTATGGATATCACTAAGTTTTTGATCAACTATTATTCAATACCGCCAGATCGCTAATGTATGAAAGCAACATTCAAAAATATAGTCGTCAAGATTCTAACCGTCCAAGCTGCTTACTTGTTGCGGCGCAAAAAACCAACTATTATTGCTATAACGGGCAGTGTGGGTAAGACGAGCACCAAGGACGCGATATATGCAGTCGTGAGAGGAAGTGTGCGCGCCCGCAAAAGTCAAAAAAGTTTTAATTCCGATATCGGAGTCCCGCTGACTGTGCTCGGGTTGCCAAATGGATGGAGTAATCCTTTTTTGTGGTGCAAAAATGTCTTCGATGGATTTTTTACCGCCGTGTTTGCACGGGACTATCCAGATGTGCTCATTCTTGAGACCGGAATTGACCAGCCTGGTGACATGTCAAAATTAACCAAGTGGCTCAAGCCGGATATTGTAGTTTTGACTCGATTGCCAGATATCCCCGTCCACGTTGAAGCGTTTGCTTCTCCAGAAGCGGTGGTGGCTGAAAAAATGAAGTTGGTAACTGCACTAAAAGCCACCGGAAAACTTATATATAATAACGACGATACCATCATCCAAGCTCAACTCCCAGATGTCTTGCAAGAGCAGATCAGCTTTAGTAGGTATCTACCAGCGGATTTTCAGGCGAGTGCGGACAAAATTGTCTATGCTGACGATAAGCCAATCGGCGTAGAGTTTGTACTAACACATTTAGGCGAAACTCACAAAATACACGTAAATGGCACTGTCGGTACTCAACATATGTACGCAGTATGTGCGAGTATTGCAGTGGCGAAAGAGCTTGGTGTCGAGATTGCCACTGCGATTGCCAATGTGCAAACGTTGCAGACTCCACCTGGACGCATGAGATTGTTGCCAAGTGTAAAGTCGGGTTTGTTGATAGACGATACGTACAATTCTTCGCCGATAGCAACCGAGTCAGCGCTTCAGGCGCTTAACGAAATAAAGTACGCACAGCGCAAAATTGCAGTGCTCGGAGATATGCTTGAATTAGGTAAATTTTCTACACAACAGCATAGAGATATTGGTGCACGTGTAGCCAAAACCGCACACGTACTATTTACTGTCGGGGTTCGAGCACGTGGTATTGCCGAAGGTGCGCTGGCAGCGGGTATGAATGAAGCCAATATTTTTCAATACGATGAGGTGCTGCGAGCTGGTCAGGAACTCCAGGCCTTCCTCAAGTCAGGTGACGTTGTCCTCATTAAGGCATCACAAAGCATACGAGCCGAGCGTATTGTGGAGGAGGTAATGGAAACTCCAGAGCAGGCGGCAGATTTGCTTGTACGACAAGACGCAAGCTGGAAAGCGATTTCTTAACCTGCAGGCCAACTGTGCCCAGTGTAGTTCAATATAAAGAACGATTTTTCTGCGGTATACTGACATCTATAGAGTGCGCTTTTAATTGTCACTGACGCTCATCATTCGCGCTTTCATTGTGAAAACTAGTATGAAAATCTTTACCCTTATCGCCGCCTTGATTATCTGGCATGCAGCCGCAACTCCCAAAGTTGCGCTGGCAGTACTACCTCCTGATCTGGTAGTGAGTGCTGGCGCTCAGGTGGTAGGTATATTTTCTTTAATTCTAGCCATCATCGTAAGTCTGGCTGTTAGTGTAGGAGCATTTTGCATCGTTGGGTATCAATGGGTCAAAAAGTGGTCGGTCTACATCGCCTTTGGTGTGTTAGGGCTGGCATTGGTACTAAGCAATGCAGTATTTTTGTGGGTACTTAATTCTGAAACTCGTACAGTAGATGTGCCTGCAGAACCCATGCCACCCCGTACGTATCAAGAACCCGAACAGTCGTGCGACACTTGTGTATTTTACAGCGACAGTCTCACGATGTTTGTTCCTGATCGTCAGAGTCCAACAGTCATAGAGATAGACCTGAACCGAAGACAAGAACCAAATAATTCATTTTCACACTATTATTTTCTTGACGGAGTAGTAAATGGCCAGCCACTCAATCAATATACCCAATTCAACACTACCGGATACAATCTGCAGCCCTCTGGGTACCTTGATGCGGTACAAAAAACACTAGCAGCTGACGCATCGGTGCGAGACATGTATACCGGTGGAATTACTACTGAAGCGGGGAGGACTTATACGTTTTCTACAACAGAATTATCAGGGGACTTTGTGACTCGAAATACTCCAGAGTATACCCAATTTCAGAGTCCTGCTACAGTTACTCTGGTGAGTGATGGAGTGACGCAGGAAGGGTATGTTCTAACCGAGATGTTGCACTCTACCGATTTTGAAAAACGAATCTTTTTCGATGGATATGAAGCTTTAGATGCACTGACTCATCAGTTTATACTCTGGGATGACCGAGGTAATTTTTACATGATTGACGACACTGCAGTGTTTTCAGATACTCCACAATACCCATCGCACAGTTGGCTTTTATATAAAAACACAGGCACAGGTGTCACTAAAAAGGGCTTTTCGACTGTTGTCACATCGGATGAAAGTAACGCATGGCAGGTGACTGTGCCTGATTTTGATCAAGGTGTTATCGATGTCTCGAGAGTGATGCAATATAAATCTGATCCAACTGGCCGCTCACGGTATGTTGTTGCTGGTACTATCACAGACACTACAGGTGAGCGAACTATCTCCGGCGTACTAAAAATCGTCAGATGACAAAGCTACTAACTGTGGATGCAGATTTTACATCCTATACTGTTGGCTCAAAAGCGAGTCGGTTGCAGGAACTAAAAGTGGCCGGATATCCCGTGCCAAATTTTGTGGTGCTGAGTGGAGAATGTATACAGGATATTCACGCAACTACGTTTGCCAGTGAGGTTGTAGAGTGTGTACCTGCTCAATTGTATGCTGTACGCTCAGCTGCATTAGCTGAGGATTCGGTATTGAGCTCGCAGGCTGGTCAATTTTTGACAAGGCTGGCAGTGGAGCCTCGAAATCTTTTTCTAGCAGTACAAGAGGTTCTGACAGACGCTCAATCAAAATTGTCAGATGTACCGAGTAGCTTTTCTATTATTATTCAAGAATATATCGAACCAGACTACGCTGGTGTACTGTTTACCCGCAATCCCACAGGAGGAAGAGAAATGGTTTTGGAATATACGGCCGGCAGGGGAGACGAAGTAGTGGCAGGTAAAAGTGTCCAATCGGTACACATATTTGAAAGTACGCTGCAATTATTCTCATCAAAATTGCCGTTCGCACGTGATCTTTGCTCGCAGGCAAAAATGATTGAGCGCACCTATAATTTTCCTCAAGATATTGAGTGGGCGTACCAGGGTGGACGAGCATATATTTTGCAAACACGACCAATTACCACCCTTACTCAAGCTCAGTTCTCAACCTACCAGTGCCTGGAAAAATGGCTGCCTGATACAGCTTTTTACTTTGAGCAGACCGCTGTGACCGAGTCTTTATCACGGCCAACACCCTTGGCTTTGTCCACACTAAACTATCTCTATCGGCAGCCCGGTCCAATCGCTTCGGTGTATGCAGAGCAGGGTATTACCTACAAATCATTAGAACAGTTTGTGGTATTGGGTAATCAGTTGTATGTCGATAAGCAACGAGAGACCAAAACGCTGTTTCCTGCTTATGGGTTTCTCCGTTGGCAGTCCAATCGTGCCAAAGTAGAGTCACTCGCTGGTTTGTGGACCTCGTTGAGGAATAAAGTCGCGCTCACCAGACTGTCTGCTGACATACGCAAGGTTGCGTATCAGTCAGTGATTACAATGCTGCAAAGTGACGTCGATAAAAATGCGAGTATGGAGTATTTGCTAGAACAACTAGATATAGGATATAAACTGATTTTTGATATAAATCTTCGTGCCAGCCTCGCTCATGCTCGGTTTGAAGCAATGGCTGGATCGGCAGAAAAAGCTCAAGCCATGATTGCTGCTACTACGTCATCTCTTGAAATTCCAGTGGATATCAAAACAATTGCAACCAATCTGCAAGGAAATTCGGTGTCAATTGATGATACTTCTGCGTTTACTGCCCAGACAAATGTGTCACCACTTGCATCAAAAACGGAACGAATGTCCCTTGTTGATCAAGCGCTGGTGCCCAAAGCGAGAGCTGCGAATGACTGGTTGCTACTCAGAGAGCTTGGGAGATGGCTTACCGTAAAGCTTATCAGCGATATCCGTACAGCAGCTCACAGCAAAGCTGCAACGCAAGCAATTGAGCCCACCTCACTCGTACTGCACGCTACTGTACCGGAACTGTGCAGTGGTCTCCCGACCCAGTTAGTTTTGCAGCAACGCAAAATGATATATGATAGCTTTCACGACTATACTTTTCCGGGAGTCCTCGCAAGTTATGAGTTGGGTGCCACAGATGTCCCACATGCAGTCTTGTCTCCGGGTAGTGCGCAGGGGATGCTGTGTCGACCAGAGCAGTGTCACACCATCAGTGGTCCAAAAATATTGCTGGTCAGTCAGCTGACCCCCGAACTGACAAAATATTTTCCACACATAGAAGGAATCGTATGTGCTACCGGTGGTCTATTGTCTCACTTAGCGATTATGGCACGAGAATCGCAGCTTATGGTAGTGCGAGACAGTTCTGTAGAGGCGTTCGTTGGGCAGCAGATCACTATTGGTACTGATGGAGTTATCGAACGGCGTAATTCGAAAAACCACTAGTTTTTGGTATACTTATGGGCATGACAGAATTTTCAAATGTAAGCACAACTACAGGTTTTAGTAGCGTTTCCGCCCAAGAAGATGAAACAGTTTTTCTCCGTAAAACATATTTCCACTTATTAGGAGCCGTGTTTGCGTTCGTAGGACTTGAGTTCATTCTTTTTCAGACCGGTATCGCCCAAGCGTTAGCTCCCATTATGTTGAGTAACTGGCTGATTGTGATTGGAGGTTTTATGGTTTTAGGCTTTGTAACAAACTACTTTACACGTCGCGAAAGTTCACCACAGATGCAGTACGTCGAGATGGCGATTACCATTGCCTTGCAAGCGTTGATTTTTATCCCGCTTTTGGTATACGCGGTGTATTATACTGATGTCTCTGTGCTGTCTTCAGCGCTTACCGTCACGTTGATTATCTTTGGAGCCATGACTGCAGTAGTGGTGTATACCGGTAAAAGCTTTACATTCCTAGGACCGTTCTTGGCGGTGGTTGGTATTGCAGCCCTGCTTGCTATTGTTGGTTCAGTGATATTTAGTGTCTCGCTGGGGTTCTATTTTTCACTAGCTATGGTTGTATTTGCCGCTGGCGTAGTGCTTTACGAAACATCAAAAGTGATACACGACTATGGTCCAGGACAACACGTGACTGCCGCTACCGGGTTGTTTGCTTCAGTTGCACTGCTGTTCTACTACGTGCTCACCACCTTCATCAGTCGAGAGTAATACAGTATAAACAGTGAAACAGCTCAGTATTTTGATAAAGGCCACAATTGTGGTTTTTATTGTGGCTGCCGTAGGTTACCTCGGACTTGAACTACCTACTACAGACAACTCTGTGCAGGAGGAGGTGGCACAATCAGTTTCTACCCAAGATCAGTCCACTACTGTTGAGTCATCAGCTCACGAAGTAGTATCGGTCATTGATGGCGATACATTCGAGGTGCTGCTGGCGGGGGAGGTGCAGACCGTGCGAGTGCTGGGCATAGATACCCCTGAAACCCAGTACTCGAGGCAGGGTGAAGAATGTTATGCCACGCAAGCAACTCAAGCAGCGAGGGCATCGCTCGAGGATACCCGGGTCTGGTTGCAGACAGATGATTCGCAAGCTCAACGCGATACCTATGGTCGGTTGTTGGCATACGTGACGCTTCCAGACGGGAGAGATTTTGGAGCGCGCATGATTGCTAATGGCTTTGCTGCAGAATACACATTTATCACACCGTATCAAAAGCAAAGACAATATCAAACACTCGAGGAACAAGCCATCGCTCAAAAGCTTGGGTTATGGACGTGTGAATAATTTCGGTGAGCGTAGTTGTCAGGTTTTGAGGCTCAGTGCTCAGCTGGTTTTCGATTCTGGACCAATCAACTCAGCTCGAAGTTCGTTCACTCCAACGCCTGATTTTGAAGAGTAGGGGACTAGAGGATGGCCTTGGGTCTGCTCCTTTAGTTTGTTTAGTTGGTTTCTGTAGTGTGACTTTTTTATTTTATCTACCTTGTTTGCCACAATAACGATATCTCGCCCGGTTTGTTCGAGTGCTTTTAATACCTCCATATCATCAGCTGTGGGACCTACGACCGCATCTATCAACAGTACGACGGTTTGTCCATAATCGACATCGAGTAAGTACCAGAAAATCAGTTCTCTCAATTGATCGCGAGTACGCTTGTCGGTCTTGGCGTAGCCGTATCCGGGTAAATCCAAAAAATAGTGCGAGTGATTGATAAGAAAGACATTTATTTCTTTGGTGCGACCCGGAGTTTTACTCGTAATGGCTAGTTTTTTGGAATGAGTCAAAGAATTCAGGAGGGTTGATTTTCCAGCGTTTGAACGACCAATAAAGGCAACCTGAGGGATGTTGCCGTCTAAAATCTCATCGGGCCCAACAACGCCTTTGACAAATGTGGCTGAGGTAATATCCATAGGCAAATCCTAGCAAAAATATCAAACAATAGCGACATTTAGTCAGGCATAAACATTGATATTGTGCACATATGTTGTATTTTATTAGCAGCAGTTCGAAGGAGATGTTCATGAAATTCGAGGTGATTGGTGTCTTTAGCATACCCAAAGAAACAGTCTGGCAACTGGTGCAACAAACCCCCACGTTAATTTGCGGAAAAAAAACGTGGTTCCGGTTTTGCGACAGAAGAAACCTGTCGCCATACCTGTACCCAGGTCAACGTATCAAGTTACGCATCAAGCCATTTGGTGAGAGATGGAGTGTGCGGCACTTAATCATTGTCAACACAGTTGATCAAGATGAGTACCTCATCACGACCCGTGAGAGTGGGGCGGTAGTCAAGAAACTGACGCGTTCCATTCGAGTACACGGCACTGATGACGCATCCTGTCGCTTGATCATTAAGATGGAAGTGAATGCAGGACCATGGACATCGTTTGTTGTCGCGTATTTATGGTTTGACTACAAAAGGCGTTGTTTGCGCCGACGCTCTATCATCAAGCGCAATGCCCGTCGCCAGCGGGGCATTTAACACAAAGAGCAGCCAATGGCTGCTCTTTTACCTGTCTGCTATAAGCACCCTCGAGCGCGAAAGAATTCAGTCGCAGTAGGGGAGGCACCTGCTTTAATTTCTTCCACCCGTGCCTCACCAAGAATCTCTATAAAACAAGCTTCTTGCTCAGGAGTGATGGTAGACGGGACTTGGGCAGGGTCAATTCCAAAGGATTCCAATGCCTGCGCTTGCGATTCGTTTAGGAGAGGATTTGTGCTAGTGCTGTGGGCGGTAGGTGTGGCGGTAGCTGACTGAGTAGTGTCGTTGCCTAAAAATAGTGGTTTGAGGTCAAGTGGATCAGTAGCGTAGAAGTATACTCCAGCGATGATGATAAGAAAAAAGATTACGCCGAGGGTGACAAAAACTAGGTTAAGAATTTTCAACATACTTATAGTGTACCAATAGTGTACCAAATAAATAGCCTCTTAAAATGATAGTGTAGTGACTGAATAGATAGATTGTTGTAGTGCAACATGTGTATCTTTTCACCACCAACAGAGATGTGATGCCGCAATGTACATTTCATCTTGCTACACTATTGGTATGGACTTCGAACTCAAAGCAACATTGGGATTGCTGGCCGCAGGCGTAGCTTTGATCAACTATCTGCCGTATCTTATTGGGGTAATCAAGCAGACTCTTCACCCACATGCTTTTTCCTGGATTATTTTTACCGTTATTACTGCCACTGTTGGCCTGGCGCAGCTGAGTGAAGGTGCTGGAGCAGGGTCATGGGCGACCGGTGCTACGGCCGTGACTACGTTTTTGATTGCAGGTTTTGCTGTGCGCAATGGAGGATATCGGATTACTCGTTTTGACATCATCAGCTTGCTGGGTGCTCTTGTGGCAATACCGGTCTGGATTATTAGTGATAATCCGCTATTGGCTATTATTATTTTGACCGGTATTGAAGCTTTGGGCTTTTTGCCTACGTATCGAAAGGCGTGGAAATACCCATTTGATGAATCGCAATTAGCTTTCTCTCTCACGATTACCAAGTACTCCCTGGCGTTGGGTGCAATGCAGGCCTATACCATTGCTACAGTACTCTTCCCAGCGGCCTTGATACTATTTAGCGTACTGCTGATTATCGAAACTGCTTGGCGTAAAAAGCGCACTAGGAAACCCGGTACTGTCACAAGCAGTCAGTCATCTGAAAATGGCTAAGTTTTTAAAATACACAACATCCCGCCAAACGTGGCAGGTTTGGCGGGATTAGAACTATTTTATGGGTCTTGAGGTCAAAAACAAGAAATGATTGCGTATACGATAATTCAAGTCGTGTTCGTCTACCAACTGCCGATGTTTTCCATACTGAGCCATGGTTCTTGCTCTGGGAGATTGTCTCCGGCTTGGAGGAGCTCGATAGAAATGCCATCGGGAGACTTGATAAACGCCATGCGTCCATCGCGCGGCGGGCGATTGATAGTGCTGCCCGCTGCCATCAAGAGCTGGCAGGTTTCGTAGATATTCTCTACTTGATAGGCTAAGTGGCCAAAGTTTCTGCCGTCGGTGTAAGTTTCAGTGTCGCTCGATTCCTCAGGCCAGTTGTATGTAAGCTCTAAGAGGGGAGCGTGCTCAGCTTTAGCTCGGTCTGTATCAGCCGGCGCAGACAAGAAAATGAGCGTGAATTTACCCGTTTCATTTTCTATTCGATTGGTTTCGACTAGACCCAGCGTGTTGCAATAAAAATTCAATGATTGTTCGATGTCGCTCACGCGCACCATGGTGTGAAGATATTTCATAGGTGTCCAGTATACCAAATAAGGTAAGGTCGCGTAATGTGGTCGCGAAAGAGTGGAGATGTGCATCAAACATAATCTTTCTAACTCTTTATATTCACCCAATCCCGGGTTCGAGACTCGTCCAGCACACCACGCTTTTTCGTTCTATATGTTACGTTTTACAGATAAAGTGCACTGCTGCTGATATTGCTGTTTGTTAGTACGCACGTAGTATACAAAAAGAAAAAGCTGCCACATTGTGACAGCCTTAGGATTGGGATGTGATTCACTCTGCGGTGAAATTGGGTTTAGCGGGTTGGTCACTACCTCCTGTTTCTTTATGCGTCCGTTCAATCAACTGCGCACGTTCTGCAGCCTCTTCTGGCGGGCTGCATTGCTTAGCCATGGCTTCGAGCTGTGCAATTTCCTCTGCCGAAAACATTTAGTGTCCCCCTCCCTATGTACACCTATTTTTTATTTTGGACTATATTTTGTATATGTCAATAGGTGCTGTTAATAGAGTATTTATGAGCACATGTTTTTGCCTCCTCGGGAGTTAGCTGGAGAGGTGCATTTAGTTGAGTATAGATATGAAAAACGCTGTGCGATATAGAAAAGAGTGCCGGGGAACTTTGACACTGCTCTTGTTTTTTGTACACTAAAGATTGAATAGCTGTACATGCAAGGAGGGACTATACATGGCAGATGCATTGGCGCACCACACAGTGTTTTACCAAAAGGAACAGTGGGGCTGGCTGGAAAAGATCACTGGGGTCTACTGCGATGATTTGGGTCACCGCTGTAGGCAGTCCATCACATACCGGATTGCTTCCTATCGGCAGACTGTCTGGGGGGATGTAAATATTGGTCCAAGATGGTCCCGGCTCCCTGGACAGCTGGAAGAATCGGTTATATATATGCCCGTTTCGACTTATATGTATTGGAGAAACCTGATGGCATACACTCACGTACTTTTAATACCGTCTGTTTCAGATGGTGAAAAGTATACGATTGATGAGTGGCAGCGGCGGTTTGACTCCGTAGTGCCACATGGTCTTCGCGATATAGCTCGCAGGTGGTTCTTAACCCATTATCCTGAATTACCACACCAGTCTGTTTGATGACTGCTAAAAACAGGTGCTCCGGCACCTGTTTTCTTTTGTAGTACTCGAACAGGAGATGCAAAGTATTGACAATATAAATATATTATGAATTATTTGCTGCTGGTAACTCGCTGAATAATTTAGCGGGAGGTTCCAATCAAACATCACAAAGAGGTGAGAAAATGTCTCAGTTTGAACAGCCAAAGTCTAGATCGATGAGTCCCTGGACCTTCAAAGTCATCTTCATCGGCGTACTGGTATTGGTCATAGCCGCTGCAGTGTATCTTATTAGCTGCGTCTACTTCATCGACCGCAACACAGTTGGTGTGCGGGTCGATAATGGCAAAGTGGTGGAGCAGCTCGACCCCGGATACAATTTTTTGCCATCGCCGACCGAAACTTTGGTTAGACTCGTCACAGCTCCGACTGATGGTGAGGTCGACGGGTTGTCGGTTGCGACGAGTGATAACTTCGCCATGGTCGAGACCAAGATCAAGTTCACTCGGCTCATCCATCCGGAAGATGCAATGAGTGTCATCAAGACGACACCGAACTACGAACAGATGATCCAGTCGGCTATCGCACAAGCTGCCAAGAACACTATTGGCAAGTACGAGTTGATGGAGGTGCCTGAAAGTCGGAGGCAGATCGAGAACGATATCATGACTGCTGCCAACGCGTTGCTATCCAAGCAACTTCCCATAGCCGGTCCGCTGCAGAATGTGGTTCTCGATTATTACGACTGGGAAGCTTCAGCTCTGGAATATTTGGGGGAAGTTCGCTCGAGGATGGAGAAAATCCGGACCGCAAATCTTGAAGCGGAGGCGGCAAAAATCAAGCGTAGAGAGAAAAAGGCGGAAGCTGAACTCTCTGACGAGATCGCAAGAATCCAATCCGCTCGCGAGGACGAAAACACGGTTTCCGCTGCCAATGCAAAAGCCGAAGCAGAGGCAGCACGTCACACTGAGTTGATGCGCCAACGAAAAGCCGAAAATGCGGCTGAGCTTACGCATCAGCGGGCAACGAACGAAGCTGAAACTGAGCATCTGAACCGATTGGCCGAGATCGTCGGCGAGTCTGGCGCAGTCGCTCTTCAGCGTTGGGATCGCTGGGACGGCCAGTTGCCGCAGTATAGCGGTGAGCTTGGTCTGCAGCTTCGGCATGAAATGCCTTCAACTGAGTGACTACTTATTTCATTTCCCTCGGCCTGCGTATGTGGGTCGGGGGATTTTTTCGTTTTCTTCAGCACTGAATGCATTGTAAATCATATTAATTTGCGTTACATTCTTATCAGAATCTTCCAAAATAATTTTGGAGTCATTGAGATAGTAATATCTTTATAATGTCCTTTGATAACGAAAGGCAGGACGATATGGGAAATCAATTTCCTCTCGATACCTCCCTATAGGAGTATCGATTTTGAACTACGGGCCAGCGCATTGCACATGTTCGATGCGCCGACGCAGTCGGCGCAGTAATGTAAACAACAGAAGGGAAACAGTATGTCTAATTTTCCAGTTAGCATTGTTGAGTTCGCTGAGCGCGAAGGACATATGCATCGTAACACTCACGTGGTCTTGACTAGTGGGTATCACTCAAACGTCTACGGTAACTACCGTTTCTTAGGTCCTCAGCCTGATGGGTCTGATGCATATCAGGTAGCGCGTGAGTTCCATGTTCGTCGTTTGCGGGATAAAGTTTGTGAACAAATGGGACTGAAGGCCAGCGAAATCTTTTGGGTTGGTCCAGAAACCATGGGTGCTGTGATGGTCGACTGCTTGGCCGGTGTTTCATACGAAGACCACAGGCAGACTGTTGACTTTTTGGCTCTGGCGAAAGACGGGCCCAATGCGTTCAAAACACCCGAAGAAATCAGTAAAATAAATCCCGACAGGAAACCGGTAGTATTTATGGACGATGTGCTGACCGGTGGCACTACCAACCAAAAGGCGAGACCGATCACTGACCTGATTGGGGGTGTCCAAGTGGTGGTTGTCTGGATGAATCGAAGCAGTTTGACTGCGCATGATTTAGGTGTCGGTATGGTCATCGAACTAGATCGGATTGAAGCACTCGTTTGGTCTCCAGGACACGCTTGGATGCCTGGTGGTCCATGTGCTACAAAGACTCCTGTGCGCACCGATATCGGCAAACCACAGGCGTTTCTTACGGCAAACCCAGACTACCCCACGGTCGCTGCTTAAATTCGCCTACACCTTTCGACAGGCCCAGCTTCAGTACATGATGCTGGGCCTTTTCTTTTTGTAAAACTCAAATTGGATAGAAATGAGCGTATAATGTGACAGCCCCTGTGCAAATGTAACCAATGTATAGTGCGTAACTCATACTATTCTCTGCGGGACATGATTCTTTTTACGACTCGTTTACACTGCTACTAAAATTGATGTGCCTCAGCGGGCCCACTCGCGCGACAGAGAATGGAGAGGATCCGCGTACCTTTTTCAAATGAAAATACCATTAAACAAAGTAAACAAAAATAGTCACAAATAAATTTTTGTTACGAGTTTGCAGGTACCTAGTGTTCAATCAGCTCCTTTAAGTGATCTCTCGGGGTAGGGATTTGGATACAGTATGCAAAATCATTCTGTTATATAAAGCATTGGCTCCATTCTCTGTAATATAAAAAGAAACCGCCTCACCCGAAAGCAAGGTGGTCCCTTGGCAGGTGAGGCGGTATTATTCTTCAAGTTCATAGATGAGTCCAGAGAAGAGCCCGAGCACGAGTCCAACTAGAAGCCCAACAAGAATCCCAAAGTTGAACCCCATAAGAAGTTCGTAAATGAAATTACTGAGACTCCAATCGAGAAATCCGAAGACCAGCACACCCACGCCCATTGAGATGAAGCTGAAGCAAAGCCCAAAGATGCTACCAATAAAAAGACCAAAGAGGAGTGTGCTGATCAGTCCTCTTTCTTCATTCCACGGTTTGAGTGGCTTAAAGATGTTGACGGCCAAACAAACACAGCTGCTAATCAGTAAATATCCATTTATTGGGACCCACATCATTCCAACGAGACGCGTGTTTGTCGCCTCTTGATGTTCCACAATTACCCTTAGCCCCGGAATGATATAGTGCCAGAACTGCAGGTAGGCAAGACCGATAAGGGGGAGGAAACCTAGCGTGGATAAGATTGAACGGGTGCGATTGGAACCAGTTGTGTTGAAGGACGGAGTCATGCTGAGTTCCTTTGTGAAGAGAGCAAAAGTGACTTTTTACTTTATAACATTTTTATATAGATATGTCAATTTATACCCCTAAGGGGGAACGATTTGGAGCTGTCTTGTAAATTCAGGATATTTGCGTAGGTGCGCTCAGCTTATTCACTAGAGTCGGTTAGAGGGTATTTTTGATACATCAAGTCAATCTGTTCCTGTAGTGGACCCATTCCCATTACTTCTCGTCTAGCGTCAATATGTTCCATATCTTCAATCTCACGAGGTAAGTGCTGATTATTTTTTTGGGTAAATTGTGTGCCATAGAGCTGACCTTTCCCTTGATTTACACGCACTCGATCCTCTAAGTATGCAATGTTAATTTTATTGACTTCATTTTCTGGAGCCTCTTTCATTAAGTGCAAACACTGAGCCTGAAAATCAACATCTAAATCAGCGTGTTGAACCAGTAACCACGCATTTTCAGCACCCTCCCGACCAACCATGGAAATAGTAGGCCAGCCAATTGCACCAACTATTTCTTTCATTCTGGTGGTGTTTTGCACATCTATATTGTTGTCCCAGATTTCATCAGCTACTTCGCTTTGCTCACGCATTTCTTGATCAATTGCCACCATTTGTTCAAGTTCTGACGCAACTGCGGGTTGGGGTATGTTCTCTGTCGGCAACTCGGGATTCATGTGTATAGCATAGCATAATGCAAACATTGCGTGAGATCCTTGTTTATTCGCGGTAGATTGACCAAATCTGCTATGGTCGCGTAACCGTCTCTCCAATGTACGCCGAGAAGTCTTTCTCTAGTGAATAGAGTCCTTGGTTGAGTGCAGTTCGACAGGTATTCTCGAGTTTTGGTTGAGAAGCTAGTTCATCACATATTTTATTACCCACGTCGTGGTCGTATTCATGAAGTATTTCAGCTATACTTTCAACACAACTCACTTGTGCAGATGTCAGCTCTGATTCTAAGCAGGTACGCACATTCTTATCTCCGTCATAGACCTGACGTGCAATACTTCTACCTAGTCCATGAAAGCAAGCGGACTCAAGACCGGGCTCATCTAGTTTTTTGCAGTAGGTGACAATATCAGGTTCAAAATTTCGAGTAATGATATCAGTTTGATATCGCATACAAGCGGCTGGATAATCCCCATACTCATCACACGGATGTAGAGGGTTGGTTGAACTTGCGTAACGGTTATATCCTCCAAGAAGAGTGTCCATAAACACGCCAGTCTCGCAATAATACCGTTTTCTTTCATCTTCATACGCTGTACACAGGGCGAGACCTTCATCTAGGTTGGTCGAGAGTGACATCACTGCGTGACCAACTCCATGGATACAAGTTCCTTCTAATGTCGGGTCGGCAGTACCCGTCTTGCAGATACTCGGTATATCAGCTGTAAAGTCTTGTAGATTCACATGTTCATGCTGCCCTTGAGTGTAATCTACATGGTCATTTACAGCGGCTAGAAGTGAGCCGTGAATGCATCCAGACATACATTTTTCTGAGCATAAGCTAAAGCTCCCCGGTATGGAGCCAGTCTTTTTGAACGCCAGGTCACCGATAATATGTGCTGGGTCATGACATGCAGTGGGGTCAATCTTATTCAGAACGTTAATTGTATGAGTAAAACCGAGAACGGTAATAAAGTGCTCAAGCGCTCTAGGCTCTAAGTGAGGCAAATCTGTGGGGGATAGTGAAGTTAGCATATGCTCTTCCAGTTGTGCTGGGGAATTCGGAAGGGGAGAGTAGTGAATACTATTAGAAAACACTGCGTACACAACAACAGCGAGCATCACAACTGAGACAGCGAATGTAAGAAAAAACACAAACTTTTGTCTGTTCATTACTGCTACTATATCACCAATAGGGGAGTGGTCTAAAACAAAATGCATTGTATATTCATCTGACACTCTCTCAAATGCAAGGAGCGAGACAAAAACCGCTAAGCATAATAACTATCAAGCGTCATGAATGAATGTAAGTGGCCAATCCGCGTGACCTGCAAAGTGTTAATCTGTAACCCCAAAGGGAATAGTTTTTATTTTCAACTCTGTAATTTCACAAAAGAAAAAGCCATCACGTGACGCCTTTTTCAGGTTCATGTGACGGCCGTTATGTGGGACGGTTCCAAATTAATGTACCGTGGTTTCCGAGACTGTCTTTCAATGGGTCATTTATAGCACGCTCATCTGTAAAATGGAGATTATAGATAGCGTAGAGAGCCATTTTTGCCTTTCCCCATGGCATGGTCTTATTTCTATAGAGTGCGCTCTGGATTCCATAAATCGTGAACCACGCCCAGCTCTGAGACAATCCAGATGAGAAGTAGCGTGGTCGAAGTGTAGGCCTGTCCATATTTTTTTCAAAAAGCCTGACTTCATGACCACCAGCTTCTTGTGAAAGACACCATCTGCCAGTCTCTTCAGCAGACAGATCGTCGAGTGGAAGTAGTTTTTCCACCCAGTACTCAATAGCTTTGGTTGAAGTAACATGCTGTGGCAGAATCCTTCCACCTGGAAGCCACCACTGTCCGTTAGACCTCCGAAGAAATAGCACAGTTGTTAAATTTGGATCGAAGCGGTTTGCTGTGATGGCTACATACACACTGTCAGACATTTGGACACCTCTTTGTTAGAACATATTTAGTAAACTAAAACATTTATTTATTATTCTGTCAATTTTTGACCCTAAGGGAGCGATTTGGAACCGTGTGGTAACTTCAATCTTCAGATTAAAAAATATTGAGGTGTTTTAGCGTGTCCTTGTGATATAAATAATCTACTTACTAAGAGTAACAATGTAATTATGGGACAAGAAAGTTTTGATGGAAAACCAAAAGTTGAGAAAACTGAATTTGAAAATACAAACAAAGAGCTGGCATCTGAACAAGTTGAGGCGGTTATTTTGGAAATAAAAGCAAAGCTAGCTGAGAACGACCAGCATAATGCGGATGGACATTGGGCTGCAGCTGTAGGGCCTGGCGGTAGATTGTGTGTTGTTTTTGGTAATGAAGTACTGAGAGAAATTATAGAAGAAAACGGCTGGTCTGTAGACACCTTCCCATCAGAATAGCTTTTCTTTTTTGCAAAGAGTCTTCTGGGATTATAATTAATAGCAAATGAAAATAAGCACCCTGACAGGTGCTCATTTTTGTACTCGTGATCCCACGGGGATTGGAACCGCCTTTTGCAGTCGGTGGTTTTATGTAATGAAAACAGCCCACGATTTACGCGGGCCGTTTAGCAGTTGTAAACTGCTAGCTTTTTAGATCCACAAAGAGCAAGATGGCGAACAGCGCACCGCCCAGCATAAGACAGCCGATTGCTAGATTTTGGTCAGTTGACAGAATGTTGAACAGACCCCAGCCTAGAAGCAATGATGCTGCTCCTGTTAAGATGAGTGTCGTTACGGTCGTTACGGTTTTGTCACGCATTGAAAGTACTCCCTTTGATTTATCAAAATAATACACTAAAATAGTGTTTTGTCAATCTGTGATCCAAATGCGACGAGACGGAAACCAGTTAGTTAAGGAGCTGACCGAGTGGAATGGGTTTGGGAGACTTATGAACTGACTTTCAGTTTAGTGCCTTTGCAACCGCGTCATAATACCCCTGTTCTATTGGAATGTTGGTTTCAAGTAATTCTGACACATTCTCCTTATTTACCCATCTGAAGCTACTATGTTCAGAACTGAGCTTTACTTCAAAATCTTCTGCATCAACACTAAAAAATATAAGGACCAAAGCCTTGTTGTCATCTATATCTTTACTGAGTCTATATGCACCTAAAACACTACCTACTTTGTAATTAATAATGCCTGGTAATTCTTCTGGTAGTTCTCTGGAAAGTGTTTCTT